>JACXTT010006937.1_pt1 | contig 16088 bp, 20 predicted proteins | sample 9270951 | NCBI WGS metagenome assembly JACXTT01 (sample SAMN15532306, study PRJNA645909) | rock metagenome | isolation source: weathered quartz diorite | place: Puerto Rico | collected 2017-06-21 | reverse complement strand
CCAAAATTCTCCGTCATTTGCTCTGCCAACGCTATGCTCTCGTTATGTGTAAGACGCGGTTGGTGCTTGAACACCGCACGGTGTTTCGCACGATCGTTAACACGTGGGCGGGCTGGTTCGTTTCGCACGATAAACTGACATACATCGAGCGTTGCATCGTTGAGAACATGTCGCATGGTATCCTCCATTCCGTTCAAGTAAAAAGCCCTCCCGATGTTACTCGGGAAGTTGGGCCGCCCATGTTCACGCGGCCTTGATAAGGCTAATGTTGTAAACATGAAGAAGCGTTTCCGCTTCCTCTCTCGTACCGGCCTTGCGTTCACCCGACCATAGCGAGCATATTGTTTTCATCTTGTTTTGAAATGGTCCCAAGCCATCCCGTTTCTCGAACTGCCACAAGCCGTTAGGCTTTGACACGATGCGCCGTTCGTCATTATGACTGTACACGGGTTTCCGGTTCATGTCACACCATCATGAGCAGGAGTTCCTGGGCGCCGAACACGGCCTTCTCGCCGCATCCCTCGCACTCGTAACGACGCGCATCAGGCTCGCAACCGCCGGCTTCGTCGCCGCAGGCGAGGCAGAAGCCAGGGTTATCGAGCGTCATCATCTCACGCTCGACCGCTTCAGTAACCTGTTCAAGCGTAACAGGCACAGGTTGGCCTTTCCATTTCAGTGTGGTCATAACAGGTCCTCCGTTAAGTACCGCCAGCCTCGAACGGTGGCGCCGGCCGGTGGCGTTTTCGCTGCGCCTTGCAAACCCGCTTGGCGCCCTGAAAATGGTTAACGCCGTCGAACCGGCAGCGCCGGCTCAGTATGCACGTACTACGTCCATGACTGCACCAAGAGCTTCACCGTCTGTTACCGGTGCGGTAAGTGGCGCCTCTACTGAGAGCGCCGCAGGAGGTGTCACCGTGTAACCTCTTGCCTGTAGTGCCTGCACTACTTGACGAGTTGTAGGTGCGTCACCGTGGTACAGAGCGCGCAATGCGTCACGGAGCACAGGGGTCACAGTCTCGAACTTGAGTTCGTCGGGCAAGGGTTCTTGAGCATATACGTTGCCGCGTCTGTCGTGAATGATCTTTGGCAGGTTACGCTCGCCAATACTCCATATGTTCAGCATGTCGCCAAGCGCGACCATGTACTTGAAATAGTAAGGCCCTATCACCTTGCCGTGTTCAGGATCATCAAGTTCGATTACCCGCACAAAGTAGTTCTGCTCGGGTCGCGGCTCATAGTAAATTTCGCGCCTTGGGTGCAATATGCGTAGGTAGCGATTGATCCTCTGAATAAGCGAGGACAACTCCAAGTGATAGGTACCGTCAACCAGTCTGATATGGGGGCTCCTAGGCATTTTTGTTTACTCCTGCGTTGGTGTCAGGCGATATTAGACCATGTAACCGTGCCACCGTCAAGTCATTTTTTGATAGGAATATATTCCACCCCTAGGAATATATTCTTATTTTGGGTCTGATATATGGTTAATTTCCTTTTGCCACCTTGCAAATTTGCCCTGATATCTTTTCTTTGCGTCAACTCTAGGTCTATTTCCCCCAGGAGGAAAAGTAGTGATGATGCATGCGAACGTAGATATTGGATTATATTATATTATTAATATTCATGTTTTGTTCCTTACTTAGTTTGACTTATCGCTTCGCTCAATCCCCCTGCCTCCCTAAATGTTCCCGATCGGGCCAATTATATAGAATGATTGTTGAAAAACGCTTTTTAGGGCACTGCTCCCAAGTGAAACGGTGAGAACTGTACAACTGGGGAATTTCCCCAATTATTTCAAGACTTGGACCTCGAAAACAGCACTTTTTTGGCCTCTTCTCGTCAGAAAAAAGATTAGATATTAATGAGTATCTACGACCTCGAAAAAACACCCGACAAGGTGTTAAGGTGGAAAAAAGCTATTGCACCAAATTCTTCAATGATATTCATCGTTGATCTATGGTTTGTTCCTTTTGTTAACCATGTCACTCAATTGATGTCATGTATAAACAGACTATTACAACCTGACACCGTGTAGCAGCTCGTTTATCGCCCGCGCGAAAGTGTCGCACTCGCGTCACGGTTGCACGGTAGCACGCACTGCGCACGCGATACCGTGCAACCCTGTTACCGCGTTACCGCGAAGGTAAACCGAAATTAACCAATTTCAGGGCGCCAAGCGAAGGCCGCCGCATCCCCGTGGCGGCCCATCCATGAACGGGAGTAAACACACCATGTCAAGCAAGATCACTATCAACGGCGTTGAGCCGTCCAAAGAGCAATGGAAAAAGGGTAAGACCGATCCATCGTCGCTTTCTGCGCAGAGCAAGGCGTTGTATGACCGCGTCATTGCGGCACGCAAGGCCGAGGCTGACGCCACTGAGGCACTGCGCCAGCAGATCGCCAAGGATTGGTCCGGCAAGCTGCCCAAGAACCTAGACGTATTCGTGGGGTTCCGGTTCGGGCTCTGCGTGCTCGCGGTGGACAAGCGCACCCCATCCAATGCCGGCGCGTCGTTCTATGACGACATGATTCGCGCCGTATCTGCTGGAGCTGCTGGCGCCAAGGCGTGACACCGTGACACCATGGCGCTCTGTTAACCATTTTCAGGGCGCCATGGTGGCGGCATCCCGCCGCTCGGAGACCACGACCATGCCAACGCGAGCCCTTACAGTCGCCCCCGCCCTCGCCACGTTCCGCGCGCAGCTCGACGCGTGGCGGACCGGCCAAGTGTCCGCCATCGCCCAGCGCGTCGAGACCGCGTTGGTCGAGCACGTTAGCGCGAAAGCCGACCAGATCATTCGCGAACTCCGCGACGCGTAGTCTCCCGCGTCGCCTCCCGCCCCCGGTGGCCACCGTGCCACCGGGGGTTTTTCTTTGTCCCCCACCACCTTGTCCGTGACGTGTGCCACCGCGCGCGGCAACCCGGTTATAAAATATGGGGTTGACAAAATGAGACCTTAAGGTTACAGTAACGTTTGACGGTGGCACGGTAACTCATATCGTGTCTTAAATGACCATTGGGATGAAAAATGGCGGCCGTCTCACCATCACCTACTTACCCCGCCGGAGGCGCTTCACCATGTCACTAGCTCGTCGTAGTTTTTTGCAGGCTCTCACCGCGTTACCGTTTGCGGCCAAGAAGATGACGCCGGAGGAGATATTGGAGCAGACTGGTATTAGCCTCTTAGGGCAGGTACCAGAGAGTAGTACACATTGCGCAAGCGAGCCGGCTGCTGCTGCTCTTGCTCACATTAACCTGTTAGGTATGCCAGATTTTTATGAACGAGTGATGCGTCGCAATGCTCAGACTGTGAGTGGACTTGATCCAGATATTGCGTGTAAATGTTGGTCGTTGAACGTTAAGATACAGGAACAGCGCCAGCGCAACTATCAACGGCATCTACAGAACCTAAAAGATTGGACGACTGAAACCGTTGGCCGGGAAGTGTTCAACAAAACGTTCGGTTTCAAGTGGCCCTGGTGGTGACTTGTTAATGCCACCGTGCTACCTTGACACCAGTGTCACCGAAGGTGTTGGTCAGGGTAATGTTGCCCAAAACGCTATGGTGACCCCGGAGGAACGTCACCGATAGTAAGGTGCCCACTCGGTCCCTCCCATGTTAATCCGAGTGACGGTAAGGGCGACAGACCGGGTTACTAAACGTGGAGCCTCCCAAAAAATTATCTGCTCACCGAGCAGGAGGTGTGTTACCATGACGGTAAGTAGGAGGCAGGGATGGTCGATCTCATTGATATCAAACGGGCTAACGCGGAGCGTTGGGCTAAGATAGAGATCAGACCGTCGCGAGAGGTCGAGTTGCGCGAGGTGGCAGCTGTCCTGGTGCATTGGAAGAACCGGTTCACTGTCGTCGAAACGCTCCTGCAGAAACAAGGCTACTACGTGCCGTGGTGGTTTATCGCGATCGTGGGGTACCGCGAGGCCGGGCCGCCGCCGCGACTGTTCCAGGGCCAGCTCGGGCAGGGTGACCCGTTGGGTGAGGTCTCGCGACATGTGCCAGCTGGCCGGGGGCCGTTCTTCGGGGTGGACGCCTGGGAAAGAAGTTGCTTGGATGCGCTCATTGACTGTGCCCCACATAGTGCCAAGAACGATGACTGGTCGCCCGGTGGCACCGCGGTAGCGTTTATCAAGTACAACGGGCTCGGTTACGACGAGCATGGGCTGGTGAGCCCTTACGCGTGGAGCGGGTCCACCGCCTACGTGAAAGGAAAGTACGTCCGCGATGGGGTGCTCGACCGCGATGTGGTGGACGCTCAGATGGGCTGTATGCCGATCCTGTACTTCATGATGCAGCTGGACCACACGATCGGGTTCGATAAATCACATGTTGGTAACGAACACAGTTCTTTACCCAAACCGGCCCCTGTTCCACCGATAGAGCACAAGACGGCACCTGTTTCGCCGGTGACACCAGTCCCCGCCGCACCGCGCCCCTGGTGGCTACTGCTGCTTGACGCATTCAGGCGTCTGTGATAGGATGTTGGCTGTCATGTTGGTACTCCAACTTCCCGGGACGGTAACACGTCCCGGGTCTTTTCTCGGGTGGTCCCATGGGCGACGTGATCCCATTTCCTAAACAGAAAGTGCCACGAACATATCCAGACGACACCCCTGTCCCAAATTCTGCTGTTGAATTACTACAGGAGGCTATCAACGATATTGAGACCCACGCGCACTTAGGACCAGTCACTAAAATATATATTGCAATGGAAACTACGCGGATGAATGGATCGAGAGGGTTCCCTTCTGCGTTTTGGGCGGAAGGCGATAACCAGCACGACCAAATGATGTGGGCTGGATTCTTGCAGAAACATGTAGTGGACTTTATGGTGGCGGTGGACCTGCGACCAGACTATGAACAAGAGGACCCCGATCCGGAAGACCCTGGACCAATGGTGGCGTGATGGAGCTTACTCCTGATGTTCTTCGGGCCGCATATGAGTTGCTCGACGAGACCGAACCGTTCAAAAGTTGGAACCTGCCGCCGGCGGAAGATATCAATTTTGAAATAGTTAGAAGCAAAAAGCGCCTCGGCCGGTGCCATTGCGACCTTTCGCCACTCAAGATAGAGATATCTACTTTATATCATTTCTACTTGCCGAGTGTGCTCTTGACAATGGCACACGAGATGGTGCATGTACATATGCATCAGCAGGGGATGGGGTACACCCATGGTCGCGCTTTCAAAGCTCTTCGAGACCAAGTCTGTGCCGTCCACGGGTTTGATCCTGGACAGTTTTAACGAAGGGTGGTATAAACGGTTCCATGATCAGTGGTACGAGAGCAGCCTTACAGGCTGGCACCCCGCAGTGAAATACAGGGTAAGGTTCGAGGACATGGCGATCACATTCGAAGACGTTACAAAGATCGAGAGTATCCGGCGCGAGCTGGAGGCGTGGCAGGACAAGCTGGGTGCGTATTGCGGCGCACATAATTTCTCTGCGATGATGAACAGCGCGCAGTATTATTTGCCTGCAGAGACGAACAAGGTCCTCGTTGAGGCTTTGGTCACCTATGGTGTTCTCAAGTGCACCACCCTGCTTGACGACGCCTCGCGGCTTGGTGTAGACGTGACAGCCTCACGTGCGGCATTGCAGAAGATAATGGACAGCGTTAAGCAAGAACAGAAAGAGGAGAAGGAAGATGTGTGCAACTGAATTTATTTTAGGGGCGGGGTTGGCGATGGCTATTTGGTTCTTTATATGGTGCTTATTCGATTAAGCATCTGTTAACTTGGCGGCGATAGCGTCGCTGAACCTAGGAAAGGAAAGCCTATGTACGATGTTCTTGCGCAAGGGTTCGCGATCTTCGGGGTTGTGAGTTTCGTCTACTTGGTCCTTACACACGGTGTGAAGGGTCTTGTCTCTTCGGCGGAGACCGCGTACAAGGCCAAGATTGAACCTCGTCTCGCTAAGCTGGAAGCAGATATCAAAAGCGTGTACAACTACGGTGACGTAATAGAGCATCGGTTGTTCCGCGTTGAGAATCACCCTGCGCTGTCTATTTCTCCGCTCTCGCAGGAGCCTAGCAAAGCTACCCCCGAGGTCGCCAAGCCGGCGGCCTAACCAAGCCGCCCTCGGCGTTCCTCCCAGCGCCGGGGGCACCTTTTGTGACGTCATGGACCTGAGTACATTTTACGCCGATCCCGAAGGATGGACCGGCGATCTTGAACAGGTGATACGGGCCGCAGACGAGGGGATGCCTGTCGCGGCCTTGAAGCGTATTTTTCGCTTGCCGGACCTGTTTCTCCGGGAAACCCTGCACAACGCCATTGATCAAGGCAAGTTAGTCGCGATGCCGCGCGAGGACTGGCCGCCGCTGGTCCCGCGGGATTACCGGCTCCCGCTTGAACCCCGCGTCGCTGCCAACGACAATGACAACCGTTCGATGCTGTTGCGCTTTGCGCGTAAGTTCAAGACGACGCCTATGGAGGGTAGTGTGTTGCTTGTGCTGCTCCGGCGCCAGTCAGCGACGCGGCAGCAGCTCCACGCGGCGACCAAGAAACCTGAGCGCGCCGAGGAAGAGACCGATATCAAGATCGTAGACGTTGCGATCTGCAAGCTGCGGAAAAAGATCGGCCCTCACGGTATTGTGATCCACACGCTTCACTCAATGGGGTATCAGATTAGCGAGGGCGACCGTCAAAAGGCGTGGGCTCTTACTATGGAGGTTGATCATGCCGGAACCGTACCACCGCGGGTGTCTGATCTGGGATCGTCAGTTCAACGCGCAGCTTGACGAGTTAGCTGCACATAACATGAATCTATCCGGCAAAGGGCTTGTCCATCTGGTTCAGCGGCGGATCGATCGCGGAGTGTATGAGTACTTCGCTATCCCTATCCCCAAGAAGCATCGGAGGCGAGGATGATATACGTTCTGCTCATTGTGGCTTCTCTGCTCGGTGACCACCCTGGTTTGCCAGACCAGATGCACTTTCAGTCCACCGATGTGTTTGTCACCGAGCAGGCGTGCCAGAACTTCGCAGTTGAGGCTATGGACGATGTAGTTCAACAACTAATTGACCATGAGGTTCAAGGCGCTCGACTTGTGAGCACGTGTGTTTTGATCGACGACCTAGACCCTGAAGACCAGGGTCACCCTGCATAAACCTTCTTGTGGTAAGGCTCGCTCATGAGCGAGAAAGATATTCCACTGACGGAGGACGTCAGGTTCCTCCTCGGCGAGATCAGTAGTGTCGTCAAGACGCTGCCGGCTCGCATGGACCGTTTTGAAGCCCAGGTTCAGGCGGACTTTCAGGGTCTGCACATGCGCTTACTGGCGCTGGAACAGGCCAATGCGAAGCGATCCGGCGCCTTCAGTGCGGCGTTCTACGCTGTTGCAGTGGTGTCAGGTTTTGTTGGGTCACTTCTCAGTGGTCTTTGGACTAGCTTTCTTAAGCATTAAGTCCATCCGGCTGCGCTTATAGTTGGGCCGGTTGGGCGCGTATTCCGGCCAGCCAGCCTTCGAGATATCGCGTACAAGGTGCCACCGTGGCACGCCAGAGCGGCATATTGAAGAGCGTCTGCAACGTGGGAGTATTCGTCTTTCCGTGGTACGGGTCTTCGTAAATTTGTTGCCTTGGAAAATTCGAACCGATAGCCTCCCGCCATAGCTCTAATGAGCTTGGGGCAGCGAGAGCTGTCAATAAGAAGCGCTGGACCGCCGTTGACATGTCGGCCCAGGAAGCCCTCCACGGCACGCAGGCGGGGATCAAGTTCATTCGTAGGCGCGGGGAAGCATGGAAACCCCAGTCTTCCCAGCAGTTCAAAGGAGGTCTCCTCGGAATGGGTAGACTTGGCAACGCCGGAGGGGTCACCAACCAGTGCGATCTTACATCCCATGTAGCGATCTTGTAGAAGTCGGGATCGGAGGCTCTGTTGGCAGTGCTTCTCAAGGCCGACGTTTTCCGCAGGAACTTCTTCGTGAACCAGAAGTCGCCCCATATGATCAGGTTGGCATATAATTGACCAAGGGTCGCGTCCGAAATCCTGGCCGACAATGAGAGGGTATCCAGGAATGACGTCGAGGGTATCCACCACGTGCCAGCTGGCTCGGAAAGTTTCACGGAATACAGCTCGTCCTGATGGGTCATCTCCATACTCCGCTTTCACGTACCGCTTCACGAAGTCGCTATCGATACCATGTTCTCGCACCATGCGCAAATAGTATTCACGACCGCGCGCGATCCGGTCCGGGTGGCCAAGCGGAAGTTTCTTCGTGTCAGATGTCTGTAGGAGGTAGTCGAGGTTTTCTGCGTTCCAGTCGAGCCCCGAGGGCTGAACGAAGATATCCCAGTCGGGCCGTGGTTCTGTCATGAACTTATGCCACGGTGTCAGCTCGGGAGGCATGTTGGTGTCGGCAACGAGCCCGTTCCAGGTAGGAGCACCCTTCGCTGCGGATGGATACCGGCCGACGCGGCCGGATAGCGGACCGAGGATCGAGATATCCATCTCGATGCACTCTGACAGCCACGCGCCTGTCAGCTGCATGGAGAGAAGTCTTCCTTTGTCCGCTTCGTCTTCGAGTGGGAGAAATATCCACTCCGATCGTACGCGGTCGAAATTGATGTAGTAGGTGCTGTCCGACACCTTCCACATTCCGAGCCGGTTCATTTGGAGCCATTGGTCGCAGTCTTTGAGGACTGTGTCTTTTAGCTGCTTCAATGTCTGTCTAACAACGGCGAAACGGGTATATTTTAGCCCATCGTCCGCGCTTTCCTGCTGGATCGCGCGTCGTATAAGCTCGATGATAACGCCGGTGGTTTTGCCAGAGCCGAACGGCCCCGCGAGGAGCCGTCCGAATTTTTCGCTCTGGGCAAACCGTGAGATAGTGGGACTTGCGTTATATTGGAGGTTCATGGTTATACCGCGATAATTTCCCCACGAAATTGCACGTGTTTATCGTCCCACTTGATGACGAGTTCCGGGTAGAGCAGTTGATTGTCTTTGATGGTGAGAACGCCGAACGCGCTGCGCCAGTTTTTCGGGTTGTCCTCAGTGTAGTTCAAAAACGCGATATGGTCGGTGTCAGCAACGCACCCTGTATCCACTCCGTATCGTGTGCCGGTGTAATCGGTAAACGGTGTGACCTTGGCGCTGTGGAGATGGCCAGTGATCATCGACATACCAGAGTTCATGACGTTATTCCATGGCGCATGGATACCATTCTTATAACGATGTTTGATGACGATGTTATTGTTTACCCAGCAAGACCAGCAAGGCGCCCACTCTGGGAAATGGTCCCGTAGATGGATGCCCTTCACCTCGGCGAATTGCGGCGCCAAGGTTGCTATCTTTGTTTCAAACCGGCTATCGTGGTTACCGAGAGGCCAGCACTTTGGCGTTCCTGGTTTGAGAGTGATCGCGATTTCATTAAGTCGATCTTGCGCGGTTTCGATTTCATCCTTGACAGTGGGTTGGGTTTCCCAGCCAATAGGAGGATGGCGACTGATAGCGGCTAGATCAACAATATCACCGTTGAACACGAACAAGTTAGGTTCCAGTTCTTTGATCATCTTGACTAGAGCACGATGCATTAAAGGTTTTGGCCCCGGCCAGTAGTGCGCGTCAGATGCGACGATGATGATCCCGTTTGGGATGGAATATTCTAGGCGACCAGGATGAAATGATTTTTCGTTATTTATTTCTTCGTATATTTTTGGTCCTGGCCGTGTTGCATTTTTTACTGGGCGCCCTAGTTTTTGCTCCGCTGTTCTTCGGTGACGTCTAACTGTTGACTCAGAAAGACTTAGCTTGCTCGCTGCTTTTTTTGTTCCGTATTTCTCTACTGTTGCAGCTACGAATTCGTGGTTATGCATAGGTTTGTGGCCGCTTCCAATACCGCCCATCACACACGCTCCTCTTTCTCTTCACTAGGTGAAGGTAAAGCTTCTAGCACAGTTCCGCCAGAAGTGGGAGTGAGAGACTGGTCAAAAACGAGTTTTTTTCCGCCGTCGAAGTTGATCGTGATATTGAACCGTTCGCCGGTGTCAGCGCTGCCGGGAATTTTCTCTAAGCCGGCTAGTTTGGTGAGCCACTGCGCACCAGCGACAACATGGTTGAGGGGCTCTTTGGTGTCGATCAGCCGCGCGTAGATGGCCGGCATCACCTTTTCAGCAGTGTAGGCCGCTTCAATTTGCACTCTTGCGGCCACGTTTTTGGCGCTGTTCCACTCGATCCGGGCTGCGTCTACGAGCTGAGTGAACAGATCGTCGGCTTTCAGCTTTTGGTAATCCGCCGCCGATAGCTTGTACGTGGCCAGAATGTCAGTTACGTCTCGGAGCCCGATCCCTATTTCGCGAGCTAGCCCTACGAAGGTGGTCGGGGTGAGCGGTTCGCTCACGCTCGGGAGTGTTACCGGGACGGTAACAGACGGAACGATCTGGGCCATGAGAAGTTTTTAACGTTACGACCTTAATGAGAAGTTCATGGACCCGACGCTTGGTCAAAACGGTTTGATCCAGATCGTACCTCCTGCGGTTTTGGATGCGCAGCAGCAGCAGCATGCCACTATGCAGGCGCAGGCGACGCAGGCCGCCAAGCAGGCAATGGGTAATTCCGACGTCTCGACGCTGGTCAGCTATGTCAAAGGACAGTTCGAGATTATGCGGAACCACCGCAACACGCAGTCTGGTTGGACCGAACGGCTTACGGAGGCGCTGCGATCGTTCAATGGTCAGTACGCTCCGACCAAAATTCAGGAGATCAGGAAGTTCGGCGGGTCCGAAGTGTATCTTCGGATGCTCGCTCAGAAGTGCCGGGCCGCTAGCTCGCTGCTTCGGGACATTTACCTAGGCCCGGACCGCCCGTGGGGGTTGCGACCGCCGGCCGACCCTCCGATCCCACCGGAGATCGCCCAAAAAATTGACGAATTGATGAAGGCCGAAGCCCAGATGATCCAGCAGACGATGGGTCAGGGGCCGACACCGCAGGACCTGCAGTCACGCAAGCGTGCCCTCTTGGAGAGCGCCAGCGATGCTGCTAAGAAGCTCGCGTCCGACCAGGCGAAGAGCAGCGAGGACAAGATCGAGGAAATTCTGCGAGAGGGAGGGTTCTACGATGCCTTGGCCGAGTTCTTGGTTGATCTGCCTATCTTTGTCTTTGCTTGTATCAAAGGCCCTGTGGTTAGAGTGGTACCGACTATCTCTTGGTCTAACGGGGGAGGCCAGCCCACTATCGAAATGAAGCCGACGCTTACCTGGGTGCGAGTATCGCCATTTGATCTGTGGTGGACCCCCGGTGTTGCAGATATCGCGAACGCCAACATTATAGAACGCTACCAGATCACGCGCGCAGAGTTGAACGAGCTGCTCGATCTCCCTGGGTACAATTCTGACGAAATCAGGGCGGTACTTGACGAATACGGGCGCGGGGGCTTATACGATAACTGGGACCTGAGCGACGCCGAACGCGCCGTGCTTGAAAGCAGGGAGAACCCGGCATGGAACCGGTCTGCAATGATCTCCATGATGGAGTTCAACGGGAATGTGCAGGGTCGCATATTACAGGACTACGGGCTCGCTGTGCCCGACGATCTGCGGGACTATCACGTGCAGGTCTGGTGTATCGGCTCGCACGTAATCAAAGCGCAGTTGTCTCCTTCACCCCGGATGAGGCATCCTTACTTCATCACCAGCTTCGAGAAGGTTCCTGGGACCCCGATCGGGAATGGTCTTACGGACCTAATCAGCGACCTGCAGGAGATCACGAACGCGACTGCGCGCTCTATGGTGAACAATCTGTCGATCGCTTCCGGTCCGCAGGTTATGGTGGACATGGATCAGCTCGATCCGAATGAGAACCCAGAGGACCTGTTCCCATGGAAACGGTGGCACATCCGCAAGAACCTCTTGGCGGGCAACACCGGCAACAAGGCGGCGATCGAGTTCTTCCAGCCGCAGAGCATTGTTCAGGACCTGATCAAGTCGATGGAGTACTGGACGGGGATGGCCGACGACGTCAGTGCTATTCCGAAATACATCGGGGGCCAGGCGGGTGGCAATGCGGGCCGGACGGCGTCTGGTCTTGCCATGCTTATGGGAAATGCGTCCAAAATTCTCCAGACAGTGAGTGCGAACATCGACCGCGAGGTGATGGAGCCGGCTCTCTTGCAGTTGTTCGACTTGATCCTGTTAACCGATAGCTCCGGGCTGTTATCCGGTGAGGAGAACGTGACCGTTCAGGGTGTCAACGTTGCGGTCCAGCGTGAGACCCAGCGGCAACGGCAGATCGAGTTCCTCCAGGCGACTGCGAACCCGCTTGATCAGAAGATCATGGGGATTAAAGGCCGCGGTATGGTCCTTCGAGCTGTGTCAAACACGATCGGTCTCACGGGTGATCAGATCATCCCAGGCGATGACAAGTTAGAGCAGATGCAGCAACAGGAGCAGAAGCAAGGTCAAAATGAAGCTATGGCTGCCGCGGTCAACGAAGGGGTCCAGGCCGGTGTCAAGGCCGGCGTCCAGCGGATTACTTCCGAGTTGACTTCAGGGGTCCTGGCGACCGACGAACGGTTGCCGCTGGGACCGCCGGTCCACCTGGGCACGTCGCCGTCCGGCGGGGCTCCAGGTGGGGGACAACCGGTTCCCGGCGGCTCACCGAATGGCCCGGGCGGTCCTGGAAATCCAGCACCGCCGAGAGGCGCCCCGCACACCACGCAGCAGGCAGCTGCGAGAGCACAGGGGGGCCGCCCGGGTCAGCTTGCCACTGCGCACATGGGGCCGCAGACGGCGCTAACGGGAAACACACCTGGTCCGGGTAAGGTGCCCATTCAAGGAGGAGTAGGATGAGCGCGATTAAGGCCGCAGCTGGAACAAACGCAACTCTTTTGTTCACCGGCTTTTGCAAAGTTACGGGGTGGGCTCTTTATAACCACCGTAATGACAAGGCTGTCTTTTTGAAGTTATATGACCTTGCGCGCGCGCCCATCGTTGGAACCGACGTTCCTTCGCTGAAAATTGGCATTCCGTATGCGACTACTGGGGACGCGGGCACCAATCGGGCTGACAGCACTTTGACCGCGGGGCATAAGTTTGTTAATGGCTTGGCGTACGCCATTACGGCTGGTGTCGCTGATACAGATACGACAGCAGTTTCGTTGGATGACCTTATCGGCAAGCTTGACTGGACCGTGAGAACGGATTAACAGGTCTTTCATATGTGCGCTCTACACAAATACACGATCTAAGCCTGGCCAGGCTCAACCCTAGGGTAAACGACCATGCCGTCCTTCCAAATTCGATCTTCGCGGTTTTACGACCTGCAGACGATCGGTGTCATTCTCAAACAGGTCGTTGACCTGGTGAACTTCGGCAATATCGGCGGTCCGACTGGGCCGCAGTCGCCGACGGGCGCGACTGGTCCAACCGGTACGCAGACCGGAACGACTGGTCCGACGGGCTCAACTGGCCCGACTGGTTTCACTGGACAGACCGGTGCTGCTGGTGCGGGTACTGGTCCGACCGGCATCACTGGTCCGACTGGACCGGCTGGCGGCGCAACGGGACCCACGGGTCCGACCGGCCCGACCGGAGCTGGCACCGCGCAGACAGGCCCCACAGGCCCCACAGGTTCCGCAGGGGCACCGGGCACCGGGACAACCGGTCCCACGGGTCAGACAGGTCCGACAGGTCCCACGGGCGCGCTAGTGGCTGCTACAGGCAATACAGGTAGCACTGGTCCGACAGGTCCCACCCCGGCGACTGGTCCGACTGGTGCGACAGGCTTCACCGGCAACACCGGCGCGACAGGTGCGCAGGGAGCCAATTGGCTCTTCGTGGCTCCGACGGCTGATCCTCACATCCTACAGGCGGTGTGGAATAACGGCGGAACGCTCGTCGTCTCGGCCGGTTAAGGAGGTTGCAGATGGCCACTGGCGCAACCGGCACGTGGAATGGCCCGGGTATCCGTTCGCCGCGGAACTACCAGCTCGGCCATCTCCAGACTGTTCGTGACACACTCCAACGTGTTGTGGATATCATTAACGCAGGTGGGAACACCGCCGGTGCGGCAGGTAACTTCACTTCAGTTGGTGGTAAAACCGGCGCAACCGGAAAGACCGGCCCGACCGGCCCGACTGGTACATGTCCGACCGGCAAGACTGGGTTCACTGGGTTTACTGGGAATACTGGGCCGACGGGTCTTTCGGGCGGTCCGACAGGTAACACTGGCTCCACAGGTCCGACGGGTAACTTCCCGAGTACTCCGACGGGGGCGCAGGGTCTTACCGGTCAGACTGGTCCAACCAATGCGCAAGGTGCCACCGGCTTCACAGGGCTGACTGGTGTTACCGGTATCAACGCCCAGACGGGCGGGACTGGCTTGCAAGGCGCTTCCGGGCCTTCCGGTCCTAGCGCTGCTCTTTCGACGGGGCCGACTGGAGTTACTGGACCGACTGGTCTTGCTAACACTGGTCCCACTGGTGGGGCTCCCACTGGCCCAACTGGGCAGACTGGTCCAACTGGTCCTACGGGTCCTGGCATCTTTGGTGCCTTTGCGAACCGGCTGGGTAACTACACCGGCTTCTCGGATAGCTTCTCACAGCTCAACCCGAGCCAGTTGGCAGCAACCGGCCCGACCGGTGGTGTCTTCCTTGTACCGTTTTATGATCCGCACGTGCAGAACGCGGTTTGGTTCTCGACGACTTGGCCGCAAGCTACAAGGGACGTTGGCCCCGTCGCTCTGCCGGATGGTGCGATGGCTGGTACGACCGGCGTGACGGGTACGACCTCTCGCGCGATCCAGGGGAGTTTCCAGATTTCCCAAGGATAATTCTTGACTAGAGAAGGTGCGTCTGCTACGAGGGCGCTGTCGAAACAGGAGGTAATCCATGTCGCAGCGCCCTCAACGCATCTGGCTAAACGCCATTTTCCGCAATGAAATGGCTAATTTGCCCCGAATGCTGGCGAGTGTGAAAGACCATGTTACCGGGGCGGTAATTCTTGATACTGGTTCGACTGACGGCACCCAAGGATATATTCGCAAAGTTTTTCGGGAAGCCAAGGTACCATGTCATATGTTTAACGGTGGATTTGCCGACTTTGAGCAGGCTCGTAATGATGCGCTAGCGCTTGCTCGACGTTATTCCCGGGAGTGGGACTACCTCCTTCTCATGGATGCCGATATGGAGCTGGTTGTTAACCAGCATTTACCCCATCTTGACGCCGAATGTTACTCCCTTACGCAGGCTAGTAACGGGCTGGAGTACATGAACGCGCGCCTTGTCAGTGCGAAGTCGCAGGCAAAGTATCACGGTGTGACCCATGAATATTTTGACGCGCCGTCTGTACCCCTTACTGGTTCTTGGTGGTTTCGAGATCATCAGTCTGGCTCGAACCGAGGTAACAAGTGTGCGCGAGATATCGCGCTGTTGGAAGCGTACATTGCCGACGGGCATCCGGATGATCCGCGATCGTTGTTCTACCTTGCACAAAGCTACCGCGACAGTGGGAACTACCAAAAGGCGTTGGAGCTATATGAGCGCCGTGTGAAAGTTGGTGGCTGGGACGAAGAGGTATGGTACGCCCAGCTTCAGATTGCGCGCTGCCATCAGGCCATGGGTCACGAAGCCGAGTTTATCCGTAACTCACTTGTTGCGTATAACCTTCGCCCAAGCCGAGCCGAGACGCTCTACGGGCTCGCGCGCCACTATCGAGAACGCGACAATATGCAACAGGGGGGCTGGCTTTTTGCCGACGCCGGCTCTCGCATCCCAAAAACGGGTGACTTTCTATTTGTGGAGGCGGATGCGTATAAGTGGGGTTTCACCGAGGAGAAGTCGATCCTTGGGGCTTACAACGATAAGACGCGCCTTATGGGGTTTGACGCTTGTGATAAGCTTGCTCTTATGAAGGACGCGCCTCATGCGAGCCGTGAGGGGGCGAAGACTAACCTTTACTGGTACTTGCCGAAGTTGAAGGACGTTGCGCCGAGCGCGACCTTCAAGCGTATTCCTGACGTGAACCCGGATACCTGCTATGTTAACACGAAACCGTTGAACGCCGTTGTTTACCGGAAGCTAGTTGGGCTCGTTCGTACAGTTAGCTATCGCTTTCGGTCCGTGGGGACGTTTAACA
>JACXTT010006936.1_pt1 | contig 16088 bp, 13 predicted proteins | sample 9270951 | NCBI WGS metagenome assembly JACXTT01 (sample SAMN15532306, study PRJNA645909) | rock metagenome | isolation source: weathered quartz diorite | place: Puerto Rico | collected 2017-06-21 | reverse complement strand
GTCCCCTGGACGACCGCCTTGTCGATTCCCTTCTTGACGATCTCGTACCGGATGTCGTACGCACCGTCGACGTCGAACCGCTTTTCGTCGAAGCGAAACCGGATCGAGAGCGGGGCGTGACGGACGAGGATCAGGTGCGTCGTCTCGAACGGGACTGGCAGGCGATCGCGGAGCTGATGAGCGCGGACCGCGATTCCGCATGTGACCATGAGCTGCCACAGGCGCAGGTTCTTCAAGCACAGTGGGTCAACGCGACCGTCTTCTAGGAGTCCGGCGCCGACATACATCTGGTAGTCGACGCCATCGGTCTTCTGCTTCTCGAAATAATGGGGGAACATGCCCTGCGCCGCCTGTTCCTCGAGCTCCAGGTACGACGAGATGCATTCGGCGATGCCCGCGACGCTCTCGTCGAACAGCCGGCGCCGGTCGTAAACCGTGCCGAGCCGGGCGTCGAGCCCACGCCGATACGCCGCGATTCGGTCGCGGACAGCCGGGCCAAACGTGGCGAGATTGTCCAACAGGCTCTCGACTTCGGTCCGCAAGAAGGCGAGGACCCCGATCTCGTCGCTCGAGTTGAGACTGCGCTCGATCTGGGCGGTGCGCTTGTCGATCCGATATGCGACCTCGTTCAGGGCCGGCAAGGACTGCACCTCGGCCGCGGTCTGGATCACGGCTTTCGCGAGCCGGAGGTGGGTGAGCAGATCGGCTTGAATGGCCTGTGCGCGCTGTGTCGATGCCCCGCGGATGTCCGCGAGCCCGTAGAGCGGATGCACGCCCTCGAAGACGATCGGCTCCAGCTCGGTCACGACGGCCGCAGTTCCACGCTGCCGCTCGAAGCTGTTGAGCACGGCTCTCCGGAAGCGCCACTCGACCGTGGGGTGAATCGCGGTGCACTGCTCGTTGATGACGGTCTGGATGCGACTGTTCAGCTCCTCCACACTCCGCTGGACCGCCATGGAGAACAGCGGCAGTACTTCTTGAAGCTTGGCGAGATGGGTCGCGTTCAGATCGCCGACGCGGGCCGAGACCAACTCCAGGGTGCCGATCACCTTGTCCTGGTAGTGGAGAGGGGCACAAATGAAGTTCCGAATCCCATTCCGGATCAGCTCCTCCTCGATCGGGGTCCGGTCGGGGCACGCCAGGAGGTCGCCGATGACGATCAGGCGATCCTGGACGACCGCCCGCTCGTAGAGAGACCCTGTGAACTCGGAGGTCGTGTGGTGAGCGGAGTCGGCGAAGATACCCGCTTGCTCGTGGCGCGACGCGTCGTTCAGGACGAGCACGCGGTCCCCCTCCACGGCTGCGAGGCCGAGGCCCAGATCGGGCCGCCGGAAGAACGTTCGGAGCTTCGCCTGCAGCCCCCGGAAATGGGCGTTCGACACGATCGAATCCTTGTCGATAAGGTCTCGCTTGAGTGACGAGAGAACCTCTTGGTCCGTGACGTCCAGGGCCTTCACGACCATGAAGCCGCGCAGCACGAACCGTTCGGGCGGTAGGAGCTCGCGCAGAAGATCACCGTCGATCTGATCGCTCTGCAGCCGCTGCCGCACCGCATCCGGGAGCGACGGCTTGGGCCCGACGAGTTCGACGTTCACAAAGCGCCAGTCGAACTGCAATCTGAAGTGCTGATCGAGTCCCGTAGCGGGATCGACGGTCGTGAAGATGATGGGGACGTCGCCATCGAGGTCGATGCCGTACGTCCGCTCGAGGATCAGCTCGCAGGCGAGCAGGAGCCGCGCGGCCGCCAACGTTTGCTCCACGCTGTGTTCCTGCAGGAAGTTCGCCCGGCCTCTGAGCGTCCCGTCCGCGTTCATGAGCGAGCGTCGGAAGGGCGGCGTCGCGTAGAAGGCGCGCAGCTGGAATGGGAACAGGGCCGCTCCGTACTCTTGCTGCCAGAAGGCCGGGGGAAACAGCGCGGTCATCATCAAGTTGACGAACGCTTGATGTTTCTCGATGATCGAAAGGTCGTCGATCACCTCCGACAGCCCGGACGCTTCGCGCGCCTTCTCGCGAACGATACCCGGTATGGGTCCGCGGCCGATCTCATGGTAGGCGGAGAGCTGTGTCCAGAAGGTGATCAACGGCGCAAGGCTGAGCTCGCACCTGAACGGGAACGCCGCGGGATCCATAGCAGGCGTCGCTCGTACGGCCGCCGATCCGGACATCAGACTATCGACTTTCGTCATGCTGGAATTCTACCAGCCGCGTCGATCGACCGCCTGCGGCAGGCGCCGGATAACCACGCATCCAGCCGGCGCTTGGACCTTCACGTTGCCTCTGCCGACGGCGCCAGCTATTCTCCGGACCTCCGGCCCCAACGTAGATACAACGTAGATATAGATGATGAACCCGCTTGGCATGGAGGAGCGTCCCGATGGCGACCATCGATTCCCAAGTCCACGTCTACGAGGCGAACACCCCGAAACGGCCCTGGCACAGCGTCCCGAACTGGCCCGATCACGTCACCGGTGACGAGATGGTGGCGGCCATGGACCGGGTCGGCGTCGACGGCGCGATCTTCATCTCCGCCTTTTCCATGTACCGGTACGACGCGAGCTATGCGGTAGAAGTTCAGCGGGCTCATCCCGGCCGCCTCGCCATCGTGAAGCCGGTCGATCCGGATGATCCGGCGGTGGCCGATGTCATCGCCGACTGGAAGAAGACGCCGGGCACCGTCGGCATCCGGATCATGATGACGAAAGAAGCGGGACGCGATCCGAAAGACCCGGGCCTCGACCGGATCCTGCGCGCAGCCGTCCGGCACGACTTTCCGGTCAACATGCTGTGCTGGGGCAACGTGGACGCGGGCGCGGCGCTGATCGACCGTCACCCCGATACGCGATTCATCATCGACCATCTGGCCATCATGCAGCCCCGAACGCCACCCGCGCCGCCGCAGCCGTGGGCCGATCTGCCGAAGGTGCTGGACCTCGCCAGGCGCCGCAACGCGGTGATCAAGGTCAGCGGTGCCTGCACGCTCTCTCACGCACCCTATCCGTTCCCGGACATCTGGGAGCCCCTCGCCCGGGTATTCGACGCCTGGGGTTTCGAACGCTGCCTGTGGGGTACCGACTGGACTCGCGCCTTCGCAGTCGTCAACTACGAACAGGCGGTCGAGCCCTTCCGCCGAACCGACCGCCTGAGCGCGAGTGAACGCGCGATGCTGATGGGCGGTGCCTGCGCGAAGGCGTATGGCTGGTCTCCGAAAAAAGCGTGATCATTGCCGGGCAAGCGGATTGGGAATCGGCTCACCAACCTTGGTGAGGGTATTGCGATCGGTGTGGTGGAAGGGCTCCGCCTTGCCCCGGACCTCCAAGACTGTGTCCTCATCGTAGGACCATGTGCCGTCGCGATTGATCGTGACTTTGATGCGGTACTCGACCGTCTTGAACGCGTACTCGAGAAACGGATTTGAGCAGATTCCGTTCGTCGCTGCCCCTCGTGTCGCCACAAGCTCGAAGGCGGTGGCATCCTTCGCAGCTCGACCGAACGCCATCGCGATCTGTCCGCGGGGGATCGCGAGTGTCTGGATCAGGTTTCCGGTTGCCGGCTCCCACAGCCAGTAGCCGACCTGGTCGTGGTACGTCTCGACCTCCCCGGGCTTCACGATGTGGGTGTGGTAGCGCAACCCATAGAAGAGCTGCGGCCCGTTGGTTTGGGGATCGATCGGCTGCAATTCGATCCGCTCGACGAACGCCTGCTCCTCCGGCCCCTCGGCCTTCGGATTGACGTCGAGGCTACGCCTGCCTTCCCAGACTCCCGCCATTCTGGTCAGCGGGCCGAGATTCCTCAGCGTCTGAGCGTCGAGATCGGAAGGCTCGGTGTAAATGTCATCGGGATAGTCGGTCAAAGTCGTCTCCCTGGCTCATCGCAGGAAACGTCGGGTCAGCGAAGTGTCAGCGCGTAGAGCTCGAAGCCGTTCTGCCCTTCGCCGACGTGGCGGATGCGCGTGCCGGCACCGGTGAGGCTCTTCGCCTCGGGCGAGGACTCGAACACCACCTGGACCGGCGCCGCGATGGGCACGAAGGACCAGATCGGCGTCACCGTCGCGTCCACCGTCTTCTGGGCGATCAGCCAGTCCTTGATGATCTCCTGGTTGGTCTCGGCGGTCTCGAAGGCGATGTTCGAGCCGTCCATACTCGGGAAGTTGCCGCCGCCGCTGGCCCGGTAGTTGTTGGTCGCGACGACGAACTCCATCGCGTCGGTGACCGGCTGGCCCCGGAAGGTCAGATCGACGATCCGCCGTGCCTGTGCATCGGCGATTCGCCCTTGCGGCGTGTAGCGCGCCGGCTGGGTCACATCGATGCGATACGTCACGCCGTCGATGACGTCGTAGTTGAAGGTCGGGAACGCGGGGTTGATCAAGAGCTGGGGTGTGGTCACCGCCGGGTCGATGCGGTTGAACTGGCCGGCCGACATCTCCAGCCACTCGCGCACGATGGCGCCACTCACCCGCACCGCACGCACCGTGTTCGGATACAGGTAGAGGTCGGCGACGTTGCGGATCGCGATGTCCCCCGCCGGAACGTCGGTGTAATAGGCGGGGCCACCGCGGCCGCCGGCCTTGAACGGCGCCGCCGCCGACAGCACCGGAAGGCTGGCGTGCGGTCCGCCCTGCAGCACCCGGCGGATGTAGGCCGCCTGTGCGCGCGCCACCAGCTGCACCGACGGATCGTCCTGGACGAGCGCGAAGTAGCTATGGACGCGGGCGGTGCTGCGCGCCACCGGCCGGCGCACATACGCGAGCGTGCCGGTGTGCTCCGCCTGAACGGCGGCGACGATGGCGGGATCGGGATCGACCGCGGCGATCCACTGATTGTTCTCGCGCCGGCGAATGCCTCGGGTCGCAGCGGTCCCGTCGACTCGCCGCCAGCCCTCCGCGGTCCGTCGCAAGGTCAGGTCGACGACGCCGAGGTGGCTTCCCCAGAAGCCGGCCATGACGGCCGGCACGCGGTTGATGGTGCCGCGAGCGACGTCGACCCCCGGCAGATTGGCGAAGCTCGGGTCCGGAAAGACCAAATGGGAGTGACCGGCGAGGATCGCGTCGATCCCCGGCACCTGCGCGAGGTACGCGGCGGCGTTCTCGTCCATTCCGCGTGCCGGCACCGCCGACAGGCCGGAGTGCACCAGCGCGACGACGAGATCGGCCCCGGCCGCGCGCATCTGGGGCACGTAGCGGCGCGCCGCCTCCACGATGCCGATGACGAAAACCCGGCCGTCGAGGTTGGCCTTGTCCCACTGCATGATCTGGGGCGGCACGAAGCCGATGACGCCGACCCGCAGGCGGCGGGTGGTCCCGCCCTCGTCGACGACGTCGCGGTCGAGGATCACGTAGGGCCGGATCAGGGGCGGCGCCGCCGCGCGGTCCGGCCCGGCGACGAACACGTTGGCCGTGACGTAGGGGAAGCGGGCGCCGGCCAACGCGAGACGGAGAAAGTCGAGACCGTAGTTGAACTCATGGTTGCCGAGGCTCGCCGCAGCGTAGTCGAGCAGGTTCAGCGCCTTGAACACGGGGTGGACCTGGCCGGGCTGGAGCCGCTGCTCGACGGCGACGTAGTCGCCCAGCGGGTTGCCCTGGATCAGGTCGCCGGGATCGAAAAGGAGCGGGTTCGGCACCTCGTTGCACGCCTGGCGTATGAGCGTCGCCGTCCGCGCGAGGCCGAGAGAGACGTCGCGCTGGTCGCGGTAGTAGTCGTAGTCGACGATGTGCGTGTGAATGTCCGTCGTCGACAGGAGGCGCAGGCGCAGCGCCGCGTCCTGCGCCCACGCCGGAAACCAGGCAAGAGCCGCCAGCAAGAGCAGGACGACGGTGACGGACGATCGCCCGCGGCGGAGATGACCGGTCATCATGGGGCACCTCGGTTGAGGGTGGCTTGGCGGGAGTCTAGCAGACCGAAATGACGCTCGGACGAAGCCGTCGCACGGAAGGTGGCTTCACGCGCGGCGGGCATCTTCTGTCGCGTGCCACAGAGCCGAGGCCAGCCACAGGCCGCCGAGACCGATGAAGAAACCATCGATGATGCGGAGCGCGCGCGGGAACGGTGGAAACCAGAGTGCGAGCCCGATCGCGAACAGCACACCGGCCCATCGCGGCAGCCGACCGTCCTGCCAGATGGCAACGGCCAGATAGACGGCGCCAATGGCGAGGCAGAGCAACCCCAGAAGAAAGACCACGATCGCTGGTCCGAGGTAGATGAGGGCCACGACCGGCGCAACGCCGGTCGTTCCCGCGAGGTAGAGCCTTCCGAGGATCGGCAGGACATGGGTTTCGAACCCGAGCATGGGCATGATGAGGGCGATACCGGCAAGGCTCCACACGAGCGCGCGCAATGCCCGCGGCTCCACAGATCCGGCCCGGAGGTGAGCATAGAGGGTCAGCATGCCGAACGAGAGCAGAACAAACGCCAGCATAGCCAGGAGATGAGCCACCACCCAAGGCACGGAGGTGATCGAAGCACTCGCGATCGCGAGGGTTTCATTCGGCGAATTCGGATCGAGCGGAAAGAACGGTCGCACCAGGGGAAATGCTGTCAACAACAGCGCCGACATCCCAAGCGCCAGGGCGCCCATGCGAACGCGAGTCAGGTTCGGTTTCTGCATTGGCGATACCTCCCCTGTGATGGGATGCTCACCCCTTCCTAGCGGTCGAGGTCGCGCCCATCCGCGAGGACGGTGCCGCGGAACGCGGGACCTTGATCAGCCGGCAGACGTAAAAGATGGGCCGCGCCGGCTGCGCGTACAGCTTGGCGAACTCGGCTCGGGGAGGCGGCTCGATCAGGTCGTCGAGACCGTAGGCGGTGAGGCTCGTCACCCGCAGGTCACTCCGGGCCAAGACGGCCCTCACGTGCTCGATCGGATGCTTGTAGGTCTCGATACGGACGTAGGTCCCTTCGTGAGGAATGCGAACGTGCTCGTAGACGTGGTCGGGATGGACGTCCGTGATGAGGCACTCGCCTCCGGGGGCCAGCACCCGGGCCAGTTCCCGCGTGGCGGACTCGAGGTCGGCGACGTGGCTCAGCGTCCGCGTGCACAAGATCCAGGCGAAACCATCACGCACGAAGGGAAGTTCGGTGATGTCGGCCTGCACGCGCCACGGGCGGGCGCCGCCCGGTCCCAGGGCGACGGCCTCGTCGCTCTGCTTCAGCATCTCCAGGCTCGTGTCGACGGCCACGCAGCGATGACCGAGCTCGACGACAGCCGGCACGTACGGGCTCGTCCCCGAGCCGGCGTCGAGCCCGCAGCCGCGCGGGAGAGACCGGAGCCACGCGTCGACGATGGGCGCCTCGTTCGTCCTCCAGAAGCGGTGCCAGTACCACTCGCGGTACGAGCCGGCGACGAGATCGTAGGCTACGCGCGGCGGGAGCAGCAAGGGCCGCTACCTGCCCCTGGACTTCATGTCGCGGAGCTCGGCCTTGAGAGTCTGGATGTCGTTCTCGAGCTGCACTGACTTCCGCGTGAACTCGAGCTCCTTCATCTTGCTGTCGAGCTCCAGCTTCAGCTTCTCGTCGGCGGCACGCTCGACGATGTTCGTCGGCCAGCCGACCGACTTCCTGATCAGGTTCGTGACCAGTGGTTCGAACTGGGCCCAGGCCAGCAAGAACCCGAGAATGATGCCGCCGTAGACGACCGCACGCTTGGCCGACTGCGTGGCTTTCTCGGCGGCGCGGTCGGCAATGCTGGCCACGTCCATGAACGACTTCTGGAACTGCTTGGCGGAATTGGCGAGGCCACGATGGTAGGCGTCGTCGGTGATCGTCTCGCGAACGAGTGCGCCGGGTGGGGCCTGGAGCGTCAGGAAGGTGATCTTGGCGATCGGATCGTCGGGGGCAATGCTGACTGGCTGCGACGAGAAGTTGAGGAGAAAACAGCACAGGCGACCTTCGTAGCCAGGCTCGACCAGGCTGGCGTTGAGCAGCATCACACCCTGGCGGGAGAGCCGGTAGAGTGGCGCGTACGTCGCGCACAGATCGGCCGGCATCCTCACCCGCTCCCGCGTCCGCACGACCAGGACCTCGGAGGGGCCGATCTGCCAGATGTGCTGGAGCTCCGGGCAGAACGGGCCGACAGCCGGGTTGATGACCTCCTCCAAACCCGTCGGCGGGGCAAAGACCTTGCCGGCCCGCAGTGTGTACGCGCAGTTCCTCACCCGAGCCGGATCGTGGTCATCCAGCAAAGGTGCGGCGCCGGCGATCCTGGCGTTGATCTCCGTGTCGTTCAATACCATGGTGCCCTCCTCGACCGGCGAGCGCCTGGGCCGATCCGGCGGTCGACGGCCGGCCCGGGGACATTCCGCTGCGAGTTCTACGTCCCGGCGAGACCACTCTAACCGGAGTTCGTCACGGCGGCGTGAGGATCGACGGCCTATTGTCGATGGTCGGCGCGCCAACCGCACGGCCGGCTATCATACGGAGATGGCCGCCTCCATCGACGATTTCTACGCGACCGGATTCGTCGTCGTGCGCGGCGCGGTCGCACCGGACGTCGTGCGTGGCTGCGTCGACGTCGTCGAAGGCGCTCTACGCACGCGAGGTGTTGATCCGCGCGACGCCGAGACGTGGACGCAGCCCGTCGTCCGCTTGCCCTGTCCAGACAGCCCCGCATTCACGGCCGCAGGGACATCGCCAGCGCTCTGGCGAATGTACGACGCGCTACTGGGACCCGGCCGTTGGGTGAAGCGCCAGGGAGTCGGCGGAACGCTTCCCGTACTCTTTCCAAGCATCAACGATCCCGGCGATGCTGGATGGCACATCGACGGCAGCTACGACGTGGAGGGACAGTGGTGGGTGAACGTGCGCAGCCGCGCCCGTGGACTGCTGGCGCTGTTTCTCTTCACGGACGTGAGCGACGACGACGCGCCGACGGAGCTTTTGGTGGGGTCGCATCTGGACGTTCCGCGTATTCTCGCGCCGCATGGCGAGCCGGGCGTGTTCTTCGAGCAGGTAATGCGACAACTTCCTGCCTCGACGTTCGAGCGGCCACGCGCACGCGCGATCGGTCGCGCGGGTGACGTCTTCGTCTGCCACCCGTTCCTCGTGCATCGTGCCACGTGGCCGCATCGCGGTATCGCGCCACGCATCATCGCGCAACCGGGGATCGGCCATCACCAGCCGTTCGCGCTCCTCGACGACCTCAACGTATGCGCGGTCGAGCGGGCGATCCTTGCTGGCCTTGCGTCGTGAGCGCTGCCGCTCTCACATCACCCGCAATCCGACGCCCGATCTTTGGGTCATCAACCCAACGGGACACGCAATCTCCACGCGCTACCTGCTGATCGCCGCGACGCGCGCTCACCGCCGGTCTCTCCGCTGCTTGGCGATTCATCGCCTCCAAAACAAGAGCCCGGCGCCGCCTACCGCCAGTACGGCGTCGACCCAGACGCCGACGCCCACGTTCCACTGGTCATACTCGAGTCCCCATGCAGGGGGGATGTCCACTTTCCCCCCGACGAGGCCGCGAAGCGCGCGGGGGTAATCCGGGTGCACCCATGCTCGGACCGTTCCTCCACCCGATAGCGTGTCCGCCAGTTCCGGACCGTCGAAATTGCCTTCGCCACACTCCGTCCTCCATGACGTAACGGCCATCCTCCGTGGTGAACACGATCTGCTTTGAGGTAGGCCCTTGTAGTGCGTGATTCGCTCGAACCTGCACGTCGTGTACGTGAGCTGGATTTCTGGGTAGCGCCAAAGGTCGGCTTCCCGCCTGAAACCAGTGAGCCTTCCACGCGAGAACCACGGCGAGAGCCAGCACGACGATCCCGAGCAGGTTCACGCTACGGAATCGCCACTTTTCTTGCCGCAGGTCCAAACGGTCCGTACACATAGATAATTCACATCGTCATCGCCCAGGCCACTCTTGGTCTCCAATGTTCTCGATCGGGTGCTAGTTTGGCGAGGCTCATCGACGTCGACTCGCTTGGTTCGCCCGCGCCGCGCGGATCCGGACTACCCTGGGCTCGCGCACCGACACGGGCTTCGCGCCGGCGAGCTGATATCGCTCAGGCGAGCTCAAATCGCCCTACATGCTCGGCTGCTCCACGTGACCCACCTGAAGCGCGGCGTTCTCAGCACGCACCCGCTCCGTGGTCCTGAGCTCGCCTGCAAAATACGAAGGCCCCGGAAGTTGTTTTCTTCCGAGGCGAGGGCCCGCAATGCTCCCACGGCGACAGCTGCGGCCCCGCTCGAATTTTGTATCCGGGTGTTGTTCTGACGTCCCACCCGATTCGGCGCGCCAGACTCCAGAACCTTCCGTCGTTCTTCGCTACTCCTTGTCGGCCGGGTTGTTGAACAGCACGCCCAGCTTGATGCTGCCGTGGCCGAACTGCGGGAAGCCCGCAGCACTCGGATTGCCTGGATCCAAATTGGACGCCGTGTCGTCCGGCGGAAACAGGATCAACGAATTGAGGAAATCGAGGAGCGCCGCCCGCCACTCGGGCTCCAGCTCGGCAAAGGCGTCCCGTTCGGCTCGCGCCTCTCCGCCATGCCGGAGAATCACTTCCGTCAGTGTCGTACTGCGTCCATCGTGCCCGTAGGGCGCCGTGCTGCCCACGCCCCATAGAGGCGTCGTCAAGAATTGAGTTCGGATGGTGCCGTCATAATTCCGCTCGTGAAAATTCGGCCCAAGGTCGTGCCGCTTGAAATCGGCAAAGATGTTCTTGACCGAGAAGGGTTTCAGTTGCGGTCGCTTCAAGGGTGGGAATCGAGCGTCGTCGTTCACCACATCGTGCCGCGTCGTCGCCGTGGCGAATAGGCGATTGAAGATCCCCTTCACAGGATCGAACACCGTCTCGACATCCGCCACTCGGCGGTCACGATTGATCTGAAGGTCTGGAATGTGGCAACGCGCGCACCCGATCTGGGTAAACGCGCGGCGGCCGTCCTCGGTGTACTCCGTCTGCTCGCCGGTACCGGGCTTGAAATAGTTAAGCAGGTAGAACTCCAGGAAGTCCACCAAGCTCACCGGGAACTCGCTCACGCCCGTCTCGCTGGTCCGCGGAGGGGCTTCGACTTTATCCAGGGTGCCGTCGAGCACCATGCCGCTCGGGGTGATGACGCGCCCGCCAGCACTGGCCACGGCGAGATCGGGGTCGTTGACGGCTTCCAACCCCATCTCGGCATGCGCCGCTCCCACGACGAACTCCCGGATCGAGATCGTCCCGCCGTGCAGGAACAGCGGTCGCACGCGCAAGTCCGTCTCGACCCCCTCAACTCTCGAAGTGTCGACGGACCCATCCGGGCGCGCCGTGATCGAACCGTATCGAATACCTTTACTCGTGAGCGTCCGGGTCACCGGACCTCCAACCGCGCGCGCCTCCACCTGTGCGGCCGCCCGAATCGAACGGAGATCGGTCGTGATCTCGTCCGCGAGCATCTCCTTCAACCCCAGCCCGAAGAGATGGGGCGCGTCGCGACTGTCCGGGCGCGTGACCACGTTGCCGCCGGCGCCCGCCGAGCCGCGCGGCCGACCGTGGCACAACGCGCAACTGTCCGCCAGCCCGGCCCCGATGATGAGATTCGTGTTGATGTCGCCCGATCCGTCACCCTCTCGCGGGCCCTGCCCCTGCTGGCGCGTGAACTTTCGTTGGAACAGCTGCCGGCCGCGGCGGATCGCACGGAATGGATCGCGATTGATGATGAACACCGACGAGTCGCGCGTCGCGAGATCGCCACGCCCAGCGCCGATTTCCTCCTGAAGGGACTTCGTGATGCCTTCGCCTGCAGCGTTGGGTGCTTGGGTCTTGTCGATCAATTGCCCCAGAGCCGAACTTGCTCCAGCGACCATCAATCCCATCGCAGTGCAAATGCCAAACACGGTGACTCGTCGCGCATTCATTGCTGCCTCCCTCCATGCTCCGCTGTACTTTGCCGATCTTCGACCATGCCGACGGGGTAGCCGCGGACTGGTTCGAGTCGGACACCTAACTCGGACCCTCGCCCGGGGTCCTCGACGTCCCCCTTGACCATCAACAGCCATCAGCACTATCGTTCGTCACTACGTCGGGAGAAATGCGCGAAGGGTAGCCGGGCCGCTCGACCCCAGCAATTCCTCTAAACAGAGGAATCGGGGTCGCTAAAAGGAGCGGGTTATGGGCAAAGCGGACCTATTGCGCGCGCAGGACGTCCGCGACGCCTGCCGGCTGATCGGCGACTGTCGGGACCTGGGAGGCGACCCCGCCCTATGGCAGCAGCGAATGCTCGAGGGAGCGTGCCGGCTCTTCGGAGTACCGGTGGCGGCCGGAGGCGAGGGGCGATGGATCCGGCCACATCGCGCCGTCGAAGCTATCTCCGCGTTCGACGCCGGCTTGGACTCCCGCGGCCGTGAGATATACATGGCCTACCACCGGGACTTGGGGCCTCGTGGCGATCCCATTTTTCAAGCGTTGCAGCACGTCCCCGGCCGACTCGTCACCCGCGCTCGGCGGCAACTCGTTTCCGACGCCGCGTGGTACCGATCAGCGGCCTGGGAGTATCACCGTTCGATCGGGATCGACGAGCAGCTGACGTCCGTCTACCAGGTCTCGGATGAAGGTGCAATCAGCGTGATCGCCCTGCTCCGCGCTGTGAGCGACCGGGAGTTCTCGGCACGAGAGCAGCGGCTGATGACCTTCTTTCACGAGGAGCTCGGCCGACTCATCGGCCCAGCGCTTGTCAGCGCGACCGAGCCGAGCCTGGACAAGCTCTCGCCGCGGCTGCGTCAGACGCTGGCGTGTTTGCTAGAGGGCGACAGCGAGAAGCAGGTCGCCGCGCGCCTCTCTCTGAGCCGCGCGACCACCCATCAGTACGTGACTGCGCTCTATCGGCATTTTGGGGTCAAGAGTCGCGCCCAGCTCTTGGCTTACGCGTTCAAGCGGTCAGGACGAGTGCTGTGGAAGGGATTCTCGTTCGACCACGAGCAATAACAAAGAGAGCCGGGCCGAGCGTGGTCGACGGCCTGCCTAGAGGTCTGCGCCGCTTGGCCACCGGGCCCACGCTCCGTCTCGTCCCATGCGCTTGATGATGTGGGCCAGGAGCTGGGCGCGGCTCCTCACCTTGAAATGGCGATAGAGCGCGGTCACATACTGATGGGTGGTCGCGCGACTCAGAGAGAGCCGCTGGGCGACCTGCTTCTCGCTGTCGCCCTCCAGCAAACACGCCAGCGTCTGGCGCAGCCGAGGCGAGAGCTTGTCCGGGCTCGGCTCGGTGACGCTCACGAGTGCGTGGCCGACGAGTCGGCCGAGCTCCTCGTGGAAGAAGCTCACCAGCCGATGCTCCCGCTCCGAGAACTCGCGCTCACGCGGCGCGCGATGCAGGGCGATCACGGTGGTGGCCCCGTCGTCCGAGACCTGGTAGATCGACGTGAGCTGCTCGTCGGTCCCGATCGGGCGGCGGTGTTCCCAGGCGGCTGATCGGTACCACGCGGCGTCGGAGACGAGTTGCCGTCGAGCGCGGGTGACGAGTCGGCCGGGAATCTGCCCCAACGCCTGAAAGATCGGATCGCCCCGGGGCCCCAGCTCGCGGTGGTAGGCCATGTAGGCCTCGCGACCGCGGGCATCCAAGCCGGCGTCGAAAGCGGACAAAGCTTGGACGGCGCTATGCGGCCGGATCCAACGCCCCTCACCCCCGGTCGCCACCGGAACGCCGATGAGCCGGCACGCTCCCTCGAGCATCCGCTGCTGCCAGAGGGCGGGGTCGCTTCCCAGGTCCCGACAGTCGCCGATCAGCCGATAGGCGTCGCGGACGTCTTGGACCCGCAGCAGATCCGATTTATCCATTCTGCCCGCTTCCTCGATTCCTCTGTTTAGAGGAATTGCCGGCAATCGAATGGCCCGGCTAGCTTCAAGACGGCCTCGCACAGAATGGCCACGAGCGATACTGCGATCGTCGTGGACGGCGGTCAAGGGGAATGTCCGAGATCCGGCGTGAGGCACTGAGAGGTTTGTAGCAATCGGGCTGGTACCGCGATCCGCGAGAGAGGCTGAGCCGTCGCGGGACGCCGCCATGAACGAAATAGCGCGAAGCAGTCACTTCTAGACGAAAGGAGGCGATGCGATGAAACGGCTCATGCTCGTGCTATACGGCGTCGCGGCGGTGCTGGCAGTCCTGTATCCCGCGCTGAGCGAAGCCAGACTGTCCGCCAACCACAACGAGACGCTGGTTCGCGACCCGAGGTAGCGGGTGCGCCGTCCGGCGGAGGTCGGGTTGAGATCGCTACCCCAACTCCGCCGGGCGGTCGTTCGATTCCTCGCCCGCATCATCGACCGTCTCGCGCGGTCGGCGCAGGCCGGGGGACAGTATGGACGGGCCGAGCGTCTCTTTCAACGATCGCTCGGGCTCGCCGAACGCGCGCTGGCGCCGAGCGATATCGAAGTGGCGGCGGTGCTCAACGATCTCGGCGTGCTCTACAAGGAGCTCGGCCGGTTCGACGAAGCCGAAAGCGTCTATCAGCGCGCGGTGGCGCTTGTCCTCGCGACGCGAGGTGAACGCTCCGTCGAAGTCGCCACGCTGTACCACAATCTTGGAGGCCTCGAGCATGCCCGCTGCCGATACGAGCGAGGCGAGTTTCACGCGCGGCGCGGTCTGGAGATTCGCGAGCGGCTCCTCGGGGCGGATCATCCAGACGTGGCCGCCGACGCCGCTGCCTTGGCCGCGATCCTAGACGGTCAGGGAAAGCGCGACGAGGCGGAAGGGCTCATTCGCCGCGCCCTGGCCGTGTTCGAGCGCGTCCACGGATCGGAACACTATGAAGTCGCCGTCAACTTGAACAATCTCGCGGCGCTTCGCCAGGCCGGGGGCGACGCGCGCGAAGCCGAGCAGCTCTACCAGCGGACCCTCGCTCTCAAGGAGAAGCTATTGGGTCCCGATCACCCGGACATTGCGGTGACCGCGAACAACCTCGCGGTTCTCTTCAAGAATCAACGGCGATACGCCGAGGCCGAGCGGCTTTATCGGCGGGCTCTGACGATCTTCGAGCGCTCGCTTGGAGCGAATCACCCGAAGGTGATCGCGTGTCGGGAAAATTACGCGGCGTCGATATGCGCTTCAACACCAGATATCGCGGACCGGCGCGAGGGGGATCTGCCTCCAGGCTTTTCAGGTGGATAGGACCCAGGGCTTCATCAGTGAGCCCCGGAATCTTGCTTCCCTCTAACGCGCTGTCCGCACCCAGCCCCCGATCCCACGGGCCGCGATTCTTCCACGCGCGGCTTCCGCGCTCAGGCGCTTCGCGCTCGGGCACGAGCTGGCACAATCCCTCGAGCCTCCGCCGCGGCCATAGCGCGGGATCGCTGCCCAGGTCAAGTTCAAGAGCCCGGCGGGACAACCCCAATGGTTGCGGCGGTCGGATTTGAACCGACGACCTTTGGGTTATGAGGCGCTCGCGGCGGCACGCTTCAACAACGCCGCAGCTTCCTTGGCCACCGCCGTGCCCTCGAAGAAGCCTGGGTTCTGCGTGCCCCACAGCCGCACGGCGTTGCCGAAGACGAAATCGTGGAAATCGCTTTCGGTGATGAGGCCGTCCTCGACCAGCTCGAACGCCTCGGGCAGCGGGTCGCGCATGTCGACGACGTCGAAATGCCCGATATCGGAGCTGTAGATCGCGTTGATCCTGGCACCCAGCGGCATCGCCTTGCCGAATGCCACCGCGTTCATCCGGTCGTCGGCCTCGCAGCCGAAGTAGTACGGCGTCGCGTAGAGGTCGAGCCAGTCCTGCTTCTGGGTGATGTTGCAGGCGATGTAGTCGTCGGGCGGCATCCCGCCGGTAAGGAAGTCCTCTTCGAGCGGCCAGCCGTCGCGGCGGTCGAGCTCGGCGCCGATGTCGCCGTAGCCGTACTTGCCGACCAGCTCGCGGAGCAGCGGGCGGTTGAGCTTGGTCGGGTCCATGTTCGCCATGCCCTTGGCCCCGCGACGCTCCCAGTGCTCGATCAGGTCGCAGAAGAGCTGGCAGCCCCAGCCGACGCCGCCCTCGAGGAACGCGAAGCGCAGATCGGGAAAGCGCCGGGTCACGCCGCCGAGGAAGAGCGCCTTGGCCACGTTGTGGCCGGCGTTGGCGAAGTGGCCGATGTGGTTGAACGTGAAGTTGGTCGGGCTGTTGCGCTCACCGTAGGAGCGGCCGCC
>JACXTT010006935.1_pt1 | contig 16090 bp, 12 predicted proteins | sample 9270951 | NCBI WGS metagenome assembly JACXTT01 (sample SAMN15532306, study PRJNA645909) | rock metagenome | isolation source: weathered quartz diorite | place: Puerto Rico | collected 2017-06-21 | reverse complement strand
CTCCGGGACCATGTAGCCCCACATGTGTCCGAGGTGCACCCGGCCCGCCCGCAGGAGCGACAGCCGGGCCGAGGACTCCGGGGTGATCTCGATCACGACGCCGTCGAGGTAGGGTAAGCTTTTCATGTAGTAGTCGGGGTTGCGCTCGAAGACGATCTGCACGCCCTTCTGGTAGGACTTCACCATGAACGGTCCGGAACCGATCATCGCCTCGGGCCGGTTGAAGTCCTTGAACTTCTCTTCGACCTCGCGGGGCAGGATCGCGACGTACGCCGAGGCGGCCAGGTGGTTCAGGAACGGCGCCGACGGCTCGTTGAGCGTGACGCGCAGGGTATAGCGGTCCACGACGTCGATCGACTGGACGACCTCGAAGCGCGAGCGAAAAGCTGACTTGGCCCTGAACCGCTCCAGCGAGTACTTCGCGTCCTCGGCCGTGACCTCTCGGCCGTTGACGGGCGGCTTGTTGTGGAAGTGCACACCCTTGCGAAGCGTGAACTCGATGACGGTGGGGCTCCTGTACTCCCACTTCTCCGCGAGATCCCCCACGATCGAGAAGTCGGCCGAGTGCTTCTGCTCCGGGCCGTGCGCGTAGCGCACGAGCTGGCTGTAGATCATGCTGGCCCAGGAGTGGGTGAGAAAGCTGATGTTGAGATGCGGGTCGAGGTTCGGGGCCTCGCGGTCGGCGATGCGGAGCACGCCGCCACGCCTGGGTTGCTCGGCGAGGGCGGGACCGGCGACGACCAGCGCGGCCAATAGGATGAGCGCAGCCCCGAGTGCGAAGCGTCGGCCCATGACGTCCTCCTCTCCAGAGCGGACGGAGCGTCGGAGACCACGTGAAGCCGCACACGTGCGGAAAGTGGCGCCATTATGCACAGGTGGCGCCATTTGTCAATTCGACGGCGCTGCGTCAGCGCAGCGCCGAACCGCATCGTGTGGACGGCCGTACGCTCCAGCCAGGGGTTAGGCGCTCCTGAGATATGGTGACAGCGGCCGGGCGCCGCTGGCTCGCACATCCACGCTGTCGCTGGATCTCCGAGCGCCTGCGAGGTAGGCTGCCCGCTCCAGTCCGTGGGGCCCGTGCGTCTATGGTCGTGGCTCCGTACCCCTTTCGTTCGGCGCGTTGCCACCTTCTCCAGCCCGTGCAATACCCTCGGTGAGCGCGCAGACCTCCCGCTCTAAGTTCGCAATGCGTTCACGCTGCGTCTCGTCGCCGGCGTGTCGCGGCTGTCTGGGCCCGGGGTGCGCGGCCCGGGGGGCCCCGGGGCCTCGTGGAGCGGCTTCACATGCCCGGGCGAAGGTTTCGCGAGGACCGCGGGCCCCTTCCGTTGGAGCGACGAAGGCCCTATTTGGCGGACTTTGGCTTAGGCCATCACCTCGAAGCGGAAGTTGAGTGACCTGTTTGCCTGCAGGTGATTGCGGGCCCCTGCAACGACCGAAATCGCACTGACCGGGTCACCGCTAAGGTGTCATCCGGCCCGGGGCGCTTCAGCTGACGCAGCAAAAAAACCGTACTCAGGATTGGAAGTCCTGTGCACCGCGGTCGGTGCTTCCCGAACTCACTGGAGCTTCAGCGCGCATCTCCGCGGCGCCCCGCGATCATGTGGAAGCACCCAGGGACTGACACCAGATTCTGGGGCTAGGGCGACCGATGGGCTGTTCGACGCGGCTGGCTCCCCGGGCTGGGCTCGAACGTGCGTCACGTCAGTCGTGGCCGATTGAATCTCGGGCCGCTTCCGGCGATTATAGCGCCCTGATGAGCCGCGCGATGCGCCTCACCCCGTACGTCTACCTGCTGCCCGCCCTCGTCCCGCTCGCAGTCTGGAGCTATTACCCGCTGCTCTTCCTGCTGAACCTCTCCTTCCACCGCCTGGACGCGACCTCGCCCGTGCCTACGTGGGTCGGCCTCGCCAACTATCGTGAGCTCTTAACCGCGCCCCTGTTTGGGCGGGTCCTCCTCAACACCGCCCTCTACACCGGACTTACGGTTCCGCTCAGCATCAGCCTCGGCCTTGCGCTCGCCGTGCTCCTGAACCAGGGACTCTTGGGCTCGCGGTTCTTCCGGACACTCTTCTACACGCCGGTCGTGCTCCCGACCGTCGCCGGCGCGACCGTCGCGCTCTGGATCTTCAACTCGAACTACGGTCTCGCCAACCACCTCCTCGCTCGTGCTGGCCGCGCACCGGTCGCATGGCTCACCGACTCGAGCATGGCACTCTGGACGATCGTGGGCGTCGGCGTGTGGAAGACGTTCGGCTACTTCATGCTCGTCTACCTGGCGGCGCTCCAGGCGCTCCCCCAGGCGGTGCTCGACGCGGCCCGCCTCGACGGAGCGCGCCCTTGGGATCGTTTCTGGTCTATCACGTGGCCACTCCTCCGCCCCACCACGTGGTTCGTCACGGTGATCGCCTTGATCCTGTCGTTCCAGGTCTTCGACTTCATCAACATCATGACGCAGGGCGGGCCGAGCAACGCCACCAACGTGCTGGTTTTCTACATCTACCAGCACGGCTTCCAGTACTTCCGCCTCGGGTTCGCGTCGGCCATCGCGGTGGTAATGTTCGTGCTCGTCTACGGCCTCTCGGCGCTCCTCAGCGCATGGTTTAGCCGATAATGGCCGGGCTCCGTCGCTCGGTGTCCTATCTCGTGCTTCTTGCTGTCACAGCGGTAGTCGCCATGCCGATGTACTGGCTCGTAGTGAGCGCGCTGAAGCGGAGCGACGAGATCTTCACGCTCACACCACGGTGGCTGCCGGCCGGCCTCGAGTGGCGGAACTTCGTGCGGGCCTGGGAGGGCGCGGCCTTCGGCCGCTACTTCATCAACAGCATCCTGGTGGTGCTGGCGATCTTGCTCCTACAACTCGCGACCTCGAGCCTCGCCGCCTACGCGCTCGCGCGCCGGCGCTTCGCCGGCCGCGGCGTCATCCTGCTCGCCGTGATTGGGGCCCTCATCATCCCGATTCAGGTGACGTTTCTCGCGAACTTCATCACCCTAAACAATCTCGGCTGGCTCGACAGCTATTGGGCTCTCGTGGCTCCGTTCACAGCCAGCGCATTCGGCACCTTCCTCCTGCGACAGGCGTTCCTCGCCGTGCCGGACGCACTCGAGGACGCCGCGCGCCTCGATCGGTGCACCGGCCTCGGGTTCCTCTGGCACTTCCTCCTGCCGCTGGCACGCCCCACCGTGCTCGCCTTCACGCTGGTCGCGCTCGTCGCCCACTGGAACGACTACTTCTGGCCGCTCATCGTCACCAATCGCGACGAGATCCGCACTCTGCCGATCGGGCTCGCGATGTTCGTGAGTCAGGAGGTCACGACCGACTGGAACCTCTTGATGGCGGCGACGCTCTTCGTGGCGGCCCCGATGCTTGTCGTCTTCTTCCTCACCCAGCGCTACTTCATCCGCAGCCACATGCACGCGGGCCTGAAGCGTTGACCCGCTCTAGGAGGACATGCGCATGAACGCTCGTCGTTTTGTCAGCGGTCTTCTCGCAGCCGTCGTACTCGGGTGGGCGGCCGTCGCCGGCGCGGCCGAACCGGCGCGTCTGAGCTTCTGGTATCCGGTCGACCTCGGCGGGGGACTCGCCAAGATCATCGACGGCCTCGTCACCGACTTCAACAAGACGCACTCTGATGTCCAGGTGACCGCCACCTACACCGGGAACTACGACGTGACCCTCCAGAAGATTCAGGCCGCCAAGCTGGCCGGCACACTGCCCGACGTGGCGGTGACGGAGATTAGCTCGGTGCCGGTTCTCGGTGCCCTCGGCGCCGCCCAGCCGCTCGACACGCAAATCGCCGGCGAGGGCGGCGGGAAGTTCCTCGGCAAGTTCTGGCCTTCGATGCTGCTCAACTGCACCTACGCGGGCAAGACGTACGGGATCCCGTTCCAGCGCTCGACGCCCGTCATGTACTACAACAAGGACGCGTTCCGCGAGGTGGGCCTCGACCCGGAGAAGCCGCCGCTCACCTGGGACGAGCTAGTCCAGGCCGGGCAGAAGCTCACCAAGCGTGAGGGCGATCGCGTGAACCGTTGGGGCCTCGAGCTGCCGCTCGAGGCATTCAACTGGTTTTACTACGCTCTGGTCTACGCGAACGGCGGCGAGAGCCTGAGCCCGGACGGGACGAAGGTGTTGTGGGGTGAGCCGAAGCCGCTCGGGGCGCTTCGCTTCTGGCACGACCTCGTCAACAAGTATCGGGTCACGCCTGCCTACACGCCCTGGAACGACGGCCCGCAGGAGTTCGTCGCGGGGAAGGCGGCGATCATCTGGCACTCCACCGGCTCCCAGGCCTTCATGCGCGAGCACGTGAAGTTCCAGTGGGGCCTCGGGCGGATCCCGAAGGGCGTCCAGTTCGGGCCACCCTCGGGCGGTGGCAACATGATGCTCTACACCACCGACCCGGCGCGACAGAAGGCCGCCTGGGTGTTCATCAGGTGGATGAGCGACGCGAGACAGGCCGCTCGCTGGAGCATCGCCTCTGGCTATCTCGCGACCAACATCGCGTCGTGGGATCTCCCTGAGATGCAAGCACTCGCCAGGGAACACCCCGAGGTGCTGGTGACGAAGGCACAGTTGAACGACGCGAAGGCGGAGCCAGCGTCGGCGAAGTACGCCCCGGCCCGCGACATCCTGAACGCACTCATCAAAGATGTGCTCGCCAACAAGGTCCCTCTTGAGTCGGGGACGAAGGAGGCGGTGGCCGCCGCCAACGCGGCGATGGCCAAGCAGTAGATGCCGCGGGTCGCCGTCGCGCTCGCCGGGATCACGAAGGCCCACGGTAAGACGCCGGTGCTGCACGGACTCGACCTCGAGATTTTCGAGGGCGAACTGTTCGTACTCCTGGGCCCGTCCGGCTGCGGCAAGACGACGCTCTTGCGGGCGGTCGCGGGGCTCGTGCCCCTCGAGGCGGGCCGGATCACGCTAGGCGAGCGCGACATCACCACCGTCCCCGCTGAAGCGCGCAACATCGCGATGGTCTTCCAGGACTATGCGCTCTATCCCCACATGACCGTGTGGGACAACCTCGCCTTCGGGTTGAAGCGCCACCGTGTCCCCAGGGAGGAGATCCCACAGCGCATCACGCGGGTGACGCGGATGCTCGGGATCGACGCGCTGCTCAAGCGCAAGCCCCACCAGCTCTCAGGGGGCCAGCAGCAGCGCGTCGCACTCGGACGGGCGATCGTGCGTGAGCCCGCCCTGTTCCTCATGGACGAGCCGCTGTCGAACCTGGACGCCCAGGTGCGTGCGAACACGCGGGCGGAGCTGAAGGAGCTCCAGCGGCGGCTCGGAACGACCATGCTCTACGTGACGCACGATCAGGTGGAGGCGATGACCCTCGCCGACCGGCTCGCAGTTATGAACCAGGGCCGGATCGAGCAGGTCGGTCCTCCGCTCAACGTCTACCGCGCTCCGGCCACGCTCTTTACCGCCCAGTTCCTCTCGAGCCCCCGCTTGAATCTGCTCGAGGGCGAGGTGGTGCCGAACGGCGGCGGCCGCGCAGTACGAACCGGGGCAGCGCTGTTCCCGGTGGGCACGGCGGTCCCAGCCGGCGTCCGTGTCCGCGTGGGCATCAGGCCCGAGTGGCTGCGGCTTTCGGCCAAGCCTATCCCGGACGCCGTCCCTCTCGAGATCGGACTCGTCGAAGCCCTTGGTGCCGAGCTGCTGATCCACGCGCGGCACGGTGCCGTGGATCTCGTCGCGCGCGCACCGGTGGATTCGATTGGAGCCGACACGCGCGAGATCTGGGTCGACGGTGCGGCCTCGCGCATCGATCTCTTCGACCACGAGGGGCGGCGCATCCCGTAGCCCAGCCTCGTTCGCCTGCGGCTCCCCATGGCCGACAAGATTCACGTTGCGCCAGCGGATCATCTGGACGGTACCAACTGGAACACGAACGGCGAGGGCCCCGCCAGATCTTTGCCCGCGCGCGGTAGAATTCAGCGTACGGCACTCTTGCACGCGCGTCCAGGATTGGAAGTCCTGCGCGCGTTCGAACTCCTGTTCTAGAATCAGCCTGAAACCACAGGGAATCATTCACCGACAGTCGGCGCTTCGTGCTGGAGGAGGACATCGATGAAGCCTCTCTTGAGGATCGTGCTGCCACTCGCCATTGTCGGCCTAGCCGTTGGCTGTGCAAAGAGCGAAAGGATAGCCATGCAGGGTCATCGCGAAGACGAGGAAGCGATCAAGAGGGTCATCACGGACATGACGGACGCCTTCAACAGGCATGAGCCCGATGCCTCGCTTTTTACCAACGACGCCGACTTCGTAAACGTGAATGGGACCTGGTTTGAGGGGGGCCGCCGAAATCGCACAGGGCCGGAAAGCCCGGTTCGAAACCGTGCTGAAGGAGGCCAGAATCAAACTGCTGGACATCCGGATTAGATTCATTCGGCCAGACGTGGCGATCGCCCATGTCACGAATGAGACAAGCGGAATGGTAGTCCCGGGTGGGCAGAGGTTGCCGGTCCAGCAGGAACTCAACATTCGCGTTTTCACCAAGGACAACGGCCGATGGTTGGTGACGGCCTTTCACAATACGTCGGTGCGGCAATGATCCTAGCCCGGTGGTGCCCCACCGTCGACGCAAGCAGGAGAATTGGTGGTCGCCTGGCCCACTTCGGTAGCCTGGCCTGTCGCCCGGCACGCTGCCCTGCCTGGTTGACTCGAACTCTACTCGGATTCGTAAATCGCACAGGGAGGGAAATCACGGGCATTACCTCGGAGAATTCGATGAAGAACGTATTCTACAAGCTTCGAGATCGGGGTCTGATCGAGCCAATGCCGGGAAGGGTGGGATTTGCATCAGCTTGGCGAAAAAAGAGCTAGAAGACAGGGCCAGAAGTACCAACTAGGAAGCGTCTCTCCCTCGCGCGCAACGCGGCCAAGTTCCCGATTCTGATGGATATTCAGCGACCGGCCTTGACGCTTACGGAGGGTGATCAGAGCCGACCATGCCAATGGCGAACGCCGAAATGGCCCGAAGACTTGCTCGACTCAGTCCGGACTGTTCCTTCCTGCTGACGCACTTGGTTCGGCAGAACGACGGACGAAGTAACGCAGTCGCGAGAAATGTTCTCCGCACGATCTTGGACGTAGCAAGCGCACAACCGGAGCCGCGGCTCCGGGCGTCGCAGGTAGGCTGGTATGCCAGTGCCTCACCTAGTGTATTCGATCCGGAGACCGGTGAATTTGACGGACTAGTGAACGCTCACGCGGTCTGCTTTACCGAGAGCACCCTGGCGGGATTGAAGCCTCACCGAGATGTTTTTGACGCGCGGTACGGGGTTGCCTTTGACCGGGACTTCCTCTTCGAGAGTGGTGCAAATCCCTGCCTGAATATTCGTCGGTCATTGTTGAAGGAGAGATTTACGATTCCTGGTGAGCACTATCCACGGGCGGTTTACAACTTCATCCCACAGCAGTTGCATTCATTCGTGAACATCATTCATGAGAGCTTTGATGCAACTCATGAGCGAGAGTGGCGGTACGCCGACCATTTCAGCTTTAGGCGGCAGGATGTTCTGTTCGTATTCTGCCCAGAGAGCGACTTTGCGACGTTCGCTCCTATTCAGGCAGCGGGCCGGCCCGTTCTCTTTGACTTGCACTCGCTGGATCGCATCTGAGCGTGGACTGGGTATCGAGTGATCGCCCGGAGGCTGTGATCGATCAGGGCGAGATCAGCCCAGGCATGGCAGTGCAGTGTGTCAGGCGGTACGCCAGGCGAAGAAGTTGCCAAGCAGGCCAGAATTGAGCCCGCAGCCTTCCTTGACTCGAACTCTACTCGGACCGAATCATTCGTGGCTGTCCGCCCCGTTCCGGAAGTAGCGAGTCGGGCCAACGCGTCAAAGGACGCGAATCAAAACGTATAGCAACGGATCATGTGTCCGAGGATGGCTCTGTGGGGAGGTCTGAAAATCCTGGTGTCGGCGGTTCAATCCCTTCCCAGCCCACCATTCTTCTCAGCTACTTGCCCGTCAGGGGATTTCCTTCGATCTAACTTTGTGACCGGATTTGTGCTCAACACGGGCACACTCCAGAGCATTCCAGCGCAACCGCTGAACGGCGGGGTTCGGGTTTCAAGTTCGAGACCCTGGTCGACTCGTGACCTCAGCGGAGACCCTACTAGTGACTTCCCGGCGAAGCTGCGAGAACGGTCTCCCGCTCGGCGAAAGCTCACCGAGGAGGCCGTACCGCTGGAAGCTCCCCCCGGACACCCCCGCGTTACCGACCGCGCCGGTGCGCTATCATGCGTCAGCGAGGAGGGAGATCGCCGGTGATCGTCCCACAAGGGGTCTGATGCGCGCGGCCACGAGGCGCCGCCTCCGCTTCTTCATCAGTGTCCTCGGCACTATCGCCACCGACTGCGCGCTCCTTGGGAACGTGCTCGGCCGCGCCTCGCTCATTGGCACGCTGGTCAGCGCGATCGACACCGTGCTGGTGCTCGGCACGGTCGTCGCCGTCGGCGCGCCATCGTTTTTCACGGGGACGTGATGAATACCACGGCACGCATCGAGGGAGTGACCCGCGACCTCGGGCGTCAGTTCCTCGTGTCGGCAGATGCGCTCCAACGCCTCGACGGTGTCGAGGCGTTCGCGCTCGAAGATCTCGGCCTCCGGCAGCTCCGTGGCCGCGCCGAGCCGGTGCGCGTGTACTCGGTCGCCGCCCAACAGTGTGGCTCATGGTCGACGACCCCCATCAGACGTGTCCGTCACCCAGGATTGTGTCCCATACGGCCCGCTCCGGCTCCTGGGGTGCGTCCACAAGCCGGGGCCGATCCGAGAGGATCATGGTGGCCCGGCGTGGCGGGGCATAGGCCCACTCGGGAAGCCCGGCGGCGCGCGGCCGCCCCGTCCGGGCGAAGGCGAGCCAGGCGTCGCGCATGTGCCCGGCAAGCGCCTCGGCCGCCGGTGTGCGGCCAGCGATCGCGCCGATCTCTGACGTTGCCAGCGTACCGAACACGAATGGTAGCTCCAGGGCGTGGACGGCACCCTGCGGCCGGCCTGGCTCCATCCCCTTCCACTCGAACTGGTAGACGAAGACGTCGGGCGTGTGGCGGGCGTGAAGCTCGGCCAGCTTGAGGGCGCCGGCCCGGAAGATGTGATCGGTGGAGATGGCGAGCCAGGTCTCGACGGGTGAGGCGTCCTCGCCACGCGCTCGCCGGGCCGAGCGGTAGGCCTCCACGGCGCGTTCCGCATGGGGCCGTCCGTCGGGGCCCGCGCCGGGGAAGAGCATGGCGCAGCGCTGGACCAGGGCCGCCTCGTCCAACTGCTCCAGCGCGGGGTCGAGGAAGCGGTAGAGCTTCATCTCCTCGAGATTGGTTCCCACGATCAAGGGAACGCCCCGGGCCGAACCCTCGGCGATGGCCGCGAACGGTCGGGCGGGAATCAGCTCGCCGTCGGCCACCGGCGAGAACGGCGGGATCACGGAGCGGCCGGCCACGGCGTTGGCCGCGGCCATGAGGTCCTTGGCCGGCACTTCGCGCAGGCGGCGGGCGTCCGCCGGGGCGAGGCCCACCTCCGCCAGGATCTGCCGGGCGACGTCGAGGGCTGTCGATGGCGGACGCGTCAGGTTGAGCGACCCGCTCTGGAGGACGGCGCGGTGGAACAAGCCCCGAGCCCGCGGCATCATGAGGAGGCATGCGATGTTCACCGAGCCGGCCGACTCCCCGAACAACGTCACGTTGCCGGGGTCGCCGCCGAACGCCGCGATCTCATCGCGGACCCATTCGAGGGCCGCCACCTGGTCCAGCATGCCCTCGTTGCCGGTGGCGTCGACCCCGCCCCCGAGCTCCCGGGTACGGAGGAACCCGAACGGCCCCAAACGATAGTTGATGGTGACCACCACCAAGTCGCCGCGTCGCGCGAGGTGAGCAGCATCGTACGTCCGCTCCGATCCCGAGCCGATGACCCAGGCACCCCCGTGGATCCACACCATGACCGGCCGCCCGGCGCCATCGCCGGCGGCGGGGGTCCACACGTTGAGGCTGAGGCAGTCCTCGCTCTCCTCGTCGACCAGGATGCCGAGGATCGGGGCTAGGGGGCGGCTGGCTTGGTGAGAGGCGGGCCCGAAGCGCGTCGCATCACGCACATCGGGCCACGGCTGCGGCGCCTCTGGCGCCTCGAACCGCCGTGGTCCGATGGGAGGCTTAGCGAACGGGATGCCGCGGAACACCCGGACGTCTCCTTCCACCGTACCCCGCACCCAACCCCGCCGCGTCTCGACGGCCAGTTCCTTCCTCGCCATCTGTCTTCTCTCCCCCCCGCGTCGCGCCCCGCACCGTGAATCGGAGCACGGCGACATCCAGATTTGAGAGACGCTAGGCCGGCAGCACGCCGCTGTCAACTGGCAGGCCGAAGCGGTGCTACTCCTGCATAGAAATGTCGCGGTGCAGCTGCTCCGTGAACGTGGCGTACCCTATGGAGACTTTCACGATGAGCCGAAAGGAGTTGCCCCGGACCGGCCTGCTCCGCGCGGTCAGGACAACCTTCTTAGAGGGGCGCTTGGGATTGGAAGTCCTCCGGTCTCCACCGAGCCTACTCTGGCCCGCGGGGCGACACCTAGCGCGGCTGCGTGCCCAGCAGAGCCGTGGTCGCGGCGCGGACGATCCAGGCCGTATTGTGCGCCGGCGCCTTGTTCGCGTCATAGCCGGCGAAATAGACGGCTGGTCCCTCCTCTGGGAAAGGGGAAACTCGGATCGACCGAATCGCCACCAGCGCGTGGCCGGGGGGCGCACCGACCTGGCGGAGCTCGCACGACCCGGTCGGGTGGCGAACCAGGTACCAGCCGCCGGCTTCGAGGCGGCCGTACCCGACGTTGACCACGCTGTGCCCGGCCGCGATCGGCGCCCGCATGGGAATGAAGGCCTCGAGCCCGATCAGCAGCGCCTCGCCGCCGCCGGAATCGCGGGCCTTCGCTATGTCGTTGTAGGCGGCGATCACGTAGCCGACCGGCATGCCCCATTGCCGACCGAGGAGATCCGGAAGATCAACCTCCGTGACCTCGCTGCCGTCATCAGGATCGACGCGCACGATCCGCGCCGCGCTGCCTTCGACGGCGGCAAGTAAGACCTCGGCGTGGCCGGCGGGGCCCAGGATCGCTGTCAACCCGCGCAACCCGGTCTCGGAGTGGCCGGGAGCGCGGTTGGTGTAGAGCAGGCGCCAATGCGGGTCCACGCCGTCGACCAGCCCGTAGATCTGCTGACCGATCGCGGCATAGAGGCGGCCGTTGCATTCGGCAAAGCTGCTGACTCGTAGGTAGCCGTTGCGACCGGACAACCCGGCCGACGAAACGCCCGACAGCTCCAGCTCCGGGGCAGCGTCCCAACGGATGCGGCCACTTGCCGCCGGATCATAGGTGCCGCTGAAGATCCCGCGCGGATCCTGCCCGGCAAACACCCGGTCAATGCCGGTCGCGCGGTCGCGATGCCGGCCGAAGCTGCGCACCTGCGGCAGGAAGCTCGTGGTGGGGCGATCCTGTGCGATTGTCGTGGCCGCCCAGGTGCTCGTCGCATCATCGCGACTGAACACCCGCGCCGATCCACTCAGGTCCCAGTTCGCGGCGATCAGCATCGACACCGGCACCGACAGCGGCGCGCCGTGGCCGTCGGTCGTAAAGGTGACTTCTTCAAGGGCTGAGACGGCCAGATCGCGGCGCCGCCCATTGGGCAGCGACTCATCGAAGGCGCGATCGACTCGCCAGCGCGAGGCCGGGCTGTCGAGCATCAGGACCTGGGCACCCTGAAGCCCTTCTGGCCCCGGCCGGTCCTCCCAGTACCCATTGCCAGCATAGAGCTTGCCGCCATGCGCGGCGAGCACCCGCATTTCCGTGCCGCCCATGAACCGCCCGGTTACATCCCGCGAACCCGACGCGAACGAGATCGTGAACGCTTCTTGCGGCGCCACGGCGACAGTGGCGGGCGCTCGCGACGTGCACGCCGAGACGAAGGCGGCAGTGCTTGCGAACAGGATCAGCAGGAGAAGCATCTTTGGTAGCGAATTTTACGCGAGATCATCGCTAAGCTCTTCAGTGCGCGGTCGCCCGCCGCCCATCGGGGCAGGCCACCCTGGTCGAGCAGCATGGCGTCAGTTGGCGAGGCCGATGCTCTTCTAGAGTTATCGGGTGCCCAGGAAGCCGACTCTCTACCGGATCGATAGTTGGCGCGTCTTAGTGCCACGGGTCGCCAAACGCCCGAAGACACTCAATGCTTGGACCTAGCGGGGTACCAGATTCGAGTCAGGGATTGGAAGGCCTCCTCGTTACCCGCGATTTGAGATCCCGGCAGTGGACCGTCGAGACTAGGAGCTGTCGACCTAGCTTGCAAGGTCGTGGGGCGGTGGCAGAAACAGTGGGATATTCGGCATTGCGGCCATGGCCTATTCACGGCATCCTCGCCTCGTGTCGTGGGAGACGCGAAGGGTTTCGATGCTTGTATACCCGGACGTTCAGATCCTGGACGTCACCGGTCCGCTTGAGGTGTTTGCCCGGACCGCACGCTGGCTTGTGGATCAACGTCGGCGTCGTGAGCCCGCGTACACGGTGGAACTTCTGGCGGCGCGCCGCGGCCCCGTGCGGGGCTCCTCCGGGCTGGAACTCGTCGTGCGCCGCTCGTTCATGGAGGTACGGGCGGGCATCGATACGCTGTTGGTGGCGGGCGGCATCGGCGCACGCCGCGTCCCGAGCGGTCGCGCGCTGGTTCAGTGGCTCCGCCGGATCGCCCCGCGTGTGCGCCGCCTCGCCTCGGTGTGTACCGGCGCGTTCCTCCTCGCTGAGGCCGGGCTCCTCGACGGTCGTCGCGCGACGACGCACTGGAGCGCCTGCCGACAGCTCGCTGAGCGCTATCCCCACGTCGCGGTCGATCCTGACCCGATCTTCGTGCGTGACGGGCGCGTCTACACCTCAGCCGGCGTCACGGCTGGGATGGATCTCGCGCTCGCCCTAGTCGAGGAGGACCATGGACGCGAGGTCGCCTTGGCCGTAGCCCGAGAGCTCGTGATGTTCCTCAAGCGACCCGGTGGCCAGTCACAGTTCAGTGTCCCACTGATGGCCCAGTCCGCCGATCGCCAGCCGCTCCGCGAGCTGCAAGGTTGGATCGGCGAGCACCCTGGCGCCGACCTCTCGGTGGCGGCGCTCGCCCGGCGGGCGGCGATGAGCGCCCGGAATTTTGCCCGCGTGTTCGCGCGCGAAGTCGGGATGACGCCGGCTCGGTTCGTCGAACACGCCAGGGTCGAAGCGGCGCGGCGGCGCCTTGAGGAGTCGTCCGTTGGGGTCGAGGTCGTCGCCACCGAGTGTGGCTTCAGCAGCGCCGAGGTCATGCGGCGGGCGTTCCGCCGCACGGTTCGCGTGAATCCAGCTGACTACCGTCATCGCTTCCGAAGCGCGCCTGAGCGTGCTGGACTGGAGGGGACATGACCAACAAGCGTGTGGGAATCCCGATCTTTCCCGCCGTCGAGGTGCTGGACTTCTGCGGACCGTACGAAGTGTTCTCCGTGACCCGCCTCAACGAGGAGCGCCGCCGCGAGGATCCCTCGCCCTTCGAGGTCCTGCTGGTTGCCCAGAGCGGCGAGCCCGTCGTGGCGACCGGCGGCCTGCGGGTCATTCCCGACGCCACGCTTGAGACCTGTCCTCCACTCGACATCCTCGTCGTGCCCGGCGGCTGGGGCACGCGCAAGGAGATGAGCAACCAGCGCCTGCTCACGTGGATCTCGGAGCGCGCGAGGCAGGTCGAGACGCTCACCTCGGTCTGCACGGGCGCGATGCTGCTCGGAGAGGCCGGTCTGCTCGACGGTCGGCGAGCGCCGACCCTCGCCTACATCCACGGCGGCTACTGGCAGATGAACGACAAGGAGCCGTACGCATTCCTCGGCGAGGGTCTCCGTGTCGCCGGGTTCAACCTGGTGTTGATCGAGTACACGCTGGCGCCAGCCGCGCGCATGGACCAGATCGTGGATGAAGTCCGGCGCGCGGTCGTCTGGGTGATCGACCATGCGCCAGAGCTCGGCGGTGATCCCGCGCGCGTCTACGTGTCCGGGCACTCCGCAGGCGGGCACCTCACCGCGATGGCGATGACCGAGTCGCGGCTCGCCGGCGCCGTCGCGATCAGCGGCATCTACGATCTCGAGCCGATCCGTCTGAACTATTTGAACGAGAAGCTCGGCCTGGATCCCGCGGAGGCGGAGCGCAATAGTCCGATGCGCCACCTGCCGAGGCGCGCGGCGCCCCTCGTGGTGACGGTCGGCCTCGGCGAGCTGCCCGAGCTCGTGCGCCAGTCGCAGGAGTACGCGGCGGCGTGGCAGGGGCGAGGACTTCGCGGCCGCTATCTCCCGGTCCCGACGCACGACCACTTCTCGATTCTCGAAGAGCTGGCGCAGCCGAATGGCACGATCCTCGAGGCGCTGCGGGAGATGGCGTAGTGGCGGGCGTCGGACGCCTGCCGCGCTCGTTGGCTCGGAAGGCAAGCACTCGCTCTACCGGTGCGCTACCGGTTCACCCCACACCAGGGCACTACGGGCACAATGGAACTGTCGGTGTCAGTTGAACCTGGGATTGGAAGTCCTCCGTCCCGTCGTGAGACGATCTGCCGCGTCCGCCTGTACCGACGGTCCCGGTCTTCCCGTCCTTGACGGGAGATCTGTTAGTATCAACCTTCCTCGTGACTCGGCAGCCCCTGGTTGCCGGGTCCATAAGTTGCTGCGCAGTGGGATGCTCAACGCAGATCGAGATTCCTTCTGGTATGCCGATCAGTCGATACCCCGTGACCCTCAAGGTGGCCATGGATTGGCGCAAGGTCGGCGAGCCGTGAAGGCGGTCGGGGTGATCGGTGTCGTGCTGCTCGCGCTAGGCCTATTGGCACGGGTTCTGATGCCGCACTTCATGATTTGCTCACGGTGGCGCTCCGAATGAATGTGCAGCCCGGGTGCACGGCGCGCAACCTGCTCGATGCCCACGAGTCGGACGAGAACATAGTCCACATCGGCGATCCTGGTTGATTCGCCTCGATACCGCCGCTACACTCCGGCCCGATGAAGATCGGGTTCCACCTGACGCCGTTCTGGAGTCCCACCGACCGGGGGGCCACCCGTATCATCGACGAGGCCGTGCAGGTGGTGGCCGCCGCCTCCCGCATGGGCTTCGCGTCGGTCTCCATCGGCCAGCACTTCGTCTCGCACCCGACGGTGTGGCCCCAGCCATTTCCGATGCTCGCCCGGCTCGCGCCCGAGACCGGGCGGATGCGCCTGAAGACCTCGGTCCTCCTGCTGCCGATGCTCAACGCAGTAGAGGTCGCCGAGAACGTCGCCACGCTCGACCACCTTTGCCACGGCCGGCTCGACGTGGGCGTGGCCATCGGCTATCGCGAGAAAGAGCTCGAGCTGGTTAGGCTCCGCCGGAAGGACCGCGTGCCCAAGCTCGAGGAGTCGCTCGCGCTCATGAAGCGCCTCTGGGCCGGCGAGGAGGTCAGCTTCGAGGGGACCTACACCACGGTCAACCGGGGGCACATGGGCTTCACGCCCTACCAGACCCCCCACCCGCCACTCGAGATGGGGGCCCAGAGCGAGGGCGCCACCCGCCGCGCCGCACGGCTGACCGACGGCGTCTTCTTCGGCCCGCAGGTGGCCTGGCGCGACATCGCGGGGCTGGTGCGTGTCTTCCGCGCGGAACGCAGCAAGGTCGGCGCGGCCACGCCGGGCCACGTCGGTGCCTCCCGGAGCCTCATCGTCGGGACCAGCAAGGAGGCCGCCCGCACCGCCGCGCGCGAGTACCTCGAGCGGACGTTCAACATGTACCGCGCCTGGGAGATGCAGGAATCGAGCATGGTGGAACTGCAGCTGAGCCTCGACACCGCGCTCGACGACTGGACGGTCAACGGCACGCCGGACGACTGCGTCGCGACCATCGCCCGCGCGCGCGAGATGGGGCTCGAGCGGATCGGCTTCACCATCTACAGCCTGCCGCGCGACGTCCAGGCCCGGATCGACTACGTCCAGATGATCGCGGAGCGCATCCTGAAGCCGGCCGGAGCCCTCGAGTGATCGCCCACGCTGGTCCGTCTCCGGCGTGCTCGAAGCCCACGCGTGCACCTCACGCATGAGGTCC
>JACXTT010006934.1_pt1 | contig 16091 bp, 7 predicted proteins | sample 9270951 | NCBI WGS metagenome assembly JACXTT01 (sample SAMN15532306, study PRJNA645909) | rock metagenome | isolation source: weathered quartz diorite | place: Puerto Rico | collected 2017-06-21 | reverse complement strand
TGACTACTAACCTGGTGTATAATATCCCTGACAGCAAGGCGACTACTAAAACGGCTGCTGCTTTTAACTAAAGCTTATCTAATCGCCTTACTTTTGCACTTGCAGCAGTGTGCGCTTGTATGCGGTCCCACAGGATTTGTTTCAATTCATCTGCCGGCTTCTCTGTACCTGTTTCGGTATCCAGCTGCCGCTGCAGCATGTTTAATACCTCTAACTCTTCAGCCGAACATTTGCCCGAATTAAATTTATCCAGTAGTTTTTTGATTTCTTTTTCCTTCACTTAAAATAGTTACATGTTTATAACTAAGTGACAGGCAAAGAGGAGATGTACTATAAGAAAGGAAAAAAAATTAAGAGTATTAAAAGTTCTCTATAATTGTCTAATGAGATGACAGCGTAGTATCGGTGAACGGACTTTTTCAGCCTGGCTAATGCACTGCTGATCTGATTACGTACAGTTTGATGCGATATACCCAGTTCTGTTGCGATTTGCTGTCCGTTCATACCCTGCTCACGGCTGCATAAATAAACACGGCGCATCTTTTCAGGCATGTTATTTACTTCGTAAGTTATCAGGGTGCTTAGTTCCGAATAGCTAATCTTTTGAGAAACACTATCTTCGCAACCTTCTTTTGTGGTAGTAACCTGGTCTAACGACACCGGGTGAAGCTTTCGCTTTTTGTACCATCTAAAAACCATATAATTTATAGAAACAATAAGGTAGGCCGCCAAAGAACCATTTAGTTGAATGGTATTGCGATTTTTCCATAATGAGAGGAATAACTCCTGAACCATATCCATGGCCTCATCCTCATCACTCGTTTTTTTAAGCGCTATCGCTATTAATTTATCAGCATAACGTTTATAAATTTCCTCAAAAGCCTGGTGGTTCCCCCCCTGTAGTTCAAGTAGTAACCGGGCTTCAGAATACTGTTTCATCATGCTTACTTAATTGAGTCAAATTAACGGGATCTATGTTAAGCGAAATTTAACTACATATTATTACTTTTACAAATATGGCCACCAATTATATATACATTACTATTATGATATATACATTGCTATTATTGTATATATTACAATTATTATACACAAATTACTATTATTATATATACATTACCATTTAAGGGGATGGGGGTTCGAACCCACAACCTCGGCATCCGATGAGTGCCAGTTGGATTTTATCGCAATAACATTGGTTGATTCTCCTCTCAAATTCTCGTTCATTTAATTTGCTTTGTGATCATCTCTTTATCGTCATTAAACACGGCAAAAACTTCTTCTTTCGGCAATGCTTCTTTAAATATTTTGGCGTTGCCAATGTATCCGTCAAACATCCTTTCTGATGGGAACTCATCATTTCGTCCTAATACCCATGGATTATTTACGGATAAATTTGCAGCCTGCCCGGTTACCGTAGTTCCTTTTAATATACCGTCTATATAAACATAGAGCGTTTTACCGCTGCATACACCTGCAATGTGGTGCCAGTGATCCTTCCAGTTTGCAGGCAAATCAATAGTGCAGTCGCCCCTGCCCCATCCCCCGGCAAAAAAAGTAAGTGTTTTACCGCCTGCTACTTGTAAAACGTTGGTATCGCCTTTGGTAAATATGTCTGTTAACCCTCCGCCGGCAGCGGTTGGATATACCCACACCATCATCGTAATGGTTTCACCCAGTGTGTCTAAACTTGCTGCTGGTGGAATTTGCACAAAGCAATTTTTACCAAACAGCAATTTATTGTCCGGGACTTTGGTATGGTCAGCAACCAATATAATATGTCCGCTATTGCTAAATCCAGATCTGTCACTTACCAAATTATCGGCAGCGTTTTCGAAGGGCGACAGATCTAAAAAAAGCGACGCTCTGTTATCCTTATAAACTTTGTAACTGACCTTATTGCTGTTGATCGCTATGTTCTGAAACCCTGTTTTATTGGCAATAAAATGATGCTCTATATTCCTTTTTTCACCGGGGCCAAGGGTAATGGCATCTTTAAAAGCTACGGAATCATTAATATTTACGGGAATAACAAAAACCTTTTTTAATCCGCCTATATTTTGGACGGCATAGTTAACCTGCTGTACCTCATTCAGCCTGATCATTGGTTTGGCAGTGAGTGCTATTACTTGATAAGCATGCATCGCTGCGTTTTTGGCGTTTTTAACTATTACGGTTACCGGGGCCATTCCATCAATCTTTAACACAGATTTACCTATTGGATATAACCGGACTTGTATAGAATCTTGTATTTTCTGTCCGGTAGAGACAAGGCAATTTTTATAGCTATACGGCTTTCCATTAACCAATAAACCGACTGTCTTTGTGCCAGTTGCCCCTTTATTAATAATAGAGAACTTTACAGATAGTAATTCATTTGGTTCAACAGATCTTTTTCGTACAAAACAGCCTGAAAATTTAAATTCCGGGTTGATCTTTGTTTCTGAAAGCTCGACCGGATTTTTATTCAGGGGCCAATTAGAGACTTTATCTCCCATGTTAAATACCATTTTACCGCCTGCTGTTACCATAGAATGCGATATAGTCAGTTGCTGCCATGGATTACCATTTATGGACATGGATTGTATAAAAGGGCTTTTTGCCGATACTTGCTGACTGTTAATTACAAACGCCTTTCCATTTGGAAGATGCAGCGTTATCGATTGAAAAAGTGGCGAACCAATGGCATACAATGGTCTTCCGGGGCATACCGGGTATATGCCCATGGCACTGAAAACATACCAGCTTGAGGTGGAGCCCAAATCATCATTACCAGGCAATCCACCCGGGGAATTGCTGAAACGTTCGAGCATAATCCGCCTGCACCATTTTTGTGTTAATGCAGGTTTACCGGCCTGGTTAAACAAGTAAGGCAGGTGAAACACGGTTTCGTTATCAAACAAAATGACGTTATTAGAAAGTGCTGAATCAAGCCTTGCAGCAAACTGCCCCTCTCCTCCAAGCAGATTGATCAAATCCTTTGCATTTTGCGGAACAAAATAAGTGTATACCCATTTATCCCCCTCCTTGTAGCCTGACATACCGGGCTGAAGTTTAAAATCGCTTTTATTACGGGGGAGAAAAAACAATTCATCGGCATTCAAAAGGTTTCGATAGCTGTAACTTCTGTTGAGTAAAACCTTATAGTCAGTGTCCTGATGTACAACCTGTTTTGCATATTGCGAAAGCGCCCAATCATCATAAGCATATTCAACCGTACGCGTTACCGACTCTGACCTGGTAAAAGGGATGTATCCGTTTTGATGGTAGATCTCCATATCCGACTGCGGAAATGGCGGATCGACAATATTGTTTTTCATGGCCTTATAGGCCAGTTCCTTGTCGAAGCCATTGATACCTTTCAGGTAGCTGTCAACAATAATCGGTATAGCATGATTGCCTGTCATCGATTCCGTCGGCAAATGACCAGTTTGTTTATAAACATCCAGCATGGATAATATCACATCATTTTCCTTATCAGGATAAAGCAATGTGAGCAATGGGTTCAGCGAGCGAAAAGTATCCCAGGGTGAAAATCCTCCATATTGGTTGTTCCCGCTTTTTTGATGAACCTTGCCATCGGCGCCTGTATAACGGCCGTCAGCGTCATCAATTACCCAGGGAATTAACAGGGAGCGATAAAGTGCTGTATAAAAAACAGCATTATTTTGTTCATTTTTATCGGTGACGTCAATAACAGAAAGCTTTTTAACCCATCCCTCATTGGTTTGTTTTCTGACTTCATCAAACCCCGATTGACCGATCTCTTTATCAATATTATTTTGTGCGCCGTCGAAACTGACTGACGAAGTACTCAGTTTTAGCTCAATAACCTTATTATTTGTCTGATTGCTATCGAAAGTAACGATCCAGCCACCATTTACCTGTTTTATATCGCTGTAGTCCTCGTTGAAATTAATTACCGTATTACCATGAGAAAATTGTAATACTTTTTTTGTTTTCAGGATGATCTCACCCGCATCGCCTATAAATATCCGGGAGGAAACATTTGTCGCAAATGTAAACCGGAACATCCCTGTACGTGTTGTGGTAGTTGCCTCAGCTACGGTACGATCATCGTCGAAAACAACTTTATAATAACCGGGTGAAGCCAACTCATTTTTGTGTGAGAAATGCCTGCCGGATTTACCAACCTCAAAACTATCCTGCCTGGTAACCGGCATTACATAAAATTGTCCCGAAGATCCCTCGGGAAAGCCGCTGTGATGATTGAAGCAGCTAAAGCAATAAATGATACTATCGGTATAATCATATCCCCTGCTTCCCGTCACTCTGGTTTCGGGGGTTAGTTGAATTGCCCCGGAAGGTGAAACAGCGCCTGGATAAGTCCCTCCCTCGTTACCCCATTTAGTAAGGACATTGCTTTTTGAAGTACCGATAAATGGGTTCACATAGCGGACGTTATTACTGTGCTGAGCAAATCCGCTAAGATTTAAACCCAGTAGTAATGCCATTATTGAGTGCAATCTAAAAACTGATCTTCCCGACATTTATATTTTGATGTATATTTTCTTTTTATCCAATAAGTAGGCCACCGACCAGCATAACAGCATATAGCAAATTGCGAATACTAATGTACCTGCCGGGCCCGGGAATAGCTCCTGGTAAAATACTTGATTTATCCAATCGTAAAAGCTCAATCGCGGGTGAACCCAGATCAACTGTAAAGTGGTTAAAAGCAACTCGGACAATAGGTAAATAACTAACGGGTTTTTACCGAAAACGAGGAAGAATTTTGTCCCGCGTTTTACATTTTCTATTTCGATGAGATAAACCAGCAGGGCCAATATTGACAAGTCGATGCCTATTGTCAGAAGAGTGAATGAGCTCGTCCATAGTTTTTTGGCTATCGGAAAAAACTGTCCCACAAACAAAGCAAGTGCGATAAGCAAACCTCCGCAGATAAACAGTTTAGCAACCGATTCATAGTTTTTACCTTTTTTCTGGATAAATGCACCGGCCAAAAAACCTGCAATGACATTAACGATAGCAGGCAGCGTACTTAGCAAGCCTTCCGGGTCAAACGCTATCGGGCCTCCTTTATCGTGGTATAAATGAGCGTTGCCCATGATCAGGATATCTAACCGGGTACCCGCATTGCCCAGCATGGTAAATTCTTTGCCGGTTTCACCAAACACTAACAGAAACACCCAGTACCCGGTCAATAATAGAACAGAAATTATAACTGCTGCCTTTTTTGAACAGTAATGTACGATGAGCGCCCCTAAGAAATAGCATAGTGCAATACGCTGCAATACACCCATGATACGGGTGTTTGCCAATGGATTAAACACCCAGGTGCCGTTTTCGCGGTGGAAAAACGGGAACCAGTACATTAAATATCCGAGTAAAAAAATGATAAATGTACGTTTAAATATTTTGCCTATAAATGCTGCATCTGTTTCAAATTTCTTTTTGGAGAAACTGAGTGCATTACCTACGGCAAATAAAAAAGATGGGAACACCAGGTCGGTAGGTGTAAAGCCGAACCAGGCGGCATGATCCAATGGCGTCCATACATTGGCGCCTGAACCTGGCGCATTTACAATGATCATAAAGCAAATGGTCATTCCGCGAAAAACGTCAAGCGCGGTAAATCTTTCGGAGGTTACACCCATATTATTTAATTGTTGCAGTTAGTTTAACAGTTGTTCTGCCCGCTCCCGGTTCAGCTATTATAGCCGCTTCGGTTGGCAACTTCCCGTCTTCATCATATATCAAAAGATCATTCTGCCCACTGTGCAGCCAGCATTCGGGTATATACAATCCGGGAGCAGCTATTTTTTCGGGATACCTGCCCAGGTTATGTCCGTTAACCCATACCGACCCATGTCCCATATTTTTTGGATCAACCCTCCATATAAAAGTTTTCCCTTTGGTAATCGCCGCAGTGAATTTAGTACGATAAAAGCACGGACCGGCTATTGACTTGCTATTTGCCGAAATAGTGTACCATCCTTTTGTTTCCTTCAAATCACCAACTCCGCCTTTCATCCACCAGCTAGTTATAGCCATCGCGTTGCCTATCGTATTTATTTTTACGGGCTGATCTATACCACCTTCGTTTGAGTAGTTTTCTATAAAAACACTGAGTCTTACAGGGCCTTTTAAAACTTCGGGATCAGTAACTGTCACCTCAAAGGGCACATTCCAGCCATCATGATGGCTTACTTCTTTGCCATTGATAAAAACGGTAGCATTTTCGTCAACACTTTTGAACGATAGGGTCAATTTTGAAGTACCCACAGGCAATTTATCGATTAAAGTTTCAAACCAACCATATCCTTCTTTTAAATTAAAGGCATCGGTACCGATCTTATATTTTTTATAGACCGTAGTATCGAACTTTGGTGGCCCTTGTCTTACATCATCGCGCCGGGAGGCTTTAACAAAATACCAATTGTGTAATTCGCTTATAAAAGGTCCGCCCTGTTTAATGAGCGCATCACCAAAAATGCCCTTGCTATCCACATTGGCAATTGGCCCGATATATCCCGCAAGTTTGTCCCTTCCGTCATGAGCGGTAAATATGGCCAGGGTACGCCTGCCTTTTGTAAGGTTAAGAGATACTTCTCCATCGTCCAATTTCCATTGCGCAGCCGGCTTACCATCAACAAAAGCCTGTCCCCTCCCATTGCCTTTTACCTGGATGGTATATTTACCCGAACCGGGAATAGTAAGGCTTGTCCTGTACCAGGCATCGGCTGTTAAATCGCCGTCTGCACCCATTTGTAGAGGTGTTTTGCTATGGTGCCAATCACCGGCATTAAAAGTTACCAGAGCAGGTTTGGCAGCATTTTTTTGCTCCCATTTATTTTGTGACAGCTTTACGGGGTGTTTAGCTGCATGCGTATCTCCCCTGTCCAACAGTAATGTGCTTTTATCGATATAGAGCCAAACTGGCGTATTGTTAGCCGCCAATAAAGGTGTTTCCTTATCTATACTGATCTTTTGATCTTTAATGGACACGTCGCCAACGTAATCTGCTCCGCTTATGATATAGCTTTTACCTCCCTCATCTGCTATCCAGGTTTTATCCGTCAATTTCCTATTCATGGTTAAAACACGGACAGTTTGCAATCCAACAGAGAAAATATATTCCTGAGGATTATCACTTTCTGCTATTATTGCATCTATATCAATTTTGCCATCACCGACCTTTACGTCCGGTGATTGTGACTTTATATTCGCTCCTGTTTTAACAATGAAATGCAAAGAAATGTCCGAGCCTTTTTGGCAATCAACAATAATAGTTGTTGTATTTTGTTGTTTAACAATTGCAAAAATCCTTGAATAGGCCCAATCGAGTGTTATTTCGGGGTTGATCTTAAAGTTGTGCACCAGCGGATAGATCTCGCCTGAGTCTACAGTAATAGGCACACCACTTTCAGCCAGGCGGGTTGTTATGGGTTTTGATCCGGGGTTATCCAGAAATATAATGTCCCCCGCGCCACTGGTGCGTGCACTTACCTTTAAGGCCGTATCTTTAATTATTTCACGATACATTTCCGTTGCATCTGTGCTATTTTCGAGTATGTCCTGGAAACTTCGTGCAAACCAGGCCGCACGTTTAAAGGTGTAATAGATAGGCCGAAGGTCTCCCGCCTGTCCTATCGCAGCACCATAATCGTACGAAGCCGCATCTTCGTCATTATTAGTATAACCAAAGTTGGAGCCACCATGAGCCATGTAATAGTTGTACCCATTGCCGCCGTGCGCTATTATTTTCCAAGTGCGGCGGTCAAATACACCGGCATCCTGTGGTTTTGCCCCATATTGCGAATACCATACACTCCAAAACTCGGTACTAAACCATGGGTTGGGCCGGCTGGGATCATCCGGTTTACCATCACCTGCCGGGTCACTGGAGTGATGCACACCACTGAAGAAATAAGGCACCTGCAAACCTAAGCTCAACGCCTTCGCTTGTAAATGTTTAAAATAGCCATCGGGCATTATGGTACCCCAGCCTTTGGTGTGTTCATTTTCGAGCTGTACCAGTATGACAGCTCCCCCATTATTTATTTGATTTTTGAATACGATTGGTAACAGCTTATCAAAAAAGCGGTCAACACATTGTTCAAATACTTTATTGTCTTCGCGTACGCGCAAGCCTTTTTTAAATTTGAGCCAGAGCGGGTAACCTCCGTTGTCCCATTCGGCACAATAGTAAGGCCCTACCCTTACAATAGCGTACATGCCCATCTTTTTTACAAGGACAAGGAATGCACCCAGGTCATGGTCTCCGGCAAAATCAAATTGACTTTCTTTTGGCTCGTGAAAATTCCAAAAAGTATAGACCTCTACACAGTTAAACCCGGCCCTTTTTATCCGCAATAATCTGTCATACCAAAGCTGGTGTGGTACCCTCGCATATTCCAACCCGGCAGAGGCTATAAAGGTCCGTTTTCCCTTGATCAAAAACCCCTTACTGTCAAAATCAATATAAGGCTTTGCGGCTGTAGCAGCAGGGAACATATGATCGTTAGAGGTTTGGCTGTAAACGGCCGGGTGGCGCGCCAATAATATAACAACTATAACGGATAAGTAGAGCCGCTTATTCATTTGTATAATATAAAGTCTTAATATGACTGTTCGATAATATGGTGGTATTTTTCAAATAATCGCTTTGAGACGCCAACAGCATCTCCTTTTGTGAGATCAGGATAAGCATTGTCGTGACTATTTACCCATTGCCATTCCCAATCTTTTACCTGCTTATTAAAATTTTTGGCATCAAACGCAGTTCCTGTTTCTAAAGCTTTATCCATCTGCTTAAAGAACATTACCCAGCGTTGTTTATAATACCCTTTTATCAATCCGGCCCATTGCCTGTTTGAGTATTCGCTTAAGCCGCTTTCTTTATCCCCCCAAAGGGTGACAATATCACGGGCATTAAATTCATAAAGGTTCTTTTCTTTTTCAGTTATTCCGTTTGCCCGGGCCTCATTGATCCACTTACCTAACAAAAAATCCTTTCGGGTACTTAGCAGATCGTCCATGTCATCCATCAACTGTAGCAATTCTGTGCTATATTTCTTAAATTGTTCTTTATTGTGCCCGTTATAAGCCGATGCCATTTTTTGTTGCAGCGGTGTTGCATAATTGGCCAATACCTGCCGGGTAACATCCACCAGGTCATATTGATAGCCGTCACTTTGCTTTAAACTATCTGCGGCCTGTGTCAATAAATTCCACGCTTTAAATAACTCCTTTGGATCATAATCTAATTTGGTTAATACCCTGTCAATTGATTTTTTCAAAGTTGGACGTGCTACGATGATCGATTCAGGGCCGCCTTCTGTAAGCCCGCTGCAATAAACCGTATTGAGCAATATGTGCCAGGCATTACTGGCCAGTTCGTTGTTTTTCCCATAACGGCGGTGTGCATAGTCTTTTACCCAGGCATCGGCGTCTATCGGGGTATCGCGCCATACGTTTTCAAGCATCAGCTCAAATAAAGCCGGGTTTTGTTCAATCCCTTCGGGAGTAAGCCCTATACCCGTCATATTTTTTGACTCAGGATCGTGCAAGGCGATGGCAGGGTCGGCAGCTACATGGCGCATGCGGCCGAAAAGGCTGATATTGCCACCAAAGTTCTGCAGCATGCTCCATATCCAGGGCTTGCCGTAATAGGCTTCTGTACGGTTCCATACCGGATGGGCATCGCTGTACAGGTCCAAAACTATCATTTGATTATCTGGCACAGCATTCAATAACGCTTTTATTTGCTGTGGCTGCCAGAACTTGTTGTTGTAATGAAACATCCAGCCCTGCATCACCCATACCGCTTTAGGGTCGGCAGCGGCCATGGAGTTGAAAACCTTTTTGCTCATACCATCCAGATAAGTAGAATCATTGGTTGGCGGCACATTTTCGTTAAAGGTATCTGCCGAATACAGATGATCTGTACCAAATTCGGCTGTTTGCGCTTCGATATATTTTTTGCCGATGGTTTCAAACATCGGATCATCAGGATCAAGAATGTAAACGTCCGGGAAACCCGCATCCCAATTGGTTTTTTTAACCCTCGCTGCTGGGAATTTATCCTTGAACGATGGCGGCACATGCCCGGTAAATGAAGATAACACCGGGGTCATGCCAAATGAACGCTCACGTTCCAATATCTTTTTTTGCAGCACTTTGTGCGTGTCCATCCAGTGTTGTGGCAAAGGGCCTCCCCAGGCGTCAATATTACCCATCCAAAACCATGAAAAATAAGCAGGACCACTAAAAAATTCATCCAGTTGCTTATCCGTAAAACCCATTTTTTTATACACATCCTGCCAAATGGCTTCTTCCCCAGTAATAGCTAATGGCATATTGATCCCGTTGAGTGCCATCCAGTCTATTTCCTTTTGCCAGCGGTCCCAATCCCACCAGGACATGGAGTAATTAAACGTACAGTAATTAAGGTAATACCTGTAACGGTAAGGGGTTATTTTGTGAATTTTTTCTTTAACCGCAGGCAGGTTAGCCGGTAAGTTCAGGTTGGTACCGTTCCAGCCGATGTCACAAAAGCAATAGTTTTTAAGATAGTAGTTTAATGCGGATGCTATAGAAAGTCCGTTATTACCGCGCAATATGATTTTGTTATCTTTTTGGTCAAGCTCAAAAACATCTTTGCCGTTTTCCTGCGGCATGGTTTCTATCAAAAATGATCCCGACCTGCCGGGTATTACCCGTTCAATAAATGCCTTTGAAGCTGTTTGGCTGAATTGGGCGTGCGAATAAAAATTTAACGTAACAATTATAAGAATGAACAGATATTTCTTCATGGAAACAGGACCGGATATTACAGGTAGTTTAGTGTGTTGACCTCCGGAGGTTACCAGGAACCAGGTAACATCCGGAGGGATACTGCGTAGCAGTATGTGATGATATTTATAATTTAACTGTCGCCGGCAGGTATTTAGCGATCAGATCCTCATAATAAGGCTTCAATTCTGATACTTACGGTGTTTTAGGACTCTTTGAATACAAGTCATAAGGATTGAATTTGTCTACCCATTTAAACATTTCCTGGTCATGTGCATTCAATATATGGTCATACTCATGCTCGCGGTGCTGTGAATAGAAAGAGTGATAGCGGATCATATACAAGGCTTCTTCAGGCAGATAATCTTTGGTGATATGATAGAGGTACTCATCATGCCCCCATGACATGTGTATATTATCCAAACCGCATTGATGTGAATAAACGCCATACTTGGTATTATAGCGTTCGTCATACGTGTCGGGATTATCAGCAAAAAATTCAGGATAAACAATTTTGTCCGAGAATTTGCAACCTACCGGGAATGAGTCACCGACAACGTTCCACTGCGGTTCGCCAAACAAGCAGAGTACTTTACCCAGGTCGTGTATAAAGCCTGTTAGCACAAACCAATCAGGGTGCCCGTCTGCGCGGATGGCTTCTGCGGTTTGCAATAAGTGCTGTAACTGATCGAGCTGCAGATCGGGATCTGAATCATCAATCAGTGTATTCAAATATTCCATAGCCGACCACCAGGGCATTTCCTTTTTGTCAAACCTCAAAAAATTAGCTTTTTTGGCTAATACGTTATCGTAGGTCTGATATTTATGATTCAGCCTGTAAAATTCGCGCACACCATCAATTTCCGGGCTATCATAATTTCTGAACTCTTCTTTACTTTTTGCAGGTTTGCCGGGCTCAGGATATCTTTTTATTACATCTTCGTCCCAATCATCAATGGATGACAAGGGCGACATTTCGTCATTGTTCTGATTTTTCATAGTTATTTTATTGTTTGATGCTTATTTTGTTTAGGGAATTAATGGGCCGCCGCTAACCAGCGGCTCGCCCATTAAATACTGATCTCAAATAAAAAAATATAAACTCAAATTAATAGTTCGGATTCTGTTTGATGACGCCTTTACTTTCATCGATAATTTTTTGCGGAATAGGCATAAAATAATCCTTAGGACGTTGGAACGTTCTTGCCGGTATAATAACAGCACCATTGTATGGCGCCAACGGCGAAGCCTTTTTTGGCTTGCCAACAATAGTATCCAGGTTGACGATCTTATCTTTATCCCAACGTAATAAATCCTGCCAACGCACATTTTCGCCGCCAAGTTCCACCCTCTTTTCGTGAATAAGTTGTGGCATACCGGCCCCGGCAATTGCACTTAAACCCGCTCTTGTTCTTACAGCATTTATTTCAGCGTCGCCAGCCCCAGCCCCGTTTGCCCTTATCTTTGCCTCGGCAACTATCAGGTAAACTTCTGCCGACCTTAACAGGGGTTGCTTCAAGTCAAAATTTAAATTCCCATCTCCGCTTGGCATATAGGCCGTATATTTCCGGATATAGTAACCTGTAGTTGACATACTTGGAAGCATCCTGCCTGTAGACTTACCCGCTTTTCCGGCAAACATTTGAACAGCATCTGCTGCTGATATTGTTACCAAGGTAGTTTGGAATGGGATTGAATCGCCTACTGCCAATACAGTTGTCTGCTTTCTTTTGTCCCCCGCTTCAAACTCGTCCACAAAATTTTGAGTCGGGTGGTGGAAACCCCATCCCTGCCACGGTCTTGGCGAAGAGTAGATAGCCATGGGCGACTGAAGTGAGCCGGAAACTTCACTGTTCTGGTTCCAAACAGCAAATAGCAGCTCAGTGCTTGAAGTTTGCTGAATGCCCGGAGTAAAATTATCAGTATAATTAGGAGACAATGCATAATTAGGATCGCTGATCACTGCCGAACCATATTGAATACTTTTAGCAAAGTTATCCTCAAACAAATAAAGCTTGCTAAGCATACCTTCAGCAGTTCCTTTACTAACACGGCCCTTGTCTGCATCTCCATATGTTGCCGGTAACAAACTCACTGCTTTCAAAAGATCTGATTCGACCTGGGCACGCACCTGGTCCAGTGTTGATTTGGCAACATTATAATTACTGGTTAATACATTTTGCTCCAGTATCAATGGGACCTCGCCATATATCTGGCTTAATATAAAGTAAGCATGTGCCCGCAGGAAATAAGCTTCACCTAATGACCTGTCGCGAATAGCCTGATCCATCACCGGTACTTTAGGTATATAAATAATTGCGTTATTTGCCCTTGCAATCTGCTCGTATGCGAACGGCCAGGTATAGTAAATTACCTGGAGTGATGGATCTGCATTCAAATTGCCAACAGCTTGAAAATCCGGGTGGTCACCCGCTACATAAATGTCGTCGGACTGGTCATCATAAGTATATAATGCATGTCCCACCCAGTCCTCTACGTAAAGGATGTTATATATCCCCAAAACATTGGCAATAACATCGTTTTGATTTCGCCAATAGGTAGCTGTTGTATATGAGCCTGATGGCTTTTGCTCAAGGGGCTTTTTTATACAGCTTGCCGTAATTATCGTGCTTAAGCACAATATGATTAATAATTTGTATTTAATTGAATTCATAATTCTATATTTTATGAAATTAAAAATTTGCTGACACTCCAAAAGTTATATTCCGTGCACTCGGGTATTGAGCAACATCAACCCCCTTTTGTAAATTACTGCCGTTGTAACCCAATTCAGGTGTATATCCTTTGTAACCGGTGATCATCAGTACGTTATAAGAACTTACGTAAACACGCATATCAGGTAATTGTACACCTCCGATGGTTTTCTTTACAAAAGTGTACCCCAAGGCGACGCTCTTTAATGATAAATAAGAACCGTTCTCCACCCACAGATCGGAGGAACGATAATTATCATTCAGGTTAAAGCCTGGAGAGGATAGTCTTGGGATAGTATTGCTGGTACCGGCACCGTGCCATCTTCCTTCTTGTTCGGCATACCAGTTAAATACCTGGGTCGCATCTAACCCGGCTAAACGATCGGCGTTATATAGTTTCAAGCCAGTCTCGCCGGCAAAACTGAAAGAGAAGTCGAAATTCTTATACGAAAGTGTTCCGTGAAATCCGAAAACAAATTTGGGGTTTGGATTTCCCAGGTTCGTACGATCTTTGTCATCAACAATTCCGTCACCATTAAGATCCAAAAATCTCACGTCACCCGGCCTTATATTTGCCTTGTTAGGATCGTTTTTAATATTCGGATCGTTATCTATATCAGCCTGGGTTTGATAAATTCCATTTGTTTTGAATCCATAGAACGAAGCAATAGGCTGCCCGGCGTACGTACGGGAGATGTCAACATTTTCCCTGCCATAAGGCGTTGAGCTCAAATAGTCCCCTGGGCCATACAGTTTAGTCACTTTATTACTCAAAAATGAGGCATTTGCACCAAAAGAATATTTGAGTTCCCCTGCTTTATTATGGTAGTCTAATTCAATTTCCACCCCGTGGTTGTTCATCTCGCCAATATTTTGATTTGGGAGTGTAATATTTCCCGGATCATCTGGTAAATTGGTTTGCGCCCCAAAAGTCTCCACAATCTGGTATGGGATCAGCATATGTGAAGTATTCTTGTTGAAATAAGAAATAGTACCCGAAAGATGATCTTGTAAGGTTGTAAAGTCTAAAGCGATATTGGTTTCTTTGGCACTTTCCCATGTGATATTTGGATTAGCAAGCCCCGTTATTATCGCTCCGTTTTGTAAAACAGTAGAGGCCCCTCCCAAAGCATAGCCATAACCGCTGCCATATCCTAACGTACTCAGATATTGAAAGTCACCGATATTCTGATTTCCTAATTGGCCCCAGCCACCGGTAAGTTTTAATGAGCTGAAAATATCTTTCATGGCATCAGTATAAAACTTCTCCTGTGAAATCCTCCAACCTGCTGAGAAGGCAGGAAAATAACCCCATTGCTTACCGGGGGCAAACTTGCTGGAAGCATCTGCACGCATAGTCACGGTAAGCAGGTACTTATCGTCATATGCATAATTGCCTCTTACAAAATAAGATTGTAAACCCTGGTTTGGAAAATTATTCCCGCTGTTGCTGGCACTATTTCCAAAATTTAATACTCTTACATTAGGGTCTGTATCAGTGTACCCTGACCGTGCGGTGTTAACATAGTTACCTTTGATCAATTGGGCAGAATATCCACCTAATAACGTAAGCGCATTTTTATTAAAAGTCTTATTATAGGTCATGAAATATTCTTCCAAAAATGAAGATGTTTTTGAGTAGCCCTGGCTAAGGGTGGCAATAGACGGCCCCCTTGTCTGATCAGGCATTGCATTCTGAAAATTATAGTAATCAGAATAGTTGTTATCATAAGAGTAGTTGGCTTTTGCCTTAAGACCTTTTAATATTTCAATTTCTGCATATCCATTAGCTAAGAGCCTGTTTACTTTATTGTAAGCATCCGTCGTTTTTGCAGTTGCAACCGGGTTATTTATATCGCCAAGTTGATTATCTGCCTGGGAACTTCCCCATGAACCATCCGGATTGGTAACAGGTATAGCGGGATTGAAACGGATAGCACTCCAAACCAAACCTGCCTGAGTCGACCTGGTATCGGGCGAGGTGCTATTGGTATTTGAGTAGAGTATATTTTCGCCAACCTTAATTCTTGATGTAACTTTATGTTCAGAATTTACCCTGAAATTATAACGTGTAAAAAAAGAGTTTGGGATCATGCCCGTCTCGTTATAATAGTTGCCAGAGAAACTATATATCGAAGTAGCATTCCCTCCTCTTAAGGCAATGTCTGCATTTTGTACATGGCCCGTCCCTATTAAAGCACGCTGCCAATCCGTACGCTGAACTGAATAATACGGATTAGTCCAAATGGTTGGAGCTGTCCGGTTGTCATTTGCATAAGATTCAATTTTAAGTTGTGCCAATTCAGGCGCGGTAAGCATTTTTAGGAATTTTACCGGGCTGTTTGAGCCGGTATAAAGATTTACGGAGGTTTTCAGTTTTTCATTGAAATTACCGTTTTTGGTAGTAATGATAACCACGCCGTTAGCCGCCCTGGAACCATAAATTGCTGATGCAGAAGCGTCTTTTAAAATTTCAATTGACGCGATATTATTTGAATTCACGTCATTTAGCCCTACGGCCGGTAACCCATCAATTACTACTAGCGGAATAGAATTGTTTGTTGTTCGCATCACGCTAACCGTGATAGTTGGTATTTT
>JACXTT010006933.1_pt1 | contig 16093 bp, 16 predicted proteins | sample 9270951 | NCBI WGS metagenome assembly JACXTT01 (sample SAMN15532306, study PRJNA645909) | rock metagenome | isolation source: weathered quartz diorite | place: Puerto Rico | collected 2017-06-21 | reverse complement strand
CCGATCTCCCCTTCAGGAAGGAGCAGGACTCGCTCTCCAATCCGGGCGGTATTGGCGATCGTGTCGAAGCGAGCAAGTGAAATTTCCCGTTGAGGTCTTGCGGAATCGGCCAGAAACAGGGCGACAGCCATCGTCCCGATCGCAGCCAGCGCCATCACAGCGTCCCTAGCGCGGGCCAGCACCCCGTGCCTCCTAATCCCCAGGGCGCGCCCAGCTAGCCAGCCGAAGACAGCCAAGGCCACTAACGCGAGGCCCAAAAAGAGCCGATGCAACGCCCCTTGTGGGGCAAGCGACCCTGTGGCGATCACAATCCAGACCGAGAACAGCAAGAAGGCGGCACTCCCGAGAAGGTGGACTCCCCACTTGAGGTGCCGCGCGAACGTTCCCTCACTCTTTCTCGTGCAAGCAGTCCAGAGTCGTACCATCCATGGAATTCCGAGATCCTGTTCGCAACTGCTGCACTTTCGGCCTGAAACAAACGTTCGTCTCCCGCAGTGTCCACAGGTCATCACCCATCGCTGTTCCATCCCCGTTCGCGTGGTTAAGTACTGCATCCGGATTCGCCAAACAGGAACCAGTATCACGAACACTAGAAGCGTCAGACCGCCGCAGTAGAACAGCAACGAAACCTGCGAGAAGGACTGACCGAGGCCTTGTTCGATACTTTGGAAGAGCAGTCTCAGCATAAAGGCTGGCTTCAACGAACTGGTACGCACTCGGCCCGAATTGTACGCTTTGCTAACTCCAAGCCTACAGGGAGAGGGCCGCCTAGTTCCATTTTTGATAGTGTTAATGCAGCGACACTTTTAATTTCTTCTTTATCTCGTTCGCACTCTCTAAACTTTTCATAGACCCCGATTGTATCCCACCATCTATATGGAATGAGTACAGGGTATATCCAGGGAGGGCCAAGGTTGCCGGGTATCATCAGCCGATACCCCTGCACTGGCGCTGAAACCATTCCAGATTGAGAAAGCCACAGAGAAAGCAGTAGGCAGATTCCGAAAGCGCCTGATCTCATAGGGATGCTCCATCCCGGACGTGAAGAGTTTCAGCCAGGCTAGGCCACCCTTCGGGACCTGTCAAACCAAGGGGTAGCTTGTACAAGTTTGGGGGGTTATCCATCTGACGCGGAGGGTATGCGTGCTATGATAGGCACAATCCGTAGGAGGGTTGCGCCATGCAGAAAACTACGCTTGATTCGTTTACATCTAAGATCCCGCCAGCTATTCTCATAGCTGGCTCTCTTGCGGGGAAGTTGATGTCATGGCTATCAAACATTGATTTTCTTTTGTCGATTAAAAACGATACTTTTCTCCTAATGATTGGATGGCTCATAAGCTATGGTTGGTGGTTCATGGCAGGAGTAGGCGTTATATGGGCATATAATGCTCGCGGAACAAGCAAAGTATTTGGCCCTGGCTTGGTTACTGTTGTCGGAGTTCTAGCATTCTTCTGGGGGATTCTTCTAACTGTCATTGCGAGTAGCTCAGTTCCACGCATCATAATTTCGTGGGGAGATGACGGAACGGCATGTAGCGCTACTTTTGATACTTCTCGACTATCTCGTTTCCACAAGAAGTATGACATAGTGCTTGTGTGTGGCATTGTTGATCCCCAAACGGAAAGGCTACAAGAAAAAAGAATATCCATCAGTTCTCCGTTCAACATTCATCACGTAGGTGTCTTCATCGAGGCTCCGCATAGCAAGGAGATGGCTAGTGTCATAAAACCAGGAACACTGATGAGCTATTGGCATGAAGCTGCTTTGATTCCCAAAGGGACTGACCTATCCAGTATTCATAGTCTGTCAGATATTACCAAATACGGCGGGAAAATACTCGACCAAGCATACTTTCAATAAGTGTCATGACGCGATCAGATCTTGATATTCCCAATTCCCAGGCTGGATTAGTTTCTTCAGCGTGTCACGGAACAAGAACGGGTTCTTGCGATTTTTAATCCGCCATTCCAATACGTTGAGGTAGGACGAGCCTTGCAGAGAAAAGTGGACAGTCTACTTTTCTTCAGAGTGCTGTCAATCGGAACGAGGATCTTTTAGGGAACTTTCGGCTCTAAGGCTTGTTAATTGAGCACGTCGTTGACTGTATTCGTCAGGTTTCTGAGATCATCAATCGTCCACTCATCGCAGGTGGGATCGGAGTCGATGTTGCCTCGGGCACCAGACGTGAAGCTAGCCGAGCTGATGGCAGGGCTAGGACCAACCCACGTCGTCCCCGGGCAAGTGCTCGCACTAGAGCCACTGTTAATCGTGGTGCCCCCGTAGTTGAAGGTATAGATAGGAAAACCGACTGGAGCGTAATCCAACTGGGAAAACGATGCCACAGAGTAGGTGGCATTTTCGGCGTAATACGCAGTTGCTGCGGTGAAGATGCCTCCGAGCCCAACCTTCGCTTCCGACTGCCGGGCCTTCGCCTGATAGCTCAAGAAGTTTGGGATGGCCAACGCTGCCAGGACACCAATGATCGCTACGACGATCACTAGCTCGATCAATGTGAAGCCTGCACTCGCTCTCAGTCGCCGCTTCTCCTTGACCTCTCCGTTCGACGTGACTGAAAAAACCCTATTCTGATCGCCTTTGTGAGTGAGCATGTGTATAAGAGTATCGTTCTAATTTCCTGCGGACCCGTTAACTTGGATGATGGAGACTTCCTGACCAGCCTCCAGTTGTTGTACCACCCTCGACAGATATGCAAAGGCTAGGCCACCCTTTTGGACCTGTCAACAGTCCTAACTTCTTCAAGGGGCGAGGGGCCTTGGCTGAAATAAATCGAGTCTTACCACAATTTTTACTTCAATTTTACTTTGATCTTACTTGAGGGTATAGCGTCCACACATCGAAAGTGGTTAAATGGCAGAGGCAAACGTAGTAGCGACTTTGCTCTCCCTAATGACGCCCATCGATGCGATCGCTTTAATGCCACATGCCGCGTATTCTAATCGTTGACGACGAAGAGGAATTCCGTAAGCTGCTTCGCACAATGTTGGAGAGGGCGGGCTATGACGTGCTGGAAGCGCCTGACGCCCCAAGGGGATTTGCCCTGTACTGTGAGAATCTTATTGACCTTCTCATCGTTGACCTTGTGATGCCCAAGGTATCGGGTGCTGCTCTCATCCATATGCTACGATACAAGTTCCCGGATGCTAAGATCATTGCCATCTCGGGAGGGGGACCAACGGGAAACTTCGACTTCCTCGCCACCGCCAGAGTACTCGGTGCCCACCGCACGTTCCTTAAGCCGTTTAAGCGAAAAGAGCTCCTGGCCACAATCCATGAGTTAGTCCCGGTCTAAATTTTCTACTTCGGCAGCTTGAACTGTAGTTTCATCCCCTTGGCGAGCTTCTCACGTTTGACCGTCCCGGCCGGCAGTTCGAGCACGTACAAGGCCTCCTTGTTCGATTTGTATTCCGGGCAGGGATCCTGGCGGCATTCCGGGACGTTCTCCTCGATATAGACGATCTGCTTATCCGGTCCCAGCCACAGGATGTCCAGTGCGATCTTGGTGTTCTTCATCCAGAAACGCCACTCGCCGGTTTCTTCGAAGACGAACAGCATGCCCTTGTCGGGAGCCAGCCGGTCCCTGAACATCAGCCCGCTGGCCCGCTTGGCAGGCGTGTCGGCCACTTCGGCGAGGAGACGGGCTCCGTTGGGATAGGTGACCGTGACCTGGGATACGGTCCCGGTCTGGGCCTGAGACGCGGGACCGGCCCCTTGGGCATCTCCCGCGACCAACAAAGCTGCGCCCAACAACCAGGAAACGGCGAGGGCGAGTGGCGAATGCATTGGGACGGGTATCATAGGTAAGTTCGGTACTGGTGCAGTTTGACTTGAAGGGGTCTTTACAAGCAATAGGTGCTCTGGCATACTGGCTGTATGCCTGGGCGCGCAAGCAAGAAGGACTTTGTGCAGACCGCCTTGGAGGTGGTCGAGGCGGCAACCCAATCGAAGCTCACTCCTACCACTCCTTTTAAAAATCCAGCCGCTGTCGCCCTTGGCAAGCTCGGCGGGCGCAAGGGTGGCCTGATTAGGGCCAAGAGACTTTCCGCGAAGCGTCGTAGCCAGATCGCCAAGAAAGCGGCCAAGACCCGCTGGGCAGGAAAGTCTTAAGCGTCTCGCCGTAGTTTTAAATTCCAGCCGAATTGACTCCTACACGCCATTGTGATATAAGGCGTCTACAATAGGTAGGCTCCCGATCACAATATACTGGGGGATGCTTAGAATAGTAACAAGATGGTGGGGCCACCGTCTTGTGAATTTGTGGATTTTTGGAGGTTTTTGATGTTCGAGGGGTTTTTTATGCCATAAACACTAAAAATGAAAACGCCCTACTGGTGGATCAGACCAGATAGGGCGTCAGCATTTACAGTTTCACTTCCCTGGGGAGGGAGAGTGGCCGCCGAGCGGCGTTTTGTTGAGTTCCTACCTTAGCAGATCCCGCCTAGCGTGTCAAGCAGAATGTGTATGCATGATGCAAGTCTTACAAGTCGTTGGAATTGTTACGAAATGACGACGGCGCCGAAGCGCCGCCGGAAACCACTTACGCCCCCGCTGGTGACTCAGGCTCAGGGTTCGTACCCTGGGGACGAGGGTTCAATTCCCTCCGGGGGCGCCAAATCCTATGGGGTGGTTTCGGACAAATGGTACAGGGTTAGGCGAAGCCGTTTCAAGCGAAAAACTACAATAGCACTTGACAATGCTTAAGCGCCTAAGCATAATAGAGGGAGTGAGGGCGCACCATGAATAAGCTGGATACGAAACGCAGGACCCAGGTAGTCGCAGCGCTGTCTGAGGGTATGAGCATCAATAGCGTCTGCCGGATGACTGGCGTTGCCAAGCATACGGTGTTGAAACTCATCGCCGATCTGGGGACTGCCTGTGCTCGGTATCAGGATGAGAAGCTCCGCCATCTGACCTGCAAGAAATTACAGGCGGATGAGGTCTGGTCATTCTGCTACGCCAAGGAAAAGAACGTCCCAGAGGAATTGAAAGGGTGTTTTGGGTTCGGCGATGTCTGGACGTGGACCGCGATAGACGCGGATACGAAGCTCATCCCGTGCTGGCATGTGGGCGGACGGAGCGGAGCCGATGCTGCTAAGTTTATCTCCGATCTCGCTAGCCGCCTTGCTCATCGCGTCCAGTTGACGACCGATAGCCATAGGGCCTACTTACAGGCGGTTGACGATGCCTTCGGCTCTGAGATTGACTACGCGATGCTGCACAAGCTTTACGATGCCGAACCAACCGGCGCAGAAACCCGCTACAGCCCGGCCAAGTGCTGCGGGATTCGGAAGGCCAAGATCATGGGTCATCCCGATCCGGCCCATGTCTCCACAAGCTATGCGGAGCGGATGAACCTTCAGATTCGGATGAGTATGCGGCGCTTCACCCGCCTGACCAATGCCCACTCCAAGAAAATCCAGAATCACATGCACGCTCTGGCTCTATTCTTCATGGTCTATAACTTTGTCAAGATTCACCAGACGCTACGGATTACCCCAGCGATGGCGGCTGGAGTGTCAGATCATGTGTGGTCAATAGAAGAAATTGTGAATTTGTTGAACGACTAACTTAAAGAAGGGAGAACGCGATGCCTGCCCCACCACCTCTACAATCTAAACTCGTTCACGCCTATTGCTTCGCTTCTTTGACGATCCAGGTGAGTGAGCACTTGTTCCCTGGCGAGAAACTTTTTGCCCTGTCTGCTGATCAGCGGAGGATCGTGGATACTGAAACGCAGAACCTGATGCTTCAGGCAAGGTGGAAGGTAGAGAGTAAAGGATTCGCTGATTTATTCGCTGTTCCTCAAGTTGGTGTGGAAAAGACTCCCGCTGGGACTGTTCTTGGCGACCCCGTGGTTCCATCTGACGCACCTCCTGCCACCCCTGGTGGTGGCGGCTATCACTAAATTATAAGGTGCCAGATGTTAGATGAATAGAGCGGCCAAGTCAAACTGCACCAGTACCGTAAGTTCCGATGGCTTGACAAGGTCGGCGGGCGTGGGGTACGGTGCAAGCCGTTCGCGCAAGACGGGAGGCTGAAGAAATCCCCGATTGTATGGAACGGCCCTGGCTCCGGCAATACGAGGCGGGGGTTCCTGCCACCCTCTCCTATCCGGACATTCCCCTGCCACAATTTTTGATTGACTCCGCCAGCCGGTACCCGGACCGCACGGCGCTGGAGTTTTATGGCCGGCGAATCTCTTACCGCCAGCTCAATACCCTGACTAACCGGTTTGCGCAGGCCTTGGTCCGCCTGGGCGTCCGCAAAGGCGAACGGGTGGCCTTGATGCTGCCCAATTGCCCTCAAGCGGTCATTGGCTACTTCGGCGCGTTGAAGGCCGGGGCGTGGGTAGTGGCGATCAATCCCCTGTACGTAGGTACGGAAGTCGCGCACCAGGTGACCGATGCCTGCGCGGAGACGATTATCGCCCTCGACCTGTTCTACCCGCGGATCGAAGAGGTGCGCACGCGCACGCCCCTCAAGCGGATCATCCTGACCCGTGTGTCCGACTATCTCCCCTGGCTGAAACGACTCCTCTATCCCATCAAAGCCCGCCGGCAGGGGCAGTGGCTTGATGTGCAGCGCGTGCCGCCCCTCTACGACTTTTGCGCGCTGCTCCAAGCGGCGCCGGCGAAGCTGCCGTCCGTGCCTGTTTCGGTGGATGACATTGCCCTCCTCCAGTACACCGGCGGCACTACAGGCGTACCCAAAGGAGCGATGCTCACGCACCGCAACCTCGTCGCAAACGCGATCCAGTGCTTGCGATGGTTGCAGGGGATGCGGGACGGAGAGGAGGTCTTTCTCGGCGTGCTGCCCTTCTTTCACATCTATGGCATGACCACCTGCCAGAACCTGGCGACCATGCTCGGCGGCACCATCATCCTCCTGCCACGGTTCCAGCTGGACGAAGTGCTCAAGGCGATCGTCGCCCATCGCGTCACGGTGTTCCCCGGCATCCCGGCGATGTACATGGCGCTGGCGAACCATCCCCGCGCTGGCGACTGCGATCTGACCTCTCTCCGGCTCTGCGTGAGCGGGGCCGGGCCGCTGTACGCGGAGGTCCAGGACCGCTTCGAGAAGCTGACCGGGGCGCGCCTGATCGAGGGATACGGGCTCACCGAAGCCGGTCCCGTGACGCATTGCAACCCGATCGTTGGCCGGCGTCACAGCCGGTGCATCGGGCTGCCGCTGCCAGACACCGAGACGCGGGTGGTGGATCCGGAGACCGGAAATCCCGTGGCCGCTCCGGAAGACGGCGGGGAGTTACAGGTCAGGGGGCCGCAGGTTATGAAGGGCTACTGGCACCAGGAAGCGGAGACAGTGGCGGTGCTGCGGGACGGCTGGCTCTCGACGGGCGACATGGTCCGGATGGACAAGGACGGGTTTTTCTTCATTCTCGACCGCAAGAAGGATATGATCAAGTCGGGCGGCATGAATGTCTATCCTCGCGAAGTGGATGAGTGCCTCTGCGGGCATCCGAAGGTCAAAGAGGCCTGCGTCGTCGGCATTCCCCAGGGCTTGCGGGGCGAGAAGATCAAGGCCTTCGTCGTGCTGAAGGAGGGCGTGTCGGCGACCGCGGCGGAGCTCTTGGAGTATTGCCGGCAGCGGCTGGCGAAGTTCAAAGTACCCAAGCAGGTGGAGTTCCGCACGGAGTTGCCGAAGACCTTGGTCGGCAAGGTGCTGCGCCGGAAGCTGCTCGAAGAGGAATTGAAGCGCGCGGCCCTCGGGACGGGCGTCACGAGGGCCGGGTCCGAGGACGAGCCGTAAGGTGACCGTCATTGAATCACGGGATTGATCCGTGGCATACGTACTGCATACCGCGATGGCGATTGACAAGGCTGTGTTGCATCGGGACCGGTGCATCGAAGTGCCGGAGAACGTGTCCTACCATGACCACTGGACAGGGGTCTGGCAGGAGATTTCGGACAAGGAGCGGGCCTACGAAGCGTTGGAGTTGAGCCCAGCCAAGTACAAGTTGAAATGCCAGCTTTGCAAGCCGTAGCCTGAATACGTCGCTTTCGAGCTGGGTTGTCATTCGGAAGGAGCCTTGCATGAAAGAGAAGCGGATGGTCCATTACGTTAAGGGTGTCTTCGTCTGTCCGCAATGCCGGCAGTCCTACGTCCAGGAGAAATGGATTGAGGAGTGGCGGGTCCGCTGCCACAAATGCGACTATCGCGGCTCGTTGACCCACGTTTCGGTCGAAGAGCAACTTGACGAAGAGATTCGCCGCCACTGAGCGGCAAACCCACAAGGGCTACTTTTGTGTTTCGACAAGGTGAGCGCCCCCCCTCCCTCACCCTCCCCCTCGTGGTCCCTTGCAGCTTGAGAAGCAATGGGCGCCCCGGAGGGATGGGTGGGGACGGCTTGTCGAAGACCTTTCGCCGTGTTTTTCTCCTCTTTCTGACTTTAAGCGTAAGCTCCCTTACGCCGGCCTTGCCCGCCGACGAGCCTATCCCCTTCGCGGTCCTCGTCACCTACCACTCGCGCACCGGCAACACTGAGAAAATGGCCCGCGCGGTCGTCGACGGGGCAAAGAGCGTGCCCGGCGCGCGCGTCGTCTTGAAACGGGTCGGCGACGTGACTGGGGACGACCTCTTCGCTTCCGACGCCCTGATCGTCGGCTCGCCGGTCTACTGGTCGAACATGTCCGGGGAGGTCAAGACCTTCTTCGACAACTGGCAGCTCAAGTTCGGCGTCTTCCCCGAGTTCAAGATGCGCAACAAGGTCGGCGCGGCGTTCGCCACCGGCGGGCAGGTCTCCGGCGGCAAGGAGGTCACGATGCTGACCATCCTGGCGGCGATGCTCGGCAACCAGATGATCGTCGTCAGCGGGGGTGGCGCGTTCGGCGCCAGCGCTACCACCGAAGGGGACTCTCCCGGCATCGAAGAAAAGGAATTGGCGGCGGCGCGAGAGCTGGGCAAGCGTGTGGCGGAGGTGACCGCGCTCGTCAAGCGAGGCGCGCGGAAGTAGGGCCCCAAGAACTATGCGAAGCGAAGGATCTGGAAGAGCGGATCCTGCCCCCGCATAGCCCAGTGCAGCTGGGCGTTTCGCCGTCGCAGCCCCGCAGACCCGGCTGTACGCCCTGCGCTGCATCTGGGCGCCCATGCGGGGTCACCCGCAGGTGCTATATTGAAATCAAAAAGCAAATTCGTCTTCACACAAATCTCGGCGGTCCTTGTGATGGCTGTGGCAATCATAGGATCAGCGTGGCTTATTAGACTGATGTTCGGACCAACTTTTCGTGAGGTTGCGAATCAGCGTGGTAGTGATGCCATCGCTCCAGCTTTGGCAATAGTTATAGTTCTGATTGTTATAACAGGTCTGGCAGTGTGGATCTGGGGTAGGCTCTTGGTGATGATGGGCATTCTTACTGCTGAGGAGGCAAGGGGCTATCCATTCTCTCGCCCCTGGAAGGAGTAGTGGAACTAGCCTAATGTTGCCTGGAGGGCTTCGATTTTCTTCGTGACTTGCAGGTCGCCCTTCTTGAGGGAGACGGCGTGGCCGTCCTGACAGACTTCCCTTACACGGTCCTTCTTGTCGATCTTGAGGAGTGATTCAGCGAGGGCGAGATAGGCCGCCGAGTAGTCTGGTTTGGCCTTGATGCACTGCTCGAGATACTGCGCGGCTTCGGCGAACGAGCCCTCCTCCATCAGAAACTTCCCCAGACCGAACAACGCGACGTCGTCGTTCGGGTCCATCTGCACCAATTTCTTCAGTTGCTCGATGCGTGGGTTTGCCATTGTTTCTCACGCTTCTTTGCTGCGAAACTCTCGCACTGTAACAAGCTCTGCATGCCTTGTCTACCTGTGAGGGGTGTGTTACGCTTTTTTGCCTATGGCGCGCACCGGCTTCGTCTATCACCCCGACTATCTGGAACACGACATGGGACACACCCACCCGGAGTCTCCGCAGCGGCTGCGCGCGATCGTTGGCCGGCTCGAAGAGACGGGGCTCCTGCCGAGTCTCGTCCGGATCGATCCGAAACCGGCGACTGACGACTGGATTACCCAGGTCCATGAGTATACGTATGTGAAGGGACTACGCCAGCGAGCGCCGCAGAAGGGCTATGTCTCGCTAGACCCCGACACCTCGATGTCGCCCGGCTCGCTGGGGGCGGCCTATCTGGCGGCAGGCGGGGCACTGTCGGCGGTAGACGCCATCATGGAGAAGCGAGCGGACAACGCGTTCTGCGCCGTGCGTCCCCCCGGCCATCACGCCGAGGCCGGCCACGCCATGGGATTTTGTCTCTTCAACAACGTGGCGATCGCGGCGCGCTACTTCCAGAAGCGGTACGGGTTGGAGCGGATCGCGATCGTGGACTGGGATGTCCACCACGGCAACGGGACCCAGCACGCCTTCTACGCCGACCCGACGGTGCTCTTTTTCAGCACGCACCAGTACCCCTGGTATCCCGGCACGGGCGGGGCCGACGAGCGCGGCGAGGGGAAGGGCAAAGGCTACACGCTCAACGTGCCGCTCTCGGCCGGGATGGGCGATAAAGAGTACCTCGACGTGTTCAACCGAATTCTTAGGTTAGCGCTCAAAGCGTACCGTCCGGATGCCATCATCATCTCCGCTGGCTTCGATGCGCACCGCGACGATCCGCTGGCCGGGATGAACCTCACGGCGGAGGGCTACAAGGCGCTGACCCGGGTGGTCAAGGAGATCGCCGCCGAGCACGCGCAGGGGCGCGTGCTGTCCTGCCTGGAGGGCGGCTACAACCTCGCGGCGCTGGCCGCATCCGTAGAAGGGCACCTTCGAGTGTTGCAGGAGGCGTGAAAGACGAGACCTCTCAGAAGCGGAAATGGGGACGGACCATTCTCCGGGCTTTTGAGTGGAGCACGGTAGGCATCCTCCTGCTGGCGGCGGGGCTCGTCTATCTCTTCTACAATGAGCTGCGGCCCCACGTCATCTTCGGCTTGAGGGACGATTTCGCCCACGCGATTCCTTTCCAGAAAGTACCGGCCGGCATTCCCAGCCTGAAAGCCGAAGACTGCGGCCAGTGCCATCGCAAGATCTACGAGGAGTGGAAGACTTCCTATCACGCGCAGGCCTATACGGACCCCTTCTTCCGCGCATACTGGAAGAAGGACCGCGAGGTCTGGATCTGCCTGAACTGCCATACGCCGCTGGCCAACCAGCAGCCGGAATTAATCATCGACATCCCGCGCAATCGGGTTGAGAAGGCTGTCAAGGCGCCGAATCCGGACTTCGACCCGGCCCTCCAGCAGGAAGGCATCACCTGCGCCGGTTGCCACGTGCGTGATGGCGTCATCCTGGGGCCGTTCGACGACTCGGTGGCGCCACATCCGACACAGTTCGATCCCAAGTTCCGCACCACCGAGATCTGCTACCGCTGCCATCAGGTCCCCAAGGGTCCCCTCCAGTTTTATGATGTCGGACCCTGCGGGACCTTTCCTGAATACGAAGGCGCGTACTTCACGCAACAGCGGAACATGATTTGCCAGAGCTGCCACATGCCGGAGGTGCAACGGCCGATGGCGGACGGCGGGCCGATCCGGCAGGGGCGGAAGCACTTGTGGCGGGGAGGTCACGATCCTGAGCAGATCAAGAGCGCGGTGGCTGTGCAGCTAGCCGCGGACCCGCCGCAACTGCACACGGGTCAACCAACGACCTTCACACTGACACTCATCAATGCGGGGGCGGGGCACAAGCTGCCCACCGGCGATCCCGACCGGTACTTCACCGTGGAGTTTCGGGTGGTCGATCGGACCGGTCGCGTGGTGAAAGAGCAGGCAGTTTCGATGGGCCGCTGGATTATGTGGCAGCCGGTGATCGTCGACCTCTACGACAACCGGCTGCCCCCTCTGGCCAGCCGGGACTACCGATTCAGCTATCGGTTACCGGACTCGGTCGAGGGGCTGAAATTGCAGGCGAAGGTCAAGTATCATATCCTGACCGACAAGGCGTATCAGAAATTGAAGACCGAGTACGGGATGCATGGGGATCACCCTTACAATTTTACGATCTATGAGCGTATGGTTCCCTTGGATGGACCGCTCTCGGCTGAGATGATACCGTTGGGAAGTATGCGCTCCGCCCATGAGGGGGCGAGCTGTCAGAAGAAAGGTTAAGTCATGCATCCGATGCTGGTGACGACAGAAGAACTCGACGCCATGCTCGACCGCGACGACGTGGTGGTCGTGGATGTCCGGTCCAAGATGGCGTTCATGGCGAGCGGGCACATCCCGCGCGCGGTGGTGGCGACGTGGCATGACTTCAGCGATCCGACCTCGGCGATTAAGGGCATCCTGGATCCCGACATTGCCCGCCTGGAGAAGAAGCTCGGCGCGCTGGGCATCAGCAATGATCGCCAGATGGTGGTCTACTCCAACCCCTTCGACAACTGGGGCGACGAAGGCCGGATGTACTGGATGCTCAAATACCTGGGGCATCCGAACGTCCGCGTCCTGGATGGGGGGTGGATCAGATGGTCCGCCGAAATGCGGCGCTTCGAGTGCGGACCGGCAAAGCCTCGTCCGGCCGTTTTCAAGGCCAATGTGGATCCATCGCTGATCACCAACAAGGCCGAAGTGCGTAGGATGGTCGAGGGGCTCCATCCGGACACCATCCTGGCCGACGCCAGGTCGACCGAGGAGTACAACGGGGCGTTCCAGCAAGGGATCGCCAGGGGCGGCCACATCCCCTCCGCCGTGAATGTGCCCTGGAATCAGTTCTGCAACCCCGACGGGACCGTCAAGCCGATGGACGCGATCCACGCCATTCTAGAGAAGCAGGGCGTCGCGCCCGGGAAAGAGGTCGTGTGCTACTGCACGGGCGGGGTCCGCTCGGCCTGGCTCTACTTCATTCTGAAGCTGGTCGGCTACGAGAAGGTGAGGAACTATCCGGGCTCGTGGTGGGAATGGGGGAACGATTACACCCTCCCGGTGGTGAACCTCAAGGAACAGCAGCGGCCTCCGATCCAGCGCACCATGCCCAACAAACCGCCCACCGTCCAGTAACGAGGGCGCACGCTCCCTCCATTGATGCGCTTCCAGGATCTCGTCACAGTGTTCGAACGGCTTGAGGCCACCACCAAGCGCCTTGAGATGTTCGAGATTCTGGCCGAGCTCTTCCGCCAGACTACTCCAGACGAAATCGCTCCGATCATCTACATGAGCCAGGGCAGCCTCCTGCCGGCGTTCCACGGCTTGGAGCTTGGAATGTCCGAGAAGCTCCTGACCCGGGCCCTGGCCCAGGCGGCCCAGCGCGCGCCCGAGGACGTGCTCGCCCATTTCAAAGGCACCGGCGACCTGGGCACGACGGCCGAGGCGCTCCTGGCCGGGCGGGCCGGAGCTGGGCTGACGGTGGCCCGGGTGTACGACGAGTTACTGCGCATCGCCCGCACTAGCGGGGAAGGTTCGGTCGAGAAAAAGCTGGGCAATCTATTGGATCTCCTATCGCTCGCTTCGCCAATCGAGGCCAAGTACATCGCGCGGTTCGTCCTTGGGCGGCTCCGCCTGGGCGTGGGCGATGCGACTGTCCTGGAAGCGCTGGCGCTCGCCAAGCTGGGGAGCCGCGAGTTCAAGCCCGACCTCGAACGTGCCTACAACCTCTGCTCTGACCTCGGTCGTATCGGCGAGGTGGCGAGCAAGGGAGGGCGGGAGGCTATCGCAAAGATCGCCGCACAGGTGGGCTATCCGATCCGCATGGCACTCAGCGAGCGGGTCCCAGGTCCCGAGGAGATCATCGCGAAGATCGGCCGTTGTGCCGTCGAACCGAAACTGGACGGCTTTCGCTGCCAGATTCACAAGGACGGCGAGCGGATCGAGATTTTCTCCCGCAACCTGGAACGCACAACGCCGATGTTTCCCGACCTCGTCGAAGCGGTCAAACGGCAGATGCGGGCCCGTGAGATCATCTTCGAAGGCGAGGCGCTGGCGTTCGACGAGGGCACCGGGGAGCTGCTTCCCTTCCAGACCACGATCCAACGCAAGCGCAAGCATGGCGTGGAGGACTATGCCAAGGAGTTCCCGCTGAAGCTATTCGGGTTCGATCTCTTGTACGTGGACGGTGAGGATTGGACGCCGCGGCCGTATCGCGAGCGCCGGGCGGAGCTCGTGGCCCGCATTGCGAAGGACACGGTCATCGAGCCGGCCGAGATGGAGGAGACCGACGATGCGGCGCGGCTGCAGGTGATCTTCGAGTCCGCCGTTGCACGTGGATTCGAAGGCATCATGGCCAAGCGACCCGACTCGCCTTACACAGCCGGTGCGCGAAACTTCAATTGGATCAAGCTCAAGCGGAGCTACAAGGGCGAACTGTCCGATACGGTGGACCTCTGCCTGGTCGGGTACTTCCGCGGCGGCGGGAAGCGGGCCCGGTTTGGCATCGGGGCCGTTCTGGCTGCGGCTTACGACCCCGCGTCGGACAGCTTCAAGACCGTCAGCCGGATCGGGACCGGCTTCTCCGACGAGGAATGGGTGCAGTTGCGGGAGCGGCTCGACGAAGTCACGGTCTGGCACAAACCGGCCCGGGTGAATTCGAAGATGGAGCCGGACGTGTGGGTCCAGCCCACGTACGTCGTCACGGTGGCGGCGGACGAGATCACCCGCAGCCCCCTGCACACGTGTGGCGCCGACGCCGAGGGGGTCGGCTACGCGTTACGCTTCCCGCGGGTCCAGGGTTTTCTCCGCACGGACAAGAATCCGGAGGACGCCAATACCATCCAAGATATCATCGCCCTGTACGAGCAGCAGCGTCGGGTGAAACTGGAATGAATCCGGCTATGCGCGCGATCCGTAGAAGAAGGCAGAGTCGTTTCAGGTGCCTTGACACCGGAAAAATCCCCGTGCTAGGGTGGGGCTACTCTATCAAATCAAGCGCTTGGATAGACGGAACAATAGAGTGATCCATAAGGGGGGCGGATAACGTTCAAGAAGGAGGTGCCGGTCATGATGCGTAATCTTGTAGTTGTTGTGCTTCTTCTCGGTGCTCTGGCGTTCATCGTAAACGGGGTGTCCTGGGCGGCCATGTCGCACGCGGCTGAAGCCGTCGAGCATACTGAAGAGGCGATCTCGCATGGTAAGCAAGGCCATGCGGATGTCCTGGTGAAGCATGCCGAGACGGCGTTGAAGCACGCCGAGGCGTCGCAAAAAGAAAAAGCCAACATGCACATGGATGAGGGCATCAAGCATCTGAAAGGGGCTGTGGACGCTGGCAAGAAAGGCGATGCGGCCGGCGGAGTGAAGCATGCCGAAGAGGCGCTGATGCACATCAAGGAGGCGGCGAAGTAAGCATCCGCGCATCCTGACGAAAGGGAATAAGTGAACGGGCAGGGAAGCACTCCCTGCCCGTTCTTGTTCGGTGACCATGAAAGTCGGCTACTTCCAGTTCGCGCCTGTCTTCGGCGACATCAAGCGCAACCTCGACACCGTGGCTAATCGTCTTGCACAGGTGGAGTGCGATCTCCTGGTCCTGCCGGAGCTGTTCAACACCGGCTACCAGTTCGTGTCACTTGATGAGGCGAAGGCTCTGGCCGAGGACATTCCGGGAGGCCCCACGACCGAACGGCTGCTGAAGCTCGCCGCCGAGCGGCGCATGCACCTCGTCGCCGGCCTGGCGGAGCGGGCGGGGAATCGGCTCTACAACTCGGCTGTCTTGGTGGGGCCCGCCGGACTGATCGGCGTCTATCGGAAGACGCATCTCTTCTTCGAGGAGAACCTGTTCTTCTCGCCCGGCGACACAGGATTTCCCGTGTTCGACATCGGACCGGCGCGGGTCGGGCTGATGGTCTGCTTCGACTGGTTCTACCCGGAGTCAACGCGCACGCTGGCCTTGAAGGGCGCGGACATCGTCGCCCATCCCTCCAACCTGGTACTGCCCCACTGCCCCGACTCCATGGTCACGCGCTGCATCGAAAATCGTGTCTTCGCGGTGATGTGCAACCGGACCGGTTGGGAAGAGCGAGGCGGGAAGGAGCGGCTGACCTACATCGGGAACAGTGAAGTCGTCACGCCCCAAGGCGAGATCCTCCGGCGTGCGAAGTCCGATCAGGAATCGTTGGCTGTCGTCGAGATCGACCCGCTGGACGCCCGCAACAAGAAAAT
>JACXTT010006932.1_pt1 | contig 16094 bp, 11 predicted proteins | sample 9270951 | NCBI WGS metagenome assembly JACXTT01 (sample SAMN15532306, study PRJNA645909) | rock metagenome | isolation source: weathered quartz diorite | place: Puerto Rico | collected 2017-06-21 | reverse complement strand
CCAATCCACCCCGTCTCTGCCCGGCAATTTTGCCTACGCCCGGTCTGTGCCCAAAACTCTCAATTACGCCGGCTATGAGCTGCAGTTCGTCACCAAGCCCGGCTATGACACGCTGATGTCATCATACGCTGAGACACTTGGGCGGGCCCTCGATTATTACACTAAACGCTTCGGCCCGGCAGCATTCGGCAAGCGGCTGATCGTCGCCCAGATCGACGACGAAAGCCTCGATTTTTACTCGGCGCGCGGAATGCTCTTTATCGCAGGCCATAATTTTGACCAGCCGCGCGATTCGACCCCTGAGCGCCTCCAGCGCGAGGCCGCCTATCAATGGTGGGGGCTGACCGTCGGTCTGCGGTCATTTGACGACGCCTGGCTTTCGCAGAGCCTGGCCGAATACAGCGCTTTTGCCTTGCGTTCCAGCCAGCTTAGCGGCGCCAAGCTCGACGAGATGCGCCGCGAATTGCTCGAAAGGTCGCTTACGTTCGAACAGACGGCCTCGCTCATTCGCGCTCCTGCGGCGCTCGACGACCAGAGCACGGCATATCAATACATAATGTTCGGCAAGGGCGCGTTCGTTTTCGAACTGCTCCGCGACACCGTAGGCAGCGATAAATTCGATTCGCTGCTGCGCAGCTACCTGCAATCTTACAGCGGCAAGAGCGCCTCGATCGACGATTTCGAAAGGCTGGCCTCCAGGGTTTACGGTCAGCCGCTGAGGTATTTCTTTGCCCGCTGGGTCGAGGGCACCGGCGTGCCGGAGTTTGACGCCGACTATATGATCATCCGAACCCGGGCCGGCAAATTCGTCACCCGCGGCACCGTCAAGCAAAATTACGACAACCTGAGGCTGCCCGTCGATATCCAGCTTCGCTCCGAGGGTGAAAATGGCAATAAGACAGAGACGCTGCAGATGGACGAGGCAACCGCCGATTTTAACATCGAATCCAGCGGCAAGCCTCTCGAGGTCATCATCGACCCGGATTACAAGCTGCTGCGCATCTCGCCCGACCTGCGAGTATCGTCGATAGCCCGACGCGGCATCGAGCAATTCAAGGACGGCAATTACGCCGAAGCCCAAACGCAGTTCGAGGCCGCATTAAAGCTCGACCGGTCAAATTCGTGGATCTATTACCACCTCGGACTGCTCTTTCTCGAACAGCGCAATTACGACCTCGCCATAGATAATTTCAAGGCCACGATTTCAGGCAATATCAATCCAAAATGGCTCGCCGTCTGGGCCAATGTTAAGATGGGTAACGCTTACGACGCCAAGGGCGACCGCACGCGTGCCGTGGCCGCCTACAAGAGGGCCGAGAATCTCGGCGACAACTACGACAACGCCCAGGACGCTGCCAGGAAATATCTCGCAACCCCATTTGACCCCCGCGAAAAACAAGTTACGGCGACAAGATAGATCTCCTTCGGAGCAGACACGAGAAAAGGCCCGCGAATGAGCCTTTTCTCGTTCCCCTTTTTCGCCTCTGATCAAAAGTTGAATCGGAATGCGAACTGGATCTGGCGGTTCGAACCGAGACCGACCGTGCGGTTGACCGTCGATCTGAGCAGGCCAAATGTCGAGCCGGCCGCACTCTGAGTGAATGCCACGCCAGGCTGCAGCACATTGGACGTGGTCGCCGTATAAACGCCGCCGCTAAAACTCAAGCTGGGCAGGGCGTTATTGAGCGTGGTTGACGGATTGGCAAAATTCGCGTGGTTGAGAATGTTAAATACCTCGGTGCGGAATTCGAAGTTCATCCCCTCCTTGATCCGAAACTTTTTAGCAAAGATCATATCGAATTGTGAGAAAGCCGGCCCTGACAATGCATTTCGCGAAAAGTTACCGAATGTTCCCGGCGCCGGGATGGCGAAAGCGGCCGGATTGATCAGATTCCGGTCGTTATTGAGATAGGGGTTTACTCCCGCGATCAGGTCTGGACGCCGGATATTGCGTGAATTGCCGCCGCCGGGCGTATTGACCACAGCGATAAATCCCGGTGGCAGCGGGAATGACGAACTTACCGACGGCAGGTTTGCGACAAATCCGTTGGCGAAGAAGCCGCCGGCGCCGTTAGGACATCCGCCAGCCAATTGACACTGGACGACCACATCGGGCCTGACGACGAGCACCTCTACCGGCACACCGCTGCGGGCGTTAAAGATGCCGCCGATCTCCCATCCGCCGAGGATATAATTGCCGGTCTGGCCGAGGTCGAACCGCTTGCCCTTGCCGATCGGCAGGTCGTAAAGCGCCGATAGATTAAAGGTGTGACGCACGTCAAAATTGTTTCGCCCACGGTCGGCCTCGAAATTCTCAAGCTGGCCCGAGGTCCTTGCCTCGTTCGACCCGCTTGAGAGCCCGATGCTACGGCCATACGTATATTGTGCATTCATCGTCACGCCCGCGCGAAAGCTGCGGACGACCGATGCCTGAATGGAATTGTAGCTGTCGTCGCCTCCGCTGGTCTTGTAGTCGATCTCGGCATAAGGGTTCTGGACAGTTGTGCCGCTGACGATGCTGAACTGCCGAATGGTATTCACGCCGATCACCTGTCCCGTGGCCGGATCGGTGCGGTTGACGACGCCGACGCCCGTCGGGATGTTCGTGCCGTTGACGATCGAGGTCTGGCCGGGCAGGATGCGGTTCGCAACGCTCCTTAAGAAAAGGTTGCGTCCCTGGCTGCCGACATAGGCGATCGTCGAGACAAAATTGCCCGGCAATTGCTGCTGCCACGAGAATGTGTAGGAATATACTTTCTCAGGGATGGTGTAATTATTAGAATAAGCTCGCGGCTGAAAGCTGCGGTTATTGGGGTTGTTATTAAAGTTGTCGATGATCCCCTGGATATTCGCGGGAAATGCCAGCAGAGCTCCGCTCGTAATGGTCGAACTAATGCGGTCGCTCTCGATCGGCTGTATCTGGTCCTCGGTCTGGCCGGGACCGTAAAAGATGCCAAATCCGCCGCGCAGCACGGTCTTTTCACCGCCAAAGAATCCATTGCCGTTGGGATTGGGCGACCACGTGACCGCAACCCGCGGGCCAAAATTGTTCTTTGACGAATGGTACGGGGCCTGCGTCGCTGGCTTTAGCGTTCCATTGTCGATATTGAAGAGTATTTGTTGATCATGTTCCTCGCGTAGCGGCCTGTAATATTCGTAGCGAAGCCCATAGCTGAGCGTCAGTCCGGGCCGGATCTTCCATTCGTCCTGGGCGTAGGCAATGTAATACTCCTGTTTGGCGAGCCGCATGCCGCCCGGGCCATTGGTAAATGGCGAAGGGGCGCTGACATCGCCGAGATACTGTACCGATGCCGGCGTATTTGCCAGGAACGCCGCAAGATTGGAAAAGGTGTAGGTCGTGCCGCCCTGGCGGTCGGTAAACAGCCGGATCAGACGAACCTCACCGCCGAATTTGAAATTGTGCATTCCGCGCGTCCAATTCAGGCTGTCAAGAAAACTGACGGAATACGGCGTATATGGCTGCCCGCGTCCGTTCGTGGCGCTGTTCGCACGCACCAGGCCGCCCGGTATCGAAATACCGGTCGAGGTGCCCTGGCCGGCGATGCCTGTATTGGCGACGCTGCCCGAGATGTTAAGAATGAGGTTTGAAAAATCGAGGCCGCCGACGGTCGGCGCCGCGCCGTTGATACGCGTCCTCGCACCGTTGTAACCGACCTTGAACTCGTTGATCAGCGACCCGTCCTTATGAAGGATCGATTGGATGCCGGCAACACCGTTCTGCGGGACGGCCGAGATCGTGATCACGCGTCCTGAGACGCCCTCTGGTGCGATGTCCTTGCCCTGGTCGCGGAAGAAACGGAAATACATCTTGTGAGAGCTGTTCAATTGATAGTCGATGCGGGCGGCGGCGGCGGTTTCGTCCGTTCTTTCCAGTGATGTTAATTGAACGATGTCAAAACCGTTAACGGCCGAACCGCCTGTGATGGCCGTCGCATTTGCCGCGCGAAATGCCGCAATGAAAGGCTGGATAGCCGGGTTGACCGGCGTCGCCGTACCGGGGATAACGGCACCTGGTGCGGCTAGGCTCAGGCTCGGGGCCGCCTCGATGATATTCAAACCGAAGCGGCCGCGATATTTCTCAAAACTGAAGAAGAAAAAGGCCTTGTTCTTGATGATCGGGCCGCCGACCGAGCCCCCGAATTGGTCGAGCTTTAGGCTGCTCTTTGGAATGCCGGCCGAGATATTGTCGAAAAAGTTGCGTGCGTCGAGGCCGTCGCGGCGTAGGTATTCAAATGCAGAGCCGTGAAACTGGTTGCCGCCCGATCTTGTAACGACGTTGATCTGGCCGCCCGTGCCGGTGCCGAATTCGGCTGCGAAGTTGCTCGATTCGATGCGAAATTCCTGTACGTTCTCTAGGCTCGATTGCAGCCGGAACGGTGTCGGGACCTCGCCATTAAGGTTGCCCGGTGAGGTATCGATGATCGCCGTTCCTTCGACGCCGTCGTATCGGATGATGTTCTGTTCATTGGCGCGGCCCGAGAACCTTATGTCCTGAAACGTACCCGTTCCGGCATTCTGCGCGCCCGGGGCCTGCAGGTAGAGCTGAGATAGCTGGCGGCCGTTGATCGGCAATCCGGCGACCTCGCGCGGGTTGACATTGGCGCTCATGCTGGCCGATGAGGTGTTGACCAGCGCATCCTCGCCCGACGAGACATCGATCTGGATGGCAAAGCCCTTGGGCTGGAGCGTCAGGACGACCTCGGCCCGCTGGCCGACGAGCACTTGCAGGCCTTTCTGCGCAGCAGGCTCGAAATTTGACGATGTTGCGGTGACAGTGTATGCAGCAGGATTGAGCGCCACGATCGTAAAAGCGCCCTGGCTGTCGGTCACTGCGGTCCGCTCTTCGCCGGTCCTCTCGTTCTTGACCGCGACCGCGGCGTTCGCCACGGCGGCGCCATTCTTATCGATGACGGTGCCGGCTATGCTGCTCAGTCCCGATTGCGCCGGGGCGGTAATAAAAAAAGCGAAGGCTATGACCGCGATCGCTGATATCGTCCTTAATAGGTTCCGGGATTTCATGTTGACTCCTTTGGTAACTGAATGATCGAAAATACAAGCATGGGATCACACCTTGGGCGGTCCCAGCCCGTTAATTTGGAAACAATTTGTCTAAATTCTGTGCGTGCAAGAGCCAGAATGAGCGAGCGGGGTTAACTCGACGTGACGCGGAAGTTAAATGAGTGTTAACTCTTAGGTCTTTGCGGAGGCCCAAGCGTGAGCAAGGGCGTGATCCGAACGTTGAATGTTACGCCCTTACTAACGTGCGGGCTTCTGCATCTCGGAGCGTAGCTGCATCCATATCTCGTAATATTTCCACTCGGGCGGGGGATTTTCTTCGCCGTGGTGGTCGGGTTTTAGGATGAGGTCGCCAGTTGCGAGCAGGATGCGTTTTACTTCGGGGTTTTGTTCGAGCTTGGCACGCATCGCGGCGAGGATGAGGCGGTAATGTTCGCCGGGTGTGGCGCTCCGATACGGAAAATGTTTGCCGTTGTACGAACACCAATCGATGCCGAGTTTTTTCATATTCTCCTCGGCAAGTGTTCCGGCTTGTTTGGCTTCGAAGGCGGTCATCTGTGCGACCTGTTCGCGCGTTGTTTTCCAGGTGATACTTTTGTCTTTTGCACGCTCGTCGTCCGGCCCTTCGGGATAAAGCATCATCTGCCAAAAGCCCTCGACGCTCGCGTACCGCTTCCCGTCCAACTCAAACGGCGTCGCCGCAAAATTTGACAAGATCCCAAGCTCATTCCGCTTCGACAAAATAACCTCACCCGCCTTCGCCTCCTGCGGCAATATCTCCCAGTCGGGCTTGTTGGGATCGTTGATCGGTCCGAACCAAGTTGTAGGATACGCCGTAGAGCCTTCTCCTTCTTTAAAATAGCCTTTCGGTATGTCGTATACGTAAGTGACGCGGTGTGTGATGGTGCCGAACGTTCTTAGCTGATCCGAGTCGTCTTCCCAATCGTATCCAAAGAGAATCGAGATTCTTTGCTTCCTACGGAAAAATCTCTCATCGACAGGGAATACTGCAGTGTATCCGGAAGGAATACTGTATTTGAAGACTAAATCTCTGTCATCCCAATAATTGGCCGGCTTCCAGCCCTTTGCCTCAGATTCTTTGACGTCGTAAAAGATCTCAAGATCAAAATCTTTTTTCTGAGGATGCTGCAAGAGTCCCGTGATGGTTCTGCCATTCGGCAGGGTTTCGGTCCCATATTTAAAAAGAGTCTCGTCGCCAGTGTTATCAGGGGTTTCAACATGTATGTCGCAGGTTGAGTTGTTGTGGAGGCGTAAAAACACCTTTCGCACGCTTGTACCTTTGTAAGTCTTCACAACCCCTTCCCGTACATACGAGATGAAAAGGGAGGGCTTGTCATCTTCAACATAGCGACAGCCATCTTTACTCACCGGCGGTTGAGCGCAAAGGTAACAGGAGAGCGCCGCAAGAATACCTGTTAGGAAAAAAACTCGCCTCATGCGTCTTTTGATGCACCGTCCGCAGGAACGGTGATGTTCTCGCCATTCTTCAATTCCGCAAGCATCTCGCCCAGCTTTTCCAGTTTATCTGCCGGGATGTCGCGGAGGGCGAGGTGGGTGTTTGATTTTTTTAGGGAGCGGATGGCGTGGCCTTCGGGGACGACGGTTTTGTTGTCCTCGCGCCATTCGAAAAGGTCGTTCGGCGTGCAGTTGAGCAGCATGCAGAGCTTTTCCATCTGTTCGGGCTTGATGCAGCCGACCTGGTTCTGCGACCAACTCGACGACGCCCCCGCCGAGAAACCGTTCTTCACCAGAAAAGCATACGGCCGATCGATCCCACGCATCTCCAAGACCCGTTTTAGATTGAGAAAAAACATATTTTTCGCCCCTGCAAAGCAAAATATCACCGAAATATTCGCATTACAAGAGCTATTTTGAAATAAATAGGGTGTTTCTTCAATATTCAGTGTGTTGCTGAAACTCGCAGTTGTTTGTTGCAGTAATCAGCGTGTTTTTTAATAAAACAGTTGTTCTCTGCGATAATCAGAGTATTTTTGCATAACTTAGTGATTTTCCCCACTTGTCAATGCTTAATTGGCACTATTCCACCATTTCTTCGCAATCTGCTAATGCGTAAAAAATTGATACAAAAAATACACATACAGCAACTTTCCTGCGATAGCGCAGAGAGTAGAAACAACATAGACGCCATGCGCTATCCGCCAAAAGCTTTTCCCTGTTCTGCCGCGTATCGCCTCACACGCGCCGCCAATGATCCACATGAGACAATACACGAGAGTTGAAGCGAAAAACGCCACAACGATGAAACCAAAAGTAGTAGATGGCGTCAGCGCTGGATAATTAACAAGAAGTTCGAATAAACAGATCAGCACAAAGACGAACGCCAGGAACACCCCGAAAATAACCCTCACTATCCCATTAAACCTGATCGACGACCGGGTTTTCATTGTGTGGCTGCACCGGGGGCATTGGGGGCTTACGGCCAGTATTTCGTTGTAGCAATTCGGGCAAAAGTACTCCTGGGGTTGAATTGGTTCGGCTTGCATAACTTTTCAATTCCCCATTTAGCAGGGCCCACTTATAACTTTGGCGGCTAGCGGACAAAAGCAAAGCTTCCGCCCCAGCTGCCGTATCCGTTGCTCGTGACACCGTAACGCGTCGTTCCGGCATAAGACGGAGCGCCGGGGCGCATCTCGATCGTGACGGTGCCGCCCGCCGCTGCCGTTATCAACCCTGAGTGGACAGCGGCGAGACAGATCGACGAATCGTCGGTATATAGGTCGGTGCCCCACAGCCGGCCGCCTGTCGGGCCGCCTGGCCTGCATGTAAAAGTGTAACGGTATCCCACCTGTCGGCCTTCGATGCTGTTGGGCTGTTTGCCCCAGTCGATGGATTCCGGCGTGCCTCCGCCGCCGCCCGCCATGCGTCCCTGCAGCTTGACGCGCTCGGCGCCGGGAACGCCTCCGTCAGTCGAGACACTGGCGACAAAAATGTTTGCCCAAAACTTACCATCCGGCGCGGCATCACAGGCGATAACAGCAGTGTGTATCGATTTCTGGCCGACGACGTGATAGTCGCCGTTCTCGCCGCCCTGAATTTGCAGCGTATAGCCTTCGGCATCGAGCGCTCGTCTTGAACGATTGATACATTCGTCATAGCTGACCGAAAGATTCTGGATTCCACGCGAACTGGCGGGCTGAGCGCCGGCCCAGGCCGCAAAGATCATCGCCACAATGGCTGTCATCGTGCCATTAAGTAAAACGTTCCTCATAACACACCTCCCTTTTGTCGAGTGCCTGCTATTTAATACCGAAAATGGGTGAAAATCAAGGAGATCGTGGCTAGATGATCGTCGTGACGATCTCGCGGATGCTGCGCTGGAGTTCGCGGTCGTCGGTTATGGGGGAGCAGATCGCGGCTTCGGCGGCGGCGATCGCGGAGACGCCGCCGGCGATCATTTGGGCGGCGTAGATGAGGAGGCGGGTTGAGACGCCTTCTTCGAGGCCGTGGCCGCGTAAGTTTCGCACCTTTTGGCCGATCTTGACGAGATCGGCGGCGGTCGATTCATCGATGCCGCCTTCTTTTGCAACGATCTCGGTCTCGGCTTCGGGCTCGGGGTAATCGAATTCCATCGCGACAAAACGCTGACGAGTGGATTGTTTGAGGTCCTTGAGGATCGACTGATAGCCCGGATTGTAGCTGACGACGAGCATGAATTCGGGCGGCGCTTCGATGACGGTGCCGCGTTTTTCGATCGGCAGCCGGCGGCGGTCGTCGGTCAAAGGGTGAATGATAACGACCGTGTCCTTGCGAGCCTCGACAACCTCATCAAGGTAGCAGATCGCGCCGCTGCGAACCGCCGTGGTGAGCGGGCCGTCGTGCCAGACGGTCTCTTCGCCCTCGAGCAGGAAGCGGCCTACGAGATCGGTCGAGGAAAGGTCTTCGTGACAGGCGACGGTGATCAGCGGGCGATTGAGCCGGTGCGCCATGTATTCGACAAACCGCGTCTTGCCGCAGCCCGTCGGCCCCTTGAGCATGGCGGGCAGCCGTGCCGCGTATGCCGCCTCAAACAACTCGACCTCGTCCTTGATCGGCAGATAGAAGGGCTCGTCCTTTACCTTGTATTTCTCAACGGCTGTTTCCATAGCAAAACACTATTTTCAACTTAAGCGGGCAAAGACGCAAAGCCCGCGACGAAAGAACTGTTTTTAATTGCTGTCTCCATTGCGTTCTTGACGACTTTGCGTGAAACTTTTCGCTGATGCTGGAGATCGCTCAAGCCGAAACAAAAGAACAGATCGCCGAAGCGAAAATGCTCTTTCGCGAGTATGAGGCGTGGCTCGGTATGGATCTGTGCTTTCAGGGATTTGAGGCCGAGCTTGCCTCGCTGCCGGGAAAATATGCCGCACCGCCCGGCAGGCTTTTGCTGGCTTATTCTGACGGCGAAGTCGCAGGCTGTATAGCTCTGAGAAAGTTGGAAGAAGGTATTTGCGAGATGAAACGGTTATTTGTACGGGATTCATTTCGCGGACAGCATATCGGACAAAAGCTGATAGAGCGGCTTATTGGTGACGCCAAATTGATCGGTTATGCACGGATGCGGCTTGATACGTTCCCGCCAAAAATGGGCAAAGCCGTGAAACTCTATGAGTCACACGGCTTTCGTGCCATTCCGCCGTACTATGATAATCCGCACGACGGCGTGCTCTTTATGGAGCTAGATCTCTAGTACTGTGGGGGCCCGCCGCCAAAACCGTATTCGGTCGGTGGAGGCGGCGCTATGTTAAAGTTCTGCTCGATATACGGGAACACCTGCCGGTATGCAAACGCGGTCGCCGCGTAAATGACCGGCAAGACGAATAATACACCGATACATAAGGCTAAAAATCCTGCGAAGGCGATCAAGCCCTCGAGAATAGCAAGCACGATAATGCCGCCGACGTTGCTCCAACCCGCTCTTGCACTCAGCTTGATCGCGTCGATGGCGCCGATATCATTTTCCGTAATGATCGGCAGCGCGAAGAAGAAAGTGATGCCCCATGCAATGGAAAAGAGCAAGAAGATCAAACCGAGTATAACGATAACAATGATCATTCCGCCCGCGATCAATGGAGCCGCGTCATTCGAGGGCGCAAAATTTGTTCGATAGCCTCGCCCGGTCTGTTGTTGAATTATTTGTATCAACGTACTGCTGAGATTCAAGGCAAAGCTGAACACGGTCCAAATGATCGCCGGGATCGCTTGAATAAGGCCGACAACGACCGCGACCCCGAACTTATTGAAACCCTTGAACATCATGCCGAAATCGATCGGCTGCCCACCCATACCTCGAAATAAGGTGTAAAAGATGCCGACCGTCAGCGGCGGTGCAAGAACGACCTGAAATAGAATCCCTCCGACAAGCGGAATACACGAGACGACTATACTGCCAACCACAAAAAGGGCGGTCATTCCGAAGAAGATCCAGTAGTTCGGCTTGACCAATTCCCATCCGTTGCTGATACAGCCACCTGCATCTATAGCGCTCCTTTGAAATTGTAGATTTGTCATAAGCTTTATTTTCCGGACTGGTTTTTTTGGATGACTGATTATCAACCTATTTGGATTTTTTTGCAAGCAAAAGCCGCCCGAATCTTTGTGGTCGATCCGGGCGGCAAAGGTTAAAGCTGATCCTGTCTGATCACTGCCTGCCCGGTTTTTTGGGCATCTGTCCGTCCATCATCGCGGCCTGATAGACAAATGCGGCCACTATGGTCGATATCTGTTTCATATCGTCGGCCTGGATGCGGTCAAATACGTCCATGTTCGAATGGTGCGTCCGTGAACTATATTCGATCTCGTCCTGGATGAACTGAAAGCCGGGCAGCCCGATCGCGTCGAAGCTCAAATGGTCGGTCCCTCCAGTATTCGATAATGTCAGCGTGTCGGCTCCAAGGTCCTTGAACGGGGCAAGCCATGCTCGAAAGATAGGCCTGACCGCTTCGTTACCCTGCATGTAAACGCCGCGGATCTTGCCCGTGCCGTTGTCGATATTGAAATAAGCCGAGAGATTGTCATACTCGGCACCCTTGGTCAGCGGCTGCGGCGTTTGATTCTGGCCTCCACCTCCACCACCGCCAAACCCGCCCGGGCCAAATATCGGTGGGCGTGTTGCCCCCATCCATCCGAAATGGTCCTTGACATACTCGCGCGAGCCGAGCAGGCCCTGTTCCTCGCCTGTCCATAGCGCGATGCGGATAGTACGGCGCGGCTTGAGGCCCAAGGTCTGGATGATACGCATTGCTTCCATCATGACGGCACATCCCGCTCCGTTGTCGGTGGCTCCTGTGCCAGATTGCCACGAATCCAGGTGGCCGCCGAGCATGACGATCTGGTCCTTTAGATCGGTACCTGATATCTCGGCGATCGTGTTATAGCCGTTCGGGTCCCGATCTTGATATTCGACAGCCAGATCGACCGTCATCGTGACCTTTTCGCCGGCGTCCACCATGCGTGCGACACGATTAAAGTGTTCGCCTGCGGTGCTGATCTGGATAGGGATATTGGCAGCTTTATCGTACAGGCGGATAGGAGGCGGAGCGGGTGTTCCAGCAGCAGGAGGAGGAGGCTGAACAGCAGCCGCCTGCTGCACAAAGATCGTCCCACCGTCGCCACGACCGGCATCAACCAGGATCGCTGCTCCCTCTTCTGCAAGAAATCGCAGCCGGCGAGCATTGAATTGGGCCGCCTGTGCAAAATTGGGATTCCCGCCGGGGCCGGGGCCAACGCGTCGGATGGTCGCGGGGTCGGGAGCATCGGCCAGGTCGAGCAGTTCTTTGTCGGTCGAACGTTTGCCTTCGGGGTCGAAGTGCGCCTTTATATCACGGATCGGGCCGACGAGGATGATCTTGCCCTTCAGCTTACCCTTATATTGCTCAAGTTCCTCTTCCTTGGTCGCTGTAAAGTGGACGACCTCGCCGGTAAACGCCGTATTCTGGTTAGCCGGAGCTTCTGCGGGTGGCGTTTTGCCCTTCTTGGCCTTGGGGTTGGCCGGTGGCGGAGGTGGAATGAGCGTATCGGTCCCGGGCGACCATGCCTTGGGATAGGCTATCAACGGGAACGCCGTGGGGCCATCGACCATCGCATAAAATCGCTTTAGCCGCCATCCGCGTCCGAATGGGCCCCACGATTCGAGATGTGCGTTCATCATGCCCCATTTGGCGAGCGTATCACGCGTCCATTCGTTGCCGCGTTTCATGCCGGGCGAGGCTGTCAGTCGTGGGCCAATGACATCCGACAGGTAGCTTAAGGTCTGCATTACCTGCGAGCGGTTCATCCCTTCGTCCCTTATCTTGTCAATATCATCCTTTGGCGCTGTGTAAACAGCCCCCTGGCCCAATGCAAAGATCGGAAATAGAACGGCGTAGATCAAAGATACGCCAATAACCCTGCGTAGTAATAACATCATTATTTCTCCTGAAAATGAACTGGATGTTTTGTCGAGATAAATACAACAAACAGATCAAAATTGTTTCAATATTGGTCTAGAGACAGCAGGTTGCCATCGGGGTCCTTGAACCAGGCGACCCTGGCACCCCCAGGAAATGTCATGATCCCATTGCTGTCCTGCGGCATCCACGGATACTGCTCGAAGGCAATGCCTTTTGCCCGCAGATCGGCCATAGTGGTCTCGATATCATCGACGTGCCAGCCGAGCGCAGTAAAGGGCTGAGGCGTAAAATCGCCTGCCTTTTGGATGCGGAGCGTCGTCCCGTTCGCGTCAAAAACGATGGCGTATTCTTCGTCTGAAAGGAGTGTCAGGTCCAGGACATCACCATAGAAAGCCTTAGCCTCGTCAGGCTTCGTGGTTGCGACAAATGCAGCAAGGCGTGACTTTCCAAGCATATTTCTTAGACCGTCGACCAGGTGAAAGTGAAAGCCGGTGGAAAATTCTTGAGGATCAGAGGGCTGCGGCGTGATTTGCCGTAGCGCTGCTTTAGGTGATCGCGCAGCTTGACCGCCGGCGGCAGGAAATAGCCATGAGCGTACTGGAATAATCTGAGCTCGCACCCGTCATCCATAAATTTCTCGATCTCGGCGAGCACACTGTCGCTGATCTCTTTTGGCAGCGAGACAAATGGCAGGCAGCAGACCACGTAACGCACCTTTCCGAGGCCGGACCGGCGATGTATATCTGCCGCCTCCGCCGCGCAGCCGCACACGATATTCATCTCTGGAAAATTCTTGTTGAGGGAGCCGACGAGATCGGCATCGAGCTCGATCCCGAGATACGAATCCGGCGTAGGTATGACACCGCGAAGGAATTTAGTGATCGCGCCAGTTCCGACGCCGAGTTCCAGGACTATGTTGTCAGCATTTGGCTTGACCCCTTCGAGCATCTTGGCCGCCAGTTCAGGCGAACTGGGAGCAATGGCTCCCACTTTTAGCGGATTTTTTAGGAACGCCTGCAGAAATTGGAGATTTTCGTTCATTTAAGGCTATCCTGCTGAGACCTTGTCTCCGGTTCTTGTATCAGAAATTGAATTTGTGTTATCGACTGCCATTTTATAATCACGATCCTCATTTTGGCAATAGCGAATGGTACCATCTTTCTTTGTGGACATTCCCATCATCCATCTTTTTTCTTCGCAGTTTTTCCAGCCGGTGCCTTCTTACGCGAAGGCCTGGCCTTCTTTGCACTCTGTGCAAAGGCTCCGGGCATTTCCGCTTCGATAAGTTTTTTTACCTCTTCAAGGGTCAGAGTTGCCGCCTCGTCCGCTGTTGGCCGCGTGCCGTCAGCTTTTTTCGGAATCGAAAGAGTTTTTTTGCCGAATTTGATGACGGGCCCCCAACGGGCATTCTCCAGGGATATCTTTTCATCGTCCCAACGCTTTATGTAGCGATTCGCTTCCTTTTCGCGCTTTGCCTCTATCAACTCGTTCATCTCAGCCTGCGTCAGATGGTCAAGGTCGTAACGCCGCGGCACATTGATGAACATGCCGTCCCACTTTATAAAAGGCCCGAAGCGCCCCGTTCCCTTTGTGATCGGTTTACCCTCAAACTCGCCGACGGGAGCATCCGCAACTTGTTTAGCTTTTATATATTCGATCGCTTTCTCGGTGTCCACCGTACTGAGGTCGGTGCCGCGTGGTATGGAAATAAATTCATCGCCCCATTTCACATAAGGCCCATACCGGCCCACGCCGGCTGATAGTTCTTTACCCTCATAAGTGCCCATGGTACCCTGCAATTTGAACAGGGCCAATGCCTCATCAAATGTTATGGTTTCAATGCTTTGGCCTGTCAGAATTCTTGCAAATCGGGGCTTCTCCTGTTCATGTACGCTGCCGATCTGTATGATCGGGCCATAGCGGGCCATTCGGGCGACCACCTCTTTACCGGTTTCCGGATCTATTCCTAAGACGCGTTCGGCTTTCACCCGTTCTGCACTTTCGATCGTCCTGTCGACATCTTTCTTGAACGGGTTATAAAATTCGTCAAGCATCTTATGCCATTCCAGTTTTCCATTGGCTACTTCATCAAATTCTTCCTCGATCTTGGCCGTAAAGCCATAATCCATGATGTCGTCGAAATACTGTTTTAGAAAGTCCGTCACCACCAATCCAAGATCCGTAGGGAACAGTTTTGCTTTTTCCGCGCCCGTATTTTCGGACTCCTGAACCTTGGTGACGGTGTCGCCCCTTAATACCAATATCCTGAAGGGTCGCTCCGTGCCTTCTTTATCTCTCTTTTCGACGTAACCACGTTTCAGGATGGTCGAGATCGTCGGTGCATATGTGGACGGTCGGCCGATCCCGAGTTCTTCCAGTTTTTTTACCAATGAAGCCTCTGTATATCTCGGCTGAGCACGGCTGAATCGTTCTGTTGCTCTGAGTTCAAGCAGCGGCAACGATTGCCCTGCAGTCAAAGGCGGCAATATTCCTTCGGATGTTTCTTCCGGCTCGTCCTCATCCTTGCCTTCGCGGTAAACCTTTAAGAATCCGTCAAACTTTATTACTTCGCCCGTTGCCGTCAATTCTTCTTTGTTTGTGGATATCTCTATTTTGACAGTCGTTTTTTCGAGTTCGGCATCGGCCATTTGCGATGCCATCGTGCGCTTCCAGATCAGTTCATATAGTTTTTGCCATTCCTCGTCCCCAACGCTCGTGGCAATGGTGTAGGTCGGGCGGATAGCTTCGTGAGCTTCTTGAGCAGATTCGTTCTTATTCTTGAATTTGCGCGCATGATGGTATTTTTCGCCGTAAAGCTTGCTCACCGTTTGCCTGATGTCGCCCAGCGCTGTATCACTCAGGTTTACGCTGTCGGTGCGCATATAGGTGATATGGCCGTTCTCATACAGCTTTTGTGCGATCTGCATCGTTCTTGCCACGCCATAACCGAGTTTTCTCGATGCTTCCTGCTGGAGGGTTGAGGTGGTAAATGGCGGTGCCGGAGATCTTTTACCCGGTTTTACGCGTACATCGGTCACTTTGTGATCGGCGGCGATACATCCATTTAAAAACCTTTCAGCATCTTCGGTGCTGTCCTGTTTTCTTCCTTCGGCCTTGAATGTAACCGCTTTTCCGGTTATATCTTCGGCGATGAAAAGTCCTTCGATCTTGAAATGGCTGACCGGCCGAAAGGCGTTGATCTCGCGTTCGCGTTCAGCGATGAGGCGGACCGCGACGCTCTGCACGCGGCCGGCGCTCAGGTTTTTATTGCTCGTGCTGATCTTACGCCATAATACTGGGCTTAATTCAAAGCCGACGATGCGATCCAGCACCCGACGCGCCTGCTGCGCCATTACCATATTCATATTCACAGTGCGAGGATTCTGGACAGCCGCTTCGATCGCGGGTTTAGTGATCTCGTGAAACACTATCCGTTTCGTTGACCTCGGATCAAGGCCGAGCACCTCGCATAAGTGCCAGCTTATAGCTTCTCCTTCACGGTCTTCGTCAGTTGCGAGCCAGACCTCGTCCGATCTTTTTGCCAAAGACCTTAGTTGGGTTACTACCGCTTTCTTTTCTTCGGGAACTATATAACGCGGTTCGAAATCATTCTCGATGTCGATGCCCATGCCGGCTTTTTCGAGGTCA
>JACXTT010006931.1_pt1 | contig 16094 bp, 15 predicted proteins | sample 9270951 | NCBI WGS metagenome assembly JACXTT01 (sample SAMN15532306, study PRJNA645909) | rock metagenome | isolation source: weathered quartz diorite | place: Puerto Rico | collected 2017-06-21 | reverse complement strand
ACAATGCGGCGGGAACGTCCGGACCGCTTTTCTGCTCTAATACAGAGAACCATCCCAATCCGACCGGAAACCACCATGCTCCAGGCGGCGCTGAAATCCAACCATGAAGGACTGCCCGATCTGGAGTGAGCGATGGGCCCTGGTGCCCGCAACCAGCTGCCATCCCGCTCGTACGCCTGCGCCTTAGCCCTCGCGGTTGATTTGAATGGCTTCCGAATTCATTTCAAACGCCAATTTGCCAGCGGCCGCCTTCAGCAGCTTGGCGAATTTTCCGTATTTCGCCATGCTGAATCTCGCCACCGGGCCGGTAATGCAGATGGCGCCGGCCAGCGCCTGGTTGATGCCGAACACCGGGCAGGCGACGCTTGCCACCTCGGGATCGCGCTCACCGGCGGTAATGCAGTGACCGGCGCGGCGAATTGCCTGATAGGCCTCGCCAGGCTCTCCGCTGAATGCCAGCAGCACGCGCCCCGGCGCACCGCGGTTCAGGACAATCGCTTCGCCCATGCGGGCGTGATAGCGAATCGACTGGTTGCCGTCGACGCGTGCAATGCAGATCCGCCGATCCCCCTCGCGAACATAAAACGCCGCGCTCTCGCCGGTTGCGATCGACAGCTCGCGCAGAAAGGGTTCAAGCAGCGCAGCGCGATCGAAGCTGGCCTGGTAGCGCGCGCCCAGCCAGCCGGCTGCGGGGCCCAGCCGCCAACCGCCGGCCGGCGTTTGCACCAGATAGCCCCGCGCCGCCATGGTCCTCGCCAGGCGCAGCACGGTTGTCTTGTGCAGCGCAGTGCGACGCGCCAGTTCGCCCAGGGTCACGTCGCGTTCGCCGTTGGCGAAGGCATCCAGCAAGGACAGTGCGCGCACCACGGAAATGACGGCGCCATCGGCATCCGCTTCGGGGGCCGGGAAAGGGTTTTGGGATACTTTCATCGTTTCATCCTATGAAACACTGTTGCGATATGTGCAATGAGAGCATAAAACGTCGCCTGTCAGCAACTCAATTCCGAAAGGCCCTGTCATGCCCGCATTGCCACCCGACATCATCAAGACCATACCGCGCGTCTCGCCGGAGCTCGTCAAGGCGGCATCCGTCTTTCAAGCCGCGATCCTCGCCGACGTCAATGGCCGGCGCGGCACCGCCAGCAGCCGCATACGCGCGCTCAGCCCGGCAATGAAAGTGGCCGGGCCCGCCATCACCGTCGAGGTGCGGCCGGGCGACAACCTCATGATCCACGCCGCCATCGCGCTGGCCCGGCCCGGCGATGTGATCGTGGTGGACGCAAAAGGCGACCAGACCTGTGCCTTGATCGGGGAGATCATGGTCACACTCGCGGAGAAGCTCGGCATCGCCGGGTTTGTGCTCGACGGACCGGTGCGCGACGCCGACGCCCTGATTGCGAAGGGCTACCCGATCTTTTCATACGGCACAAATCCCTGCGGACCGACCAAGAAAACGCCGGGTCGCGTGAACTGGCCGGTGAATATCGGCGGCACCTCGGTCAACCCGGGCGACCTGGTGATTGCCGATGCCGACGGCGTGACCTTTGTCGAACGCGACAAAGTCGGGGCGATCGTCGCCCTGGCGCAGAAAAAACTGGACGACGAGGCGGCACGGCTTGAGGGCATACGCGCGGGCAGGCAACTCTCGCCCGCCTGGTTGCCCAAGGCCTTGGTCGATGCCGAAGTCAGCGTCGAGGCCTGATCGTATGAGCATGTTGTCTTCAAGCAGCAGCAAACCCGCCATCCTGGTGACGGCGGCCGATCTGGCGCCGGCCGCATTGGCCATGCTCGGCGATTACGAGGTGGTGTTCGCGGGCAAGACGCCGCAAAGCGATGAATTGACCGCCATCTGCCGGCGCCTGCATCCCGTTGCCATCATTGCCCGCTACGGCAAGGTCACCCGCGAAATGATCGATGCCGCGCAGGAGTTGAAAGTGATTTCCAAGCACGGCAGCGGTGTCGATACGATCGATGTCGCCGCCGCGCAAAGCGCCGGCATTGCCGTCAAATCCGCCGCGGGCGCCAACGCGGTCGCTGTCGCCGAGCATGCCATGGCCCTGCTGCTGGCCTGCGCCAAATCGATTGTGCACATGAATGCGCGCATGCACTCGGGGCACTGGGACAAGGCGACGCAGCGCAATATCGAACTGAACGGGCGCACCCTGGGCCTGGTCGGGCTGGGTGCGATCGGCAGGCGCGTGGCCACCATGGCCCAGGCCTTCGGCATGAAGGTCATCGGCTTCGATCCATTCGCCGGGCAATTCCCGCCCGATGTGCAGCAGGTGGACCTGGCGACGCTGTGGCAGCAATCCGATGCCATCTCCCTGCACTGCCCGCTGACGGACGACAATCGCCGCTTCATCAACGCATCCGCCATCGCGCAGATGAAGCCTGGCGTATTCATCGTCAATACGGCGCGCGGGGGCCTGATCGACGAGGAAGCCCTGCTGGCGGCGGTGCGCTCGGGGCAGGTCGCCTGCGCCGCGCTGGACAGCTTTGCCGAGGAACCGCCGCCGCCGAATCATCCTTTTTTCGGCGAGCCCAATTTCATCCTGTCGCCGCATATCGCCGGCGTCACCACCGATGCCTACGTCAATATGGGCGTGGCCGCCGCGCAAAACGTGCTCAGCGTCCTCGCCGGGCAACACCAGACTTCGTCCAAGAAGGAGCCAACATGAAATCCATCGCCGCAACCCTCATCGCCGCACTGGCGCTCATCACCGGCCAGGCCGCTGCACAGGCCGACTATCCGGCAAAGCCGATACGCTTCATCGTGCCCTTCCCTGCCGGCGGCGGCACCGACATCATCGCCCGCCATATCGGCAACAAGATGAACGAAATTCCCGGCTGGAAAATGGTCATCGAAAATATCGCCGGCGCCGGCGGCAACATCGGCATTTCGACAGCGGCCAAATCGGCGCCCGACGGCCTGACCATCGTCCTCGGCCAGACCAGCAACCTCGCCATCGCGCCCTCGCTTTACGGCAAGATCCCCTACGACCCGATCAAGGACCTTGCACCGGTTACCCTGGTCGCCTCCGTGCCCCTGGTCTTCATGGTGGCCGCCGATTCGCCCTTCAAAACCTTGGCAGACCTCATCAAGGCGGCAAAGGCAAAACCGGGCGAACTTACCTTCGCAACATCGGGCAACGGCACCGTTGCGCACTTGGCAACCGAAATGTTCGCGCGCACCGCAGGAATTGAGATGGTGCATGTCCCCTACAAGGGCGGCGCCTCGGCGTTCCCCGATCTGATCGGCGGCCGCGTCAATATATTTGTTTCATCGCTGGAAACGGGCATTCCGCAAATCAAGGGAAAGAATGTGCGCGCGATCGGCATCACCTCGCTGAAGCGCAATATCCAGCTGCCCGATGTGCCGACATTCGATGAATCCGGCTTCCGGAATTTCCAGGCCGCCACCTGGTTCGGCATCCTCGCGCCGGCGGGAACGCCGGAGGCAATCATCAAGCGCCTGAATGCGGAAATCACAAAAATCCTGAAAATGCCCGACGTCCAGGAAAAATTCGCGGCAACCAGCGGCGAGGAAATCAAGCTGGGACCGGCAGAGTTTTCGGCACTGTTGAAGTCCGAACTGAAGCTTTGGGCCAAGGTGGTGAAGGATTCGGGGGCTCGGGTGGATTGAAGGCGGCGCTGAATGGGTAGTGCTGAATTCAACAGCAGGGGCGGCGTCCGCGAAATTTTCATTGGCAATAAGGCCGGCTAACAGCGATCGAGTTACTGATCAAGACCGATGATACGTATCGCACCGTGGAGATCGTTTATCGCGAAGGGTTGCGCTAGCTCTCCTTCAAGGCCATTTCTCGCTGAAGAATCTCCGATTGGACCTTCCAAAAAAGAGATGGAATCTTTTCCTGCATTTTAGTCAGCACATTGCAGGTCACCAAGCGATCAATCATTGGCTTCTGCATAAGCAAGGCAACGGTGACTTGTAGTAATGAGTAGCTTGTTAACTGGGCTGGCTCTGTAAATCCAGTGTTTGTAGGGCCAACAAGTAACAACTCTTTTCCATGCTGTTGTCTGGTTCCAGTTAAGCCCATCCTAAATAAGGCCCCCTTTGCTGTTGCGTGTGTCTGCTGACTCGCGAGCTTGTAATACGGACGTAGGTGGTCCATACCAACCGAGTCCTCAATAGAAGAAAACTTCGGCGCTTTATCGTTGAACGCCGGGGAAGCCCACCCATATTCGTTAGCAAAAACCGAACCATAAATTTTTATTAAGTTATTTTTCCGACGCTCTAGTTTAGCTAGCATCGATTTTGTTAGCGGCACTTGACCAAGCACACTCTGGAATTCTTGGTAGGAGCTAGCAGCCCGGTACGACTCAATGTCTTCGTAAGCAGCGTACCTCTCCGCAATTACTTCATCTTGTTTCGCAATGAATTTTGCAACAACGGAAATTTCGTGAAGGGTTCGCCACCAGGCTATGCCGCCGTCAGGGAATCCATGCTTTAACAGAGTCTGCACCTCGGCAGCGACAATACAAGCGCGAGCGTGAAGAAGGAAAAGGGCGCTAACTTTTGGGGTATATTTTCTCCCGGGCCCCATCTCAATCGTCAGCTCCTTCATAAAATCCTCGCCCAACTGGGTGTTGGCAAGAAGGAAGGCAGAAAGTGCTTGAAACGGCTTTCTCCACGTGCGTGCGATTCTGCCCCTGAACGCTGACAATTGCGCATCATGAACTTGGCTAGCGTCATCGGCCCAATGAGTGAATGTTTTGTAGTATTTTTTTGAAAAGAGTAGCGCCACGTCAGAAATCCCATCGGCAGCGGCCTTTGCTCGGCGCTCAAAAATTGCGTCCAACTCTCCCTCTCGTGGCGTCAAGTCAACCGCGATGTCCTTCGCGGATGCGACCTTCAAATGTGTAATTAATTCCGGCGGCTCGCCTGCTTCAATTCGTCGACAAAGATCACGTATCGTATTGCGATCTGTGGTTGACAGCTTTATTCCAGAGTCAAGGAACCGCCTAACAATAAATTCGTTGAGGATCTTGCAAACAGAGTTGGTTTTGGACACTTCGTCCGCAAAAAACTTGTGCAATTGCCTATAGGGGTTGTCATCTATCCTTGGTAATGAAGCGATGCCGATGTCAGCCGGAGCTTTGTCGTCCTTAGCTGCTCCGTCTTTAGGCTGACGAATAAAAGTCATGGGATTCAAACCTCGCGGTAAAAAGCACGGCGCGCAAGACGCAATTCCTGTTAGTTATTGCGTCCTTGTACGGCCTGCATCCAGTGTTCACCTTAACCGACGGTAACTCACTACTCCAACCGGCGCTATCCGCCACGTACTCCGAGCACAAATTTTCCTTGTACGAATTCGCCGAGAAATAAAAAGTCCCCACTGTCGAAGCCCACTGCCGCCCCCTGAAGGTTGCTCAATTTCCGCGTGAGCGCACTGTCTTCAAGGACAATTCGAGCGGCAATGGCACCAAAGCTGAGTACCAGTGGATACTCGGCTGTGTTGCCAAGTCCGCCATGGGTTCTGTAAGCCTCCGAATAGATGTCGCGTAAAACATGGGAGCCCAGATAGTTTGCAGGTGCAAGTTGACCCGTTTCAGTCGCCCAATCAATCGATTTTGCATCGTAGGACGACGATGTTGCCACGTAAATCTCGGCGGCTTCTTTACCGGATTCACCGGTGGTGAACAGGCCAAACCATAATCCTTTGGCCCTGCGCGATTGGGTGCTGTCCTGGAAAAGACTGGGCAGCCAGTTCTTCAAACGTGAATTATCGGCTTCAAAGTCGATTCTTCGCATGTTTCCCCAGTGAGGATGCGGTACCTGCCTCTCACATTCGGCGATAACCGCGTGCACCCGATCCGTAACCGAGCCATTCTCCGAAACGGACTGGATGATTTTTTCAAAGAGCAGCTGGTAGTCGTAACCCAATGCGCACGCCCCTTGAATCAAAGGCAAAAAAATATATTTGAATGCCCGCTATGCACCAACAGTAGCATAAGGCTTCCAGCCCATAATCACTGCGCAGTACGACGCAACACAACGTGCGTCGCCTTTTCCGACGCCACATGCCGAACGCATTGATAGCCGAGGGCTCGCAAATCGAGGCCCCCGAAAAGATGCTCTCCTCCACCGAGAAGAACCGGCGAAATGGCGAGATGCAGTTCATCGATGAGACCGGCACGCAGATACTGCTGAATGGTATTGGCCCCACCGCCGATGCGCACGTCCTTGCCCTTTGCCGCCGCGCGCGCTTTTTCCAGGGCCTCGTGAATGCCGCCGGTGATGAATTCAAACGTGGTGCCACCCTCCATCTGAATGGTCGGGCGCGCGTGGTGGGTCAGGATGAAAACGGGAACATGATAAGGCGGGTTGTCTCCCCACCAGCCCTTCCACTCCAGGTTGGCCCAAGGCCCGCGATCGGGGCTGAACATGTTGCGCCCCAGAATCCACGCGCCGACATTGGCAAAGCCCCGCGCCGCGAATTCATCATCAATTCCGGTGGTGCCGCCCTCGGCGCCAAAAAGAGTGCGCTGGAAGGTCCGCGTCGGCAGCAGCCACTGGTGCAAATCCGTACCGCCAACGCCGAGCGGATGATCGATGTCCTGATTCGGACCGGCGCCGTATCCGTCAAGGGAAATGGTGAAGCTCTCGACTCGGACTCTTGTCATCTTTGCCACCTTTATTGGACTGAGGTCTGACGTTTCGTGAATTTAAATTTGTGATCAAGCAACATACCCACAAAAGTGGCAGTCGGAATAATAATGAACATTACACGTTCAAACAGGTCCATGAGTTTTCCGCTGTGGGTCGACACCAAGCACATGAAACCTACACCGCCATCTTACGAGAGGTCAAATCTCCGCGCCGTTAGTCAAACCTTCTTTGCCTGCGCCGCAACCTCATTCATCAACCCACACAACGCCTCCAGCGCCATCCCATAACTATCAGGCAACGCCGCCTCTACCCCCGCGAGCCGCAGATTGGCCGGCGCATAGCTGCCCAGGCGTTTGTATTCGGCCGAGTAATTCCAGCCAACCATATTGTTTACGCCGAGCTTGACGGCGCGAAACGAGTCAACGCATTCCCAGGGCACGAAGTGTTTGCGGAAGAAGCTGACGAAGGTGAAGCCCTCCGTCGTCAATTGCAGATAGGCGCTGTTGGGCAGGATGGCGACGAGGCCGACGATGAAGCCGATGCCGAATATCAGCAACAGCAGCGCGCCAAAAAACGGTTGGCCGTCGTAGAGCCATACGCCGACGGCGACGAAGACGCCGCAGCCGAGCAGCAGGGGCAGTTTGCTGCGCAGGGTCGGGCGCAGGGTGATTGGTAGTGCTTTCATTAGCAGAATATTCCGTGGTGGGTTGGCAGCATGGGCGGCAGTATTTCAACTTTGCGGGCGCGGGGCAAGGCTTGATTTCAGAAATCCAAAGTCCAGCATTGGCGCGGTGTTTGAGGCATTTTTGCTTGGAAAGGCGCGCGGAATGGCGTTCTACGATTTTAAGCTGCGAGATATTTCAACGTTCCAGCGATTCGTTGAATGACCGCATTTAATGCATTTCGTAGGGTGGGCTCGCAATTTGAGCCCACGCAGTCGGTGCCCGATATTTCACCAGCAGGTAGAGAACCGGCAGACAGCCGCGTGGGCAAGCTGCGCATGCCCACCCTACGCAATGCGCATGTTCAGCGTCTGCATCCCGAATGCGCTAGCATTCGCCATCAAACATTTCTAAAGAGGCACGCCATGCGAATCGGTTTCCGGATCAAGCGCAGTTTATCGGCACGCGCATTTTCTACGTGAGCCGCGGCAAGAACTGTCCGATGTGGACCGATCTGCCGCAGCGCCTTGGCTAAAATCGAAACCTGAACCCGCTATGGCAAAAATGATCGAATTCACCACCGCGCGTTTGCGCCTGCGCCAATGGCAGGAAACCGACGGCGCGCCCTTCGCGAAAATGAATGCGGACCGCAAGGTCATGGAATTCTTTCCCGCGACAATGGATCGCAAGGCCAGCGATTCCCTGGTCGAGCGCTTGACCGCGCAGATCGCCGAACGCGGCTGGGGCCTGTGGGCGACGGAGCTCAAGGCGAGCGGCAAATTCATCGGCTTCATCGGCTTGCAGATTCCCGCGGCCGAACTGCCTTTCGGTCCCTGCGTGGAAATCGGCTGGCGCCTGGCGGCGGCGCACTGGGGCAAGGGTTACGCCACTGAGGGCGCGCGCGCCGTGCTGGGCATCGGCTTCGGCATGCTCAATCTGCCCGAGATCGTGTCCTTCACCGCCGTCGACAATCTGCGCTCGCGCGCGGTGATGCAGCGCATCGGCATGCACGATAGCGGCAATAATTTCGAACATCCCGGCGTGCCGGAAGGCAATCCACTGCGCATGCATTGCCTGTACAAGATCAGCGCGGCGCAATGGCGGGAAGGCTTGCCAGTTTTTCAGGACCCGGAAGCAGGGCTGGAAATTCGTACCAAGCCGCGATGGTGAAGCGGTGTGCATTTGACGCGATACGGCGCCTTCGTGGCAGCGCCTTGCTGCTGGCCGCGGCCATGAGCCTCGCAACCTTTAACACCGTGGCCGCTGACAGCGTTTGCTACGGCACGGTCAGCAAGGGCGCGCTTGAGAACGGCGTGAAGCTGCCGCTGGATGGCAAGAATTTTTCCGCCTACAGCAGCGCCGGCCCATTGGCAGGCCGCACGCATGTACATTCGCAGGTCGAGAAAATCGTCGTCGGCGCTTATGCACAACTGGCGCTCACAGTGCCGGACAAGGTGTTCGTGTATGGCGAAACCGGCTGGCCCTCAGGTGGGCGCATGCGCCCGCATCGCACCCACCAGAACGGCACCTCGATCGATTTCATGGTGCCGGTGCTCGACAAAGCTGGTCACTCCGTTGCGCTGCCGACATCCGCATTCAACAAATACGGCTATGGCATCGACTTCGACAATCAGGGAAATTTCGGCGAGCTGCGCATCGATTTCGAGGCCATGGCGGAACATCTCTACCAACTGGCCGAAGCCGCCAAACGCGAACACGCCGGCATCGCGCTGGTGATCTTCGATCCACCGTTGATGCCGCGGCTGTTCAAAACCCAACGCGGGCCGTGGTTACAGGCCAACTTGCCCTTCATGAAAGGCAATGCCTGGATCCGCCACGATGAGCACTATCATGTGGACTTCGCGATTGCGTGCAAGCCGTTGAAGCAATAACCTGGAGCCAGGCGGCGCTCGATTACAACTACACCGCCTCAATGAATTTCACCGCGTTCCTGGGCTAATTGGCGCTATCGAAACTTTTGTTCTCGGCCTGAAGCCTGACGGGATACGGTTTGCCGGCCATCAAGCCTTCCCACAGAATTTTGTTGTAGGCCACGGCATCGACTTTGTCTTCTGCCGAAAAATCGAGATGCTTAGTGCGGGCAATCCAATATTTTGCGTCGCGCGTCGGCCTGGCCGCCGAGAAATAGACCTGATCCACGGGCAAAGGCAATTTGGTGCTCTTCAAAAGCCCGGATGCAATCGCGGTGTAATGCCAGTTCGACTGTTTTGCGTCGAAAACCGCCGTCATGGGCCGCACATTGGCATCGAATACGCCGAGGTGATCCAGGCCGAGAATGTCCGTAATAGTGCGTAGCATGCTGACGGTCGTGTAATGCGTGCTGACGACGGCGCCCTGCTTGACATAGGGCCCGACTACGAAGGCCGTGCTGCGATGCGCATCGACATGATCGGGGCCATCCTGGGCATCGTCCTCGACAATGAAAATGAGGGTGTCTTTGGCATAGCGACTTTTCGCCACCGCCTCAACCAGACGGCCGACCGCAAAATCGTTATCGGCTACCTGAATATCCGGTGTGTTAACGCCATCGATGGCATCCTTGTAACTGCCCGTGTGATCATTCATCAGGCGAACCAGGCTCAGGTTCGGCAAATTGCCATCGCGCACATAATCTTTGAACTCGCGCTCCCATTCTCTCTGGCGGTAGAAATCCGGATAGGCATCGTCGAAGCCGCGGAAATAGGGATCGGTCAGAGGCACGAGAATCGGGTCGGCCGCATAGGCCTGGATCGTCTTGCCGGCAAACGGCATTCGATCGCGCGGAATCAGCAGCGCTGCGTTCGGCGTGTTGTCGAGCTCATAGCGCGTCAAATCGACGAAGAAGCCGTAGTTGCGAACGCTCAGGCCAGCGCGCAATGCCGCGTTCCACAGATAGCCTTGCTGCTGCTCACCGTTAGGTCCATCAGGTGCGGCGACATTGCCGGTGCCTGGCAGGGTATCCGCATCAAGGTCTTTGGCCAGCGGATTGGACGCAATGCGCGCGGCGCCAGTCACGCCGACATTCACATTGCGATTGGTATCCTCCCAATCGTAGGAGCCGCCCGCGCCGTTGCCAGCATAGTTCGGAGCAAGCATTTTTGCGCCGGCGTCGGATTCGCGCGCAGCCATGCTCCATGGCCAGCCGTTGCCGCTGACCTCGCCGGTATCGTGAAAATTATCGAGGATCACAAACTGCTCGGCGAGCGCGTGCTGGTTGGGTGTGGTGGCCCGAGGAAACTCGGCCAACTCCGGCGCGCCATTGCCCCTACCGAGGTCGCCGAGCACCTGGTCGTAGGTGCGATTTTCCTTGACGATATAAATGATGTGCTTGATGTTGGCACGCAGCATCGCCATCGTTTTCAAATCGATTTCGCTCGGCACGGCGTTGAAATTGTTGTTGTTCGCAACTTGCGTGGTCAGCAAGTCGAGATAAGCGGCATTGGGCACCGGCAACGACAGCAGGGCCGAGCCTGTCAAATTTTCGATGTATTCGTTGGCGCCAAATTTGGCCGGCGAATTTGGCACCTTGCAGGGCGCCTTTTGCGTGCCCGAACAATGTCCGGGGTTTGGCCCCGGCAGGGTTTTGGCGTTGCTGATGTAAAGCATCTTGCCGTCGGCCGAGACGCGCACATCGGAGGGGTACCAGCCTGTGGGTATCAGACCGATCACCTCCGGCTTTACACCCGCCAGCGATACGACCGCCAGTGAATTGGTGCCACGATTGCTGACGTAAAGCGTTTTCTCGTCTGGCGAAAGTGCAAGGCCGTTGGGCGACGCCCCCTTGTATCTGGCCTGGGCCGCATTCAGGACATTTGCGGGGGCGACAGTCGACACGGTGGCGATTACGGTGTTGCTGCCAAGATCGATCAACGACACCACATCGGCATTGTCGGAGGCCACATAAAGCGTGCTCTGCGCCTTGTTCATGATCATCTTGTTCGGATTGCCCGCCACGCGGATGCGCGCCTTGACGGAAGGCTTGTCGCCGGCGATATCAACCACCACGACTTCGCGATCGCGCTCGCTGGAGACATAGGCGATGTCATTGCCCCTGATTGCCACCGAGTTGGGATATTCGCCACCTGGGATGCCGCTCGCGCCACCGCTCTTGCCGGGACGAAGATCCTGTTCGGCGACAACTCTGCCGGCTGCCGTATCGACAATCGATAGCGAGTCGTTGTACCGGTTTACCACCAGCGCACGACGGCCGTCGGCGCTCACCGCGACGCCCGTTGCCATTGGCCCCTGTTGCAAGCCGTTGGCGGAGCTGTGGCCCAGCTTGATCGGCGCTTCCGACTCCCGCCATTTATTGTCGATCAAGGCGATCACATGCAAATTGTCCTCTCCGGCGCCAGGTACATAGAGCTTTCGCCCGTCAGGCGAGAAGGCAATTCCGACATAGGTATTGGAAATTTGCACAACTTGCTTTTGAACCGGCTTGCCTGCGCTCACGTCGAAAATGAATACAAACTGGGTGGATGCCTTGGGCAAGGTTTTACCCTCGTCATCGCGCACCCGGTTGAAGCCGCTGGTCAGCACCGCCAGGGTCTTCCCGTCCGGGCTGAGCACGGTCGATTGCGCGAAGCCGGCCGGCAGGTCCGGGCTGTCCGCCAATTTTGGAAAGAGCGGAATATAGTCCGCACCGGGCGCGGCTGTCGGCGACATCAATTGCCCGGTCGGCAGCAGGGCGGTGGCGACTGCGCCCAGCGAAAGCGGCGGCGCCGAGCGGCTGATCGAATCATTGCCGCATGCGGTCAGGAACAGCAGGACCGGCAGCATTGCCCACGATTTTTTGCGCGTCAGCATGATTTCCCCCCGAGTTGAAACTTGTCAGCGCGCGCCCAGCAACGTCAATGAAATCAGCTTGATCTCGTTGGTGATTTGCTCTGCCTTGGTGTTGAAATAATTGAAAAACAGCATCGCATAAAGCGCGATGAATATACCCAGACCGGTGGCATAAAGTGCCGTGCCTATGCCGCGGCTGACCGCCGCCGGGTCGGCCGAGGCATTGCCGGATGACAGCGTTATGAAGGCATCGATGATGCCGAGAATCGTGCCCAGCAGGCCCAGCAGCGGAGAAATCGTGACGATGGTATCGAGCATCCATAGCCGCTTGTGCGCGGTGGGTTGCTTGGCCACATAGATCGATTGCACGATGTACTCCATTTGATCGTGGCTATTGTTGTCCTGCGAGGCTTTGACCACTTCACAAATCGCCTGTGCCTGCGGGCTGACGGCCTTGTCGAAGCTGTCGAGAATTTGGCCGTGCAGCTTCTTGTCGTGCAGGTGGCTGCGCACAAATGTGTCGACGGCTCGGCCTTCCTTGAGGGTGGCCGTGAAAAATATAAAGCGCTCGACAATCAAATAGGTGGCGAACAGCACGACGCCACCCATGATGTACATGACGAGCTCGTGGATTAGTGTGAATGACATGATGTTTTCCGGTGAAAAGGCCGGAACCGCGGACGCGGTTCCGGCGAGGGTGAGACTTAGAACTTTGCGCTAACGGTCACAAAGGCACTGCGCGGTGCGGCGGTCAGCAGCGTCTGTCCGGTGCCGGTCGGGTCATAGGTTGTAAAACCGTTTGAACCGATAGTCGAAAAATAGCGCTTGTCGAACAGATTGTTGGCGCTCAGCTGGATGTTGAGCTCGCGCAATGCGCCCATATCCTTCAGGCGATAACCGGCGCTTGCGTTCCAGATGGTGTAAGCCGCCACCGAGTTGTCGTTGCTGTAGGTGTAGTAGCGTTTGGCGGTGTAGTTGCCGCCAATGCGGCCGAAGTAAACGCCGTTGTCGTAGCCCAGTTCGGTCTTGAACAGGATTTTCGGCGAATTGACCACCTGCTTGCCCGAGATCGGCGCGACCACACCGTTCGAGGTGAAATCGTTCTTGTACTTTGAGTCGTTGTAGCTGATGGAGTTGGTCCAATTCACATTGCGCAGGGGCGCCACGGATGCAGCGGCCTCCACGCCGTTGGTTTCGACCTTGCCGACGTTGGCCAGCACAGTCGGGTTGCCGACGATGCCGGCGCCCTGCTGAATTCCCAGAATTCGGTCCTTGAAATCGACATGGTAGGCAGTCAACAGGGTCTCGAGCCCGGCCTGGCGATGACGCCAGCCAGTTTCCATTGTGATCGACGTCTCGGGCCTGAGTGTGTCCTTGATCGCTGCGAATCCGGCGGCCGAGGTTGCGAACGGCGAATCGCCGGTTGCGGCTGCAGGATAGGCGCGCATATTTTTTGCGGCGGACGCAAACAATTCGTTGGTGTCGCTCAGCTTGAAATTGATGCCTGCTTGCGGCAGGAAATTCTTGCTGGCCTTGATGTTGCCGGAACGATCAGCACCGAACAGCGTCTCGTTTTGAATTTTCTCGGTCAGCGACTTGAAGCCGATGTTGAACGTCAGGCTATCGGAAAGCTTGACGGTGTCCTGTAGATGGAATTTCGCCGTCTTGGTGTGGAAACGATAATTCCATTGCGTCAGCAAAGGTTTGCCGGGGATATCGTAGGGCGAACGACCCGGATCGGACAGGCCCAGGGCGTAGAAGCGGCGCGCCTGGTCGAACGCATTGTCCTCGAGCCAGATGCCGGTATTGATCTTGTTGGCACCGATGTCATAGGTCAGCGCGGAGACGATGCCGGAACGGAAAATATCGTATTCGGTGGTGCGCAGCGAGATCGGCACCGTGGCGGATGACGGTGTGTAAGGCGTATACCAGAGGCCGGCGCCGTGATCCTTGTGGTAATAGACTGTAGTCTTCAAGCGCAGATCGTCGGCCAGCTTGGCATCCAGCGTAAGTCCCGACAGCCAGTCTTTGCGCAGGCCCGAACCGGCATAGTAGGCATCGTCAACGGATGTCTCGCCACGCGACCATATACCTTTGGCCGAATTGATTGCCGCGTTCCAATCCGGGTAGTAGTTGTCCCATTTGTAACCCAGGCGATTGACCATTTCCTTGGACATGTCCTGGTCGTCGATCTCGCGGCGGTTTGAGTAATTGAAAAAACCTGCCAGACGGCTCTCTCCGAAAATGCTCACAAACTTGGAATTGAATTGTTCGTTGCGGCGCTCGCCATTGCCCTTCCATTTGTCGGTCTGCTCGTTTACATAGCTGAGCGCGAACTTGGTGGCGCCGCCGTTGACGCGTCCGGAATCGAAACGCACGAAGGTGCGACGAGCGGAATACTGACCGAGAGACTGCGCCACCGTTCCGCCGAATTTGTCATCGGGGTCAATGGAGTAAAACTGCACGGTACCGCCCAGATTGCTGGAGGATGCGGTATCGAGCGCGCCCGTACCTTGGGAGAGGACCGCGCGGCCAAGATTTTCGGTGGAGATGGCGCGGCTGATATGCAGACCGTTGTGGTTGCCGTAGCTCATATCGCCAAGCGGCACATCGTCCAGCGTGAAGCCCAGCTGGTTCTGGTTGAAGCCGCGCACCGTGATGCGGGTCGACCATTCGTAGGCGCCGAAGGTATCCGAGGACTGGAAGTTCACGCCGGGCAATTTCGCCAGCACCGCGATCGGGCTGCTGCCCGGGACGGCCTTGGTCAAATCCTCGCGAGACAGATTTTGCACTTGACGGGTTTGGCCAGTGCCGAAAACCGACACGTCTTCGGTCTGCACTGCCGCGCTTTGCGCGTAGGCGCCTTGCGCGAACAGCGAGGCCAGCAGCACACAAATGGGTTTGACCCTTAGTTTGGATTTCATTTATTTATCCCTAGTTAATGATTGAAAAGACCAGCTTGGTATGAAATTCTTTTTGCGCTTCACCTATCCAGGCGTCCTGCGGGAACGCGGCATAGACGGCCGAACGGACCGCGCGCACGGCCGCCTGATCGAGGAGGGGATAGCCCGAAGAAACGGCGACTTCGGTCTTGAGCAACTTGCCGCTCCGATCAAGCACGTAAGCCACCTCAACGGTGCCGCTCATGCCGAGCTCGCGCGCGGTTTCCGGGAATATTTTTTTCTGCTCGATCTTTGCGCGCACATCCTGTGCAAAGCGGCCTTCGGCAGCCCCGTTGCTGCGCGGCGTCTCCACGGATTCAGGAATGCTCTTTGCGGCAGGCGCGACCGGTAAATCCGGCAGACTCATGGCCGACGGCGCGGCAGTTGGTGCGGGCGTTGGTGCGGCCACCGGTGTTGCCGGGGGCTCGGCCGCGGGCATGATTTTTTGCTGCGACACCCGCGGCAACGGGGTCGGTGGCGGTGGCGGCGGCTCTGCGAGCGGCGGCGGCTTGACGGGCACCGGAATCTCGGCGAGGGTGATCTGTATGGGCGGCTTCGTCGTCGGCGATTCATGCGTGATCGCCAAATTTGACGTGATCGCAGCGAACGCCGCACCGCACAGCAAGGCGCTGATGCGCGCAACCCATTCGCGGTTATCAAAAATGAAAGGCACTGCCGCCGCCGTCATGTCAGTTGGACTTTGCAGCTGAAGCAATCGCCAGGGAGGTAATTCCCGAACCTTTGACGACATCGAGCACATCGACCAACTGCTGCACCGAGGCCTCGCGATCGCTGTTGACCACGACATCGACGTCCTTGCTTTGGCGCAGCACATCAATCAGCGCAGCACGCAGTGCGGCTAGCGAATAATCGACGCCATCAAGCTGCACTTGTCCGCCTTTGCCGACAGTGATCAGCAAATGCTTGCGCACTTCGAGTTTTTCCGGCTGCGATGAGCTTGGCAGCTGCGTTTTAATGCCCAGTGCGGGGATGACGTGCAGGCTGATCAGTACAAAAAAAACCAGCAGGAACATCATCACATCGATCATCGGCACGATCTCGATCCGCGCCTTT
>JACXTT010006930.1_pt1 | contig 16097 bp, 15 predicted proteins | sample 9270951 | NCBI WGS metagenome assembly JACXTT01 (sample SAMN15532306, study PRJNA645909) | rock metagenome | isolation source: weathered quartz diorite | place: Puerto Rico | collected 2017-06-21 | reverse complement strand
CGAGGCTCCGCCCAACGCGACGGACCATTGGATCGACATCTTCTTTAAAGAGGCGCCCGACGGCCGCTTTGACGTCTGCTCGCTCGGACCCGAGATTCTCTCCGAAGCCTATGGGCCAGATTTCCGCACGTCACTCATCGGACAGGTGATCGAAATTGAAGGCGAAATCGAGCGCGCCTACTGCAAGGGCTTCAAAGGCAACGTCCGTATTTCGCTCGCACACCAGGCGCGCCGCAGCAACGCCACACAACTCGCCGCCGCGATGATCGCCCCTGCCCGCCCCACTGTAGCGGCTCCCAAGCCAGCGGCGCCTGTTGACGCACCTCCCTATCGCGATCCAACCATGCCCAACTACGACATCAGCGAAGTCGCCGTCGCCCAAAAGGTCCAGCAATACTGCACCGGGCTGTACGATCCGGTGATGAAGACTGGGCAACAGCAGCAGGTCCGCGCCGCTAACCTCGCCACTGTGAAGCAGGAGGTCGAGACCTGTAAGTCGCACTTCGATCCAACCGCCACGAGGAATCAGCGCCGCCTGGCCATGCGCTATTGCCTGGGTCATAACAACTACACCGATCGCACCATGCTCCCTGAGGCCTACGACAAGTGCATGGAGAAGAATGACGCGCTGACGGCGTTGTGCTACCTGGAGATCAATTTCCGCCAGCGATCCTATGTCGTCTCGCCCCGCACGGTCGAGCAGCACTGCTACGGCGTGCGGCCCAACGGACGCGAGGCGCTCGTGATCCTCAAAGGCGGCACTGCGGAGAATGGCGCTCCCGGCGTGATTCCCGAAAACCCGCCGCCTTTGCCGGCAGTTCTACTCTCGCCCATGGACCCGGGCATTATCCAGCGCTCGGCTCCGCCGCCGGGTGCGGCCACGCCAAGCGCATCGACGCCGGCTCCGGCAACTCCGAGCCCCGCCGCGCCGGCCGCGGCAACTCCGGCCCGTCCGTCTATCGAAGACGTCCGCAAGCGCCAGCAGGACCTGGCCGCGTGCCGCCAGCAAGCCGTGAAGGATCATCCGCGCGGCGGCCCCGAATTGACGCGCGCAATGCAGGCCTGCGCCGCCATTTTGCAGGGGAAATAGTTCCGTACCGCCACTCAGAGTGTGTGGAAATCGTGGGGCGAGCTTTCTAGCTCGCCGTTAGGCTTCTGCCTGACGTGCCCAAGCATCGTTCTCCCTACCCCGTCGCGCGGAAGCGCGACGGCGAACCCGAAGGTCCCCCACGACCAGTCGCGCTAGTCATGGCCCGGCTTCTGTACTTACCTGCCGATCAGGAACGTAAGAAATATAAGCGGGGTTTGCCGGAAGTGCGAGCCAAAAAACCGCGTCACAGTGTGACCGATTATGTCAACTAGCCGGAGTCGCGCGCTGGATTTAAGAATTAAGTTTTTCGATGGACGGCGCAAGCGCTGCCCATCGCAACGCAAATTGCCACGGCGCTCGAGGCGGCGCACGAGCGAGGGATCGTTCACCGGGATCTGAAGCCGGCGAATGTAAAGGTTCTTCCGAACGGGACGGTGAAAGTTCTCGATTTCGGACTCGCAAAGGCCAATGATCGCCAAGGCCATTGCCTACTGGCTGCAAAACGGGCGGTCACACGTATCGAAAGTACATACTGGCTAACCGATCACGTTCTTCCAGCCGACCGCGCTTCGCGGCGGCTGAAGCGCATTCCGTTATGCGCACTGCGAATGGCGCGACCGGAACTATAATGGGTCGTCGGATCTCCCATGGCAAAGCAGCGCAAGATTATTCATAGCGACCCTGAAATCCTCGGCGGCACTCCCGTGTTTGTTGGTACGCGCGTTCCAGTTCAGAACTTGATCGACTGTCTTGAAGCTGGTGACAGTTTGGACGAATTTCTAGACTCGTTCCCGACGGTCACGCGCAAGCAGGCGGTAGCAGCCCTTGAAATCGCGCGAGAGGCATTGGAAGAGAGTGCGCATTCTTCTCGATGAATGCCTCCCTCGGCAACTCGTCGCAGAATTACCTGAGCATACCGTCGACACTGTTCAGAAATCGGGCTGGGCCGGACTGAAAAACGGGAAGCTCCTGGAGAAAGTCTCGGGCAAATACGAAGTCCTGTTGACGATTGACAAGCGAATGGGACGTGAGCACAAGATCCCACACGACGTTGCCGTGATTACGATTCGAGCGCGCTCAAATCGAATCCAAGATTTGAAACCGTTGGTCCCCGAAATCCTGCAAGCTCTAAAAGAGGCAAGAGTCGGCAATGCAATATCCGTGGGCGCATAGCAAAGCAGTGAACTCGACGCCAATGCAGCCGCTGACGCGTGCTGCATTGGTTCCCTCGCTCGCAAAGAAGGAAGGTCAAACTGGTGAGAGCCAGCGGATGGCATTGTGCATTGCGGACTATCCAACTTTATTGGTGACCGCGTAATGCAGTTCGACTATTCCGGATTTCATTTTCCAGCGCTGGTGTTTCAACTGAAAGGTAGCCGGTTCTTGTGAAGGTGCCCCTGTTTCATGATTACCGAAAGGTGCTGTCCCTGGTTCTGAAACAGACTCAGATCCTTTAGAGGATCGCCGTCGACGACGATCAAATCCGCAAGAGCACCTGGCTCGATGATTCCAAGTTTGCCCGGCATCCGAACGATCTCGGCACCGACGGTTGTTGCCGATCGGATGATTTCGATGGGGCTCGCGACCTCTCGCCGCAGCAGAAACTCGCGTGATTGTTCATCCTGTAATTGGCCGAGCAGGTCGCTTCCATAGCCCACCTTGACGCCGGCTCGCCGGCAGATGTCGAGAGATTCGAATCCGCCTTTGAGGACCAGTTCGTTTTTTTCCAGCTTTTCAGCGCTCATACCAAATTGCGCGGAACGCTCTTTGATGACGACATAGGCCACGAGATTGGCGACGAGATAGCCTCCACGTTCGGCCAGCAGCTGAGCAGCGGGTGGGTCGATCAAGTTGCCATGCTCGATCGTTCGTACTCCCTGACTGACGGCTCGGGTGATCGCCTCCGCCGTGTATGCGTGGGCGAGAACATAACGTTTGAATGCAGTCGCCTCTTCAACCGCTGCGGCAATTTCCGGCAACGAGAACTGACGCGAATCGAGCGGATCGTAAGGCGAGGCGACACCGCCGGACACCATGATCTTGATGGCATCGGCGCCCTGCCTTAACTCTTCGCGAACCGTCGCTCGCACTTGATCCGCACCGTCAGCCGTGGCCATCGTGAACTTCAGTCCGTCGCAACACCTGCAGCCGTCGTCGCGGTGGTCGGTTCTGCGCCGCATATCGGAGTGACCGCCGGTGGGACCGATGGCTCGACCGCAGATGAACAGGCGCGGACCTGAAAGGTAACCCTTCTCGACGGCTTCCCGGATGCCCCAATCGGCGCCGCCAGTATCGCGAACCGTTGTGAATCCGCGATTGAGCATTCCTGTCAGGACCGGTGCTGCACGCGCCGCGAGCAGCGATACCGGCACGTGTTCGAGCATCGAGAGATTGACCTCGCTCAGGTAGACATGCGCGTGGCAGTCGATGAGCCCCGGCATGAGTGTCCGTCCGCCGCAGTCGATGACTGTCGACGTCTTCGCAGAAATCGGCCTGTCCGAGACTTCCTTGAAGTGACCACCTTCGACCAGCACTTCATACCCACCGCGCGATTCATCGAACCGGGGATCCAGGAGAGTCAAATTGCGAAAGAGATAGCTGTCCATCGAACTACTCCGCGAACTCGCCGGCAGCAATGGCTTCGAGAGAACGTCCGTCAGTGCGAACGCCGAATATCACCACCACCATCGCTCCGACAAGGAGAACGAATGTCGTCAATCCGAAGACACCCGCGAAACCGAAACGGGGAAAGATCGCTCCGACGAGAATCGGCGCACTAATCGCACCTAAACGGCCAATGGCCGATGCCAAACCAACTCCCGTCGTGCGGATACGAGTCGGAAAAATCTCGGAGGTGTAGGCATACACGCCGGCATAGACACCATTCATGAAGAAAGACAAACACACGCCGGCCAAAATGATTTGCAGATTGGAGGCAGCCTTGGCGAGCCCGATGGCTGCCACACCGCCCATGACGAGGTACGACACGATGGTCGCGCGACGTCCGATGCGATCGTTGAAATAGGCTGCGGAATAGTAGCCGGGAATCATCGCCGCGTATATCGAGATCGAATAAGCGAAACTGCGCGTCATGGTCATGCCGCTTTGAACCAACAGCGTCGGAATCCAGGTGAAGAAACTGTAGTAAGAAAATGTGATCGACAACCAGAGGGCCCAGGTCATAACGGCGATGCGTGTCAGCGGAGGAGCAACAAGCGTTGCCAAGTTGTTCCACACCGACCCTCCCTGTTCTCTGGAATCGAAAGCCGGTGCGGACTCCGGCTGCGGTAGTGGCTGTTGCTGTGTGCGGATGATCTCCACTTCGATGCGAGTCATCACCGCTTCTGCTGCTGAAATTTGTCCGCGGCTCTCGAGCCATCGTGGTGACTCCGGCAAGGCCCGACGCCACCACAGCAGCATCACGATCGGGGACGATGTGATGACGATCACCAGCCGCCATCCCCACGCCGCAGCCGGTACCAGCGCATACCCAAGCACCGCGGCGGCAAAGAAACCGAACGAGAAGAAACCTGCCAGGCCACCGACGAATCGTCCGCGAAAATCTTTCGGAACGAACTCTGATAGGAATGGAGCCACGATGACACTTTCCGCACCGGTGCCGACACCGGCGAAGACGCGCAACCAGAAAAACGGCGTGTACGATGAAACGAAGGCACTGGCGAAGGACGTGATGCAGTAGATCGCGAGAGCCCACATCATGATGCGTCGCCGGCCGATCAGATCACCAAGCATGCCTGCTGCAAACGCTCCGAAGAAGTAGCCGATAAAAGTGGCGCTGGAGAGAACGCCCGCTTCGACACTCGTTAACGACCACTGCGGCATGACCACCGGCAACACGAAGGCGATCACGGCGGCGTCCATCGCGTCAAATGTGTAGCCGAGGCCACCCATCAGCAGCAGGCGTCGATGAAAACCCGAGAACGGGAGCCTCTCCAACCGTGCAGCAATCCGTGACATCGCGAGCGATGATAACACCACGTTTGTGATACTCTCGCGACGTGTGGGGTCAATGCAGATACCCCGCCTTCCAAGACGCATCGCGTCCAAACTCTGCTTCACTCTTTCATTTGGAGTCAGCAGCTATGGACGCACTAGCCCGAACCACCAATTCACAAAGACTTCGTGTTGCAATCCTTTGTCCGGGTGACGCCGTCGCGCGAAAGAATAAGCGGCCCGAGCGCGATCGGTTCGAACCGCTCGTGCGAACGCTTGGCGCGGCCGGCGTACAGGCCGAGTATGCGATTTATCACGACGACTTTTGCGCAGACGTACGCGACCAAATCATGGCAGTGGACGCCGTGCTCGTCTGGGTGAATCCGATCGAAGGCGGCCATGATCGTTCGCGGCTCGATGCCATGCTGCGCGAAGTTTCATCCGCCGGCGTATTTGTGAGCGCCCATCCGGACGTGATACTCAAGTTGGGTACGAAGAAAGTTTTATATGACACTCGCGCGATGGATTGGGGTAGTGACGTGCGTTTGTATCGCAGCTTAACGGAACTTGAACAGGTCTTACCTGTGCTGCTACGGAACGGTGAAGTGCGGGTCCTGAAGCGCTATCGCGGGAATGGAGGCGACGGCGTCTGGAAAGTGTCCTCTGCGTCCAGCCCAGACCATCGGGTGCGCGAGATGCAAGTCAAGGCGCGTCACGCGCTGCGTGGCTGCATCGACCAAATCACCACATGGAAAGAATTTCTCGGCGACATTGAGAGCTATTTTGACAACGGTGGCTGCATTATCGATCAGCCTTATCAGGCTCGTCTGACCGAAGGCATGGTGCGCTGTTACCTTGTGCATGACAAGGTCGCCGGTTTTGGCGTGCAGAAGATCAATGCGCTTTACCCAGCACGCGAAGAGACGCCCGAAACAGCACCTGCGCCGACGCCACGGATCTATCATCCGCCGAGTCTCGAATCATGCCAGGACTTGAGGCACAAACTTGAAGAGAAATGGATCCCTGAACTCAAGCAGCTGCTCGGCATCAGCAGCGCAAGGCTACCCGTAATCTGGGATTGCGATTTTTTGTTCGGTCCGAAAGACGGAGCGAACCGTGAGGTTTATGTGCTGTGCGAGATCAACGTCAGCAGCGTATCGCCGTTTCCGGACTCCGCGCTCGAACCCATCGTGGCCGCAACATTAGCGCGGATAAAACAGGGCTGAGGGCAGCCGGTACACCTCTTGCCGAAGACTGGATTTATGGCAAGAAACCGCACGTGTATCGGATTCTGTTCACCGTGAATGCTGATGTCGTCCGGGCATGCGCTGCGATGATCCCGGGTGCGTCCCTCCAATACAGATCCAGCCAGCACGCGCAATAATCAATTGTCGGATGGCTTCTCCACGTGATCGATCACCAGCGTATCGAGGGTAAGACGTTGTGTCTCGAGTTTCAGGCCGAGGTCTTTGACCGCCGTGAACGGCGTCGTCGCTTCGGGATCGTTCGACTGGAATGGAAGAGCGGAGGTGAAGTCGAAATCGTAGAAACCGGTCAGCCCAGTCAGGTCGTGGACCATCCGGTCGGCGAAGAGATTGCGGATCAAGGTTTGAACCGGACAGTGAGTTGCGATCATACGCTGCCCTGCGGAAGTTCGGCTTGCGGTGACACGGCAAGTGCCGTCGCCCGTGTTTGGTTTTAACTTCGGCGTGCCGTTGGTCTTGAGAACGTACACATCCTTATCCCGTTTCTCGGTATGTGTCGCCAGCTTGAACCGAGTCGCAAGAAGAGACTTCAACATGGTCCGAAACTCATCGCGCGTCGGCGTCGTTCCATCGGATGCCTGCGCCATGATGTGGTAGATACGCGTGCTGCGTCCCGCCACCATCATCGGTAACACCTGATTTGGCGACACACCCGGTCCCAAGGTCACCTGATCGCCCTGGACGTTCCACGCCTCCGCAACCAACATTTGAATGCCGAAGCCGTAGTACTCGGCTCGCGGTCCCGAGGCCTTAAATTCTGGGATCGAGCGCATGCCATCGGCCATCTCGCGGATCGATGCGACCTCGAATTGCGCGGTCCGGCTTTGAGCCTGCAGCGAAGCGATCCCCGAAAGCGCGAGAAAACCGAACACAGCATGAGTTGGGTTCATTTTCCGACTCCAACGACAGTAGATAGCGCAAACATCTTACATGAGAGGATTGGAGCGCTCTAGCGTGTTCCCTGTCGATAGAGCTATAGCCAAGCTACGCCGGGATATTCAAAGCAATGGGAAAGCGGTAGAGCAGTTCTGGGAAGAGATCGGGCGTAACGGTGCTCCAATGAGCTTGTTGTAGTGGATCAATTTGGGATAAGCCCGCTCCGCCCAGCTCCGTGGAGGAGGGTAGAGTTCGTCAGGGAAGACGCTCACGGTAACCGGGATGGAGACGCCTTTGGCATGGAAAAACCCTTTGCCCCAGTATTCCCAGTAGAGACGGGCGCCAGAAATCGCCCTCGCTTAGAATCTGAAACCGGATCCCACGTAGAACAACGTGCCTTCTTTGCTGAATGATGCGACGGCGCGGAAGACCATCGGCGTCCCAACCGGTTTCACGAGCACGCCACCGCCGCCGGAACCATGCCACGTGTTGGAATTCTCGCCCGACAACCACACGCGACCGGCGTCTGCAAATCCGATGATTCCGAACCGCACGGGAAAGATGGATTCATATTTCGGATGAGTCAGGTAGGCCCGAATCTCCGCGTTGCCGAAGATCGACGAGTCTCCGATGAAACGGTCGCTTCGAAAGCCGCGATTGGTCACACCGCCGATGGAAGCAGCGTCGAAGTAGGGATAGGTTTTGAACAACCTTTCGCCACCAACCCGCAATGCGAGTTGGACATCGGGTGAGCCAACGTACGCCACGACCATTCCCTCCGCACCTCCATACGTCTCTTTCACATCGAATGTCCTTGGCGCGACGTAAGCAGATCCCCGGATTCGAATACCGGTGCCCGGAGGCTGGTCCGCCGATTCGCCATTCGTCCCGGATGCCAGATCCATCAGATTGGCGGACGGAAGATGCCTGGTGTCCGCCTCGAAGGTTCCCCTGAAGCGCAGCGAGCGGAAGACTCCAGTTCCGTATGGATGCTGCAGCGTGAGAAGCGTTGGATCGGCGTCGTCCGCACGTGACCGACGAAACTCCGGCCCCACTGTCGCCTGGAGACGCGGAGACGAACCGAGGCGCAGCGAAGGCGCCACCGAAATCAGCGTTTGACGTGAGCGGTAGAGTTCCCGAGGCTGCTCGGGCGTGTCGTTACCCAGTCCGAAATAATTGATGTGCTCAATGCCGGATCCCATTGCCCGCAGATCGAGAGCGATGCTGGATGCCGGACGCGCGAACAGACCGTGGTACTCGAGCTTGCCCGTGTTTGAACCGAAAGCAAAGCCACCCCGCAGCGTCTGCTTCTTTGCGGAGGGAAAGCTGCGGAAGCCGTAGGTGGTCCGGGTCAGGTTGGCTCCAAGGACAAACCCAAAATCCGACGCGTACCACGCGGCCGGCATGACGATCGTCGTCGCGCCGTAGTCCCGCGGCTCGATCCACGGTGCACCTTCAACAGGGGCAGGATTGACCCACAAATCCCGTTTCGCGACTTTCTCTCCGATCACCTGACCGGTACCCTTCCACACTTCGGTCCGTCGGTTCGGGGACTCCACGGTTTTGGTGCCCTCGGTGGCGACAACGCGAACCGTAATAGAGGTGCCACGTTCGTTTCGTTCGATTCGGTCGTCTCCGCCATGAACGTACACACGGATTTCTTTCGTCTCGTCCGAGTGGAACGTCCGTACAAAATGTGGCTCGGCTCCGGCGACTGAAGCTTTGACTGTCAACTGTCGAACTGCAGGGGAAGAGATCGTGACAAGTTCGCTCTGGTTGGTCAGATGAATATCCACACGCTTCGCGAGGTAGTAATAAAAGCGCTCCACGTACGACACAAGCTCGGTCCGCCGCGCTTTCATCGCACGAACAAGCGCACCATTGTCGAGGGCCCTCCATTCCGGTGGAAGCTGCGCGACGACTTTCTCGAGCACTGCGTCAGTCCACTTCGATTGAAGGTCACGCGCGACTTCTATGTAGACTTCGAGTTCGACGTTTGAAAGCAGCCAGCGGTCAACTTCCGATGCGAGGTGGGTGGGGCCTTCGAGGCTCCCTGGATAATCTTCGGAAAACTCCAGCAGTTGCGGACGATGCTGTCGCATGGCCGCATTGACGACTCCATCGCGCCGAAGGAATGCCATATCGGGATCTTCGGGGAGCGCGACCCAGAGTGGATTAGACGGAACCCGCATCCAGCGCCACTGACCCTTGCGCCTGTCGTAGTTGTCTACAAACAGATCCAGAATGCGGGCACGCAGGAAAGCGCGCGTATCGATGCGATTCTCCGGACCTTTAAGCCATTGCTCCCAGAGGTCCGAGGTGGCGATGATTTCCGTCGTACCCTGAAAACCTTCACGACCGTCGGATCCTGCGGTCGGGTATTCCTCGAACATGCCGAGTTGGTTGGCAAACGTCGCGCGGAAGTTCGCGAGTTTTGGATCGTCCGGCATGATCACCAGGCGGGGTTGCGTATGAGGGATACCTGCCGCCTCGGCCAGCACCGGCAACATCACCGCTGCGCCCGGGTGTGTTCCCGAGGTTGCATCCCGTATCATTTTGGCGGGCCAGCTCTCTCGCCATTCGGGAGGGAGAAGACGTTCCGGCTCTTTGTGAAGAGAACGAAACGTATACGAGCGACCATCGGCGCCTTTCATCGCAAGCCCGGGTGTCTGAAGTCCGCCGACCTGGCGTACGGGCTCGAGGCCTCCGCCTTCCTTTGTAAGATCGAGGACTGGCGCCTCGAACGGCGCGGCCCAGACATCACGGTACCCGTCGCCGAACCAGAATCTCTGGCTTCCCGATGTGTCGTATTCCTTACCGGCAGTAACTTGTCGTGTCGTCTCTTGAGCCAGTGCGATCGCACCCGCAGCCATGATCGATAAACAGGTTAGGAGTGCTGCAGATCGCCACCGCATCATGTGTTCTCCTGAAAGGACTCGATCTCGATTATGGAGCACTTCGAGAGCGTCATCGGCGGGCAGATTCATTTGAACACAATACAATAAGACAAAGACACAAAGACCCTTGTACACCAGGTTTTTCAGTTTTCACGAACTCTCACCTGGTCCGCGTGGCGCTTGCCTGAATGTTCGTCGACTGAACCTCTTCCAGGGGGACCGCCGTATTTTCAGGACGATGATTGAGCCACCATCGTTTGGCATCTTCCGACGTCCAGGGTCCATTGCTATTGTCGAGCATACTCGCAAACATCTCGGCGCTGGCGGGCCGCGCTTCAGGTGTCTTTTCCAGGCACATCAAAATCGCGCGATCGAGAGACTCCGGCACGGCAAGTTCAGCTCTTTGCGAAGGCGGGACGGGAACCTTTTGCAGGTGAGCCAACATCATTGCCGCGGAGCCTTTCTCTTCAAAGACCATGCTGCCGGTGAGCAACCAGTAGGCCACGCAACCTAACCCGTAAAGATCGGTCCGTCCATCAATGCTCGGCGCGCCCATGGCCAACTCGGGAGCCATATAGGCGGGCGTCCCGGTTGTTGCGTTTGCGCCGGTCATTTGCGGTTCATTGCTCTTGAGCACTTTGACCAGGCCGAAATCGAGAACTTTGGCGTAATCGTATTCGTTTCCCATGCGGCAAAGAAAAATGTTGGTGGGTTTGATGTCGCGATGAATCAATCCATGATTGTGAGCATCGGCGAGGGAGCGGCAGACCTGTCGCAGGATATATACGGCTCGCGCGGCAGGTAGCGGACCAAACTTTCGGACGAGGGTTTCCAGGTCGATGCCGTCCAACAACTCCATCACGTAATAAAAAACGCCACTTTCGGTTACGCCGAAGTCGTACAAACCGATAGTGTGAGGAGAGCGCAAAAGGGCCGTCGCCTTCGCCTCCTGCTCGAATCGTCGCTGTATGAGAGTGGAGCTTTCGCCGGAAACACGGCCCAACATATCCGGTTTTATAAGCTTTATTGCCGCGTCTCGGGTCAGCATGCGATGACGCGCCCGCCATACTTCGCCCATCCCGCCCTTTCCAATCAACGCGATGAGTTGGTAGCTTCCCATTTCGCGCGCCTTATCCACTTTCTGGCCCAGCTTCGTTACAACGTGTGAGATGACGACTGCCACCCCCACAAGCAAGTAGTCGGGGTAATGCATGAGCAGCAGATTGCTCGCCGGTCCAAGATTCACCCCGCGAGCTGCTGCGACCAACATGCCAAGAGGATTCATCGTCACGGCGATGAGACCGGCGATCAGCGTCTTGGGCGGAGAGTTAGGAACAATCGCTGCAAACATCAACACGACTACACCAATCCAGGTGATCATCGGAAAGATCTCGACGTGTCGGTCCGTTACTGGTACCCAGTGCATCATCACTCCCAGAGCGGCCGACGTGTACACCATGTAGATGAGACCAAGATCCAGAATGAACTGGGGTTCACGAAGATCCTTGCGGGAGTACCAGTACAACGCCAGAGAGACGACCACACTCACGGCGGCAATGAAGTCGGACATCTGCAGGCCGCTGTCGGGCACGCCCATCCACTTCATTGCAATGTGATCCAGTCCAGTCGCAACGACCCAGAGGGTGGCCGCAAGCAGGGAAAGGATACCGAGTCGGTTCGACGCTTCCTTGAGCAGATCATACGGAAGCGGCCGAAAATGGCTGCGCGTCACAGCCAGCTCCGGCGGTGTCCCACGAACAACGGGCAGGATCAATTGGGGATGCGCCATAGCTGGAAGATGATACAGCGTTATAGGAACGACAGATCTAGCGATTTCCCGTTGACGGAGCGGCGCCACCGCCAGCAGAGAGCTTCAGTTCTATCTGAGCGCGGGACTGCATCAGTTCGTGCGCGATGTGATCGGCAGATCGCGGGTTCGTGGCAGGCCTGGGAGAAGCCTCCAGAAATTGCAGGAGGTTTTCACGAATTCCTGCGGGCAGAACACTCTCCAGGTATTCGAGCGCGGTGCCTCGCAGATGACTGTCATTTGTCTGAAGCGCCTGAAAAGCAATTGAAGAATTCCCCTAGGCAGGCACAGCGACAACAATCTGAAAATGTGTTCGAGCCGGATGTCGGTGGAATGCCATGATGAGCCGTCTCGCGCGGGATCTGCCTGATCCTCGTAGCGATCGATTACTTTTGGCGCTTCAGAAAGACGCTTTGCGGTGGCGATCTCGCGAAGGGTTGCAGCATAAACACTCTCGGCCGTTGGAGATAATGTTGGATCGCTGCTGCAAATTCTCGAAAGCGCTCGCCCGCAACTAAACCGAACCTCGAAGCGGGAATCCTTAAGACCGCGCATCAAGCCCTCGACCGCCCTCGCCGAAGAGCAATATGCCAAGACCCGCGGAATCCGCCGTCGAACCGCAAAGTCCGCGTCAGGATTGAGCAAAGCGTCTGTCAGTTGGCCTATCGTTTCCATGGCGCTCTTACGCAGAACCGTCACCGCATCTTCGCTGACATCGTCTCGAGCCAGCAGCCTGATTGCGGCTGGGATCAACAGCGGATCGAGCGGCTTCTCGCTAGCCAGCGCTTTGCGCACGACCGCAGCCTCTTCCGCCTGCAGATCGAGAACGCGTTTCACCAGGAATTCCGCCTCTGTTCCAGCCGGGCTCGGTTCGCGGACGGGCTGTTCAGGAGTCGGATGAAGACCGCGGATCGCGCGTAGATCCACAGTGCCCAGAGTGCGCATTATCGTTTCTCGTGTGGTTCTCTCGTCGATGTCGAGAAAGTCCAAATCGGCTGCTTGATTCAGAAGGCTCTTCTCGAGCGTTGCAACGTAGCCGCTACTCAGCCGCATGGTCAACAGAAGCGAAAGGCCCCCTAGTATCACGGCTGAGAACATCAGCAGCCGATTACCCGTTGCGGCCGATAGCCCGAAAGCCAAAACGAACCGGATGACGCCCGCGGCAAGCGCATCACCTAATTTGTCGAAGGCAACATCCACGATTGTTTTGGCAGCTCTTTTTTCTTCAGGAAGGACAGGTCCGAATAACAATTCATAGCCGGAGCGAAAGAGAGAGTTTCTGAAAACGGATTGAGTAGCGCGCACGAAACCGGCGGAAGGGAGGCCCGGCCAGAGCAGCGCGACCACGCCCCCGGCGGCAACCGTATACGGCATCGTCGACATGGTTGCTGTCAGGCCGAACTGTTGCAGCGAGTACCGGCTGAATGTCGTCTGAACCAGAAATGTGATGAGACTGATGGCCGTATAGAAGAGCGCAAAGAATCGTATGAGTTCCTGACCTTGAGTGAAAGTGGCCACAGCTTGAGCTTTCAAAACATAGTCCAGCAGCGTTTCCGCAACTGTGCCGAGCATTACCAACAAAGCGAGTTGAGCCAGGTAAGGCGTCGTTTTCAGAATATGGAAGCCCGACGGCGCCGCTAAATTCGATTTTTCTGATTTCGGGTGGTGAGTAATGTTCTGCGGTGCGTGCGGTGCGCCCAGGCGTCGGTTGAGAATCGCACACATCAGATGGAGAGCCGCCAGCACCGGCAGCATCGCATTGGCGGAAAACAACGCGCCGGTGCGTTCGGCAAGGACTCCGCCAAATAGTCCGCCGAGTGTGCCGCCTGCGGCAATGCGTCCGATTTGCGCTTTCGCAGTTCTCGGATCGAAGAGTTCCGAAATAATCGACCAGAATCCGGAGACGAGGAACGCTCCGAATCCGGCCATGTGCAGATAGCGTAAAGGCGCCACCGCTTGTGGCCCGACGGGGGAGGCGATCCAATACGCAACAACGAGGACGGAACTGGCGGCGAATGCGAAAGGGATGATTGCGAACGGCCCCTTACTTGAAATCAAACGGGATGCGGCGAGGACGACAACAATCGAGACAATAGACGACGCTACCAGCACGCTCGGCAGCGCCGTCACCGGAAAGATCGAAAGAAACACGGCGTCGCGCGTCGCTTTTCCGCCCACTTGGAAGGCGACCATCGCCCCTGCCGAAACAATTGCGAAAAATGCGGAGTGTTCCGTTTCAGACTTGGGCATGACGTACAAGGTCGCCGGCCGGTTCTAGATTCTTGTGCTCACGTGCGATCATCGTCACGATAGCGATCCAGATAATAGCGCAAACCCTATTGATCACGCCGTAGTTCTTCTAGCTCTGATCGTAGAACTCGTTTGCCCGTCACGTGGCAGTTTTGGAGTTCCGATTTGAGCGCACGCTTGTTTGTTACCTCGCATCGTTCGAGCTGCGCGGGTATGACTCGTTTAGTCCCGCCAAGAGTCGCCCAGGCCGACGTACAGTGGCTTCCGAGTGTTGCCTCGCTCAGCGCTGTACCCCGCGATCGTAGGGCCAGCCGCATAAACGCGAATGCGGCAGGGCCGATGAGGCGCACAGCGAACATGAGAGCCACTCCGGCCGCCGTCCAACCATCGGAGGCGCCGCCGAAGAACGTCACCGAGTTTTGCGCCGCGATTGCCAGGCAGTCCCAGTAGTTGGTGAAGTGCAAACCGCGAGATGCCGCCACCTTCGACGGATCCGCGACGAACCAAGCCGTTCGGTACCGAAGGGCTGCTCCAGTAAGCAACAGGACGGTTGCGTACGTAGCAAGGGCCCGGCTCGCCCTGACCCCGTAACCGCATGTGACCTTGTAAAGGGCGAGAAGTACATGTTCGGCCGACATTCGCGGGGCAGCCAACCGACGCATCTCCATCTCGCCGTAATAAAAGTCGGCAGCTGCAGAAAAAGCCTTGGACGCCTCGAGTGAGGTGCGCAACTGACGGTAGACCGCTTCGACTGTTTTCGGGCTTACGTTAAGTGGGAGAATGCCTTCGCCGCTCACATCGTGGGGGACCAACGGGAGCGCGATGGACTCGGCGTGACGAACCGATTCGAGCTCGTCTGCCACGACCTGCCGGCGCCGGTAAATGCGCCACATGGATCGGCTTGGACGATTCGGAGTTGCTCCAGACCGCTCGCGTGGCTCATTCGGCAGCCGCCTAGATCAACACTGTCACCGATCACGAGCGGTGCTTCCAGGACCGCGGATCTCAGAGACACTAGCCTCATCCGACCCTGCCAGCATGCCAATGACAATGAATTGCGCAGGACAACACCGGCGAGAGAAACATCTACGTCTGTCCTCGTCCGCACGTCAGCAATCTTTCCAAATCTGCCAAGCACGACCGTCGAGAGATAAGCCTCGTCGAATTGGACGCGCATGCCACTTCGGAGCGCCACCGATACCCATGACTTGAACGTCGCGCGATTGAACCAGGCGACGGAACGGAAGTCGCATCCAAAGATCACGTAAGACGAGAACATCACCTCATCGAACCGGGCCTCTTCATCGAAGCGCCCCGCGAAGGATGCGTCCTCATCGAACTGCGAGTAAATGAAGTAGGTCTTTCCGGGAAAGATTGTGTCCTCGAACAAAGCGCGTCTGCGAAACCGGCAGTGGGAGAAGTCCACGTCGCCGGCAAAGTGCACCTTCAGCAGAAAGGGCTCAATGAATTCCGACCGCTGAAGTCGATTGGGGTATACCTGGTCAGAAGGATCTCAAGTTCTGCCAAAAGCTCACCATGAACTTCAAGGTCCCGGAGAAGGCCAGTCATCGCGGCGGGATCTTCATGTACCATCGCGAGGAATTCGCTGCGCGCCGTGAGGTCTACGTGCGCGAGGCATGCCGTGAGGCCGGGGATCGCTTTCGCCTCGCAAGTACGATTCGGATCACTCCTCCAAGGTTTTCTGCAGGTTGCCACTGGGTCCCCGCTCGTTCCGAGTCGTAAGGATGTTGAATTCAGATCCACGTTCGGCGCCGCAGTGAGTATCTGTGTTCGATCGCTATGACGTTTCGAGGGTCACTTCGACGGAGAATGGACCGACTTGTTCGTGGCTTTTGATTGTGCCAAATGTTACTGCGACGGAAAATGGGCCGACTTGTTCTTGGGTCGGAACGTAAGAAATATAAGCGGGGTTTGCCGGAAGTGCGAGCCAAAAAACC
>JACXTT010006929.1_pt1 | contig 16098 bp, 11 predicted proteins | sample 9270951 | NCBI WGS metagenome assembly JACXTT01 (sample SAMN15532306, study PRJNA645909) | rock metagenome | isolation source: weathered quartz diorite | place: Puerto Rico | collected 2017-06-21 | reverse complement strand
CGATCTCAACCAGCTCTATCGTGACGAGCCGGCGCTGTACGACCAGGACGATGTGCCGCAGGGCTTCCAGTGGTTGATTGGCGATGATGCAAGCAACAGCGTCTACGCGTGGTTGCGCTGGAGTCGGGAAGGGCGGCCGCTGCTGGTGGTTGCCAACTTCACCCCGGTGCCGCGCGAGGCTTATCGGATCGGCGTGCCGTTTGCCGGCCAGTGGAAGGAAGTCATCAACAGCGATGCGGCGCTGTACGCTGGCTCCAACTATGGCAATGGCGGCGGGGTCTTCAGCGAGGACCACGCCAGCCATGGCCAGGTTACTTCGTTGGTGCTGAACCTGCCGCCGCTGGCGGTGTTGATGTTGCGGCCGGAGGGCTAGTTACCAGCGCATCCGCACCCCGACGTTGCCGATCACTCCATTCACGCCGGTGTCGTCGGAGGTGCCGCTGTAGTCCGCGCTGACATACAGGCTGACCGTCGGCGAGACCCTGGCCACCAGGCCCAGGCCCAGCTCCATGGTGGAGCTGTTGCGACTGATGGCGATCTTGTCGACCGGTTCCAGGCTCAGGGAGTAGCCGCCGCCGAACGTGTGCCAGAAGTCGGTCCTCAAGTAGGGTTCCAGTGGCAGGCCGTGCACTTCATAACTGCCCTGGAGGCGGGCGCCGATACGACCGGTCCAGAGCGACTGGTCGGTGTAGGTGTTCGCCTGCCCGAGCGTGTCCGCGTTGCCTTGCTGGTTGACCACCTGGGCCTGGGGCTCGATGACCCAGTACTTGCCCAGCCCGATAGGGAAACCGCCCTCCAGCGAAAACGTCGTTTGCCGGGAAGCCGTGCCTTGCAGGGTGCCCTGGTCGGAGCGGCTGTAAGTCGTACTCTGGCTGTTCATGGCGGTCAGGTTGACGTGCCAGCCTTGTTGCCCGGTCAGGCTCCAGAACGCCCCGAGATTATTGCCTTGGGGGCTCAAGCCGTCCGTACGCGGGTCGCGCGGCGCCGTGACAAAACCGTCAGCCTGGTCCAGGGCTCCGCTGTGTCCGGTAAAGACCCCGGCCTGCAACGTCTGGCCATCGCTGTGATTACTGTAGATACCGGGAATGACCAGCAGGTCGCCAAAGGCGCCGGCAAACAGCGGATCGAGGTTGCCGACCTCACCTTGGCCGAGTGTTCGATCGTGGAAGCGAGTTGTCTGATCGGCAGCGCCGATGTCCGGGGTAATACCGGCGAACCGCCAGCCAGGTAACTGGCCGCCGTTGTCCAGGATGGGCAATTGACTGGGGGGTAATGGCGAGGGTGTGTCTTCGTGATACCAGGTTTGGAGGTCTTCTCCGAGGGGCGCCGCCTGGAGTTCCAGGGCGGAGCACAGCAAAAGGGCGGTCGAGATCGTATAAGCCGTTGTCCTCAGGCTGGGGTGGGCCATGAACGTGTTCATCGGGTGTTCCTTGCTGTCGCATAAATACCTGCATTGGTGTCTCTCCTGCCCCCGAACGAGGGACGGCCGAAATCATCGAGGCAAGCCTCCGGCAACCCGCTTTGGCGGGCATCCGAGGGCTGGCCCCTTGGGTTTTGAAACCGGGGGTAGTCACTTGTAGCTAAGGAGAACCGCAGGTCGGCGTCAAGGAAGTAGCGAAGAAATAGATCTGTTTGGTTAGGCTTCGCAAGTTATTGAGCAATCGGCTATTTAGATTATTAAATCTGGATCTGAGCGGGGCCGGAAAGAGGCGCTTCGCCGCCGGTTTTTCAGGTAAACACGATCTCGAACGGCTGCCGTGCCCGTTCGAGCAGGGCCGGTACCAGGACGGGCGGCAGTCCCAGTTCCGGGTCGCCTTGCAAATGGCTGTGGTAGGCATGGGCGGCATGCAGCTTGCGGGCGATGCCCCAGGTATCGAGCCGGACCTTGCGGGCCCGGTGCCAGGGGATCAGGCCTTCGTCGCGCAACGGTCGGAACCAGGTATGCACGGGGATCTCCAGCAGCGTTGCGCCGCTGGCGGCACAGGCTTGGGCGGCGGCTCGACCGACAGTGTCATGATCGGCAATCCCGTCTTCGCGCCAGGTGGTCAGCACCACGTCGTCCGGGCGCAGGTAGCGCCGCAGGAATTGACTCAAGGGCTGCTCCTGCTGCTCCAGCGCACCGTGGCGGAAACCGCCGCGAATCCACTTCAACCGGTGCAGCTCCAGGCCCAGGCGCCGCAAGGCTTCGGCGCTTTCCTGGGGACAGACGACACTCAGGCGGCTCGAAGGCCACAGGGTGGAGCCGGGGTAGAGGGCACTACCATCGGTAATGGAGATCAACAGCAGCGGGTGTTCGAGGGTGGCGAGCATCTGCAGCAGGCCACCGCAGCAATGCACTTCGTCACCGGGGTGCGGGGCGATCACCACCGCCCGGGCGCCGGGTCGGATCAGGCGGTGCAGGCCGATGGTCGGGACACGGGCCAGTTGCCGCGAGTTCCAGATCAGCGGTGCAACTTCGTTGCGTGCAGTTTGGATTCTCATGATGTTCTGTCACTTCCTTGTGTGCACTTGCCCCGCAGCCACCATCAGCCCGGAGGCGTCCGGTAGCGCATTCCGATCCTGGAATGCGCGTATGAGTATCGCTCATATGACCCGGAATGCGACGTTTATTGCCGAAAAAACCTCAGGTTTCATCGTCACGTCGCAATTCGAACATCACCAGCGAGCGCCCGCTGAGGGTGTATTCGCTGTTGAAGGCGAAACGCTCCTGGCCCTTGACCTGCGGATCATGGGTGTCGATCACGCAGCGCCAGTCCAGGCCTTGCGGCACCTCCGGCAGGCGGAAGTTGACCCCGTCGTGGTGGGCATTGACCGCCAGCAGCACGGCTATATTGTCGCCGCTGTGGGGAATGCCGAGACCGTCGAGCAACATGCCCAGGCAGCGGCCGTTGCCGTCGTGCCAGTGTTCGATGGTCATTTCTTTGCCGTCCGGCGTCAGCCAGGTAACGTCCTTGATCCCCAGTGGCTCGTTGTAGTCGCCGACCAGGAAACGCCCACGGCGCAGGATGGGATAGGCCAGGCGCAGCTCGATCAGGCGCTTGACGAACTTGAGCAGCGACTTGCCATCCTCGTCCATCGCCCAGTTGACCCAGCCGATTTCGCTGTCCTGGCAGTAGGCGTTGTTGTTGCCGTGCTGGGTGCGGGCGAACTCGTCGCCGGCGACGATCATCGGCGTGCCCTGGGCCAACAGCAGGGTGGCGAAGAAGTTGCGCATCTGGCGCAGGCGCAGGGCATTGATCGCCGGGTCGTCCGTGGGGCCTTCGACGCCGTGGTTCCAGGACAGGTTGTGGTTGCTGCCGTCCTGGTTGTTTTCGTCGTTGGCTTCGTTGTGCTTGTGGTTGTACGACACCAGGTCATGCAGGGTGAAACCGTCATGGGCGGTGATGAAATTGATCGAGCTGTAGGGGCGTCGGCCGCGCCGGTCGAACAGGTCGCCGGAGGCGGTCATGCGCTTGGCGAAGTCGGCGAGCTGGCCGCCGTCGCCTTTCCAGAAGGCCCGCGCGGTGTCGCGAAAACGGTCGTTCCACTCGGCCCAGCCGGGCGGGAAAGCGCCCACCTGGTAACCGCCGGGACCACAGTCCCAGGCTTCGGCGATGAGTTTGACCCGGTGCAGCAGCGGGTCCTGGCGACAGGCGACGAGGAAACTGTGACGTTCGTTGAAGCCGTCGTGATAGCGTCCGAGGATGGTCGCCAGGTCGAAGCGGAACCCGTCCACGTGCATGTCCGTGACCCAGTAGCGCAGTGAGTCGGTGACCATCTGCAGCACGCTGGGATGGCTCAGGTCCAGAGTGTTACCGGTGCCCGCGTCGTTGATGTAGAAGCGCTTGTCCTCGGGTCTCAGGCGATAGTAGGAGGCGTTGTCGATGCCGCGCATGGACAGCGTCGGGCCTTGCTCGTTGCCTTCGCCGGTGTGGTTGTAGACCACGTCGAGGATCACCTCGAGTCCGGCTTCGTGCAGGCGCGCGACCATTTCCTTGAATTCGGCGATCTTGCCGCTGGCCAGGTAACGCGGTTCGGGGGCGAAGAAGGCGATGCTGTTGTAGCCCCAGTAGTTGCTCATGCCCTTGGGCAGCAGGTGCTGGTCGTCGACGAAGGCATGGATCGGCAGCAGCTCCACTGAGGAAACCCCGAGCGTGCGGATATGTTCCAGCACCTCGTCGACCATCAACCCGGCGAAGGTGCCGCGTAGCGCGTCCGGCACCGCGGGGTGACGCATGCTGAAGCCGCGCACATGGGTTTCATAGAGCAGGGTGCGCTCCCAGGGCACGTTGACCCGCTGGTCGTGGCCCCAGCTATGGGACGGGTCGATGACCTGGCTCTTGGGGACGAAGGGCGCACTGTCGCGCTCGTCGAAACTGAGGTCGGCATCGGGGTGGCCGAGGGTGTAGCCGAACAGCGCCTCGGACCATTTCAACTGGCCGACCAACTGCTTGGCGTAGGGATCGATCAGCAGTTTGTTGGGGTTGAAGCGGTGGCCGTTGCGCGGGTCGTAGGGACCGTGCACCCGGTAGCCGTAGATCAGCCCGGGCTGAGCGTCGGGCAGGTAACCGTGGTAGATCTCGTCGGTGTACTCGGGCAGTTCGATGCGTTCGAGTTCGACTTCACCGCTGGCGTCGAACAGGCACAGTTCTACCCGGGTAGCGTTGGCGGAAAACAGCGCGAAATTGACCCCCAGGCCATCCCAGGTGGCACCGAGCGGGAAGGGCAGGCCTTCGCGGATTCGCGAGGCCTGGGCTTCGGGCGTGGGTTCGGGCTTTGTCGGCTTGGTCATTGACAGGTGTCAACTGGCCGCCGGTTTGCGCGGTGCTCGCGGTTTCTTTTCGGCGGCCGGTTTGGCGGTGGTTGCCGGCTTTATCGCGACTTTCGGCGCCGCCGCCGGCTTGGCTGCGGAGGCGGCCCTGGGCTTGGCGGCAGGCTTGGTTGCGGTCGGCTTTTTCGGCACCAGCGCCTCGGCTTCCGCCAGCTTGCTGGCCATTTCCCAATGTCGGCTTTCCTGGCCCTCGGGACGGCCCTCCGATTCCCAGATCTGATAAGCAAACTCACGGATGCGTTTTTCGTCGCTACTCATCGACATGCTCCTGAACTCAGGTTTGTATAAAGAGATTGATCGGAAAATCTCCGAGTGCCTCACCGCCCGGCGGACTCATCGGTCGCGCTCGGCGGCCTGGAGCCGGGCACAGGCCAGCAGTTCCAGGCGGCGAGCGGCATCCACATCGTCCAGCAACTGGCTGCAATCGCCGGGCAGGCGCCGACGCCAGTTGGGATGACTGTCGATGGTCCCGGGCAGATTGGCCTGTTCCTCGACACCCAGCACGTCCTCGAGCGGCAGCAGCACCAGGGGCGCTCGGGTATGGCCGAGGAAGCGTACGCTGGCGTCGAGGACCTGGTCGGTCTCGTGGGACTCATCGCGGAAATTCTGCGGGTCGTTGCTCAGGGCACGATGCAAGCCCTCGCGTTCGCGTTGGCGGGTTTCGCGCCAATGATCGGCGCTGGCGTCGTCGATCAACCCGAGCTGGAGGTTCCAGTCGATGTCCCGGGCATGCCACCAGCCATTGAGAGGTGGCAGGTCGTGGGTACTGGTGGTGGCCAGGGCATTGTCCGGCCAGTCGAGGATCGGGCGGAAACGGTGGCCGTATTCCTGCTCGAACAACAGCACGCGCATGCCGAGGATCGCCCGGGCGGCGAGTTTTTCCCGCAGGCCTTCGGGGACCGTGCCGAGGTCTTCGCCGAGCACCACCGCCTGGTGGCGCGCGGACTCCAGGGTCAGCAGGCGCAGCAGGTCGTCCAGCGGATAATACAGGTAGGCGCCGTCGCTCGACGGTGAGCCGAGGGGGATCACCCAGAGCCGTTGCAGGCCCATCACATGGTCGATGCGCAAGCCGCCGGCATGGGCGAAGTTGGCCCGCAGCATCTCGATAAAGGCCCTGAAACCGTGGCGCTTCAAGCCTTCCGGAGAAAAGGCCGAGATCCCCCAGCCTTGTCCCGCGCGATTGAGACTATCCGGCGGTGCGCCCACGGTGAGTTCGGCCAGCAGTTCGTCCTGGCGGCTCCAGGCCTGGCTGCCGCCGCCGTCGGCACCGACGGCGAGGTCGGCGATCAGGCCGATGCCCATGCCGCTCTCCCGGGCCGCCTTTTGCGCGCGCTCAAGGCCGCAGGCGATCAGCCACTGGCTGAAGGCGTAGAAGCCGATCTCTTCGGCCTGCTCCGTGGCGAAGGCGGCGAGGGCCGGGCTGTCGGGATGCTGCCAGGCCGCGGGCCATTGCCGCCAGTCGGTGCTGTCGCCCCGGGCCACGCAGACCGCCTGCCGGGCTTCGAAGCGGCAATGATTTTCCAGGGCTTCGCCGCCGGCCTGGCGGAAGTCGGCGAAGTCCGCGGCGAGCGGGTGGGCATGCAGGCGAAAGCCGTCGTACAGCGCACGCAACAGACGTTGCTTGGCGCGGGCGGCGCGAGGCCAGTCGATCAGTGGCAGCTCTTCCAACTGGCGCAATTCGTCGGCCAGCCCTGCGGTCTTGATGGCCTGGCGCAGGGCCTGTTCGCCGAGAATCGCCTCCGGCGCCGCATAGAGACTGTTGAGGAGCAAGCGGCTGGACGGCGAATAGGGACTGTAGCGTTGCGGGTCGCAACTGAACATCGCGTGCAAGGGGCTGATCGCCAGGGCATCGGCACCGCGCTCGCCGGCGGCGCGGGCCAGGTTCTCCAGGGCCAGGGTGTCGCCGAACCCGCCATCGCCCGAGCGTTGCAGGGCATAAAGCTGCACCGCCAGGCCCCAGGCGCGGGGTGTCGCGCTATCGGTGGCCGCCGCCATGCTGTGGCACTGCGCCGGGGCCACGGCAAGGGTGAAATGCTGGCCGTCGATATGCACGGTCTGGTAACCCACGGGAATCCTGCCCGGCAGCACCGCGTCCTGGTCGAGCTGCAAGTGCAGGAGCGCGCCGTCTTCCAGATGAACTTCGCAGCAGGTGCCGGCGGCAAAATAGCGGGACAGGTCCACCCCCTTGTCGACGTCCGCGGTCAGCAGGGGCGGCAGGTGGTTGTGCTGCTGTGCGAGTTGCAGTTCCAGCAGACTGTTTTCGATGGCCAGGTCGCTGTCGGCGGGATGTCCCAGCCCGGCCAGGACCTTGCGCAAGACCTCGGGCCGGACTTTCTGCGGGAGGCCATTGGCATCGATCCAGTCGACGGCCAGGCCTGCCCGGCCGGCGAGTATTTCCAGTTGCGCGTTGCTCATGGGTGCTCTCCGGTGGGTGACTGCATGACGTCCCCGGGGGCCGGACAGCGCTGGTTCAGCGGCTCCGGCGCCCACAGCGCACAGCGAATGTATTCCGCGTCCAGCAGGATCGCGCCATGAGTCCAGGTTTCCAGAGTCCGTAGCGGCATCTATGAAGACCTCCTCAATGCTGGCCCGACCTGCTCCGGGATTTGGCGACCAGGTTCTGGTACAGCTCGGCGTAGGGCTCCACCGCCTTGCACCAGTTGAACGGCGCGGCCATGGCGCGGCAGCGCATGGCGTTGAGCAGCGGCGGGTAGGCGAACACCTTGAACGCCCGACGCAGCGCCTCGGCATAGCTTTCCACGGTGGACTCGTCGAACAGGAAACCGGTGACGCCGTTCTCGATGGTGTCGGCCAGCCCGCCGGTGTTGCGCGCCACCGGCAACGAGCCGAAGCGCTGGGCGTACATCTGGCTCAGGCCGCAAGGTTCATAGCGCGAGGGCATCAGCAGGAAGTCGCTGCCGGCGAACATGCGCCGGGCATCGGTTTCGTTGAAGCCGATCCGCACCCCGATCCGGCCTGGAAAGCGCAGGGCCAGTTGGCGCATGGCCTGCTCCTCTTCCGGCTCGCCACGACCGATGATGGCGATCTGGCCGCCTTCCTTGACGATCATTTCGCTGACCGCTTCGGTCAGGTCCAGGCCTTTCTGGTAGACCAGCCGCGAGACCACCGCAAACAGCGGCCCGGTGGAGGGTTCCAGGCCGAACAGCTTGCGCACATGGTCGGCGTTGACGGCCTTGCCTTCCCAGTCGCCGGGGGTGAAGGGGTGGACCAGATGGCTGTCGGTGGCCGCGTCCCAGCTTTCGTCGATGCCGTTGGGGATGCCGCTGAGCAGGCCTTGGTGGGTCTTGCTGGCGAGGAAACCGTCCAGGCCGCAACCGAATTGCGGCGTGGTGATTTCCTGGGCGTAGGTGGCACTCACCGTGGTGATATGACTGGAGTAGGCCATGCCGGCCTTGAGGAACGACAGCTTGCCGTAGAACTCCATGCCTTCCTGTTGCAGGGCGTGGGGCGGGATCCCCAGTTCCGGGCAGCAGGCGAGGCTGACCACGCCCTGGTAGGCGAGGTTATGAATGGTGAACAGCGTCGGGGTGCGCTGGCCACGCCAATGCATGTAGGCCGGGGCCAGGCCGGCCGGCCAGTCGTGGGCGTGGACCAGGTCCGGGGTCCAGTGGATCTGGGCCAGGTTGGCGGCGATATCGGCAGCCGCCAGGCCCAGGCGGGCGAAGCGGATGTGGTTGTCCGGCCAGTCGCGACCGTTGTTGGCGCCATAGGGCGTGCCATCGCGCTCATACAGCTCGGGGCAGATCAACACGTAGATCACCAGGCCGTCGGGCAGGTCCATGCGGCCGATCTTGCACGGCGGTAGCGCGGCGTGCCCCCCCAGCTCACCGATGATATGGATCGGGTTGTCGCTGTGCATCACCTGCGGGTAGCCGGGAATCAGCACCCGCACATCGTGCAGGTGGTGCATGGCTCGCGGCAGCGCGGCGGACACGTCGCCCAGGCCGCCGGTCTTGACCAGGTCGGCGAATTCGGAGGTGACGAACAGCACCTTCTTCTTGTTCGGATTGACAGCGGTGGCCGCCAACACAGCTTTTCCTCCCGCCAAGGGGGCTGGCATGGGGACCACTTCGCTGGCCTGATTCAAATGCTCTTCCTGAGTTTCCAACGCAGCGTTGATCATGTCCCTCTCCCGTTTTATTTGATCTGCTTCATCCGTTCATTCATACAGCGTGCCCAAACCGCTTCCTTTGGTCGGACACACTGGCTCCGGGCGACTGGGCAAAGGATGCCCAGCGCACGGAGTCAAGAAAGTGGGAGGGAGCCCCTGTCCGCATGACACCCGGAACAGACGCCCTACCTTTAACCTGACCGACCGCGCTGGTAGAAGTTTCGGCTTTTTATCGCAGAAATGACTGAGCGGTCAGCAGACCCGAAAACCAGTGTAGGAGAGATGTCGCCGCCGCGCGGGGCGTTATTTAGACGAATATTGGAAAAATACAGCGCGGTTGGCCTAAGGCCCAGACGATCACGCTGTCACCTGGAACGGGCGTCCATGAATGGCTGCACCCCACTGGCGCGGGTTCGAAGCCCAGGCGCTCAAGGATGGTGCGTTGGTGGCTGGGGAGCCTACGTAGCGCTCGACTTTGGCATCGGTCCACATCCGGCTGGCGTAGTAATAGTGCACGAGCCGGTCGCAATGTCCGGACTCAAGCACTTGCCGCACCTTGTCGTTCAGGGCCTGGCCGGTGCGTGCCTAACTCAGGAGCCGGATCGGCTGCCCGGCCGCCCAGGCCTGGATGTCCTCGATCATCTGGCTGTAGAAGAGCCGGTAGTTGTTCTGGCTGACGTAGCCCACATGGGGGGTTGCCAGGACATTGTCCAGGGTGCGGAACGGATGGTCGGCCGGCAGCGGCTCCTGTTCGAAGACGTCCAGGGCGGCACCGGCCAGCCGGCCTTGCTCAAGCGCCGCGATCAGCGCCTGTTCGTCGACGATCGGCCCGCGCGCGGTGTTGATCAGGTAGGCCGAGGGCTTCATCCAGCCCAGGGCCTGGGCGTCCACCAGACCGCGGGAGCGCTCGCTGAGCACCAGGTGCACGGAGAGCAGGTCGGCCTGCTTGAACAGTTCGGCCTTGCTGACGTACTCCACGGCGGATTCGGCGGCCCGTTCGGCGGTGAGGTTCTCGCTCCAGGCGATGACCCGCATGCCGAACGCCTTGCCGTAGCCGGCGACGCGCTGGCCGATGCTGCCCAGGCCGAGAATCCCCAGGGTCTTGCCATACAGGTCGCCGCCCAGGCCCTGCTGCCAGTGCCCGGCGCGCAGGGAGTTGGCCTCCTTGAGGAGATTGCGGTTGGCGGCCATGATCAATGCCCAGGTGAGTTCCGGCGCCGCCTGTTTGTAGCTGTCGGTGCCGCAGACCTGGATGCCCAGCGCATTGGCGGCCTTGATATCGAGGGCGGCATTGCGCATGCCGCCGGTCACCAGCAGCTTCAGGCGCGGCAATTGGCGCAGCAGCGCCTCGTTGAACGGGCTGCGCTCGCGCATCACGCAGATCACCTCGAAACCGCCCAGGCGTTCGGCCATGGTGGCGGTATCGGCCGGGTAGTCATGCAGAAAACTCACCTGGCCCACGGTGCTCAAGGCACTCCAGTCCACGGCATTGGCGGCCACGCCTTGCCAGTCATCGATTACCGCGATCCGTAGGGTCATTCGTTGTTTCCTCGTTATTGTTTGCTGGCCAGCCAGTCGGGCAGGTCCTTGAACTTGTAATAGACCGGCTGGGTGAAGATCATGTCGTAGATCAGCGCCGAGTTCCAGGCGACCGAGGACGAGCGCGCGGGCATTCGACATATGGGATCTCCAGAAGAATCGGAGCGATGCTGGTGAGCGGCGATTAACCCTGGACTAACAATGCGCCCGCGGGTATCAGGCGGTAGAGCGCTTCGGGGTTTCCAGCAGGTGCTTGAGGTTGTTCATCGCCCGGGTCGAGAGCTCGACCATGCGTGCCTGCAAACCGCTCAGGTTCAGTTCGGTGACGTACTGCAAGGTGCGCGTGAACTGCGTGCCCTGGCCGTCACGCTGCAGGCGGTAGTCAATGCAGCCATCGACCACCGAGGAAGTGAAGGCGACCTTGAAGGCACAAGGCGGGTCGGCAATGACCACCCGACAGTCCATCTCGATTCGCAGGCCCAGCAGGTCGATGACTTCGGTAAAGCGCTGATCCCTGGACAGGGGGCCGCGGATGCCGGTCTCGGCGCTGACGGACGTGGGGTGCCATTCGCGCCAGCGATCCGGCTGGGCCACGTAGGCGTAGACCGTCTCGATATCGGCTTCTATATGGATCTCGTTGCTGAGCGACTTGGCATAAGGCTGGAAAGTGGGTTGCTCCATGATGTTTCTGCTCCGACTGCATTCCTTGTTTAAAGACGGAAACAGTCATGAGCATAGATGAAACAAAATGTTTCATCGTGTATACGGCCAACGGCAGTGCCCAGCCCCGGGGCGGGCACGACCGACGGCGTTCTACCTGACCTTGAAGCGTCCCATCAACGCACTGACCCGGTTGTTGGCGTCCAGCAGGCTGCGGGTATTGGCGTCAGTGGCGTGGCCGCTTGCGACCAGTTCCTCGACCATTCGGCGGATCTGCACCATGCTGCGGTTGATCTCTTCGGTGACCGCGCTCTGTTGTTCGGCGGCGGTGGCGATCTGGGTGCTCAGGCTGTTGATGTGGCTGACGGAGCCGGCCATTTCATCGAGCCCCGCGTTGACCCGCGCCGTGGCGTCGGCCGCGGACTGGCAACTGGCCTGGGTATTCTCCATGGCGGCGACCGACGAACTGACACCCTGGGTCAGGCGTGAGAGCATCTCGTTGATTTCCGAGGTACTGGCCTGGGTCCGGGCGGCGAGGGCGCGGACCTCGTCGGCCACCACCGCGAAGCCACGACCCTGCTCCCCGGCGCGGGCGGCTTCGATGGCGGCGTTCAGGGCCAGCAGGTTGGTCTGCCCGGCAATGGCACCGATCACCCCGAGAATCTCGGTGATGCGCTGGGCATCCTGCTGCATGCTCTCGACCTTGTGGGTGGCGCTGGACACCTCGTCGATCAGGGCGATCACGCTGTTGGACGCTTCACCCACCACCACCCGCGAACGGTCGGCGTGTTCGTTGGCGCGCTGGGTGAAGGCGGCGGTTTCGGCGGCGTTCTCGGCCACGGTGTCGGCGGTGGCGCTCATCTCGGTGATGGCGGTGACCGTCTGTTCGGTTTCCGAGGCGTGGCGGGTAAGGATCTGGTTGGTATGGGCCGAGGTCTGTTGCAGCTTGCCCAGGCTCGAGGCCATGTCGCCGGTGGCCTGGGTGACTTCGCCGATCATGTTCTGCAGGTAGACGATAAAGCGGTTCACCGAGTGGCCGATGGCTCCCAGCTCGTCTTCGGCGCGAATGGTGATACGCCGGGTCAGGTCGGCATCCCCCGCGGACAGCGCGTCGATATTGTTCCTGAGTGCCTGCATCCGCCCCACCAGCTTGCGGATGGCATAGATCTGCAGCAGCACCAGCAGCACGATCATCGGGATCTGCAGCAGCGCCAGGGTCTTGAGCACGTCATCGCGCTGGGCGGTGATCAACTGGGTCGGCAGGGCCGTGGCGAGGAACCAGGGTGTGCCCTCGATGGGGCGCATGAAGAAGGTGTTGGCCACGCCATCGTTGTCGAACTCGACACGGCGGGAGGTGCTGTCACGGTTTTGCAAGGCGCTCCTGACCTGGGCGGCAAAGGCCGAGCCGGCGGCCAGGTCGTTGATGTTCTTGAGCACCACCGGGCTGTTGATATGGGTGCTGTTGCTGATGATCTTGCCGTCGGCTTCGACGATCAGCATTTCACCGCCGATATCCTTTTCCTTGCGTGCCACCAGGTCGTTAAAAAAGCCCAGGGTCACGTCGATGGTCGAGACGCCGTACGGCACGCCGTCGCGCTGGATGGCCATGGCGCAGTTGGTGCGCGGCTCCTGGCTGGCGTCGTCCTTGTAGGCCGCCGCCCAGGCGCACTGGCCGCGCGGGGTGGCCATCCCGCCCTTGTACCAGGGTTGCTCGTAATAGTTGGGGGCTTCGGCGCTGTTCCAGAAGGTGTTGACCTTCAACTGGCCATTGGCATCGCGGTGCCAGAAGGTGCTGTGCTTGTTCCGCCCCGGTGTGCGCTGGCCGGGCAGGGGCCAGATACCGCCGCCGAAGACCTTCAGCTCGCCGTACTGATCCACCAGGCCGGGCAGGACCTTGTCGATGGTGTCGCTGTCGAGCAGGGGAATGGTCTGGGTGATGCTGCGTTGCTGGGCCTGGACCTTGTTCAACTCTCCCTTGATCTGCTCGGCCACTTCGGCCACGCGGTTGAGTACCACCTGCTCCTCGGTCTTGCGCAACGTGGGCGCGACCAACTGGCTGATACCGACCACGGTCAGGACGAACAACAGCAGGATGAACAGGAGCAGAAAACGCGTGTAGCGGGCTTGGATCGTGCGGAACATGGGCATTGAGGCTGTCCTTGCGAAGCGGCTTTTATTGTTCGGTCGGCCCGGTCTGTTCAGGGCGTCGTCGATCTATCGGCTTGAGATATGCCGACTTTAGTACGATCGTGCAAGAACGCGATGAAGGTTCTGACGTTGCGCCTGCTGATCGCGCCAAGGCCCAGCGAGTAGCCACTGCAATGCTTTCGGGTCACTGTGTCCGTCTTGAAATAAATTTGTACATTTCGTTGACGCCATTAAATGGCCACCCTATGATCGCACCCCGTTGATGGCATAAGGCCATCCAGAAGTGTCTGCGATGTGGGGCTGGCACGGCGCCGTTTCTCCATCAAGACCATCGACCTGCAAGGTGCCGATCCCCTGTGCACGGGTGATTGCCAGCGCCTGCTCATGCCCCGTATCGACCCCTGTCCGGACATGCCACCGCTCAATGCGCTGCGCAGCCGGCTGTGGGCGCCGACCTGTTTCCTCCTGGGCTTCTTTCTTTAATTCAATTCATCGCCTTCGTTGCATCGAGATTCCGACATGGACGTTCGTCAGTTTGCCTTCCTGGCCCGCCAGCCTTCTGCTGCCCTGAAAAACCGTGAGCACTTTTGCGGGCTGCCCAAACGCGGGCTGGCGTTCATCCTGGCGAACGCGATGTTCTGGCAGCCGTTGCTGGCCCAGGCGGACGGGATCGTGGTCAGCGCGCCGGGCACCACGCTGGGGCAGGCGGGGAATGGCGTGCCCATCGTCAACATCGCCGCGCCGAATGCCCAGGGGCTGTCGCATAACCAGTTCCATGACTACAACGTCGGGGCGAATGGGGTCATCCTCAACAACGCCACCGCGCGGACCCAGTCGACGCAGTTGGGCGGGATTGTTCTCGGTAACCCGAATTTCAACGGCGTGGCGGCCAACGTCATTCTCAACGAAGTGAATGGCGGCAGTCCGAGTCAGTTGCGCGGTTATACCGAAGTGGCGGGGCAGTCGGCCCATGTGATTGTGGCGAACCCGTACGGCATCAGTTGCAACGGTTGCGGTTTCATCAACACGCCGCAGGCGACGTTGACCACCGGTAAAGCTGTCATCACAAATGGTCAGGTCACCGGCTATCAGGTCGATCAGGGCAGCGTGTCTATCGACGGCGCGGGCATCAACGCCAGCAACGTCGACCAGTTCGAAATCATCACCCGCGCCGCGACCATCAATGCGCAGATCAACGCGAAAAAGCTGGCGATCATTGCCGGTGCCAACGACGTCGACGCCGCGACCCTCAAGGCCACGGCCCGCACCGCCAATCCTGCTGATGTGCCACAGGTGGCCATCGACTCCTCGGCGTTGGGTGGGATGTACGCGGGGGCGATCAAGCTGGTGGGTACCGAAGCCGGTGTCGGGGTCAAGCTCGATGGCAAGATGGTCGCCAGCGGTGGTGATATCCAGCTCGATGCCAACGGTCATCTGAGCATGGTCGAGACGGCCGCGACGGGTGCGGTCAATGTCAAAGCCGCCAGCCTGGATGCGCAGGGGCCGGTGTATGCGGGCACGACCCTGAACGTGCAGACCCCGGGGGACCTCAATAGCCAGAACAACCTGGCGGCCAGGGACAGCATCACCCTCAACAGCGGCGGCCAGTTGACCAACCACGGCATCATCGAAGCGGGGGTCAATGCCGACAACACCCGCAACAGCACGGGCGATGTCAGCGTCACGGCGCAAAACGTCAGCAACACCGGCCAGAGCGTGATCGCCAGCCGCGACCTGAGCGTCACCGCCGTGCAGACCCTGAACAATCAGGGCGGCACCCTGAGCGGGCAGCGGCAAACCACCATCACTGCCGGCACCCTCGATAACCAGAACAAGGGCCGGATCCTCGGCGCCGACCGCCTGAATCTGACCGCCGACAGCGTGCTCAACGCCCAGGGTGGCCTGATCAACGCCACCACTGGCCTGACGATCAACAGCAGCGGGATCGACAACCTGGGCGGTAGCCTGCTGGGCAGTGCCATTGCCCTTGATTTCGGTGCGGCAACGGGTGACCTGAACAACGCCGGCGGGCAGATCACCACCGCCGGCAACTTGACCCTCAACCACCTGCGCGACCTGAACAACCAGGGCGGCACCCTCTCCAGCGCGCAAAGCTTCAACCTGAGCGGGCGCACGCTGGATAACAGCAACAGCGGCAAGCTGATCAGCAACAATCTGCTGACCCTGAGCGCCGATAGCCTGATCAACCAGAACGGCGGCTTGCTGTCCGGTTGGCAGGGCCTGACGATCACTGGCACCAGCCTGGATAACCGCAACAGCGGCACAGTCTCCAGCCGTAGCGGCAATGTCGATGTCACCCTCAGCGGTGCGCTGCTCAACGGCAACGCTGGGGCGGTGGCCAGCCAGCAAGTCCTGACCATCAAGGCGGACAGCCTGGATAACAGCGCTGGTAGTCTTTCCAGTGCGGGCGCTCAAAGCCTGACTATCACGGGCCTGCTGAACAACGGCCAAGGCGGCCTGATCGACAGCGGTGCAGCCCTGACCCTGAACGCCATGGCCCTGACCAACAGCGCTACGGTGCAGGCGCAACAGGCGCTGACCTTCACCGGGACCGACCTGAATAACAGCAATGGCACGCTCAGCGGTGGCACCTCCGTCACCCTCGATCTACTCGGCACACTGACCAATACCCAAGGGAAACTCTCCGGCGTCGGTCCATTGCTGGTGCAGCGCAGCAGCCAGATCAACAACCAGGGCGGCGAACTCTCCAGTCAGGGCTTGCTGACCTTGCTCACTGGTGGCGTGGACAACAGCAACGGCGGGGTGGTCAGCGCCAACGACAAGCTGC
>JACXTT010006928.1_pt1 | contig 16100 bp, 17 predicted proteins | sample 9270951 | NCBI WGS metagenome assembly JACXTT01 (sample SAMN15532306, study PRJNA645909) | rock metagenome | isolation source: weathered quartz diorite | place: Puerto Rico | collected 2017-06-21 | reverse complement strand
CCCGCGTCGCCAAGGCGCCGGCGAGCTACGCCGCCGCGCAGAGCCTGGCCGCGCCCGACCGCGACTGGCCGGCGGACGCCTGGTGGACGGCCTATGGCGACGCCCAGCTCAACACGCTGGTGAGCGAGGCGCTGGCCGGCTCGCCGACCCTGGCGGCCGCCGAGGCGCGGATCCGCAAGGCCCAGGCGTCCGAGGAGCATTCGCGGCTCTATCCGACGGTGAGCGCCAACGCCTCGGCCAAGGAAGAGAAGCAGAGCTACAACGCCGGCATCCCCGCCGCCTTCGTGCCGCACGGCTACAACGACTACGGCCGCGCCACGCTGGACTTCTCCTGGGAACTCGACTTCTGGGGCAAGAACCGCGCGGCGGTGGCGGCGCTGACCTCGCAGACTCGCGCCGCGGAGGCCGACGCGGCCGAGGCGCGGCTGATGCTGTCGACCAATGTGGCGGCGGCCTACGCCGACCTGGCGCGGCTCTACGCCGAGCGCGACGTGACGGCCCGCTCGCTCGATGTGGTGGGCGAAACGTCCAAGCTGGTGAAGAGCCGGGTGGACAACGGCCTCGACACCCTGGGCGAGCAGCGCCAGGCGGAGGCCGAGCCGCTGCAGGCCAAGGCCGATCTCGACGCCATCGACGAGCAGATCGCGCTGACCCGCAACCGCCTGGCCGCCCTGCTGGGCGCGGGCCCGGATCGCGGCCTCAGCATCGCGCGGCCCAGCGTCGGCGCGCTGAAGCCGCTGGGCGTGCCAGCGCAGATCGCCGCCAGCCTGGTGGGCCGCCGCCCCGACATCACCGCCGCCCGCTGGCGCGCCGAGGCCGCCGTCCAGCGCATTCACCAGGCCAAGGCCGAGTTCTATCCCGACATCAACCTGGTGGCCTTCGTGGGCGTCCAGTCGCTGAAGCTCGACAAGCTCACCACGTCGGGCTCCGACATCGGCTCGTTCGGTCCGGCGATCAGCCTGCCGATCTTCAACGGCGGCCATCTGAAGGCCAATCTGCGCGGCGCCGAGGCCGATCGCGACGCCGCCGTCGCCAGCTATGACGCCGCGGTCACCGAGGCCTTCCGCCAGGTGGCCGACGTGGTCGCCTCCGGCCGCTCGCTGCAGAGCCAGCTCAACGACAGCCGCGCCGCGCTGGCCGCCAGCGAGGACGCCTACCGGATCGCCAAGCTGCGCTACCAGGGTGGCCTCTCCACCTATCCCGCCGTGCTGCTGGCCGAGCAGGGGGTGCTGAAGCGCCGCCGCACGGTGGCCGACCTGGACGCCCGCGCGCTCGCCCTCGACGTCGAGCTGGTCCGCGCGCTCGGCGGCGGCTTCCACGCTTCCTGATTTTCAACGACGCTCAAGTCCTTAAAGGACCTATCCGATGTCCGACACCGCCACCGTCACCTCGATCAACGCCGCCGCCGCCAAGGTGAGCGCCGCCAAGGCGCGCCGTCGCCGCCTGCTCACCTGGCTGGCCATCGCCGTGGTGGTGGGCGTGGCGCTCTATGCGGTCTACGCGCTGGTCTTCGCCGGCAAGACGGTGTCGACCGACAACGCTTACGTCGGCGCCGACGTGGCGCCGGTGATGCCGCTGGTCGGCGGGCCGGTGGCCAAGGTGCTGGTGTTGGAGACGCAGCAGGTCACCGCCGGCCAGCCGGTGGTGCAGCTCGATGACGCCGACGCGAAGATCGCTGTCGCCTCGGCCCAGGCGGCGCTGGGCATGGCCGAGCGCAAGGTGCGCGGCTATTCCGCCAACGACGATGCGCTCGCCGGCCAGGTGGGCGCCCGCGACGCCGACGTGGCCCGGGCGAAGTCCGACCTCGACCGCGCGCGCACCGACCTCGATCGCCGCCAGGCGCTGGCCGCCTCCGGAGCGGTGTCCGGCGACGAGCTGACCAACGCCAAGAACCACTACGCCGAGGCCCAGGCCGCGCTCGCCCAGGCCCAGGCCGGCCGCAAGGCCGCGCTCGGCCAGCGCGAGGCCAACAGCGTCCTGATCGCCGGCGTCAGCTTCGACCAGAACCCCGAGGTCGCCGCCGCCCGCGCCCGCCTGGACGCCGCCCAGCTGGCGCTGGACCGCACCACCGTGCGTGCGCCCGCCGCCGGCGAGGTCTCCAAGAAGCAGGTCGAGCCCGGCCAGCAGGCGGTGGTCGGCGTGGCCCTGATGTCGATCGTGCCCACCACCCAGGCCTTCGTCGACGCCAACTTCAAGGAAGTGCAGCTGGAGAAGGTGCGCCCCGGCCAGCCGGTGACGCTCACCTCCGACCTCTACGGCTCGAGCGTGAAGTTCCACGGCAAGGTGCGCGGCCTGACCGGCGGCACCGGCTCGGCCTTCTCGCTGATCCCGGCCCAGAACGCGTCCGGCAACTGGATCAAGGTGGTCCAGCGGGTGCCCGTGAGGATCGATCTCGACCCGAAGGAGCTGGCCGAGCATCCGTTGCGCGTCGGGCTCTCGATGAAGGCCCACGTCGACATCAGCGGCGTGCGCTAGGCGCTCTGGCCCAGGAGCCTCCCATGGCCGACGCCGCACAATCCCCCGCCATGCCGGCGCCGATGACCGGCAACCTGCTGGCGATCACCGCCATCGCCCTGGCGCTCGGCACCTTCATGCAGGTGCTGGACACGACCATCGCCAACGTCTCGCTGCCGACCATCGCCGGCAACCTGGGCGTCAGCGCCGACCAGGGCACCTGGGTGGTCACCGCCTTCGCCGTCGCCAACGGCGCCTCGGTGCCGCTGACCGGCTGGCTGATGGGCCGCTACGGGGTGGTGAAGACCTTCGTGGGTTCGGTGGCGCTGTTCACGGTCGCCTCGTTCCTGTGCGGCATCTCCTGGAACCTGCCCTCGCTGATCCTCTTCCGGATCCTGCAGGGCGCGGTCTCCGGCCCGATGATCCCCGGGTCGCAAGCCCTGCTGATCATGATCTTCCCCGCGGCACAGCGGGGGACCGCATTGGCCATCTGGTCGATGACCACCCTGGTGGCGCCGATCTGCGGGCCCATCCTGGGCGGCTACATCTCCGACAACATCGCCTGGCCGTGGATCTTCCTGATCAACCTGCCGGTGGGGATCCTGTGCTCCATCGTCTGCTGGCGGAACATGAAGAGCCGCGAAACGCCGACCCACAAGAACCCCATCGACCGCACCGGCTTCCTGCTGCTTTTGGTCTGGGTGGGCGCGCTGCAGACCATGCTCGACACCGGCAAGGACGCCGACTGGTTCAACTCGCCGATCATCATCACCGAGGCGGTCATCGCCGCGATCGGCTTCACCGCCTGGGTGATCTGGGAGATCAACGAGCAGCACCCGATCGTCGACCTGTCGCTGTTCAAGAACCGCAACTTCGTGCTGGCCACGGTCGCGTCCTGCCTGGGCTTCGCGGTGTTCTTCGCCACCAACCTGCTGCAGCCGCTCTGGCTGCAGACCCGGATGGGCTATATCGCCACCTGGGCGGGCCTGGTCGCGGCGCCGTCCGGCGTGGTGGCGGTGATCCTGACGCCGTTCGCCGCACGGCTGATGAACCGCATCGACGCGCGCTGGACGGCCAGCCTGTCGCTGCTGGCCTTCGCCGCCTCGTTCTATCTGCGCTCGCTGTTCACCAGCGACGTCGACTTCTTCGCCCTGGTGATCCCCATGCTGGTGCAGGGCCTGGCGATGAGCGTGTTCTTCGTCTCCATGGTGACGATGGCGCTGAACGGCGTGCCCGGAAACCAGGTACCGGCGGCGTCGGGCATGTACAACTTCCTGCGCATCTGCGCCGGCAGCTTCGCGGCCTCGCTGGTCACCACCTCCTGGGACCGCTCGGCGGCCCTGCACCAGACCCGGCTGTCGGAGGTGATGGCCCCGCTGGATCCCGCCTTCACCCAGACCCTGCAGAAGCTGCAGGGGGTCGGCCTGACGGCGCAGCAGGCGCTGGGCGCGGTGGGCAATCAGGTGACCAGCCAGGCCTACCTGCTGGCGACCATCGACATCTTCCGGGTCTGCGCGATCCTGATGCTGGCGGTCCTGCCGCTGGTCTGGCTGACCAAGAAGGCCCTGGGCGCTGGGGCCTCCCACGCCGCGGCCGACTAGCTAGTTGCAGGTCTCGCTGGCGCGCAGCTTGCGCCAGACAGTCATCCGCGAGACGCCCAGGCGCCGGGCGATCTCGACGGGCCCGACGCCGGCGCGCTGCAGGGCGCGGATCTCCTGAGTGGCGGCGGGGCGGGCCCGGCGGGTCAGCCCGGTCGGTTCCACGGCGGCGACCGCTTCCAGGGCGGCGCGCAGGGCGCGCCCGTCCGTCCCGGTGCTCGACAGCTGCGGCTCGGCGACGAACAGGCTCGCGCCGCGCGCGTCCAGGCGCTCCAGCACGTGCAGCATGCCGCGACCGCTGGCCGCCAGCTGATCGAGGCGCGCGACCACCAGCTGATCGCCCTCGCCGATGAATTCGAGAATCGACTCCAGCACCGCGTCGTCGTCGCCGCCCGGCGCGGCCGGCTCTTCGGCGCGCACCACCTGGCAGCCCAGCGCCTTCAGCGCCGCGGTCTCACCGGTGGGGTCCGCATCGCGGAGCCTGACGTAGCCAATCCTGAGCATTGAACCCGCGGCTCCCAGCCCAACGAGGTGTGGCGCTTAGGGTCCCAAAAGCGGAGCTTCGCGCCAAGCCGCTGAAAGGTTAAATCGCGGCAATATTTGACCGTCTCGGACGGTGATTTAGGCGGGATTGTGTTCGTTTGACGCCGACTTTGCGTGCTCTGTAGAAAAACTCACCGGGTCGCGGCGCAGAATGTATTCATGGTCGACTGTACGGCCCACGCGGAAGCCGTATTCGCCGACCTGTCTGAAGCCGCGGCGCTCATAGAATCGCTTGGCGCGGTGATTCTCCGACCAGACGCCGAGCCACACCGCGCGGGGTCCGTCGCGCTCCAGCCAAGCCATCACCTCGTCGATCAGCCGCGCGGCCAGGCCGCTGCCTTGCCAGGCCTGGGTGACGTAGATGCGCTTCAGCTCGCCGCAGGCGGGCGTCACCTCGGCGTGGGGCAGGGTGCAGGGCGCGCCGGCCAGGGCGTAGCCGATCACCTCGCCGTCAGCCTCGACGAGCCACAGGGCCTTGGCCGGATCGGCCAGGTCGGCGCGGATAGCCTCGAGGTCGTGGGCCTCGTCCAGGAAGTTCGCCAGGTCGTCGGCCGGGTACAGATGGCCGAAGGTCTCGATGAAGGTCGAGCGGCCGATCGCGGCGAGGGCCTCGGCCTCGTCGGATCTTGCGCGTCTTATCAAGGGTTGAGGCATCGGGCTCCGCTGAGGTTAGGATGAAGCATGACCGTCGCGATCTACACCCATCCGGATATGTTCGACCACCGTCCGGGCGTTTCCCACCCTGAGCGGCCCGAGCGGCTGTCGGCGGTGACCGGCGCGCTCGATGAGGCGATCGGCCTGGACCTGATGGTCCGCGACGCGCCCCTGGTGGAAGAGGCCGACCTCGCCCGGGTGCACCGGCGCCCGTACATGGACGCGATCCTGGCCCTCGCGCCGGGGGAGCATCGCGTGAAGCTCGACGCCGACACCTTCATGTCCGCCGGAAGCCTGGCGGCGGCCCGCCGCGCCGCCGGGGCCGTGGTCAGCGCGGTGCGCGACGTGGCCTCGGGCGAGCAGCAGCGGACCTTCTGCGCCGTGCGCCCGCCGGGCCACCACGCCGAGCCCGGCCTGCCCATGGGCTTCTGCATCTTCTCCAACGTGGCCGTCGCCGCCCGCGCCGCGCAGGCCGCGGGCCTGGCCAAGGTCGCGGTGGTCGACTTCGACATCCATCACGGCAACGGCACCCAGGCGGCGTTCAACGGCGAGGACGGCCTGTTCTTCGCCTCGATCCAGCAGTGGCCCATGTGGCCCGGCAGCGGCCACCCGTCCGAGCCCACCGCCGCCAATGTGGTCAACGCGGTCTCGCCGGAGGGCGCGCCGCGGGAGGTGTGGCGCAAGGCCTTCGAGAGCCTGATGCCCGCCGTCGACGCCTTCGCGCCGGACCTGATCATGATCTCCGCCGGCTTCGACGCCCATCGGCGCGACCCGGTGGGCGGCGGCGGCCAGTCCCTGGAGGCGGAGGATTTCGCCTGGGCCACCCGGGCCATCGTCTCGGTGGCCAATCGCCATTCCAGGGGGCGGGTTGTGTCCTCGCTCGAGGGCGGTTACGACCTTGAGGCTCTGGGCTCCTCGGCGCTAGCGCACGTGCGGGCTCTTTCGGACGCTTGACGGGAAGAAGACGGGCCAGCGCTTTGACCGCAGAGGTTCCTGCCGCGTCCGTCGAACCTGGCTCCATCGTCCTGGCGCGCCACGGCGAGCCGGCGCTCTCGCGCCAGGTGACGCTGACGGCCAAGGGCTATGGCGAGTTCTGGGCCAACTACGAGGTGGGCGGCATCGTCCCCGGCCAGACCCCGCCCGAGACGCTCAGCGCCTTCGCGGCGCGGTGCGGGATCATCGTCTCATCCTCGCGCCGGCGCTCCATCGAAAGCACCCAGGTCCTGGCCCCCGGCCGCGACTTCACCCGCCATGACGAGATGGTCGAGGCGCCGCTGCCGCCGCCGCCCTGGCCGGGCTGGGTGCGGATGTCGCCGAAGATCTGGGGCTTCTTCGCCCGGTTCTGGTGGTGGTTCTTCAACCACCACGAAGGCCAGGAGACCCGTCACGCCGCCGAGGCCCGCGCCGAGCGGGTGGCGGTGATGCTGGAAGGCCTCGCGGCCCAGGGCCAGAACGTGCTGGTGGTGGCCCACGGCTTCTTCAACTTCATGATCGGCCGGGCGCTGCGCCGCCGCGGCTGGCGCCAGACGCGCAGCGAAGGCTACAAATACTGGTCGACGCGCCGCTTCGAGCGGCCGTAGAGAAGTCCCCATGTCCGAACCCGCCGCCATTGAGACGATGACCTTCGAGCAGGCGCTGGCCGAGCTTGAGCAGATCGTCTCGCGGCTGGAGTCCGGCCAGGCGCCGCTGGAAGATTCCATCCGCATGTACGAGCGCGGCGCGGCGCTGAAGGCCCACTGCGAGGCCCGCCTGGAGGCCGCGCGCCTGCGGGTGGAGAAGATCGTGATGGGCGCGGGCGGCGCGCCGGGAGTTGAAGCCGCCGAGTTCAACTGATGCCACCGGAACTGGCCCAGCGCGTGGCGGAGGCCGCCGACCTGGTGACGGTGGCGCTCGACGAACTGCTGCCCCGCGCCGAAGGCCCCGAATCGCGCCTCACCGAGGCCATGCGCTACGCCGCGCTTGGCCCCGGCAAGCGCCTGCGCACCTTCTTCGCCCTGGAAACCGGCAAGATGTTCGACCTGCCGGAGCGCTCCGTCCTGCGCGCGGCCTGCGCGCTGGAGTGCATCCACGCCTACAGCCTGATCCACGACGATCTGCCGTGCATGGACGACGACGACGTGCGCCGGGGCCGGCCCACCGTCCACATCGCCTATGACGAGGCCACCGCCATCCTGGCCGGCGACGCCCTGCAGACCTCCGCCTTCGAGATCCTGGCTCACCCCGACACCTGCTCCGACGGGAACCTCCGGGCCGAGCTGGTGATGAAGCTCGCCCAGGCTTCGGGGGCCAGGGGCATGGCCGGCGGCCAGATGATCGACATCCTGGGCGTTCGCGACGACATCGGCGGGGTGGCGCGCATGCAGCGGCTGAAGACCGGGGCGCTGATCGCCTGCGCCTTCGAGCTGCCGCTGGTGCTGGCCCGGGCGAAGGATTCGGAGCGCCACGCCATGCTGGCCTTCGCCCACGACCTGGGGCTGGCCTACCAGATCGTCGACGACCTGCTGGACGCCGAGGGCGATGCCGACAGCCTGGGCAAGGCGGTCGGCAAGGACGCCGCCAAGGGCAAGGCCAACTTCGTCACCCTGCTGGGCGTGGACGCCGCCCGCGAGCGCCTGACGCTGCTCTCCACCCAGACCAAGGCTCACCTGGAGCCCTTCGGCGGGGCGGCCGAATTCCTGCGGGCGAGCGTGGATTTCGTGCTAGAGCGCCGAAACTGAACCTGTCCCGGCAGTCCGCTTAGCTCATGCCCTCAACGCCTCTTCTCGACACGGTCGCCTCGCCCGCCGACACCCGCGGCCTGTCGATTCCCCAGCTCCGCCAGCTGGCCGACGAGCTCCGCGCCGAGACCATCGACGCCGTCTCCCAGACGGGCGGCCACCTGGGCGCGGGCCTGGGCGTGGTCGAGCTGACCGTCGCCCTGCACCACGTCTATGAGACGCCGGACGACATCCTGATCTGGGACGTCGGGCACCAGGCCTATCCGCACAAGATCCTCACCGGTCGCCGCGACCGGATCCGCACCCTGCGCCAGGGCGGCGGCCTCTCGGGCTTCACCAAGCGCGCCGAGAGCCCCTACGACCCGTTCGGCGCGGCCCACGCGGCCACCTCGATCTCGGCCGCCTTGGGTTTCGCCGCGGCTCGCGACCAGAAGGGCCAGGATAACCGCGTCGTCGCCGTGATCGGCGACGGCTCGATGAGCGCCGGCATGGCCTATGAGGCGATGAACAACGCCGCCGAGACGACCAAGCAGCTCACGGTCATCCTGAACGACAACGACATGTCGATCGCCCCGCCGGTGGGCGGGATGAGCGCCTACATGGCCCGCCTGGTGTCCGGCGGCGGCTACCGGTCGATCCGCCGGGTGGGCAAGTCGGTGGCCAAGGTGTTCCCCAAGCCGATGCAGGAAGCCGCCCGCAAGGCCGAGGAATACGCCCGCGGCATGGTCACCGGCGGGACCTTCTTCGAGGAGCTCGGCTTCTACTACGTGGGTCCGATCGATGGGCACGACATGGACGCCCTGGTCCACGTGCTGCAGAACGCCCGCGCCATCACCGACAAGCCGGTCCTGGTCCACGTGGTGACCCAGAAGGGCAAGGGCTACGCCCCGGCCGAGAACGCCGCCGACAAGCACCACGCGGTGGTGAAGTTCGACGTGGTCACGGGCCTGCAAGCCAAGGGGCAGGCGGCCGCGCCCAGCTATACCAAGGTGTTCGCCCAGGAACTGGTGAAGCGGGCCGAGATCGACCCGAAGATCGTGGCGATCACCGCGGCCATGCCGTCCGGTACGGGCCTCGACCTGTTCGGCGAGCGGTTCCCGGAGCGGACGTTCGACGTGGGCATCGCCGAGCAGCACGCGGTGACCTTCGCCGCGGGCCTGGCCGCCGACGGGATGAAGCCGTTCGCGGCGATCTATTCCACCTTCCTGCAGCGCGGCTATGACCAGGTGGTCCACGACGTGGCCATCCAGCGCCTGCCGGTGCGCTTCGCCATGGACCGGGCAGGGCTGGTGGGCGCCGACGGCCCGACCCACGCCGGCTCCTTCGACATCGGCTTCATGGGCGCGCTGCCCGGCATGGTGCTGATGGGCCCGGCCGACGAGGCCGAGCTGGCCCACGCCATCGCCACGGCCGTCGAGATCGACGACCGGCCGTCGGCCTTCCGCTATCCGCGCGGCGAGGGCACCGGCGCGGCCATTCCGGCGCTCGCCGACCCGCTGGAGATCGGCAAGGGCCGCATCGTCCGCGAGGGGACGGCCGTCGCCATCCTGTCCTTCGGCACGCGTCTCAGCGAAGCGCTGAAGGCCGCCGACATGCTGGCCGCCCGCGGGCTCTCGGCCACCGTCGCCGACGCCCGCTTCGCCAAGCCGCTGGACGTCGACCTGATCCTTCGGCTCGCCCGCGACCACGAGGCCCTGATCACCGTCGAGGAGGGCTCGGTCGGCGGCTTCGGTTCGTTCGTGCTGCAGGCCCTGGCCGAGCACGGCGCCCTGGACCGCGGCCTGAAGGTCCGCAGCCTGGTCCTGCCCGACGTCTTCCAGGATCAGGACAAGCCGGAGCTGATGTACGCCCAGGCCGGTCTCGACGCGGAAGGCATCGTCCGCGGCGCGCTCGCCGCGCTCGGCATGGACAACGCCATCGCCAAGGGCTGGCGCGCCTAGCTCAACGCCGTCCGATCTCCCGGCGGCTCAATCGCAGCGCTTTTCCGAGACGTTGATCTTGCGCGGCGCGCCGGCGCATTTGGCGTTGCGGTAGATCTCGATGACGTGGGTCGCCTTGTCCTTCTCCGCGCAGGTCTCGCCCGGTTCGCCGCCGGGGCCGCAGGTCTTGAAGGCGCCTTCCCGCAGGATGACGTACCAGGTCCCCTCCTTCGGATTGCCGGAGAGCGAGGTGCAAGGGTGGGTCTTGGCGGCGTGCTGGACGTTGCAGGCCTGACCGCCCGCCGGGGGCTTCAGCCCCTTCACCTCCGAGGTCCCGGTGGTCTCCTTGGGCTGGGCGGCCGCGGCGGTGGCTGCCAGGGCGAAACAAAGCGTACCGAACAGGACTGAACTGCGCATGGCTGTCTCCTTCTTCGGAGGCTTGACCATGGCGCCGAAGCGGGGCTGTCGCAACCTGGGCGGGTCCGGGCCTGCTGGCGCAGCCTGCGCGCGCTACTTCGCCTTGGCCCGCTCGGCCCGCAACGTGCCGCCGTCGACCCCCGCAATCGTCGCGCCGGTCGCGTCGAAGGTGACGTTGACGTCGGCGGCGCCGGCGTAGAACCGGTCCGGCCCGTTCTGTTGCAGGCCGATGAGCGGGTAGCCGGTCACCTTGCCGTTCAGGAAGCCGTCCTTGTCCGCGGTGATCGCGAAGGTTCGCCCGTCCGGCAGGCGATAGTCGCCCACGTACTTCGCCAGGGTCGCGGGCGGCAGCATGGCCTGGTAGGCGCCCAGCGGCATGGCCGGCGGCAGCACGGCGGGGAAGCCGTCGGTGACCAGCCGCGGATAGTAGGAGAGGTGGGTCTCGCCCTTGTAGAGCTGGCTCTTCAGGATGATGCCGGGATGGCCCTTCAGCGCCTTGAGCAGGCCGTTGTAGCCGTCGGTCATCTGACCGCTGCCGCCGGGCTTGGCGGCGCCTTCCTTCTCGCCGACCGTCAGGTAGATGTGCTGGCCGTGCGCTTTCGGCGCAGCGGCGGCCACCTTGGCGATCAGGGCCGGGTCGGCCCAGGCCGAGGCGCTGCCGATGATGTAGCCGTAGAAGGCGTCGGGCTTGTCGGCGAAGACATTGGCCGCGAACAGGCCGCCGAACGAGTGGCCGAACAGCACCGAGCGGGCCGGGTCGGCGGGGTACTTGGCCTCGATGAACGGCTTCAGGTCTTCCAGCAGGAAGGCCTCGAACGCCGCGCCGCCGCCGCCGTAGCTCGCGCCGTGGTCGGTGACCTTGTTGTGCAAGAGGTCGGTGTTGCGGAACAGGGCCTGGCCCGGCAGGTAGCCGACGCTGACGATGATCGCCGGCTCCATGGCCGAGGTGTTCGACAGCAGCGACCCCTGCGCGCCGGCCAGGCCGTAGCCGTTGTCCAGGGCATAGATGACCGGCAGCTTCTGCCCGGGCAGGAAGGCGACGGCCCCGGGCGTGTTGATCGTCACGGTGAAGTCGCGGCCGATGCGATCGGAGTGGACGACCAGCCGCGTGTAACCGGGCGGCAGGGCCGGGTTCTCCGACACGACCTTGAGAGGCTCGGCGTTCGCCGGTGTCCCGAAGGCGGAAAGGGCGATCCCCATGGCCAGGACCGTTGCGATGGCGCGCAGCATCATGTCGTCTCCCCCGAACGTCGGCGAAGGCTAGGGCAGCGGCGCGGGCTGTCAAACGCCCTTACGGCGCGCGGCAGAGGCGCAGGAAGTCGTGAGCCTCGGCGAAGGCGTTGGGCAGCACGATGCGGCGGGTCGGGAAGACGATCGCCAGCTCGCCGGTGTCGGCCAGGCGGCTGAGCACGGGGTCGGAGGCCGGGGCGCTGAACGCGATGTCCATGGCGCCGGCCGTCTCTTCGTCGGCATGGCCCGCGCCGGCGTAGCGGGCGAAGACCTTGCCCGACCAGAGTTCCAGGGCCGCCGGATCGCCGCGCCGGCCCGCGACGGTGACCGCCACCTGACCCGAGCGCACGCGGCAGGTCAGCATCACGCGGACGTCGTCGGTGTCCGGCGCGCCGAACGCTAGCCTGGCGCCTTCCTCCGCGTTGGCGCTGACGCTCCAGCGCATGGCGGGGTCCGGCCGCTCTGTCGGCGTGAGGAACCCGCCGAGGGTGGCTGCCAAGCCAAGGAGGATCAGATGAGGCATCGACGCTAGAACGGCGTGAAGCGCTCGATGAGGCTCTGGCCGGCCGGAGTCTTCTGCACGCGGCTGATGTCGCCGCGGCCGCCGTAGCTGATGCGCGCCTCGGCGATCTGGGTGTGCTTGATGGTGTTGGCCGAGGAGATGTCCTCGGGCCGCACCACGCCGGCGACGGTGAGCTGGCGCACCTCGGTGTTGGTGCGCACCTCCTGGGTGCCCTGGATCACCAGGTTGCCGTTCGGCAGGACGCCGGAGACCACGGCGGCGATCGTCAGGCTGATCTTCTCCTGGCGGTTCACCGCGCCGGCGCCCGCATTGCTGCTCGTCGAGTTGGTCTCCAGCGCATTGGCCGGATCGAAGCCGCCCGGCAGGATCTTGCCGAGGCTCGACTCCAGGCCGAGCAGGTGCGGGATGCCGGCCTTGGTGCCGGCCGTGCGCGAGCTGGAGGTGTTGTTGGTGGTCTTGGCGCTGTCGTCGATGTCGATCTGCACGGTGAGGATGTCGCCGACCTTGTTGGCGCGCTGGTCGTTGAAGAAGGTCCGCGCGCCCACCCGCCAGAGCGAGTTGGCGCTGGCCGGCTGGGGCGTGTCGCGCGTGGCGAACTTCTGCTCCATGGGCGCGAGCTGGGCGGGGTAGCCGACCGGGGCCAGCTCAGGGCCGTGCACGGCTTCCTTGACGGTGGTGCAGGCGCCGAGCGGGGCGAGCAGGATGAGGGCGGCGGCAAAAACGGGACGCATCGGGAGACTTCCTCTTAACGGGCGGCGTAGCGGGCGGAACGGGACGGGACGGACTTCAGCTGGTCGGCGGCCGGGCCGACCACGGCCTCGCCGGGACCGGTGACCAGGGTCTGGACGACCTTCTTGGACGTGGTGTTCTGGACGGCGAGCGGCTCGCCAACCCCGGCGGCGGCCATGGCCTTGCCCTGCAGCGAGAGCGTCACGCCGCCGGCGTCATAGGTGACGGTGACGATGTCGCCGGCCTTGATCACCATGGCGGCGCCGATGTCGCGGGCCTGGACGACGGCGCCTTCGCGCAGCGGCCGCTTGGCGACCTGGCCGATCACCTGATCGGCGTCGGTCGGCGCGTCGGGCGAAGCGCCGGCGACCTTGGCGTAGATCAGGTCGGCCGGCTGCACCAATTCGCCGGCGGCGATGTTGCGGGCGTAGGTGAGCACCGAGACGTTGCCTTTCGCGGCGACGCCGGATGCGGACGTTGTGGCGAGCGCGGGGCCGCCGTGGACGACGATGGTCCGCAGGCCCTCGGCGTTGGCCCAGTCGAGGCCGGCGCGGCGGGCGGCCTGCTGCACGAGGTTGGCGTTGAGCGCGACGCTGGCGCCCTGGCGGGTAGCCACCGGCACGCCGGCCGCCTGGCCCGCGCCGTCGAACAGGTCGCCCAGGGTGACGATCCCGCTGGCGTTGGCGGTGTCGGCCTTGAGCGTCACCGGCTGGCCCGCGAACGCCGGCGTGGCGATCAGGACTGCAGCGGCGGCGAGGAGGGCGAAGGCGCGCATGGCCTACGACTTCACCTGGTTGGCGACGCCCAGCATGGAGTCGGCCGTGGAGATCACCTTGGAGTTCATCTCGTAGGCGCGCTGCGCGACGATCAGGGCGGTGATTTCCGACACCGGGTCGACGTTGGAGGCTTCGGTGTAGCCCTGCAGCAGGGTGCCGACGCCGGCCGTGCCGGGGGTGCCGGTGGTGGGCGCGCCGGAGGCTGCGGTCTGCAGGAACAGGTTCGAGCCCTGGGCCGACAGGCCGCCCTCGTTGACGAAGGTGGCGAGCTCGATCTGGCCGACCACGTTGGGCGTCGGGCTGCCGGGCTGCATGACCTGCACCTGGCCGGACTTCGAGATGGTCACGTCGGTGGCGTCCTGCGGGATCGAGATCGCCGGCTGGATCTGATAGCCGTCCTGGGTGACGAGCTGGCCCTGGTCGTTGGTCGCCAGGTTGCCGGCGCGGCTGTAGGCGATGTCGCCGGTGGGCGTCAGCACCTGGAAGAAGCCGCGGCCGTCGATGGCCAGGTCGAACTTGTTGCCGGTGGCGGTCATCGCGCCCTGGGTGCCGATGCGGTAGACCGAGCCCGCCTTCACGCCGGCGCCGATCTGCACGCCGGTCGGGACGATGGTGCCCTGGTCGGACGACTGCGCGCCGGCCGCTTCGAGCGTCTGGTAGAGCAGGTCCTGGAACTCGGCGCGCTGCTTCTTGAACGCGACGGTGTTCATGTTGGCGATGTTGTTCGAGATGACCTCGACGTTCATCTGCTGGGCGGCCATGCCCGTGGCGGCGGTACGAAGCGCTTGCATCGCTCAGGTCCTCACTAATTTACGCGACCGAGCCGGGCCACGGAGTTCCGCGACAGATCGGCTTGGGACGACATCATCTGGGTGGTTTGTTCGTAGGCCCGGCTGACCTCGATCATCCGGGTGATCTCAAGGATCGAATTGACGTTGGAGCCTTCCAGCATCGCCTGGCGCACCTTGGCGTCGGTCGCCGGCGTCGGCTGCTGGTTGGACGAGTTCTTGTAGTAGTTGTCCCCGGTCTTCTCGAGCGCGCCGAGGTTCGTGAACTGGTAGACGCCGATCTTGGCGACCCGCTCGGTCCCCTGGCTGACCGTGCCATCGGCCGCGACCGTGATCTCGCCGCCCTTTTGCGGGTCGATGACGATCTGGCCGCCGCCGTCGTCGGCGACGGGATCGCCGCTCTGCGTGGTCAGGTTGCCGTTGTCGTCCAGGCGGAAGTGGCCGTCGCGGGTGAAGCGGTCGCCGGCCTTGGTGGTGACCTTGAAGAAGCCCTTGCCCTCGATCGCCAAGTCGAAGGGCGCGTCGGTGCGGCGCAGCGCGCCCTGGCCGAAGTCGCGCGCCACGCCGTCGTCGCCGACGAACTTGATCGGCCGCGGCCCTTCGAGCGTGAACGCCGGCGCGCCGGGCACCTCCTTGGTCATCAAGGATTCCACCTTGAAGCCGTTGGTGTCGGCGTTGGCGATGTTGTTGGCCACGATGTCCATCTGGCGCTTGAGCACCATCTGGTGGGAGAGGCCGACGTAGAGGGCGTTATCCATCGAATTTCCGAAGCCTTGAGCGGCGCGACACTTTCGCACCGAGGGGCTGCAAGCTTCGGGCCAACTGAAAAGCTCAACAATTTCAGCAAATAAGAAGGTTAACGGCTGCCCGGCGGCGGAATCTGCCGGGCAGGCTTGGCCGCCGTTAAGGTCGGTTAAAAACCGCGCGTTAACCAAAAAGGCCGATTGAGGGAGGTGATAGATATCTAAGGAACGCGCGCGTGGCCGAAGCCAAGGTCAAGGAGGCCCCTCCCGAGGAGGAGGCTGTCGAAGGCGAAGAGGGCGACGCCCCTCCCGCCAAGAAGAAGCTGCCGTTGATGTTCCTCATCGCCGGCGCGGCTGCGCTGGTGCTCGTCCTGGGCGGCGGCGGGACCGCGGCCTACTTCATGTTCCTCAAGCCCAAGCCTGACGCCGCGCACGCCGGCAAGGACGCCAAGAAGCCCGACAAGAAGAAGGGCAAGGACGAGAAGGGCAAGAAGGACGACAAGGCCGCGGGCCAGGTCCGCGAGGGACCGGACGGCGTCCTGTTCTATACCCTGCCCGACGTGGTCGTGAACATGCAGACCGCCGACGGCCGCCCGACATTCCTGAAGCTGAAGCTGACGCTGGAACTGCCCGACCAGGCGACGGTCGACGCGCTCGATCCGAACATGCCGAGGCTGCAGGACATGTTCCAGACCTTCCTGCGCGAGCTGCGCCCGGAAGATCTCTCCGGCAGCCAGGGCTCCTACCAGCTGCGCATGGAGATCCTGCGCCGGGTCAATCTGGTGATCGCGCCGTCGCACGCGAACGCCGTCCTGATCGAGGAGATGCTGATCAACTGACCTCGCGTGCGAGGGCAGGGGACGCGTAGACGCCATGGCCGACGAAATCGAACCCACCGCCGAAGAGACCCTGGCCGCCGCCACCGCGGCGCCGGAGGGCGCTGACGAGACGCCCAGCTGGGACGACGACGGCGACGGCGCCAACGAGCGCATCCTCAATCAGGACGAGA
>JACXTT010006927.1_pt1 | contig 16100 bp, 12 predicted proteins | sample 9270951 | NCBI WGS metagenome assembly JACXTT01 (sample SAMN15532306, study PRJNA645909) | rock metagenome | isolation source: weathered quartz diorite | place: Puerto Rico | collected 2017-06-21 | reverse complement strand
GCTGCGGGTCAGACTGTAACGTTCAGTGCTGACGTGTCGGGTGGTACTCCTCCTTACGGGGTTGGATGGGACTTTGGAGATGGAGGGATCTCGGTGGGGACGTCGACAACACACACCTTCGCAAGTTCTGGAACTTTCAATATCACTGCCGCGGTCTCTGATTCAAGCTCCAACGTCAAATCAGCCGTAACTAGCAGATTTGTTTCGGTAGGTTCGGGAGGCCAGTCAAATGGTCTCGCTGCTGATTTCTCATTCCGCCCCGCAAACCCGAGTGTCGGAGTTAGTGTCTCCTTCACGTCGTCGGTGTCTGGGGGAACTGGACCCTACACTTATTCGTGGGCCTTTGGGGATTCAGTCGGAACGGACACTGTGGCAAACCCGTCGTACAGTTATGCAAGTTCAGGATCGTTTTCAGTAACTGTCACCGTTGGCGACTCGGCCGGGGCCTCTGTCACCACTTCTCATGACGTTATCGTCTCGGCTGGGTCGTCCTCGTCAGGAGGATCAGGAACAGGAAGCACCAGCGGCCAATACTGTACCTCTCTCTCATCCGGCGCGACGGGCGACCTTGAGCCGATAGTGTCAGTAGACTACGTCAACCCGGCTAGCTCGGCAAGTTTTTCGGCCAATGCCATTTTTGACACGGGATCATCATACTCACTCGCCCCAACCTCACTAGCATCCACGCTAGGACTATCATTATCCGATGGCACCCCGGTAACTCTTACGACAGTTAGTGGAGGGACTATCCAGGCGACAGTTTTCCATCTTACTTTGAACTTCGGGGGAACATTGGAGGTGGTCAATGTTCCAGTCGCGTTTACTGATAGCACGAACCAGTTTCTAATCGGCCGGCTTGGCTTCCTCAACCACGTTAGTGTAACCTTTGACTCAACGGGACAGACGATATGTCTCAACGCTGGATCTCCAGCTCCCGGTGGGGGCAGTAGTTCTGGGTCAGGTTCGTGCGGTAGTATGGACGAGGATGATCCTGATGGGGACAGTGACGATTGTGGCCAGTCTAGCGGGACTGATAACGGAGGGACAGGAGATTCTGGGGACACTGACGACAATGATAGTGACGGTGATAGTTCTGGGAGCTCGGACTTTCTAGGAATCTCGACCACTACGACCGGCGGTGCGCTTTCTGGCTTGCCGGTAATGCTGACGATCATTCCTCTTGCCGCCTTGGCCGGTGTGGTTTTTGCCGGAATGGTGAGAGCGCTGAGACGGATTGTTTCCAAGAGGAGCAATCGTAGACGATGAAACCTGCGTTCTTGCTAGTTCTCCCGCTGCTCTTTCTGTCCACAATGGTCGCTATTCCTAGAGTTGGACTTGCTGCGGACTCGCCACCGGTCCTCTACGGTTGGCGCGGAGTTCTAGCTGTTGGCTCTGTCCACCACGATTCAGCCAATCCTCCTTCGGCAGTCTTTTCGGGCGAACAAGCGTCCAACACAGAGGTCACTTTTGCCGAGATGCAGACGAGGGGTTACAATGCTGCAAGGGTTGCCATCATCGATCCTGGGAACCAGCCCGACTCCGGAAGCTATGACAGCAACGCCTGGCACAGAACGCTCCAGCTGGCCCACCACTATGGACTATGGGTGATAGGGGACGATCACGAGTATGACTGTCCCAGCACTTCGTTTTGGCGGTCTGTGTTTCAGGATACTCCGCAGTCCAGTTACCCGAATGTTGTCTGGGAGCCGAAGAATGAGCCGCACTGCTCATCTCTTGCCGCAGATGATCAGGCGGTTATTGATGCGGCCCGTAACCTTGGCGATACTAGATGGTTCGTTCTAGGATGCAACAATGACTGTTCACCTGGCGGTGGAGGGTCAGACCTTAGTTCCTTCCCATCAGTCACTGATTCTCAAAACCATGTTTTCTATGACTTTCACGAGTACTACTTCTGGACCTCTCACTCTAGCTCATGGTCAGTCTCAGACGCTGTATCCTGGGCGGACCAGAAGTGGGCAGGAGTTCAGGACGTCGTCGGAACATTGCATCGGCCCTTCCTAGGAACAGAGTGGGGAGCTGAACTAGACTGTTTCGCATGTTCTCCTGACCAGAAGGTAGTAGGCTCTGCGGGCTACTCGCCAGAGACGCTGGCGTATGTCTCAGAACTGGCGAAGCTTTCCCACAGGGACGGGATTGGATACACGTTCTGGAATGCGGGAGACTGGAATGATGCCCCCGCGGGAATCACCGGAGCACTAGACACGTTCGGGTCTTGTCCTCCAATGAGCGGAGCAGGCCTTCCCTGTTTACCGCTGCCAACAAGTACTCCGATCGGTTTGCACTCATCGTTCAGCTTTGTTCCAGCGGCCCCCCAATCCGGCCAGTCCGTCGCCTTCACCGCCTCGGCGACTCAAGGGACAGGACCATACACTTTCTCCTGGAATTTTGGAGATGGGGCGATGGCGGCTGGGAGTAGCGTCACTCACACTTTTGCATCGCCTGGAGCCTTTAACGTCACGCTGACCGTAACCGACAGCGCATCCGCCACATCCTCCACTTCAATCTCGATCGGGGTCTTGCCACAGTCGGTGAGCTGCAGCGCTGTCGATTACAATGGAAATGGTAGAGTGGATGTTCTCGACGTGAGCGTGTTCGCGATCCACTTTGGAGCAATTAGAAGTGATCCATTGTATGGAGCGAAGTTTGACCTCAATCAGGACGGGACGATTAACATAATCGACCTTTCAGAGCTCGCCCTGGTCTACGGTCAGGCTTGCTAGCCCCTGAGCCGAAGCTCGGGGTGGGAGATGGTCCCGTGCGAGCATCCTAGTCGTGCTCGGCCGACTTGTCAATGCTCACCGCTGACCTTCGAGAGAAAAAAAGGAGAGTTAGAAGTTCTAGCTGAGAGTGGCCTATCCTACGATTAGCGTGCCTAGCATCCAGGGGTGGAAGAGGCATGCGTAGGTGTAGGTGCCTTTGGCGAGTGGTCCTGTGTCGAGGTTCCAGGTCTGTCCTGGAGCGATTGTTGCGTTGACTACTCCGTCGCTGATGGGTATGTGTAGTGTCTTGAAGCCTTCTGTTGTAGTGATGAGGGTCGTGTAGGTTGAGAATGTGTGGAATATTGGTGAGATGTTGGTGATGGGAATGGTAGTTCCTTGTGTGACCCGTAGGTTGTTGGGCTGGAATCCCCAGCTTGCGCTTCCGCTGAAGAACTGGGTTGTGGATCCTTGGTGGTGGTCTATGTTGACATTGATGGTGGTCCTAGAGCCGCTTGAGGTGACGTGTAGTGTGCCTTGCATCCATGGGTGTATTTGGCAGAAGAAGGTGTAGTCGCCTGTCGACAAGCTGGTGGTGTCGAGTGTGTATGTGTCGCCTGACTCGATTAGTCCGAAGGTTGAGAGCGAGTCGAACTTCCCATCGGGGATGGGAACGTTGACCATGGCGCCTTCGAATGGTACTAGCATCTTGGTTGTGTAGCTTGTGACGGTGTGCTGATCATAGCCGTTGTTGGTGAACGAGACTTTTCCGCCTTGACCTACGCTGATCGTTCCAGGGTGAAAGGCAAAGGCCCCCTTGCCTGGAAACTTGAGATCCGCATTGAAGACCCTAGGTCCAACGATGCTGATTCCGGCGGACGCATGTGCAGCATGCACTGGGAGGAGGAATAGTACTGCCGCGACGATGAGAGTGCCTTGTATCATGTGTTTTGATGTTTTGTTCATGCTGGTTCGGGCGGGGTGAGTTTTTGCTGCTAATAAGAGTATTACGTCCGCGTGTTGAATTCTATATCTCAGGATTGCCGAGGCAAGGTTGAGACTCCTGTCAATTGGAATAGCGCCTATTGCTTCTTATTCTGCGCACAAGAAAGTGCGAGGCTATCAATATGGCTGAGCCTGATGCCGACACGAGAGCGAGTTCGACTAGAAGCGTAGGACTTTGCCTGGCAACGGGCGGAAAGGTCTCAATTTCTGGTGCAACAGTCAATCTAGCGGTCGACACCGCAGTGTGATTCAAGCTGTCGGATGTGCCTAGTGTTACGTTGTAGGTTCCAGGACTATCGTAAGAGTGAATGGGAGTCGAAGCGTTAGAGCCGGTACCGTCTCCGAAGTTCCAGTGGTCCTGGAACGGTGAGACTCCCTGAACAACCGATCCCGTGAAGCTCACGTTCTCATCTGCCACGGGCGTTTGGGTTGTGACCGAAAGCTGGACCTTAATGCCGAAGAACGAAGTCATCGGGGAGGCAGTCAAGTCGTTGTTCGTCAACGACGGTAGATCCCACAGTAATTCCAAAGTGTTGAGAAATGAGTAGTGATTCAAGGTAACATTGGTTGTATAGATGTTCTTGATCGCCGAGCCCGCCCAAATGGCAGGAATACGAGTTGTGAATCTTCCTTCGTCCCAGGTCACGAACAATGCGGCGTTTCGAGTTCGAAAAAGAGTGGATTCCAGAATTTGTGGAATGAGGCCAGAGAGATACGTGTCACCCACTTTGGTTGTGCAGTCGTGCATATCATTGCAAAGATTTGGCGTTAGCCACATCAAGTTCGTCGCAATGGCCGGAGAGTTCAGAGCCGCGACAAGCCGAGAGGCATGGTATCCTGCAGGTTCTACTTTGGCGCACTCTGATGTATCGTTGATAACTTTTGCCAAGTAGACAAACGGATCGTGTCGGGGTGCATACTTGGCATAATTGTAGGTGTAACAGTTGGAGGGCATGTCTTCCATGTAGGCCGTCCAAGTGAGGCCAGCCGTCTCCATCAGATCTATTAGAGTCGCGTTCCTAATCGAGGGGAACCCGTTGCAATTGGTTGGAGGCCTGTTGCACGATGATGCGGGAGTGTAGGGTCCTCCTGCGATGAGGCCGAGATAATTTGGAAGACTGCCGTTGAAACTTATCTCGTGGTAATTTGTCGCTAGCCCGTAGGCGTTTGCGAGATAGTTCAGATACGGCGCAGCGGTCAGGTTTCCTATTACATCACCATAGTCTCTGTTCTCCATCAAAATGATTACGACGAACGTATTCCTCCCAGGTGTGACAGTCGAGAGAAATCGTGTGCCTCTGTCATCAGGCATAGAATTATGAAAGATTGAGAGAATCATAGGTACGGGAGGCTGAATGAGGCAAGAGAGTAGATAGAGTGTCAACAAGGCAACTGCGCAATTGAAGGCCCTCGTTTCATGCTCCCGCCGTGAACGGACCGAGTGATCCCGTGGGGTATATTTACCGAATTCTGCACCCTTAGCTCACTCTTTCCTATGATATCGAGAGACATGATTCGACGCGCAGGTCACTCTGCAGGTTCTCTTCAAACCTTAACGTCTCTGAATCTATGATTCAAAATTCCGGGCACTGTGGGCCTTTGGTTAAGCTCGAATCAACCCGTAAAAACTTTGGCGGAGTCCGTGCAGAAATGGCGGTTTGATCAACGCCACCCTTTGACAGTTCCAAAATCACGAAGAAAACCGAACCGACAATTACGACGTTGAATACCTCTTCATATAATCAGAAAAATCCCGAGTAAAGTCAGTCTCCTCGCGTTACTATAGTACTGAATAACTCATCTAACTCCCAAATGCTGTCACTGGCTAGGTTTTGACAGCAACGTGTCCAAACGACCGGAGGGTCCCAACTGAGGCCCCCAGCCATTTGTACTCTCCGTGTTCATTCACGATACTAGTAGAACAATTAGGCCGCCGCAAGCAAAACCTTTCCACTTATTTCCCAAGATTGGTCACATAACGCCCAAATACTTAACGGCCTTTGCGCAACTCGCGCAGGGGTCATTCACATGATCCCGGCGGATACTTTGCTGGAGAAGTCTCGCAGAGGAGCGAAGAACCTGATAGCAACGGAAGAAGAAACCAATACTAGGTCGCCTGAAAATCACCGGAAGCGGAGCTTGAAAGACCCTCAGCTAGCCCCTATACAGTGTCATGTAGACGACCGAGGATTCCTATATCAGATTCTTGGAACCTACGATGACATTTTTCCGCATATTGCTCGTGCATACGTCGTGGGCAATTTTGCGCGCGGTACCATAAGAGGATTCCATATGCACAAAAAGGAAACCAAAGCGTACTTCGTTGCAAGCGGGACCGCGAAGTTTGTGGTTGTGGGAGGAGACAAGAAGACTCAAACATTTGTCTTGAATTCCAGGAATCCAAGCGTTCTCGTGGTTCCTCCAAATAATAACCATGGGTGGATATCGCTTGAAGATGCAACCATGCTTGTTGCCATGTCCGACAAGACCCTGAAGGAAAGTGTTGAAGACGACTACAGGTCTGATCCGTTAATTCTTGGCGAAGAAATCTGGAAGGTAACACCACGGTGAGGATTCTCTTAACGGGGGGAGCCGGCTACATAGGTCGAATAATGATTAGACAGCTCTCTCAACGAGGAGACCAAGTTCGAGTCCTAGACTCGATGATTTATGGGAACCACGTCGACCAAGAAGGACCAGTTGAGGTGTTCAACTGTGACATTAACGACACACCAACAGTGCAAAAGGCACTTCATGACGTCGACATGGTGATTCATATGGCCGCAATAGTCGGCGATCCGGCATGCGACTTGGACCCTGAAAGGGCAGTAAAGACCAATTATTTAGCGACAGGCAATTTGGCCCGGTTGTGCCAATGCTCCAATACTCCGCTTGTATTCTTCTCGACATGTTCTGTTTACGGAGTTAGTTCAGGAGCCATGCTGGCCGAGAATGGCCGGACCCAACCGCTTTCCATTTACGCTAAGACGAAGCTTGCCGCGGAGGATCGTGTGAGAGCGACCAAGGACCATCTCATAGTAAGGCTAGGGACTGTGTTCGGTGTTTCTCCAAGGATGCGCTTTGACTTGGTAGTAAACCGAATGATCGGTCAAGCGCTTCTCAAAGGAGAAATTTCTGTCTTTGGGGGCGAACAGTTTAGACCGTTCATACATGTCAATGACATAGTCTCCAACGTTTTGAAAGCTATCGATGCTGGGGCAATAGGGACATACAATCTTGCCGGTAAGAATTACAGAATTCGTGAGATAGGGGACAAGATTGGCAACGCAACGCGATGCAAGGTGTCGACGCTTCCCGAGCAACGGGATCATAGAGATTACGCTGTGGACTCTGGACGAGCGGAGAGAGATTGGGGCGCAAAGTTCCCGACAACCATTGATTCTGCCGTGGAAGAAATAGGCACGTTCATCGAGACAAAGTCGATTAGTTCTTGCGAGGAGCCCATCTATAATAATGCAAACTGGCTAAGGACGCATGACAAGTGAAAGTACTCGTTACGGGTGGCACCGGGAACCTTGGGAGACAACTTCAAGCAATATTCCCACTTGCACGGAGTCCGACGCACAGGGAGCTTGACCTAACATCATTTGGTGACGTCAACGAATACGTTCACAAACTGAAACCATCCCTAATCATTCACACTGCTGCGCTGACCGGGATAAGGGAGTGTGAGGAGAACAAGAACCTGGCTTGGGGCACGAATGTTGTGGGGACAGAAAACCTCCTTAACGCATGCAAAGAACACGCCCCCCGTACGCGCTTCGTCTATGTGTCGACTGCTTGCGTGTTCTTCGGTGATAGGGGAAGTTATGATGAGTCAGACATTCCCAACCCAAAGAACTACTACGCTTTGACAAAACTTATGGGTGAGATTGCTGTGCGCAATTCAGGGCTCCACTCACTCATCATTCGGACAAACTTCGTTCCGAGGGAAAAGTGGCCTTATCCCGCGGCCTTCACTGACAGATTCGGAACTTATCTCTTCGCAGACGATCTCGCACTTGCCATTCAGAAAGTGATGAGCCTCGACATTGATGGAGTTGTCCATGTGTGTGGCGATAAGAGATTGTCAATGTATGACCTTGCTCGAATGACAACTTCCGAAGTGAAAGGAATGACTATGAAGAACTACAATGGTCCCCCCCTTACGGTTGACATGAGTCTGACCTCGAACAGAATCAAACCATTTCGCTTGACGACAGGGAAGATTGAAAAGTTCCTGACCGCTTAAGCGCAAAATGCGTCATCCTTGACTGTGAGCAATCTGCGTGTATCGTTAGTGGTTCCGGTCTGCAATGAGGAACACATTTTGACCAACCAGGGTTGCTTGCTCCTAGAGTACATGAGAAAGAGCGGGCTGAACTTCGAAGTAGTGTTCGTCGAGAATGGAAGCACCGATGCGACCCCTCAAAAGCTTCGGGCCCTCGCACAAAACAACGAGGTCAGAATTGAGACATTAAAGGAGCGCGACTACTCAAAGAGCATTCTTCAGGGAATTTCATCGGCCCGGGGCGACTATATCATTACAATGGGGATTGACTTCACAGACCTAACAATAATCGATCGGTGCATGGCCTCTCTTGCCACCGCTGATATCGTAATCTGCTCCAAGAACCTCGGGATTGACAGCCGTCCCATCGCTAGACGAATAGCAAATCGAGGGTACAACGCACTCGCTAGGATGGCGTTCGGAATAGAATTCTCCGACATCGAGGGATATCATGGACTCAAAAGAAGAAGCATTGAGAACATCGTACCCCAAATATATGCACGGGCTCACCTGTTCAACTTATGGCTCTTGTTGCTCGCCAAGCGTGAGCAACTCATCGTCACTGAAGTCCCTCTCTTCGTCAGAGAGGTCAGGCCCTCGCGCTTTTCGCATGGACCTATAATGGGCTATCTAGCATTTCTCTCATTAATCGAGTTCGCTAAACTAAAGGGAAGAGGATTCTAGCACAACAAAACCGGATGTCGACCGAGTTGCGTGTACTCGTCATCTCAAGCAGAGACATCAGTCATCCAAAGTGGGCGGGCGGAGATGTGTATCTTCATGAAATCCTTTCGCGGCTTGCCAAGGGAGGGGATGAAGTCATGATGGTTTGTGACCGCTATCCCGGAGCACCGAAACTCTCCGTCGCCTCGGGTATCTTGGTACAGAGAGTCTCCCCCGGTCTTCTTCGCCCTGTTAGGAATATTGCGATCTACCTGAGATACAGGAATTGGGCCGACGTAGTAATCGAAGAAGTGGAGGGACCCGCGGGCCCATTCTTTTCCCCTCTATACGTTCGGAAACCACTCGTTGGGCTATGGCATCAACCCGCGAGAAAGATTCTGTTCGCGCAATATCCATCGCTCATAGCCGGGTTGCTCACTACACTAGACTTTGTGTATGCAAGAATGCTAAGAGGCAGAGCGATTATCGTTCCATCTACCTCTAGCGCTGCGGAAATTAATAGGCTTGGGATTCCGCCCACAAGGATATTCGTGGTCCCTGGAGCCCCCGAGGACGGGCCACGAAATCAGGAACCGGTCCTCTCCCAAAGGAGTCCCTTCTTTTTGACGCTTGGAAAGTACCGGAAATACAAATGCTTCGACCACGCGATTCTTGCGCTAAAAAGTGTCCTCAAGACTCACCCTGAGTGCAACTTGCTCGTTGCGGGAGGCAGAACTAAGGTTGGAGCTGAGGAGGAGTCGCTACGCCATATCTCAAAAGTCGCGGGAGTTGATGACCACGTAAGTTTTCTTCCGCTCAGTTCAGACGAGAAAAACTGGGCACTCGCTAACTCAGTGGGCTTGATTGTGCCTGGTCCCATTGAAGGATTCAGCCTGGTTGCGGTCGAAGCTAACTCCCTCGGCACACCAGTCGTGGCCTCCAGCGGAGTCCCAACTGATGTTGTATTAGATGGAATTAACGGCCTTAGATACCACTTTGGAGATATCGAAGAGTTGTCCAAGGTTATGACTTTCTTGTTGGAGAACCGCGATGACTGGTCTGAGAAATGTATCAAGTTCTCGGAAGGGTTCACCTGGGATCGGTCTTCACAGATCTTGCGGATGGCACTCAGCTCCGTAATCTCTAGCTTTCCTGCAGGAGCCGAGATGGCGAAGTCAGCTCATGGGAATTGTGCCCTATAACTTCTCTCCTACTACTGACCCCACGGTACCAAACCAAGACGGTAGAATGGGATGGAAGCGACATACAATACGAAGGATCGGGCGAGGAGCCTTCCAATAGAAATTGAGAGGAAACTTCGTCACCTTTCCGGACCAGTGAATCGAAAAACCTCCATTTGCAAAAAACCTCTTAACCTCACTAATTCTGTACAGTGTTCGGCTAGGCTTACCCCTAGGCAGAAGTCTCACTATCTCAAGGAATCGGCCAATGCGGTTATACATCTCAAAACTTACCACTAGACGGCCGTGTGGTTGTAACACCCGACTCGCCTCTCGAATGAAGCGATCGGGTTCAGGGAGAAAATGAAACGATCTTACTGACAGCACATTATCGAATGAAGATGAACTCAGAGGCAGGCACTCTCCATCTCCTCTAATAATCTCCGTGCTACCGTGAGTCCGGGCCTTACTTGCATGGGCCATTCTACGAGAAATCTCGATTCCATAATAGGAAAAGCCATGTTCAGGCAATAGCTCTGCAAATCGCCCTGTCGCAGTTCCGATATGAAGAACATTGCAATGCTTCAACCACTTTAAAGCGTGGATCTTCTCTACCTTGTCTAAGAGCTTCCCTCCTATTCCTTCAAAACGACGGCTTTCATAAACCGCTACCTGTGCGTCGTACGCATGAGAGATTTCGTGCTTCAAAGAGTCGGCTAATTTCATTCTGGCTCCCTCATTAGCCGAAGAATCGAAAGAATGAAAACCGCCGCCATAATTACAGAATATGTTACCCCTATTATTCCCCAAGCGTTATTCGTGGCACCTGGCGAAAGGAAAGAAAAAGAACCTATCCCAGTTGCCCTTGAAGACAAGTTGTCCACTATAACCACGTAGGCAACTCCCGCCACAGAACTAGCGGCCAATCCACCAATGAGAAAAGCGCGGGCCTTCGTCACGGCATAAGTTGCGAAGAGTAGGCCGACTGGCCAAATAGCAAATTGAACGAACACAGTGGGGTAGGTTAAATGAAACAGAGTGACAACGCTAATCACATAAAACAGAGACGAAACCAACCGGCCTTCCGAATTGGTTCCATTTTTTAGCGCCCGATAAGCAAGAAAGGTTGCAAACAGAAATCCAAGTCCAGCGCCGATCGGGTATACGAGCGCCCCAACCTGATATCCAAACAATTGTAGGAGAAATCTGTAGTTGAGGCCGTAACCAACCGAGGACCAGAAGTTCAAGCCATAGGCGCTGAAGGGAAAGCTTCCTTCAACTATTACTTCGCCAGGAATGGCATGAAGAAAACGCTCCTCACTAGACAGAAAAATCGGCGACCTCGGCTCTAGTATCACCGGAACAAGTCCGATTAGGACCGGAAGACTTGACCAAAAAACTAGCTGAGTAACTCTTCTTCGTCTCATAGAGGTGATTCTGTCAAAGATGGATGGAAGAAGAGCTGCGAACCCCACTGGCAGTACGAGGCCCGTTGCTCCGGTCAACAAGCCTCCCTTCTTGTCATCGTGTCGCTTGATAGCAAAGAAGAGACTAAGTAACAATAGAAAGGTGAATACTTCATCGAACTGACCATAAACGCCTGATACGTATACACTCAGGGGATTCAGCAAGTATAACCCCCCGATTATCGCAGCGCGGTTCTGGAACTGTCTCCTTGCGATTCTAAAAATGAAATATGCGATTCCCAAGTCGGCGAGGATTGATGGAATCTTAACAAATACTCCCTGAAGCATGAAGACTGGGAGCGATAGGTACCTGACATCGGCAAAACCTGCCTGCCTGATAAGTGCGTATGGCAGATAGTTTAGAGTCTGGATGTAAACGAAGCCGGGCAAGCTAACCCACTCGCTGCCGAACGCACCAACGCTGTAGTAGATGGACGCGACTGCACTAAAGTTCTCAGTATCATTTGCCGCCGACACTAGGGCGACTGTGAGCCGTAAGACGATCCCGGCGGCCAGAATCCATAACATCAACTTTTTCGATCCCATTGGCCTCCGTCGAATCAAAGAATAACAGAGGAAAGTCATCAAAGAACTCGGAACGACGGTCGTGAGTAGTAGGAGATCCATAGTTCGGTTTGCCACGAGTGTGCTTGAAGGAGTCGGGAATCCAAACGTGCCCGACATGCCCGGAAACGGGATTCTCGACCATGAATCCTGGACGAAACTCAAGGTGACCCTAGAGAGTTTGTCCGTTCCTAATGGCACGAATAAGAATGCGATCTTGCCTTCCTCCAATCTCCAAGAGAGACTGGCAATTGGTTCGACGTTCGCGAAAGGAATGTTCGGTGTGACGAAATCTACGAAGGTTCCAACGGCTCCCGTGGATGTATGTTGGAAAACGAAGGGATCTCTTACTAGAATGAGGGTTCCGTTGACTTTCAACGCCTCAAATATCACGTACTTTGCTCCTATCGTGGCCAGCATCGAGTATTGGATGTAGGTTCGAGTAGGGTACCAGCCTTCATGAATGATATTTCTAGTTACATTATCGACTAGGATGGCGGATCCGTCAGCGAGCGGTTCAGCAACTCCTGAGGATGATATCTCAGAATATAGAACTGGAGTCGATAGTGCGAAAATTCCATCCGCAGTCATCCGATGAGACCCGTTCGCGAGTGCCGGTATGATTTCCTTGAGCTGAATGCCGCTGATTTCGGGCGGGTTGAATAGTCCGAGAGTTGAAAGTTCGCTTTTCGGGTCGATCCTCAACAGCTGCGAGCGGCCAGAACAAGCATTTGTTGACGAGGGATAATTCGAGTTCAGCCAGATTATGCCATACTTTGTCTCGAGGCCAGCAAATAGGTACGGGTGGCTAGAAATCTGCTGAACGATTAGCGACCCATTTTGAGAGTTCCATCCGGGCCAGCCAATCGAGACTATCCATGATGCCCCAGGATCGCAAGCGACATTGAAATAGATAATTGGTGTCACCGTGAGATTGACATTAAGCCCAACGGCCTCAGCAACCACTACCGATGTTGCGTTGGGTGAATAGAGGGTTGTCGATACGACTAGGTTTCCGTTGACGTTTGAGAGGTTGGCGTTTTGGGTGGTAACGATCCAACCGGCCGCATCTAGGCTTACCACTGGAGTGCGAGTTGCATTTGCCTCAGACAGTCCGTCAAATGAATTGCCCTCGGTTCGTATCATTGTGTCCGTCTGGTTGCTCAAGAGCCCTCTCGTTGCGAACGCGGCAGCTAAAGACACGAGGATTAGGGCGATGATCAGCAGGCGTTTGACTGTGAGATAGGCAAGGTAATTGCGCAATTTAGGTTTCATCAAACTCAGCTCGGCTAAGCCATCGTCGCGTTGAAAACTCCTATCTCCCCGAACTCTGCAACTCTTGGTATCTGAAGCGTCCCCACTTGATCTGTGTAGTAGATTGCGAATACCACTCCAATGGGTCCATAGTCAGTAACCACTTGTGCAAGACTTAACGAAGGAGGAGCAACTCGAACTCTGAGGTCGGAACGTCCATGCAAAATGGCAAACCCTTCAAAGTTTTCTGGTAGGAGGAGGATAGCGTTCCGCGGGGCATTCTGGTTACTCCACTCAATTGCTGATTCCAAGTGAGGGATCTCGGAATACCGCACCGATGATTCCACTAAGCTCGATGGCATATACGCGTAGGCACCCGGGTACCCCAGCCTAATTGTAGATGTTGAATAGCCGACCGCCAGCATCGCCAGAAGTAGGAGAAAAATGGCAGTACCCTGAAAGCGATTGAACGCGTTAATTGAAGAAAGTTTCTCGAGTCCGCTCCCAGCATAGACACTCAAAGGCAAAGCCAAAAGGAGCAACCACCACCAAAAATAAGACAGAGCAAATTGTGGAAGAATGAGACTATCGAAAGAAGCTGAAGTCAACCATCCAAGCATGGGAAGCAGCAGACTGTCCTTTCTGAAACCCAAAAACGCAAGAGGCAGGATAGGGGTCAAAGCATAAGCGGAAAGACTCGCTACCCGAATAACCAGAGTCGTGTAATCGGAAACCCCCGAAGGGGGTCCCCCGAGATAATTTGTGAATACGACAGAGTGAGGGATTACAACAGGCATGAAGCTCTGAGCGAATGGTGGCAATCCAATTGATCTACAGTAGAACTGAAACGCAAACAGAAGGCCAGACGGCACAAACAGTGCGACGGTCGCCGAGAGCCTCGTCTTCGAAAGCAGTCGAGCCGCGACTTGCCAAGATAACACCAAGAGCATTAAGACCGAAACCAATTCGTGGGTGGCCACAATCATCAGAGTAAGACCGAGAATCAACCATGGCCTTCTCTTTACTCCAGCGAAATCGCCTCTTGTCAAGACTATCAGACCAAAGAGAAAGGAGAGCCCCAAGATTTCGCGAAACTGATCCCAGCCAAGACGTAAGATTGCGGGCTGCATAAGAAAAATCATAGATGTAACTAGACTCTTTCTCGGGGCCCAGCCGAAGCCCCCCCTTACCATATAGTAGAAGGAAAGGGAAAAGCACCCATAAAGTGTTGGTCCGAAGAACTTCAGGAACAGGTATGTGTTTCCTAGGCTGACTATCGATAGTATTCTAAGCAATACGATAGTGAACGGAGCCCATACCCATCCAAATAATGTAAGCACGGCCGTATCCGGAAATTTTTCAATTGAGGGAACATACCCGACAAGGACGTCATAACCCACAGGGTATGGACCGCTGAAAAACTCAGGGAGGCTCCTTAGCGAGAAGGCGAAGCAGAAGACTAGCAGTTGCGACCTGAGCGTCTTCAGAGCGTTCAGCGGGGGCAACAGTAATAGACACGTTCAGGTCTGACGCTTTAAGTTCTATCAAGACTCAGGCTCATACAGGAAACAATAGAGACTCTACACATCATCGAGCCTTCGATAACGTGAAAAACTCACGAAGGCCCAGAATCAAACTCTGTCGTTGTAAACGACGTGTTCAGTCCCTGATAGGAGTAGGTCTGCGGGGTGCTTGACAATGTGAAGGAGCCGAAACTGCATTTGCCATAGATCAGTTGATGGGTGTTAGCCACAAACGCGTCAATGCAAACCGTGGCCGATGAGACGTTCTGACCGGTGTACGCCACCTTGGACTGCGTCGTGTAGTACGCGTCTCCATGATACCATTCAGTCATGAGTCCTGTGAAGAACTTGGAATTGTTCACCGTGTTACGGCCATAGAACATGTTCGCTCCGAACGCGCTGTAGTTATGAGATGCTGACGCGCCGGTATTGTTATCATAAGCGGCCATGACCACGTTCCCGCCTGAGAACGATAGGCTCAGGTGAATATTGTCCCTCGAATTCGCCGGAGAGAAATTCTGCAACAACGGCGCTGTAGTATTCCCGGTTGGCGAGAACACTTCCCAGGCGAAATGGACTCCTGCTGAGTAGCTCTGGCCTGTCGCTAGGGGCCAGTTGTACGACACTCCTACCTGATACCACCAGCCAGCACTAGACAGGCCGTTCAGCAAGTACGATGGACCAAAGCCATCAGTGTCATTCTGCTCTACCATAACCACGTTGGTAGATAGATAGGAATAGTCGGGACCGTAGATGAACGCGATCTGCTGGTCATAATCCGCATGATGAACCGTTGGCACAGTTACCCCGCAAGAACTGGCGCCACAACGAACGTAATTGTAGATTGAGCGGACGCTATCAGCAAACGAGTTTAGACTAGGCGCAGCCAAGTATCCTCCACCGATTGCTGCCAAAGCCAGAATACCGATCAACACAAGCGCTATGATGGTGCCCCCGCCACTCCCGTGATGCTGTGGGGGAATAGCATGAGCAGGAACTGTTGGAGCCTGCCAAGAGAGCCGCGTCCCGCAATGGACACAGTAAGCAGTGTACGCAGCGATCAGGTTACCGCAGACCGGGCACCTGTACGACTCCGTTACCCTTCCTCCTCAACAAGCCAACCTGAGCACGTAACCATTCAGTAGTGAACCTGCTTACCAGTAAAGGGGTAGTCCAGCGTCCATATTCATTTTCCTAGTACTCAAGACCCGAAGCCACGGGTTCAGATTTACCCCCAAGTCCGCGCCGTGTCATTCGCCCTCACATGCGTGCGGAAAGTAACTGGCAAATGTTCTGATGCAAATCCTGGGCAACGGGCGCGTCATAGTTCGACAGAACCGCAACTGTGTACCCGGTGTCCCAGAACATGGCAAAGTCAGCATTGATCCCGGAACTAGACCCTCCTCCACTATGTCCACGGACCGAGTGTCCGTTGA
>JACXTT010006926.1_pt1 | contig 16101 bp, 16 predicted proteins | sample 9270951 | NCBI WGS metagenome assembly JACXTT01 (sample SAMN15532306, study PRJNA645909) | rock metagenome | isolation source: weathered quartz diorite | place: Puerto Rico | collected 2017-06-21 | reverse complement strand
CACCGGATGAAGCTCTTCCGGGTCGGATTGCGCGGAGAGGGTAGTCGAGCCCACCAGGTCACAGAACATCACTGTCAACTGCCGCCGCCCGGCCTCCGGTGAGGCAGGGCGAGATGGTGCTGTCGTGGGAGGTAAGGAGGAACGCCTCGCCCGCTTTGGTGTCGGTGCCCCTTTGTAGCTGCGGCTCCTCCTTGGTGGAGGCTTTCCTCCCGCCTTCAGCGCAGTGCCACATTCCCCGCAGAACTTAGCCTGCAGGGGATTCTCACTCCCACAACTCGGGCAGCGGTTCTTGAGAGCACCCCCACATTCGTGACAAAACTTTACTCCCTCGGGATTGTCAAACCTACAGCTCGGGCATCGCATGTTGCCTCTTTACTCCCTCAGGCGCTCCGGGGCAAGGCAAACGCGCGCTCCCCAGCTTACCTCCCTAATTCGGCTCGTTGAGGTAGGATAAAAAAAGACCAATTACTTGAGGCTGCCAAGCAATGCCAGATCCGCTGCCCCTACCTTGTCTGCTCCGCTTTAGCAACTTGAGATCATTGACGAAATACCGCTGACGCCGACGCGCAAGGTCATTAAGAGTCGGCTTCGGGCTGTGCTCACAAGTCGGTCTGTGCCGATTCGGGCTGACTGAAATCCGGCAGCGGCGTGCCAGTTGCTTCGCTGTAGAGGACATCGGGGCAGATGTCGGCACCGTTGGGCCAGCGGATCGTACCGGCCTCGGCCCAGAGTTCAACTTGGGCGAAGTAGGCTGTGTCCCGCAACGGGCCGAAGACGCCTTCTGGATTTGCTCTCTGCAGACGTGCGCGCCAGTCAACGCGGCCGGAAGAGCCGTCATTAAAGGTCAGCTCCAACACATGATCGTGCAGATACTTCACGCTGGTTACTCGGGGGAACATAACTTCACTCCAACGGATCGATCGGTTGAGGAGGCAACTCTTGGGACGCGAGTTGCCAATCTCTGAGTAATTCTTGCTGATGAAGCGCCGCCCATTCAAGAACCATCGACAACGCCCGTCTCGGTAGCTTCCCATGAAGCACCCGAATCGGGTTGATGCCAATTTGTGCCTCTGCACTACCATACGCTGCATGGAAGTGCGGTGGCGCATGATCGCTGTAAAATATTCGGATTATGATGCCGAAGAAGCGGCTAATCTCGGGCATCATTTCACCTTTCTTGATATCGCGGATTCCGCGGCGCAAAAAAGAGGCGTTCGGCGTTCTGGTAGAGAAACTTGTCGAGCACGCCTTCGCGCAAGTCCAGTTCCTTGGCTTCGGTAATGCACCGGTCCATCGGCAACACCGGATGATCGGAGGCGAACATGATCTTGTCCTGGCCGCGAGTGTTCATGAAGTGAATCAACTCCGGCGGGAAATACTTAGGGGCGTAGGCAGAAGTCGTAAGGTAGAGGTTCTTGTACTTAATCATCAGCCGAACGGCGATGCCCCACCAGGGGTCGGCGCCGTGAGCCATCGAGATTTTCAGTTGCGGGAAGAAGTAGCATACCCGGTCAAGATAGAGCGGGTTCTGGCACTCACCAGGCTTCGGTGGGCCGGGCAGGCCGGTGTTCACCGAGATCGGCAGATCCAGTTCGATGCATTTGGCGTACAGGGGATAGTAAACGCGGTCGTCGGGCGGAAGGTCGAAAAAGAAGGGGACGACACGCGCCATGACAACTGGGTAGCTTTTGACCAGCTCTTCGAGCGCCCACAGGGCTGACATACCCTTCCGAGGATCAACCAAGACGGAGAGAAAAAACCGGCCAGGATACGCTTTGGGAAAGGCGAGGATTTTATCGGAAGGATTTTCTGCTGGAAGCGTGACGATGGCCTTCTCGACGCCAACTTGATCCATGATGGCGATCAGCTCTTCAGCGGAGAATGTCTTGAAGAAATCCTTGCTGCGCTTGAAGTAACCCTCCGCGGTTCGCACCGCGTAATCCGGAGCGCGTTCGCGCGACGAACCTACACTCACATTCACCCAGCAATCGATGGCCCGTACGTCTGGCATATTCCCCTTCTCCTCGCACGAGAACGATTTGGCGGGACCGCGATTCTAGCGGCCCTTGTAACCGGGATTCGTCGGGCGTTCGAGCCAGGCCCGGCGTTGCGCAAAGGGCAGGTCAACGTAAGTCTTCATCGCCAACAGCCCATCGTCGGACAGCATCGTTTCCAGGAAGGCCGAACCCTCGATGTCGAGACCGGCGGAGAGATGAGTGTCACTGCCAGTGTAGACCGCATGCTTGGTCCGCGCTACTGCTATGGGTGGTAGCGCAGCCATTTCGTAGGCGAGTTCGCGCGCGCGGGTCAGCGCGTCGTCGGCCAACTCGTGCACCAATCCGAGCGCCAGCGCATCCTCGGGCGGCACGACTCGGGCCCGCAGAATAAACTCGATCGCTCGGCCGGCGCCAAGGAGACGGGAGAGCCGCTGGGTGCCGCTGCCGCCGGGAAGGATCCCCAGCTTCACCTCGGGCAGTCCGAAACGATAATCGCCGCGCTGCGCGATGCGGATGTCACACGACAGACAAAGTTCGAAGCCGCCGCCCATGGCGTCTCCGTTCATGGCGACGATGATCGGCTTCGGCAGGTTCCGCAGGCGCAAGAGCATCGCGTGGTAGCCCGCAGTGAGCGCCGTCCCCATTGCGCGCAAGCCCTCGCGGTCGCTGGCCAGGGCGAGGAGTTCCTCCACGCTGTAGTGGGTAATGAACTTCCCGAGCATCCCCCCAGTCAGGACCACGGCTCGGATAGCGGGGTCGCGCCACGCCTCGATCAGTTCGACCAATTCTCGTGTCCCCGCGGCGCAGAAGTAGTTCATCGGCGAGTTGTGGTAGCTCGCTACGACGACTCCCCCTTTGACCTCAGTAGTCCACAGACTCATGGCCATGCCTCCTCAAAGGGTTACTGAGCTTTCTTATAACCATACGACACGAGTTCACTGCCAGCACCGGGACGGGTAAAGCGGCGCTCACGTGGGGTCTGACACTGCACGGCCGGCCAGACGTTGACGAGCGGCTCGGCCCCTTCACGCGCGGTGGCCGTGGGCGCGCGGTCGCCGAACAGCGGGTCCTCACGCACGTCGATACCAGGCACGTTGTAGCTGAACTCGATCGGGATGCCATTGGGGTCGAAAGTGTAGATCGAGTGAATAAAGCCGTGGTCGATCACATCTGAGACATCCAAGCTGGCGGCGGCCAGTTTGTCTTTCAGCGCCCACAGATCGTCGGCCGAGTCCACGCCGAACGAGACGTGGTCAAAGATAAAGGGCCCGCGCACGGGGACACCGTGCGGTTTCTCCTCGACTCCCTCGACCCCATCCCACTCGAAAAATGCCACGGTATCGGTGGGGGACAGTTCGAAAAAGTAATGGCGAAATCCTGGCTGACCGAGGGTGGCGATCAAGCGCATGCCCAGCAGGTCGCGCCAGAACCGCACGGTCTTATCCATATCGCCGGTGGCGAACGCGAGGTGATTGACGCCGGTGAAGCGGATCATAGTAACCTCCTTGTTGACGGTCAGCTTTCAGCAATCAGTTTTCCGCTTTGCGGAGTTAGCAGTCAGCCTTCAGCAATCAGCTCTCAGCTTTTCTGACTCTCGACCCTAGATTCTAGATCCTAGACTCTTTTTTCTACCGGCTCTTTCACTTCTCTAGCAAACGTCTCCATGTTCTCGATCATCGTGTCGACATCAGCCTGGAACGAGCGCGGGATGAACAGCATGCTGACGCCGGCGGTCTCGTATTTTTTGACATTCTCGACCGTCAGCGGGACTTTGTGGTTGACATTGATAGAGATGGGGAAATCGGCGAAGTTCTTGCCGGCCCGGGTGCATAGGTCACGCAGGATCGCGACTTTCCCGGCAACTTCTTCCGGCGTTTCCCACACCGCATGCCAGCCGGTGCCCAGTGCGACCGCTCGTTTCAGCGCCGGCATGGAGTTGCCGCCGAACCAAATGGGCGGGTGAGGCTTCTGCCTGGGTTTGGGCGCGAACTTGATGCCTGTGAAGTCGAAGAATTTACCGTGAAACTCCGGGTCATCCTGTGTCCAGCACGCTTTCATCGCCAGCAGTGCCTCACGTGTCTGCGCCGCGCGGTCACGCAGGTGCTGCCGCAACACGCGAAACTCCTCGTCCAGCCAACCGACACCGACACCGAAGATGAAGCGACCGCCGGAAAGCACATCGAGTGAGGAGACGATCTTAGCGGTGACAATCGGGTCGCGGTAGGGCACGATGATGACGCTAGTGCCCAGCTTGACCGTCTTAGTGACCGCCGCGGCATAGCTCAGGACGGTGAACGGTTCGAGCAGCGGATTCGTAGGATCGAGGGGCAGCTTACCATCAGGAGAATAAGGGTAGGGCGACCGGAGTTCAGTGGGAAAGATGATATGATCGCTCACCCACAACGAGTCGTAACCCAATTCCTCGGCCCGGTGGGCCACCCGAGCGATTTTCTCGCCCTCGATCATCTTGCCAGCAGCAACCAGATGGACACCAAAGCGCATCGCGCCTCCTCCTTTGCGGCGAAAAAATGAGGACAGAGGAGTTGTAGCGCGATGTCGGTGGAGGTGCAACGCTAGCGAAGTGGGGGCGACCGGCCGGTCGCCCCTACACCTTGGGCCGCTTGAATGGCAACCAGCGCGGAACCGCAGTCCGATAGGCGCGGTAATCCTCGCCGAAGCGCTTCTCTAGCCCCGGTTCTTCAATGTAAGTGAGATAGAGATTGACAAGCACGGTGAGCAGCAGAGCGTACATGCCCAGGCTCGGCGAGTGCTGCCACAGCGCCTCGGCAAAGGCCATGGCGAGCAGGCCGAGCGCCATGGGATGCTGAATGTGAGCGTAGGGCCCGGCCACGACCATCCGCTGAGTCGGGTCGAATGGCAAAGGGGTACCATCCCCGCGCAGAACCAGGTAATACGCGCCGGAGAATAGCAGCAGGGCTCCGGCAAGAAACAAGAAGGCTCCTCCATAGGTGAGGAGGGTGCCCAGGTACTCGCCCATGACCGCATCGAGCTGCAGTGCCTGCCAAGGCAAATACCCTAACAGCACGCCGAGGACAAAGACGGCGTAGATGAGTGTGCGGAGACCAGGAGACATAGCGAGTTGCTCTTCCGAAGAGCCTCCCGGCCATGAATGATACTGTTGAAAAAGCTCCGCCCGACCCTGAAGGGTCGGGCTACGGCAACGCCGCCGGCTCAAGCCGGCTTCCTGACCAGCCCCCTTGGGGGCGCTGTTCTGTAGCCGGGGGATTCATCCCCCGGCGAGAGACACAGGGTTTATCAACAGTATCATTTATCGCTGGGCGGTTTTGCTGCGTCCTCACTCCCCGCGAAACGCCGGTTTGCGTTTCTCCAACATGGCCTTCACCCCTTCCTGGGCGTCGGCGCTCTTGCGGGCGCGGTTTACTATCTCGGCGAGATCTTGATAGTTGATCGTCTCGCGCAACGAGATCGCCCGCAGGATCGTCGCCTTCATCCCGGCGAGCGAGAGCGGGGCGTTGTCGGCGATAGTACGGGCGAGCGTGTAGGCTGCGGCTTCGAGTTCGCCGGCGGAGACCAGTTGATGGATCATGCCGATTTCGTAGGCCCGTTTGGCGTCGATGGGCTGACCGGTGAGCAGAATCTGCTTGGTAAACGCTGGGCCGATGATCTCTACCAGTTTCTGACCGAGCGGGAACGGCACGACCAGACCGAGGCGGGCCAGCGGCATACCGAAACGGGCAGCCTCTGAGGCCACGCGCAGGTCACAATGCAGTGCCAGTTCGCAGCCACCAGCGAGGGCGTCGCCCTGCACCATGGCGATGGTCGGGTGGCGCGAGCGTTCGACCTGTTGGAAAACTTTGGTGACGCCGGTCTCGGGATCACCACCGCCGGTCTGGCGTGAACTCATTTCGCGCAGATCCAAGCCAGAACAGAAGGCCTTGCCTGCGCCACGGATGACGACCACCCTGACCTCCGGGTTGGTTTCGAGCTGGTGAAAGCTGTTGGTCAGCCCGTCGAGTATCGCCGTGTTCATCGCGTTACGCTTTTCCGGTCGGTTCATGGTAACAGTGGCGATGCCGTCTTTGATGGTACAGAGAATTTCTTCAGCCACGAGGTGCCTCCTTGTTGAGATTATGCGTGCTCACATAAGCTTTTTCTCGGGCACAGGTCAAGGCGAAGGAAGCTCAAGGGTGAAGGCTGCCTCGCTCTACTACTCCAAGATCTCTTAGTTTGCTTGGAAGTATGCTACATTTTCGTCGGGAAAGGTATGCGGATGGACGTCGTCTCGAAGCTGAAACGCCAGCACCGCTGGGTGTTTCTCATTACAGCAACCAGCATTACTGCGGTGATTGCGCTTGCACGTATCTTTAACCCCAGCCCTCCAGCGCCTCTGTGGTTTCTCGTCTTCTTCTGGTTCATGGCGATGGTGGTCACCGCAATCATTATCCAAACGGTTCACATACGACTTGTGCGTATGGCTACGGAACTCGAGAACGCCAACGCCTCCTTGAGGACCGAAATCGCCGAGCGCAAACGGGTAGAAGAGGCACTCCGGGAGAGTGAGGAACGCTACCGAAATCTCTTCGAAAATGCCAACGATGCGATCGTCACATTCACTCTAGAGGGAACGGTGACCAATGTGAACCGAGGGCTGGAGGCGATGCTAGGGTGGTCGCGGGAGGAACTTCTTGGCCAACACTACCGCAAGTTTGTTACTCCGACCTCAGTTGCACTGGGGGAAGAGCGTACCCGCCGCTTTCTGGCTGGAGAGCGAGTGGGCTCGATTTTTGAGGGAGAGCAAGTGCGCAAAGATGGCAGCGTCGTGCCAGTGGAAGTCCGCACCCGTGCCGTCCGCGACCGCGAGGGAAGACCAATCGGCTTCCAGGGAATCTATCGCGATATTTCTGTTAGAAAAGCGCTGGAACGGCAGCGAGCTGATTTTCTCGCTATGCTAACTCACGATATCAGAAATCCCCTGGCAGTGATCTTGGGGTACACGGAGATGATACGGGAGGGAGCGAGAGAGCGGGGTGCCGACTGGGAAGAGAACCTCCTCAACAGGATTGAAAGCAGCGCCTTGACTGTTCACTCTTTGGTTACCAATTATCTTGATCTCTCTAAGATCGAAGCTGGGCAACTGAGTTTGGCGAAGCGGTCCCTGGTGATCAACGACATCTTAAGGCGCGTGGGGCGACAGTACGAGAGTGAATCCCGCCGTCGGCATCTGACCCTGCAAGTTCATTTGCAGGAAGGGTTGCCGTTCGTCGAGGGAGACCCCGTGGCGCTAGAGCGGGTGTTTGCCAATCTCTTGCATAACGGGCTCAAATTCACTCCAGAGCAGGGGCGGGTGACGGTCACCTCCGCCCAACGAGATAGGGAAGTGATGGCGGCGATTATCGACACCGGTCCTGGCATGGCGGCCGTGGAGATCCCTAAGCTTTTTGAGAAATATTGGCAAGCCGAGCACGCCAAACAGCAGCAAGGGACCGGATTAGGGCTTTTCATTGTGAAGGCGCTGGTCGAGGCGCACGGTGGTCGGATCGAAGTCGAGAGTACGCTTGGCGTCGGAACGTGCTTCTCGGTGTTCTTGCCAGTGGCGGATGCCGAGTACGAGCGCCCACACTGAATTGTTCCTCCAGAGGGAGGGCAGCCCACACGAAGTTGCCCCTACAGAAGACCAGAAAGGATGGTAGCCGGCTACCGGTCTTCCTTTTTCTCCCCTTTCAGTTCTTCCACGACTTGCTCAGCCCGGTCCCACAGAAAGGTCAAGGCGGTGTCGGGGTCATAGAGCCCAGTGCCGCCCGCCGGCGCCTTTTCCATGATGGCGCTGCGCAGGAAGGGATACGTGACGAACCAGCCGTTCAGGTCTTTATCGCTCTCACTGTACTGATAGTTGCCGTCCCTGTCGCGGTGTTTCATCCGCCACTGCATGACATCGCGAGCCGTGCGCAGGTAACCTAGGGTTTTTTCGACCAGGACCTTCTGCTCAGCGTTCAGTGCGGCCTGCGGCTTTTGTACCGTCGCTTCAGTCTCCTGAAGCTTTTTCTGGTAGTTCTGAAAACTGATTGCACCATCGGTGAGTTTGAGTAGGCTGTCAAAGGCACCGGCAACGGCGGCCAGATTGGGGTCAGGAGCTTCGCCCTGCACTGTGAGAACCGGGAACATGACGCAAAGGAGAAGGGCGAAGGAGAAAAGACGGATAGGGGAGAAAAGAGTGTGCACGATATACCTACGAGTGCTAAAGCACCTTGCGGTCACCCTTCGACAAGCTCAGGGTGACCGGAGTGGGAACCGCTCGTGCTGAGTCCTTCGACAGGCTCAGGACAGACCTTGTCGAAGCATGAGCAAGAGCCTTTCCGACGGCCTGCTACTCGGTAAACTTCCACGTCTTCTCCGCCGTGCCGCTGATCTTCCAGCGAGGGATGACGATATTCGGGTCCTTGGTCTCCTCGAACACCACTTCCATAGGCAACCCGATCGCCACGTCCTCCTCGTCGTTCAACAAGGTTCCGGCGACACGAGTCAGCGTGCCGTCAACTTCATGACAGTCATCCAATTCGATCAAGCCGACCACATAGGGCACGGCCTCGATAAATGCGCTGAGAATCGGTTGGGTGACAACCACGTAGCTGTGCAACACGCCCTTACCGGCGGTCTCGAACCAGGTGAGGTCCATTGAGGTACACTTGCTGCACGCCGGGAAGGGGGGGAACCATTTGTGACCACAGGCGTTGCATTGTCTGACGAGATACTTGCGCTGTTTCGTCCCCATCCACCATTCGGCGGTGTCGAAGTCGGGCAGGATAGTGAGTTTGCTGAAGTCGATTGGTCCAGGCATGATAACCTCTCTTGTTGTAGGTGCTGTTCCGAGGGCGCACGCCGTGCACCCCTACATCGCTGGTTAGGCCGAAATCCCGCGCAGAATCACCGAGCTAGACGTGGCCTCCGTCCCCCAGCCCAGACAGGCGGCAATACGCGCGTTTTTCACCTGGCGGCAGCCGGCCCTGCGGTCATAGGTATGTTTACCCTCGGCCCAACGCGGGCAGGCATCGTCCGCGCGGTGGCGCAACTGCCGCACGTTCTCGATCACCATACTAATACCGTGGGTGTAGCCTTCGGACAAATGACCACCGGAGAGATTGGACGGCAACTCGTGATCGACCTGCAAGCGTCCACCCTTGACGAAGTCAGCGGCCTCGCCTTTGCCGCAGAAGCCGTACGCTTCGAGCTGAATCAGCGTGGTGAAGGTGAAAGCGTCATAACAAGAGATCAGGTTGACATCCTTCTGGCTGATCCCCGCCATGCCGAATAGCCGGTTACGACCGTAATTGCCGGCGACATAGTGGATCTCTGGACGTGAATAATTCCACGAGGGGCTCGGCGCCATGGTGCGGCCGGTGCCACCCATAATGAACACCGGCGGGTGACGCAGATCGTAGGCGCGCTCACGCGAGGTGATGATCATCGCCGCCGACACGTCGGTTTCCAGACAGCAGTCAAGCAGACGAAACGGTTTGGCCACCCAGCGCGACCGTTGATGGTCCTCCATGGTGATCGGGGCGCGCATAATCGCTTTCGGGTTAAGGCTCGCATGGTAACGGTGGGCGACGGCGATCTCGGCAAAAGCCTTAGTCGTTGCGCCGGTATCGTGCAGGTAGCGCATGGCGGACATGCCGAACCACTGGGCAGGAGTAGTCCAGCCCCAGTGCATATAGAACTGTTGGTCACCCGCAGCTTGCGTGGGCGGCACCGGTCCGCTCGGCGCTTGTCCGCCCATGCGCCGGCCCGAGCGACCGTTCATCGAGCGGAAGAGAACGATGGTCTTACAGTAACCGGCTTCCAACAGACCGATGGCGTGTCCGACCAGGGCCTCGGTGCTTGATCCCCCGCCGAAGATGTCGAGCGAGTAGTTGAGGCGGATGCCCAAGGACGTCGACACGTGGTTCGAACTCGTCGAGTCTCCGGCTTGATAACTCGTCATGCCGTCGATATCACGCGGCTCTAGGCCGGCGTCGGCCATAGCCTTCTTCACGGCCTCACAGGCCATCGACAGGGTCGTGCGGTTCGAAGGCCGCATATGCGGCGTCTCGCCCACGCCGACAATGCAGTATTTGTCGGTAAGTGCTCCCATCTTTACCTCCCGTTCTGACTCAGCTTTTGAGGTCAAGAATCGGCAAAACGGGGAATCGGGGAATGAAAAACTATCTCCGTTTCGCCCACTCTCCGTTTCCCCGTTTCCTTTTCTTCACGCTGCCATCTGCTGTTTAATCTCTTGCACGAACTCGCGGGTGCGGCCCGAGTCCTGACGCTCCGGCGAGCCGAGGCCGACGACTACCCGGTCGAGCACACCCTTGTAGCGATCGCGCAGCTTCTTGGCGACCTCGTCGTAGGTACCGACGATCGCTAGCTCGTCCACCATCTCGTCAGTGATCTCTGCGGGCATGCTAGCCCAGTCGCCTTTGGCGGCCTTCGCACTAAGCCTGAAGCACGTCTCGCCCCAGCCGTGGGCATCGAGCACGCCTTTGTAGGTGCGCGTCGAGGCATAGAAGGAGATCTGCTGCTTTACCGGCCCCTTGGCTTTCTCGACCTCATCGCGAGTTGTTCCCATAGCCATGAACGTGCCAGTCATGAGCGTTACATCCTCACGCTTGCGCCCGGCTTTGGTTAGGCCCTTGTTCAGATTAGGCAGGACGGTCTCTCGAATGTATTTCGGCGAGTGAAAGCCGTGGATGTAGAATCCTTCACACAATTCACCAGCGAGTTGGGTGATCAACGGGTTCAAGCCGGAGATGAAAATGGGAATCTTGGGATGCTCGATCGGTCCTGGGTTGAAGAACGGGGTCATGAGGGTGAACTGGTAGAACTCGCCAATGTAGTCCAGCTTGGTGTTATTCTGCCAGCAGTCCCAGATCGCCCGCAGCGACAGAATGACCTCGCGCAGCCGCTTGACCGGCGACACCCATTTGACGCTGAAACGGCGCTCGTTGTGACCTTTGACTTGTGTGCCCAGGCCAAGAATGAAGCGACCTTTGGAGTTGGCTTGTAGATCCCAGCAGATGTTCGCCAGCACCATCGGGCTGCGGGGAAACACAATCGCCACGCCGGTGCCGAGGTTGAGGCGTTGCGTCTCGCGTGCGGCGACAACCAGAGGAAAGAACGGGTCATGGCTAGTTTCGGCGCTCCACAGACCATCGAATCCCAGCTCTTCGGCGCGTCGCGCGGTCTGCGCCGCAGCCTCAAACCCGGTGGGGAAGAATGCGGTATCGACTTTCATTGGTCCTCCGTCAGAAAAGGGCTGAGTAACGAGGACTGAGGACTGAGTGAGAACACTGACTCAATGATCCAATGGTTCAATGACTCAATCCGGTTCACTCATTACTCAGCACTCATCCCTCAGCACTGTTAGTATGAGCGTGGCATTCCCAGCACGTGCTCGGCCACATAGTTGAGCACCATGTTGTTCGAGATCGGCGCGATCGAGAACAACCGACACTCGCGGAATTTGCGTTCGATGTCATACTCCGCGGCGAAGCCGTAGCCGCCGTAGGTGTCAAGCGTGGCGTTGGCTGCGGCCCATGCTGCCTGGGCGCACAGCAGTTTGGCCATGTTCGCCTCGGGGCCACAGGGCTCGCCGGCATCGAACATCTCAGCAGCGCGGAAGCGCATGAGATCCGCAGCCTCAGTCTGCGCGTAAGCCTGGGCGATGGGAAACTGAATGCCTTGATTCTGCGCGATCGGCCGGCCAAAGATCACGCGTTCCTTGCCGTACTTGACGGCGCGAGCGATAAACCAGCGGGCGTCGCCGATCGATTCTGAGGCCACCAGGATGCGTTCGGCGTTGAGGCCATCGAGAATGTAGTAGAAGCCTTTGCCTTCTTCACCGACCAGATTGTCCTTCGGCACTTTGAGGTCGCGGAAGAAAAGCTGGTTGGTCTCGTGGTTAATCATGGCGTCGATCGGCCGCACCTCTAGTGAGTCTCCCGCGGTGCGCAGATCCACCAGAAAGATGCTCATGCCCATCGTCTTCTTCTCGCACTGTTCATAGGGGGTGGTACGGGCCAGGAGCAGCATCATATCGGAGTGCTGTACGCGCGAAGTGAAGATCTTGCCGCCGTTGACGACGTAGAAGTCTCCCTCTTTGTGAGCGAAAGTGCGAATATGAGTGGTATCAGAACCGGCGTCGGGTTCGGTGACGCCGAAGGCTTGCAGGCGCAACTCGCCCGTAGCGATCTTGGGCAAATAGCGGTGCTTCTGCTCTTCATTACCGTGACGTAGCAGCGCGCCCATGATGTACATTTGCGCGTGGCAAGCAGCGGAGTTACCGCCCGAACGATTGATCTCTTCCAGGATCACGCTCGCTTCTTTCATCGACAGGCCCGAGCCGCCATACTGCTCGGGAATCAGCGCGGCAAGCCAGCCCGCCTGGGTCAATTCCTCGACGAACTGCTCGGGATACTTGTGCTCATGGTCGAGCTTGCGCCAGTACTCGTCAGTGTACTTGCTACAAAACTTGCGAATCTCGGCCCGGATCTCCGAGCATTGCTCTTTAGTTGGCATAGGTATCTCCTTTGACGGAAAGTGCCGAGGATTGAGTCATTGAACCATTGGATCATTGAGTCAGTGTTTTCAGTCAGTCCTCGGTCCTCAGTCCTGCTCACGGCCAAAACAACCGCTTCGCGGCCTTCTCCAGTTCGGGACGAAAATCCGGATGCGCAATGGCGATCAGTTCCTCAGCGCGACGACGTTGGGTTTTACCGAATAGCCGGGCGATGCCGTACTCGGTGACGACGTAATCGGTGAATTGGCGTGGCGAAGTGACAAAACTCCCTTCCTCCATTAGCGGCACGATGCGTGAGATCTTACCATCAGACGTCGTTGAAGGGAGGACGATGATCGACCGGCCGCCTTTGGCATAAACCGAAGCGATGGCGTACTCGGGCAGACCGCCAGTGCCAGTGAACATCTGCGGTCCGAACGAGTCGGCCACCACCTGACCGGTCAGGTCCACTCGCAAGGCGTTGTTGATTGCCACCATGTTGTCGTGCGCAGCAATGGTGCGCAGATGGTTGACGTAGGCCACGCCGTACAGTTCGAAGTTCGGGTTCTGGTTGACGAAGTCGCGTTCCTCGCGGCTAAACGCCACCGCGGTCGCGACGGCCTTGCTGGGATGCAGCGTCTTGCGTGCGCCGGTGAAGATGCCCTGCCGCACCAACTCGACCCCGCCGCGCGGGATGCGCTCGGTGTGCCAGCCCAGGTCGTTCCGGCCAGCGAATATCCCAGCCTGGACGATCGCTTCACTGGTGCTACCAGCGCCGACCTCGATGGTATCGCCATCACGGATTAAAGGGGCGACGTGGGCAGCGATCTTCTTAATCTGCTCGCTCAACTCCAGCGCCGGAAACGGCGGGCGGAATTCCTCCGAGCCGAGGAGTTCGACGAAGTGATCGATCTCGCTCAGATGCACGAAGTTGTCTCCGCCGGTACGGATGAAGCTGCGGTTGACCTCAGCGATCACCGTGCGTGAGTGATGAATCAACTCTTTCTTATCCCACACTCCGGCGCCGAAGCTGACGAAACCGTTATGGTCGGGTGGAGACACATCGAGCAGGACTACGTCCGGGGCTTGTATATCCACACGCCCTTCGTCCAACGTCTTCGTGAGCAACGCGCTCGGGCAGACGCGGTGATCGCTACGCTTCTCCACGACCATTTGACGGATCGGTTTGGGCAAGTAGGGGCTGGTGTACCAGGGCTCAATCATGAACGCCTGAGCAGCCTCGGGGTGATACCAGGGCAGGTCAGAAGCTGCCGCGCCTATAAGGATAGTCACGCCGGTCAGCTCGTTGAGCTGGTTAGCCAGGGCCTCAGCAATCAGGGAGGGGTTAGAGTAGACGGGGATCGCCACCCGATCTGCAGATTTCACCGCCTTGACCGCGGCGTCGGCTGTGGCGAGGCGTGCTTCGTATTCTTTTTGCCAGTTCATGAGATATTCCCGTTTGAGAGCATTTACCTAGCCATTCGAGCATGGGTTCCCTCTCCCCGTGGAGCCTTGATTAATCAAGGCTCCACAGAAGGACAGAGTGAGGGGGCCGCCGGCAGAGCTGAAGTCGTGACGACCCCCCATCCTAACCTTCCCCCGCAAGGGGGGAAGGAACAAAAGGGCGCACCCTATACAACTACTCCCTCGTCAACAGTAAATCCGGCCGGATCACCGCCTGACTGAGAGTCAAAGCGTTGACCGTGGCTTTGGAGACCATGACCGCTGTCGGGTTCTTATTGGCCAGGCTCTGGGCGAGTTCACGCACGGTCGCGGTCAGTTCTGCTTTTTTCACCACGCGGTTGACCAGGCCTAAGGGCAGCAACTCCTCGGCCTTGAAGTGACGGCAAGTGATAATGATTTCCTTTGCCAGCGATGGGCCGATATGCGCGGCGAGCAGAGCGGTCGAATCCGGGCTCAAGGGAACGCCGAGATCGACTTCAGGAAACCAAAACTCCGCCTCTTCCACAGCGATACGTAAGTCGCAGCCTAAGGCGAGGGACCAGCCTCCGCCGATGGCATAGCCGTTAATCGCGGCGATCGTCACCTGCTCCAGATTCGCCAACACACGCAGGATGCGCCCGATAAGACGCCCTCGACGCTTTCCCAACGACGCAAAGATTCGTTGGCGTTCCTCCTGGTCAGTGATCCCCTTCATCAGTGTCAGATCGGCTCCGGCAGAAAAGGTGTTGCCGATGCCAGTGAAGATCAGGACTCGCGCCTCTTTATCATCCCGTACCTGGTGTAGCAGGCTTTCCAGTTCCAGGACAATCTCCTCATTGAGGGGGTTGCGTTTTTCCGGCCGGTTAAATGTCAGCGTGGCGATCCGACCGTCTTTCTCCAGGACAAAATGGTCTGGCATGTTTGCCTCCTGTACTGCCGGGCGCTAGTCTAGCGGTAGAGCCTTGACCCTGGCAAGGGTTCTTTCCCAACTATAGAAGGAAAAGGTATGTAGACGGGCAGAAGAACGGGGTCAGGGGCTGGGGGGCGGGGGTTGGCAAGACAAAAAATAGCCCGATCCCTGATCCCTGACTCCCGGCCCCCGCTATGGGAGGAATCTATGAACCTGGAACTCAAAGGCAAAGTGGCGATGGTCAGCGGCGCTAGCCGCGGTATCGGCCGAGCCATCGCCCTGGGATTGGCGACTGAAGGGTGCAATCTCAGCCTGTGCGCGCGCGGGAAGGAAACACTCGATCAGGTCGCGCAAGAAGTGCACGGCCGGGGCGCGGAAGCCTTAGCGTTTGCCGGAGACGTAACGAACGAAGACGAGGCACGACGCTGGATCGAGGAGACTCAGAATCGCTTTGGTCGAGTAGACGTCTTGGTCAATAACGTTGGTGGCTCGCGTCCAGGCGGCAACTTGTCGGCGTCGCGTGACGATTGGCACGGCGGGTTCGCGCTCAACTTTTTTTCGGCACTTGACCTGTGTCGGTTGGTGACGCCACTGATGCACGAACAAAAGAGTGGCTGTGTGATCAATATCGCCTCGATCTTCGGTCGTGAGTGGGGTGGGCCGATGACTTACAACGCGGCCAAGGCAGCACTCATCAGCCTGTCCAAAGAGATGGCGCGGGAACTAGCGCCACAAGGAATTCGTGTGAATAGTGTAGCGCCCGGGTCGATCCTCTTTCCCGGGGGGGCATGGGAGAAGCGGCAGAAAGAGAACCCTGAGATGATTGCTGCGTTTGTGAAAGCGGAACTGCCCTTCGGCCGTTTCGGTACGCCGGAGGAAGTCGCGGATGTCGTTGTGTTCCTGGCGTCGGATCGGGCCCGGTGGGTGTCGGGCTCGTGTGTCAATGTGGATGGCTGCCAGTCGCGGTCGTTGATTTGAGGGCAGTAGTCAGCTGTCAGCACTCAGCGGTCAGCTTCTTGATTTTCTCTGCGGAAAGCTGGTAGCTGATGGCTAAGGAGGGGGCCCATGCACTGTCCAAGCTGCGGGCAGGACAATCCCGAAGGCATGAAGTTCTGCGGCGAGTGCGGCGCGCCGTTCAGGAACCGCTGCCCGCAGTGTGGGTTTGAAAATCTGCCCCGGTTCAAATTCTGTGGTGAGTGCGGTTCCCCTCTCGCGCCGCGTCCTTCTGCCTCTCA
>JACXTT010006924.1_pt1 | contig 16103 bp, 15 predicted proteins | sample 9270951 | NCBI WGS metagenome assembly JACXTT01 (sample SAMN15532306, study PRJNA645909) | rock metagenome | isolation source: weathered quartz diorite | place: Puerto Rico | collected 2017-06-21 | reverse complement strand
ACGGCCGTCGAACTCGGCGCGATGCGCCTCGTCGACACGAAATCCTGCCCGGGAAAACGCCTCGGAAAGTTCCTTGCCGCGCTCGGATTGGACACCGAGCACGTTCGACACAGCACCGACGGCTTCGGTGATCCCCGGATTCAATCCCTTCTTTTTCAGCCGCTCATAGTCGAGCCGGCCGAGAAACAACGTTCTGATCATGTTGCGAGGCTCCCGCCTCTGGATCAGTTTCGCAAAGATCTGCATCTCGGCCCGGATGGCGGTATCGAAGTCTTGCAAAAAACCCCGCTCGATGCAGTCAAGAATGGCTGCCGGCGCCGGGTAGTGTCCGAGCGTCTCGGCGAGCATCTTGCTCCGGCTCTCTGCAATGATCGCGGCGACCCGCGGTGCATCGAAGGCCTGCCGATCCGGGCGATCCCAGGGCTGTACCGCCTGCGAACGCGACAACACCCAGCGCTCGGCGGCGTCAACCTCTTCGCCCGGCGCCACCAGTTTGTCTGCGAGACCGATGGCTATTGCAGCCTGCCCCCCGATCCGTGCGCCGTCCAGCAGCACCGGCAGCGCGGCTTCAATTCCGATCAGGCGCGGCAGCCGCTGGGTTCCACCGCCGCCCGGCAGCAATCCGACGAGCGATTCAGGTAAACCGAACGTCGCCTGCGGGAGATCCGCAAGCACCCTGTGATGCGCCGCAAGCGCGAACTCGCAGCCGCCTCCCAGGGCAAGGCCCCCGATCGCCACCGCGATCGGCTTGCCCGTTGTCTCGAGCTTGCGCAAGCCGCGGCTCAGCCGAAAGAAATGATCGAAGGCCAGGCGATCGCGATCGCCTGATGGTGCCGCCATGATCATGTCGTAGGCCGTCTCCAGCTCGGCCAGGTCGGCCCCCGCGCAGAACGCCGACGATTTGCCGGATCGGATCACGACGCCCGCGACATCGCTTGTCTTGAGCCAATCCGCAAACAGGCCGATTTCCTCGATCGCGGCGTTCGAGAACACGTTCATCGAGCGGCCGGGCATGTCGAAGATGAGGTGCAGGACGCCATTCCCCGACACTTCGACCCGAAATTGCTTCAGCTCCGGTCCGATCGCCATTGTTCCCTCTCCTGTTTTCATAACAGTGCACTTGTGTACGATTAACACTTGCCTTGATGCGGTCCTTGGTTGTATACCCAACAATAATACGGTACACTAGCAAACTAAATCAGACAGGGCGCGGTTTGGCAATGATCGAGCGCACGATCTTTCGCGAGGAACACCAGATTTTCCGGGCAACGGTCCGGCGCTTTGTCGAGCGCGAGATCGTGCCCTTCCACGCCAAGTGGGAGGAGGACGGCATCGTCCCCCGGGAGCTGTGGCTGAAGGCGGGAGCAGCCGGCCTGCTGTGTTGCACGGTGCCCGAAGAATACGGCGGCATGGGGCTGGATTACCTCTTTGACGTCGTCGTCTTCGAGGAACTATGGCGGTCGGGTGCCAGCGGACCAGGCTTTCTGATTCATACCGACCTGGTTGCGACCTATATCTTGTCCTTCGGCACCGAGGAGCAGAAGCGCAAATGGCTCCCCAAGATGGTTTCTGGCGAAGCGATCGGCTCGCTCGGCATGACCGAACCTCACGCCGGCAGCGACCTCAAGGCGATCCGGACCCGCGCTGTGCGCGACGGTGACGAGTTCGTCATCAACGGCCAGAAGGTCTTTATCTCAAACGGCCAGCTCTGCGACTTCATCGTGCTGGCGACCAAGACCGACAGCCAGGCCGGCGCCAGGGGCGTGACGCTGTTCATCGTCGAGAGCGATCGCCCCGGCTTCAAGCGCGGCCGGAACCTGGAAAAGCTCGGCATGAAGGCACAGGATACTTCAGAGCTGTTCTTCGACAATGTCAGGATTCCAGCCGGCAATTTGCTGGGCAAGGAGGGCAAGGGTTTTGCCCAGATGATGACCAAATTGTCCCAGGAACGGCTGGCGCAGGCGATCCGGTCGGCGACGGTTGCCGAGACGGTCATCGACTGGACGCTCCAATATACCTCGGAGCGCAGCGCGTTCGGTCAGAAGCTTGCCAATTTCCAGAACACCCAGTTCAAGCTGGCCGAGCTCAAGACCAAGGCGACCGTTGCCCGCGTCTTTACCGACAAGTGCATTGCGCTCTTCATGGAGGGAAAGCTCGATCCCGTCGACGCGGCGATGGCCAAGATGTTCACCTCCGAGCTGCACTGCGAAACGGTCGACGAATGCCTGCAACTGTTCGGCGGCTGGGGCTACATGTGGGAATATCCGATCGCGCGAGCCTATGCGGATGCGCGGATCGTCAAGATCGCCGGCGGTTCGATCGAGATCATGAAAACGATCATCGCGCGACAGATGTATTCGCAGCGCGGATTTGACATCCAGAAGGACGGGTCGGCCTCATAGGTCTCCCTTTCCTTCGAGGCATTGAAGGTCGACGTATTAGAACGACAAACAAGGGAGATCAGCGTTGAAGGGCCTTTCTGGAAAAGTTGCCGTCGTGACCGGCGGCGGACAGGGAATCGGGCGAGGATTGACGCTGCGGCTGGCGGAAGAAGGCTGCAAGGTCGCGATCTTCGACATCAACCCGCAAGGCGGCGAAGAAACCGCCAAGCTCGCACCGCAGGCGATGATCAAGACCTATGCGGTCGACGTCGGAGATGCCGCTTCCGTTGACGCTGCGGTTGCCAAGGTCGAAGCCGATCTCGGTCCGATCTGGCTTCTGGTCAACAATGCCGGCTGGGATCGCCCAATGCCGTTCCTGAAGACCGACCAGGAGCTTTGGGACAAGATCATCCGCATCAACCTCTATGGGCCGCTCAATACCCACAAGGCGATTGCTCCGTTGATGGCCGAGCGCGGCGGCGGCCGCATCGTCAATATCGCATCCGACGCCGCGCGCGTCGGGACCAGCGACGAGGCCGTCTACTCCGCCTGCAAGGGCGGCTTGATCTCCTTCACCAAGTCGCTGGCGCGCGAGCTGGCACGCAAAAACGTCTTGCTCAACGCAGTCTGCCCCGGACCGACCAACACGCCGATGATGGCGGCGGTCCTTGGCGAAGGCGAGCACGCGGTGAAATGGAAGGACGCGATGGTCCGGGGCATTCCGCTCACGCGGATGGGCGAGCCCGACGACTACGGCGGGATTGTCGCAATGCTGGCTTCTGACGACGGCAAATTCATCACCGGACAGACCATTTCGGTCTCCGGCGGAATGAACATGATCTAACTTGCGCGAGGTAATGCCATGACCGATCCCAAGCAATTCACAGATGTCGTCTATGAAGTCCGCGACCGCGCCGCATGGATCATCATCAACCGGCCGAAGGTCTACAACGCCTTTCGAGGACAAACGCTCGAGGAGCTCATCCAGGCCTTCCAGCTCGCGGCCAACGATCGACAGGTCGCGAGCATCGTCCTGACCGGCGCTGGCGAGAAGGCGTTTTGCACCGGCGGCGATCAATCGGCGCATGAGGGGCAGTATGACGGCCGCGGGGTGGTCGGATTGCCGATCGATGAGCTGCAGGGCCTTATCCGCGATGTGCCTAAGCCCGTGATCGCCCGTGTCAACGGGTTTGCGATCGGCGGCGGCAACGTCCTTGCCACGCTCTGCGACCTCACAATCGCAGCCGACACCGCCCAGTTCGGCCAGGTCGGGCCCAAGGTCGGCTCGGTCGACGCGGGTTGGGGCACGGCCTTCCTGGCGCGCCACGTCGGAGACAAGAAAGCGCGCGAGATCTGGTATCTCAATGAACGCTACACTGCGGAGCAAGCCCGCGAGATGGGTCTCGTTAACAAGGTTGTCCCCGCCGCACAGCTCGACGCCGCCGTGAAGGACTGGACCGACAAGCTCGCGCAGCGGTCACCGACCGCCATTGCGCTCGCCAAGCGGTCGTTCAACGCCGATTCCGACAATATCCGCGGCATCAGCAATTTTGCGCTCCACGCCGTCAAGTTGTTCTACGACACCCCGGAGTCCAAGGAAGGCGTCGCAGCATTCAACGAGAAGCGCGATCCGGACTTCCACAAGTTCGCGCGATGACGTTTGGATAATCGGCTCGCAAGCTGGAAAATCACGCCATGACGGCCCATAAGGTCATCATCTCCTGCGCGGTCACCGGATCGATCCACACGCCCTCGATGTCACCGCATCTGCCGGTGACGCCGGCGGAGATCGCCGAGTCCGCGCTCGGTGCGGCGGCGGCGGGCGCGGCCATCGTGCATCTGCATGCCCGCAATCCGGTTGATGGCAGGCCGGATCAATCGCCGGAGGCCTTCGAGCCCTTCCTGCGCGTGATCAAGCAGAGCTCCAACGTCGTCGTGAACCTCACCACCGGTGGTTCGCCTTACATGACGGTGGAGGAGCGCGTGCGTCCGGCGGCGACCTGGAAGCCCGAGGTCGCCAGTCTCAACATGGGATCGATGAACTTCGGCCTGTTCCCGATGCTGAAGCGCTACAAGTCGTTCAAACATGACTGGGAGCCTCAGATGCTTGAGGGCTCTCACGATCTCGTCTTCCGGAACTCGTTCAAGGATATCCGCTATGCGTTGGAGACGCTGAACAGTTCCGGCGCGCGCTACGAGTTCGAATGCTACGACACCAGCCATCTCTATAACCTGCACTATTTCTGGACCGAGGGCCTGGTCAAGGCGCCCCTCTTCATCCAGACCTGTTTCGGGCTGCTCGGCGGCATCGGCTCGCATCCGGACGATGTGATGCATATGAAGCGGACGGCCGATCGCCTGTTCGGTGACAATTATCGCTGGTCGGTGCTCGGCGCAGGCCGGGCCCAGATGCAGGTCGCGGCGATGGCGGCAGCGATGGGCGGCCACGTCCGGGTCGGCCTCGAGGACAGTCTGTGGATCGGCTCCGGCCGCCTTGCCCAGACCAATGCCGAGCAGGTGACGCAGGTCCGCAAGATCATCGAAGGCCTCGGGCTCGAGATCGCGAGCCCCGACGAGGCAAGGGACATTCTCCAGCTCAAGGGCGGCGACAAGGTCGCCTTCTGACGCTCCAACCAACGGCCCGACAGACATGCTGCCCAACCGACCCGTATTCGAGGAAGAGCATGCACTCCTGCGCGACAGCGTCCGCCGCTTCGCCACCGCGAAGATTGCGCCGCACTTCCAGGACTGGGAGAAGGCCGGGATTATCGATCGCGCGTTGTGGCCGGCGGCCGGCCAGGCCGGCCTGCTCTGCCCCCAGGTGCCAGAGCAGTATGGCGGCATCGGCGGCGACTTCCGGCATAACGCCGTGGTCATCGAGGAGCTTGCCTATTCGGGATTCGCGGGTCCGGCGACCGACTTCTCTGTCCACAATGATGTCTGCTGCGGCTATCTCCTGAGCTACGGCACGGAGGAGCAGAAGAAGAAATGGCTGCCGCGCATGGTCTCGGGCGAAGCCGTCTGCGCGATCGCCATGACCGAGCCCGGGACCGGCAGCGATCTGCAGGGCATCCGCACGCGCGCGGTCCGAGAGGGAGATGAGTACGTCATCTCCGGCCAAAAGACCTTCATCTCGAACGGCCAGATGTGCGACCTCGTCATCGCGGTTGTCCGCACCAATCCGGACGGCGGATCGCGAGGTATGAGCCTGATCCTCGTCGAAGCCGACAGCCCGGGCTTCCGTCACGGCCGCAACCTCGACAAGCTCGGCCATCTCTCGTCCGACACGTCGGAATTGTTCTTCGATCAGGTCCGCGTTCCCGTCAGCAACCTCCTTGGCTCGGAAGGCGGCGCAATGGCGGCGCTTATGAGCGAGTTGCCGCAGGAGCGATTGACCATCGCCCTTCACTCGATTGCGTCAGCACAGAAGGCATTCGACATCACCAAGGCATACGTTCAGGAGCGCAAGGCCTTCGGACACGCGATCGCAACCTTTCAAAACACGCGCTTCAGGTTGGCTGACCTCAAGTCTGACCTTGCAGTCGGCTGGGCCTATGTCGACCAGTGCCTGAGCCAGCATGTCCGCGGCGAGCTGACGACCTATGCCGCTTCGACGGCAAAGCTCTGGGTCACCGAAATGCACGGACGGCTCGTCGATCAATGCCTGCAATTCTTCGGCGGCTACGGCTTCATGCGCGAATACGAGATCTGCCGCTTGTTCGCCGACGCGCGGGTGCTGCGCATCTATGGCGGCACGTCGGAGATCATGCGAGAATTGATCTCGCGCAGCCTCTGACGTGCGGCGGCTGACGATCTGGATCAGTAGCTCTTTGGCAGATCGAGCACCTTCTCGGCAATGAAGCTCAGGATCAGCTGCTCGGTGATCGGCGCGAGCCGGGTGATCGAGACTTCGCGGAACAGCCGCTCGACGTGGTACTCCTTGGCATAGCCGAAGCCGCCATGGGTCATGATGGCCTGCCAGGCGGCATCGTGGCCGGCGCGCGCGCCCAGCAACTTGGCGCTGTTGGCTTCGGCACCGCAGGGCTTTCCACTATCGTAGAGCCAGGCTGCGCGCATCGCCATCAGCCACGCCGCCTCCAGATACATCCACTTTTCAGCCAAGGGATGCTGGATCGCCTGGTTCTGGCCGATCGGACGGTCGAACACGACGCGTTCCCTGGCGTAGCGCGTGGCCCGGCGCAGGGCGTCCTGTCCGATCCCGATGGCTTCCACCGCGATCAGGATCCGTTCGGGATTGAGGCTGTGAAGGATATAGGAAAAGCCCTTCCCTTCCTCGCCGATCCGGTCTTCTTCAGGAATGAACAGGCCGTCGATGAAGATGGCGTTGGAATCCACGGCCTTGCGGCCCATCTTCGGGATCCGGCGCACCTCGATCTTCGAACGATCGAGGTCGGTGTAGAAGATGGTGATGCCGTCGGTCGGCCGCTTGCAGTCCTCGAACTTCGTGGTCCGGGTCAGCAGCATGATCTTGTTGGCGACCTGCGCCGTCGAGGTCCAGACCTTCTGCCCGTGGACGCGATAGCCGCCCGGCACCTTCTCGGCAAAGGTCTTGATGCGCGTGGTGTTCAGCCCGGCATCCGGCTCGGTGAAGCCGAAGCAGCATTGATCCTCGCCTGACACCAGCCGCGGCACCCAGCGCCGCTTCTGGTCGTCGGTTCCCTTCACCACGATCGGGTGCGGCCCGAACAGGTTGATATGCACCGCGGATGCCGACGTCATGCCGCCGCCGTGACTTGCAACCTCATGCATCATGATCGCAGCTTCGGTGACCCCCAAGCCTGCGCCACCATATTCCTCCGGCATAGTGATGCCGAGCCAGCCGGCATCCGCCATCGCGCGGTGGAACTCGCGAGGGAACACACCATCCTCATCGCGCGCCAGCCAGTATTCATCGTCAAAGCGCGTCACGACCGCACGAACGCCTTCGCGGATCGCGGCGTGATCTTCCGGCACATCGAGCTGATTTGCGAACGATCTATCCATTCAAATTGCCTCCCCGACCGACGCCAAGGTCCTTCTTGCCGCCACCAGATGCGGAATGTCGTACATCTTCCCGTCGATCCCCACCGTGCCGACATCCGGCGCGGCCGCGAACGCCGCGACGACGCGACGCGCATGCGCAAGATCGGCATCCGACGGCGTGAAGCAGGTGTTGATGGTCGCAACCTGATCCGGGTGGATCGCAATCCTCCCGACGAAGCCGTCACGGCGCGCGATCCGGCAGCTTTCGGCGAGGCCGTCCTGATCCCTGAAATCGGCGTAAAGCGTATCCAGCGCCGCGACGCCGGCGGCCCCGGCCGCAAACAGGCATTGCGCGCGCGCCACCTGGTAAGGGAACGTCCAGGTGCCGTCCGCCTCCTTGTTGGTCAGCGCGCCCAGCGCTGCACTGAGATCCTCTGCTCCCCAGGTCATCGCCACCAGTCGCCTGTTCCTGCGACTGTAACCGTTGAAGCCGATCATGGCCGCCGGCGTCTCCGTTGCCACGACCAGGAGCTTGACGTGGCCCGGCGGTACGCCGGCGGCGACCTCCAGTACGTCGACATAATGCGAGACCAGATCGACATCCTCGATCCCGTTGACCTTCGGGATCAGAATGCCATCGAGGCCCGGACGAACGATCGCTGCCAGATCTTCCAGCGTCAGCCCCGTGCCGAATGGGTTGATCCGGACGAGGAACGACCAATCCCTGGGAGCGCCGCCAAGCAGATCCTTCACAGCACCGCGAGCAAAGCCCTTTCGACCGGGCGCAACTGAGTCCTCGAGATCAAGGATCAGCGCGTCAGCCCCGATCCCGTCGGCCTTGGCGAACTTGCGTTCGCTATCGGCCGGCACGAAGAGCAGCGATCGCAATCTCATGTCGGCCTCCGCATCATCAGCCCGTTCCTGCGACAGTAGACCACTTCCTCGTCATGTTGATTGACGCCGCGATGCTCGAACGTCACGATGCCCTGCGTCGGACGCGATTTGCTTTCCCTGACAGCGACGACCTTGGTCTCGGCCCGCAGCGTGTCACCGGCAAACACCGGGCGTGGGAATCTCGTGTCCTCCATGCCCAGATTGCCGACGGTGGTTCCCAGCGTCGTGTCCTGAACCGACAGCCCGATGATGAGCCCGAGCGTGAAGATCGAGTTCATCAACGGCTTTCCGAACTCGGTGCCCTTGGCATATTCGTGGTCGATATGGACCGCCGCCGGATTGAAAGTCAGCGACGAGAACAGGATGTTGTCCATATCAGTCACAGTGCGTCTGATCTCGTGGATGAATGTCTGTCCAACCGAAAATTGCTCGAAGAAGAGCCCGGCCATTTGCGCGCCTCTTGTTTGATCTCACTGGGTGAACAGGCGGCCGGAGCCGCCACGACGTCCTTGTCTCCCAGCCACTTTCTATCGTATCGTGTATTCGTACACAAGTGTACTAATTATGGAGATCACTCATGGCCCTTCGTGAAAACCGACAGGTCCGGCTCGTGGTGCGGCCGCGCGGGATACCGCAGGCGGAGCACTTCTCGCTGGTGACGGAACCGGTCGCCGCGCCCGACAAGGGCGAGATCCTGATCGCAAATCGCTATCTCTCGGTCGATCCGGCGCAACGCGGATGGGCTAACGATGAAGGGAACTACAGCGCCCCCGTCCCGCTCGACACCCCGATGCGCGCGCTCGCGGTCGGCGAGATCCTCGAGAGCAACGCACCTGAGTTTCGTGTCGGCGAGCACGTCTACGGATGGTTTGGCTGGCAGCGCTATTGCGTCACGACACCGGAAACGGTCCTGCGCCGGGTCGTTCCGTCGGCCCTGCCGCTCAGCGCCAATCTGAGCGTGCTCGGAATGAACGGCATCACAGCTTACCTCGCCTTTCACGGCCTCGGCGATCCCAAGCCCGGTGAGCATGTGCTGGTGTCGACGGCAGCCGGCAGCGTGGGAAGCTTTGTCGGCCAGCTCGCCAAGATCGCGGGCTGTCGCGCCGTCGGGCTGACCAGTTCGGCCGACAAGGTTGCGCTGGCAAAAGCCCGCTACGGCTATCAGGGCATGATCAACTACCGGGAGGCTTCCGATCTCGGCGCAGCCATCCGCGCGGCGTGCCCGGATGGCAACGACATCTTCTTCGACAATACGGGCGGTCCGATCGCCGATGCCGCCATTCGGACGATGCGGCTGCGTGGACGGGTGATTCAGTGCGGCACGGCGGCGAACGCGTCCTGGACTCCGGTCCCGACCGGTCCGCGCCCGGAGCGCGAAATTCTCACCCGGCGCCTGCGGTGGTCCGGCTTCATCATCTTCGATCATCTCGCCGAGTTCGAAACGGCGGCCGCGCGCCTCGGCGAGTTCGCGCTCGCCGGCAAGATCGTCCATGACGAGGAGATCCTGCCGGGCCTGGCGGAGGCACCTGGCGCCATCGCCCAGCTTTACCGCGGCGAGAACCACGGCAAGCTGATGATCGCGGTGGACTGAGCGGCGGCCTGCTACGCGCTGGCCTTGCGCTTCATCACCTCGGGCATTCTGGCGCGATGGAAGCCTTCGAACGGCGAGCTGCGGCTGTGCGGCTCGAGCTTCCAGGTGGTGCGGGCATTAGGCGTTCCGCCATCGACACGCAGACAAGAGCCGGTGATATAGGCGGCAGCCGGCGAGAGCAGATAGGTGATGGCGGCCGATATCTCGGCTTCCGTCCCGAAGCGTTGCAGCGGCACGCGCTCGGTGAACTCGTGGAGCTTCTTCTGCATCTCCGGTGTGTATGTATCAAAACCGCTCGACACGATGCCGCCGGGAGCGACCGCATTGACGCGGACGCCTGAGGCCGACCATTCGCAGGCGGCCGTCTCCGTCAATGTCAGCATGCCGCCGCGGGCCGCGGCCGAGTGCCCGAACTCGGGCCAGCCGTGCCAGATGTCGGCGATGATGTTGACGATCGCGCCGCCATTCGCCTCCATCCAGCGGTTATAGACCTCGCGCATGAAGATGAAGCCGCCGGTCAGATTATTGCGCACCACGGCCTCGAACCCCTTGGTCGAGATCGCCTTCAGCGGCGAGCGAAACTGGCCACCGGCATTGTTGACCAAGCCGTCGATGCGGCCAAACCTCGCCAGCACCGCATCAATCGCGCCAATGACAATGGTCTCGTCACGGATATCGCAGGCATGGCTCATCGCCTGCCCGCCATCCTCCTCGATCTCCCGCTGCACTTCGGCAAGCTTCTCGATGGTTCTGCCCAGGATCGCCACATTCGCGCCGAGCGCGGCGAGTTCATGGGCCGTGCAACGCCCGATCCCGCTGCCGCCGCCGGTCACGATGATGGTCTGGCCCTTGAACAGATCCGGCCTGAACACGGACTGATATGGCATCGCCTGGCTCCCTGAACTCTTGTTGCTTGCCGTCGGAGGCATTGCACCCGATTATCGTACACTATATTACTATTTATCATCAACCGCAATGACCGATGGGAGCGCACCGTGACTGAACCAAACACCATCACGATCGAGGCCCGTGGCGCGATCGATCTCCTGACTCTGAACCGGCCCGCGCAGCTCAACGCCGTCTCACCCGACATGATCGCGGAACTGACCGAGTACTTCTCCGGACTCAGCGACCGGCCGACGACGCGTGTCGTGATCCTGCGCGGCAACGGACCTGCATTCTCCGCCGGGGCTGAGCTCGGATCGGACGCGTTCGCGGCGCCCGGCAAGGGGCGGCCACAGCGCCAGCTCAAGATACAGCAGAGCTACTCCGGTGTGATCCGCCTGATGCGATCATGCCCGCAACCGATCATCGGTCTCGTTCATGGCGCAGCCTGTGGCGCCGGCTTTTCCTTCCTGCTCGCCTGCGATGTCCGCTTCGCAGCACCGGATGCGCGCATGAATGCCGCCTATATCCGCATCGGGGTCGGCGGTTGCGATATGGGGTCGGGCTACCTGCTGCCGCGCCTAGTCGGATTATCCGTCACGTCCGAGCTCCTGCTCACGGGACAATTCCTCGAGGCCGAGCGCGCGAAAGCGATCGGACTGGTCAGTGATATCGTGCCGGCCGACGAGTTGCTCGCGAAGGGTCTTCAATTCGCCGCCGAAATGCTGCGGGTTTCTCCCCTTGGGTTGCGGATGACGAAACAGGCCCTCAACGTGCTGATAGACGCGCCGAGCCTCGATGCCGCGCTCATGATGGAAGATCGCCAGCAGGTCATACTCCTCGAGACACACGATCACGCGGAGGCCGTCGCCGCATTCCGCGAGCGACGGGATCCGATCTATTCCGATCAGTGACCTAGTTTGCGCCGGCAAACGCGGCGGCCAGTTCGCGCAATTTGAACTTCTGGATCTTGCCGCTGGCCGTGCGCGGGAGGTCCGCCACGACTTCGACCCGCTCGGGCCAGAACTGCTTTGCCATCTTCGCTTCGCCGAGATAGGCCTGCACCGCCGCCAGATCGATCGTGCCCCCAGTGCGGGGAACAATGAACGCGCAGCCGCGCTCGCCGAGCCGAGCGTCTGGAATACCGACCACTGCGACGGCTGCGACCGCCGGATGCTTGTAAAGCAGGTTCTCGATCTCGACGACGGGCACGTTCTCCCCGCCCCTGATCAGGATATCCTTCACGCGGCCCGAGATGCGGATGTAGCCATCCTCGTCCATATAGGCGAGATCGCCGGAATCGAACCATCCATCGTTGTCGAAGGTCGGCAGTTCGGGGCGCTTGTAATAACCCTTGAACATCTGCGCGCCGCGCACGAGCAATCGCCCTGGCTGCCCTGCCGGCAGCAGATTCCCCGCGGTATCGACGATCCTGACTTCCATCCCGTCCTGCGCGCGGCCGTCCGTACTCGCGGATTTCTCGGCCGCGCGGGCAGGCTCGGTCAACGTGCCCGACAGGACTTCGGTCATGCCCCAGAGCGAGCACACCGTGAGGCCGAGTTCGTCGGCCGCGCGCTGGATCAGAACCGACGGGATCGGCGCGCCGCCGCACAGGAAGGAGCGCAGGCTCTTCGGATGGGGCGAACCGGCCTTCACTGCGTCGCAGATGTCGCTGAGGAACGGCGTCGAGGCGGCGGTATAGGTGACGCTTTCGCTGGCCATCAGGCTGACGCCATGCTTGGCTTCCCAGACGTCCTGAAGGATCATCGTGCCGCCGAGATAAACGGAGAGCAGCACGATCGCGGCATAGCCCGTCATGTGGCCGACCGGCGAAGCCACAAGCAGCACATCGCTCGAATCGAGGCCAAACCTTCCCGTGAGTGCCTTGCAACAGGCAATCAGCGAGTTCGACGTGTGCATGACGCCCTTGGGTTCACCCGTGGTACCCGAAGTGAACATCAGAACGGCCATATCGTCGGGCTGCAGGCCGGCCGGAAGCTCGGCGGCCTCGGTCGACAGCAGCACGCGTTCGAAGCTGGTGTCGCCCTCGCCGTCGACGACGATCACCTGCTTGAGATGCGGCAGGTCGGCGCGCATGCCCTGCGCCATCGCGGCGTAATCGAACCCGCGATAGGTCTTCGGGACAATGAACACTTTGGCCTGACAGAAATTCAGGATGTAGGTCAGCTCGCGCTCGCGCAGGATCGGCATCACGGGATTCATCACCGCGCCGATCTTGCTGCACGCAAACGCCGTGACGACGAACTCCCACCAATTGGGCAGTTGCACGGTGACAACGTCGCCGCGGCCGACGCCGAGGCGAACGAGCGAGCTGGCGGCGCGCTCAGCAAGCTTCTCCAGGTCCCTGTAGGTGAAACGATGCGCCTGGTCGCGATCGGCCCGGTCGGCGATGATTGCGACCTTGTCCGGTGCTTTCGCGGCAGCTTCGCTCAAGAGCTGGTCCACGGTCTTGTCGAGCCAATAGCCGGATTCACGAAAATTGGCGTGAGACGGATCTCGTAGGGCGGCCACGGTCATTTGTCCCTCCTGCGGTGCTGTGCCATTTCCGAGTTTCGTCGGTTATTTCGTTTATTTGTGTATCTTATTGAAGAGTACGATTTTCCGGCAATGGTCAAGTTGTCGCTCACGGCGGCAGGGCCGCCCGTCACGTCCCGACAAAGACCGGCTTCCGTTTCTGCACGAAAGCCTTGACGCCTTCGCGCGCATCCACCGTCCGCGAGATCGCGGCGAGCGTCTGCGCCTCCTCCTCGAGCTGGCTTTCAAACGGCCGATCGGCCGTCTGGCAGAATAGCCGCTTGATCGCGCCAAGCGCCTCGGTGGGGCCGGTGGCAAGCTCCTTCGCCAGCCGTGCGGCCTCGGATTGCACGGCCTCGTCCGGAACCACGAAATCCACAAGACCCAGCGACAGGGCCGTCGCGGCATCGATGGTCTCGCCAAGCAGGAAGAAGCGTCTTGCACGGGCCACGCCGATCCGACGCGTCACCGTGGTGGTCGATCCGCTGTCGGGGCTGAATCCGACCTTGGAAAACGCCGCCGAAATCCGCGCCGATTGCGCCATGACGACCAGATCGGCGGCAGCTACCAGCGATACGCTTCCGCCTGCGACATTGCCATGTACGGCGGCGACGACAGGCGCCCGCATCCGGACCATCCTTGCGATCGCCGCATGCAAATCCGCGGTCCACGCCTTGATCGTTCTTGGCAGTGCGTCGCCTTCCTTCACCAGCGACATCAGGTCGCCACCGACGCTGAACAGCCGGCCGCGCGCCGACAGCAGGACCGCACGCACGTCGACCCGCTCGCTGAGTTCGGCGATGCACATCCCGAATTCGCGACAAAACTCCCCGTCAATGGGATTGCCGCGCTCGGGCCGGTTCAAGACGATTTGGGCGAGGCCATCGTCGATGGTGCAGTCGAAGCTCTCGGTCGCCATGGCCAGTCCCATCTCCATCTCTTCCCTATTTGTTGCCGGCTTCTTGCAGACCTTCCCGCGGCAAACCTCAGATCGACCGCGCCTGCTTTTCCTTCTTTACCGAGGCCTGAATCGCGTCGCGTGCGCGCTGCCAGTCGGCCGGCGACAGCTTCGAAAGCCCCGCGAATGTCGATGGCGCTGCCAGATGATGGCCGCCATCGATGCTGATCGTGTCGCCGGTGATGTAGCTGCAGCCATCCGACATCAGGAAGATCAGGAGATTGCGCAGTTCGTCCATCTTGCCGAAGCGGCGCAGCGGCACCTCGTCCGCCTGCGTCGCGCCGACGCCGGTCTCGGCCAGCGGGTTGAGCTTGTCCCAGGCGCCCTCGGTCGGGAACGGCCCCGGCGCAATCGCATTGACGCGGATGCCCTTCGGTCCCCACTCGACCGCAAGCGACATGGTCATGGCATGCACGGCCGCCTTCGCCATCGCCGACGGCACGACATAGGCAGATCCGGTCCATACCCAGGTGACGAGATTGCTGATGATCACACCGGGCAGACCCGCCGCGATCCACCGCTTCCCGCAGCCGAGCGAGGCATAGAACGAGCCATCCATCACCGTCGACCGCACCGCCTCGTAACCACGCGGCGACAGGCTTTCGGTTGGGGCCAGGAAATTGGCGGCGGCATTGTTGACCAGGCCGGTGAGCGGCCCCTCCGCCCAAATGCTGGTCAGCATCTCTTCGATGCTGTCGGGATCGCGTACATTGGCGAGCCACGCGGATGCCTGCCCTCCCGATCGGGCACGGATTTCCTGCACGGCCTCGTCGAGGACGTCCTTGCGCCGCCCGCAGATGTAGACGTGGGCGCCGTGGGCGGCGAACCCGACCGACATCTCCTTGCCGAGCCCGGTGCCTCCGCCCGTAATGAGGATACGCTTTCCCTTGAGGACGGCAGCGTCGAACATGTGCGACTTCCTTCCCTGCGGCTGATTTCAGTGTTGCGGTCGGCCGCTTCTCGGTGCGCCGGAACCGACTTCTCACACAACTAATACACTAGCGTACTTCTTTTGTAAATCGATCGATGCCGGCCGAAGGCCGATTTCGCCTCCATTTCGCGACCAGCCCTTTAAAATACGCTGGTGTATGGTATTAATTGACCAATGATCTCCGACTCGCATCAAGGGAAACTCGATGGTTGATCAACCCGACTGGGATCTTCGGCTTGGATATCTCATCCACGACGTGTCGCGGCTCAGGAGAATGATGTTCGATCGCGCGCTGGCGCCGCTTGGGATCACCCGTTCGCAATGGTGGGTGCTGGCGTTCATTTCGCGCAAGGATGGCCTCCCCCAGGTTCAGCTCGCCAGTGAACTCGATGTCGGCAAGGTCGCCGTCGGAAATCTGATCGACCGGCTGGAATCCGCCGGCTTCGTGATCCGCCAGGCCGATCCGGTCGACCGACGGGTCAAGCGCGTCTATGTCACCAAGCAGGCACGAGGCTTCATCGAGAAGCTCAGGAAGGAAACCGACAAGTTCAACGCCAGGATCGTCAACGGGATTGACCGGAAGCAGCTGGAAGGCGCATCCGACGCACTTCTCGCCATGAAGCACAACCTCCTCGCCATGTCGGACGGCACAGAGACCGACAGCGGAGAAGACGAGGAAGAGGACACCCAGCGTTCCAAGCCCCGGAAAAAGCGGCGGGCGGTGGCTTGAGGCCAGCCCCCCGCCTCAGGTGCACCCCGGGAGGAGCGATCGGCGGATTCATGAGGCGATGTCGCGTCCCCAGATGTCGGCGTTGGGACGCGCCTTGCGCATCAGCTCCATCACCTGAGCGCCGAGCCCACTGGGATCCTCGACGGGGTCGATGCCAGGACCCGCGTGCCAGCCTTCGGCAACCTTGAGAATTCCGTCGCCGGCCTCGAAGACGC
>JACXTT010006923.1_pt1 | contig 16105 bp, 17 predicted proteins | sample 9270951 | NCBI WGS metagenome assembly JACXTT01 (sample SAMN15532306, study PRJNA645909) | rock metagenome | isolation source: weathered quartz diorite | place: Puerto Rico | collected 2017-06-21 | reverse complement strand
CAGCTTCCCAAGCTGAATACGTGGGTTCGATTCCCATCACCCGCTCCAAGAACCACCGGGGGAAAATGCCGGACGAAGTAACGCGGACCGTGCTGTTCGCCGACGTGAGCGGCAGCACGCAGCTCTACGAGAGCGCGGGCGACGAGGCCGCGTCGCAGGCGATCGCGCAATGCATCCGTGCCTTCAGCAATGCCACGCGGCTCTCGGGCGGCCAGGTGGTGAAGGAAATCGGCGACGAGGTGATGGCGATCTTTCCGAGCCCGGATGCTGCCGCGATCGCCGCGACGCACATGCATCTCGCGGTCGAGGCGCTGCCGCCGGTGCAGGGGATGCGCCTCGGCGCGCGAATCGGCTTCCAGACCGGTCCCGTCGTCCGTCGCGACAACGATCTCTTCGGCGACACGGTCAGCCTCGCGGAGGGACTCGCGGGCCAGGCGGCCAAGGGGCAGGTGCTTACCTCGGAGGAGACCGCGGCGCTGCTCAGCCCGGCGCTGAAGAGTTGCACGCGCGTCCTTTATTCAGTCGAGCTGAAGGGGAAGGCGGAAAGCGTGTCGCTTTGCGAGCTGGTCTGGCGGCAGGGGCCCGATATCACCGACGTGGCCGGCAACGTGATTGCCGACTCGGCCGGCAGGCTGTCGCTCAAGCTCGGGGGAACCGAGATCATGGGGGAGCCGCCGCTGCGCATCGGGCGCGACAAGGATTGCGAGATCGTCGTGGCGAGCGAAAACGCGTCGCGGCAGCACTGCAGCATCGAGCGGCGCCGCGAGAAGTTCGTGCTGCGCGACCACAGTACCAACGGCACCTTCATCACGGTCGAAGGCGAGCCCGAGTTCATGCTGCATCGCGAGGAGTTCATCCTGCGCGGCCACGGCTGGATCTCCTTCGGCGATCCGCGCGCACAGGCCACCGAGTCGCTCGAGTACTCTTGCGAATAAAAAAGGCCGCTGCCGCGGCCTTGGCGACGCCGGGGGAGGGCTTATTTGCTGGTCACTTTTTCCCAGACGGTCGTGGTCTGCACCATCTTGCCGTCCATCGCCGATCGCGCCGGTTCGTTGAGCATCGTCATCCGGCGGCCGTCGAACTTGACCTCGCGCGCTGCGGCCCGCTCGGGCACCTCGTTGTGCAGCAGATCAAAGTTGTAGGTGAGCTTATTGCCGCTCAGCTTGTACGTGCCGGCGTACGCGTTCATGCTGTTGAAGAGCTCCACGCGTTGCTGGTCGGTCATCTTTTCGACGCTCGCGGGCTTCGGCCGCTTCTCGTTCGCGATGAAGCTCATCACGCGGCCGTCCGGCGTGAAGCTGAGATACCCCTTCGGCGCTTTGCCGCGCGGCTCTTCTACCTTGCCCCCATCGACCGCCTTGCGCGTGAGACTCACCAACTTCCACGTGCCATGCAGATCGGTCTCCGCCGCCAGCGCCGCGAACGGCAGCGCCAGCGCTAACGCAGTAGCGCATATCGCAGTTTTCATAGTGATCCTCCTCAGGATTACGGGTCTGTTGCCCGCGCCTTCTTATACTCCCTTGGCCGCCGGGCGAGCCGGCCGTAAATCTTTGTGCGCCGCCGGGACCGTGCCACTGAGCGGGCGGCGCCACCTGCCGTATCGTTGCCGGACGTGAAAATCCTGATCGGCAAAATCAACGCGCACTGCCCCGAGTGCTACGGCGAGGAGTGGGGCTCGACCGACGGCTCCGAGCGCCCGGATGTCACCGACGACGTCGTGTGCCTCGGCTGCGGCCACCGGGTGATGTGCGCCGATCTGGTGCTGCAGCTACCGATCGACGAGACGCTGTACTGAGCACCTCCCCGCCCGCGTCATAATGACGCCAGCGAAAGGGGTGGGATGCCTTACTCGGTAGAAGGAAAGCTCGTCGTCGCGATCTCGTCGCGGGCGCTGTTCGACTTCGAGGAGGAGAACCGCGTCTTCGAGCGCGACGGCGAGGCGGCCTACATAGCGCTGCAGTACGCCCGGCTCGACGTGCCGGCGCGCGAGGGTGTGGCCTTCCCGCTGGTGCAGAAGCTCCTCGCCTTCAACACCCCGGATGCCCAGCGCGTCGAAGTCGTAGTGCTCTCGAAGAACGACCCGGTGTCGGGGCTGCGCGTCTTCCGCTCGGCGCAGCGTGCCGGGCTGGCGCTCGAGCGCGGCGTGTTTACCCGCGGCCGCAGCCCCTGGCAATACCTCGATTCGCTGCGCGCCAACCTGTTCCTCTCGGCCAACGAGTCCGATGTCCTCGCGGCACTCGAGGCGAAGTGCCCGGCCGCGCGCGTGTACCCCGAGTCCGCGCAGGCCGCGAGCCGCCATGCAACCGAGCTGCGCATCGCATTCGACGGCGACGCGGTGCTGTTCTCCGACGAGGCGGAGCAGGTCTACCAGCGCGACGGCCTCGCCGCGTTCGCGCAGCACGAGGTGGCGAACGCGCTGCAGCCGCTCCCGCCCGGGCCGTTCAAGCCGCTCCTGGAGGCGCTGCATCGCCTGCAGAGCGACCGCAAGTCGCCCGTGAAGATTCGCACCGCGCTGGTCACCGCCCGGAGCGCACCGGCGCACGAGCGCGCCGTGCGCACGCTCATGGAGTGGAACATCAGCGTCGACGAAGCCATGTTCCTCGGCGGCCTCGACAAGGGCGCGTTCTTGAAGGCGTTCGAGCCCGACTTCTACTTCGACGACCAGCGCGGCCACGTGGACTCGGCGCGCGCGTATGTCGCCGCCGGCCACGTCCCGTTCGGGGTAGCCAACATCCGCTAGGAAATTGTCTCTATTGCGCTGGCGACGCCGGTATGACAGACGGGCACGCCGGATCCGCATCGTCCGGCGCCGCGCAGTACTCGCGGCGCGAGCGCTCCTCGACCGCCACCGGAACCGCGGCCACCTGAGTAGGCGCGGGGACGACCAGTGGCTCCGCCGTCCGCGCCGTAGCAACGCGTGGCGCCGCCGGTGCAGAGCCACCCGCTGCTGCGGACGGGCGCGACCAGGCCACAGTCAGCGGCACACTGGCCGCGGGATTCCAGACGGGCGCTGTCTCCACGGCGAGCGGGGCCGCGGGCGTCGTTGGCAGCTCGCTCCACTGGAAGTAGGACAGGTACAGCATCGCCACGCCCGTAAAGAATGCCGTGGCCGCGGCCGTGACTTCGCCGAGATGCCGGCGGTGACGCGCCACCCGAGCGCTAAAGCCGAGAAGGACGGCCAACAGGCAGAGCCAGCCACTGATTTCGACGGCAGCTCTATAGCTGATCAGCGCGCCGGCCCATTGGCTTGCGTAGACACACAGGCCGACACTGGCGACGACCGCTGCGCTGAGCAGCACGGCGAAGGCGCGGCGCCCGAGCGCCACGCTGGTCAGTTCCGGGGAGAGCAAGCGGGCATATTCTTGCACCGGCGCGTGTGCAAAAGAAATACCTAGATGCGTCCCTCCGCGACCGCGTGGCAGGCGACGCCGTCGATGAACGCCGGCACTTCGCGCTGGCACCGCTCGTTCGCGTGCGGGCAGCGCGGGTGGAAGGTGCAGCCCGTGGGCGGCGCGAGCGGGTTCGGCACCTCGCCGCGCACCGGCGTGCGCGGCCGGCCGCTCATGCCGAGGTCGGGGACGGCGTCGAGCAGCATGCGGGTGTACGGATGGCGCGGGCGCGAGAAGAGCTGCGCGGCGCGCGCCAGCTCGACGATGCGGCCGAGGTACATGACGCCGACGCGGTCGGCGACCTGCGAGACGACCGCCAGGTTGTGCGAGATGAAGAGGTAGGTGAGGCCCAGGCGCCGCTGCAGATCGCTCATCAGGTTCAGGATCTGCGCCTGCACCGAGACGTCGAGCGCCGAGGTCGGCTCGTCGCACAGCAGGAGGTCCGGCTCGCCGGCGAGTGCGCGCGCGATCGAGATGCGCTGGCGCTGGCCGCCGGAGAATTCGTGCGGGTATTTCTCGCCATCGTCGGGTGACAGGCCGACCTGGGCGAGCAAGTCTTCGACTTTTTGCCCGGTGCCGAGGAAGCGGATCGGCTCGGCGACGATGTCCTGCACGCGCCAGCGCGGGTTGAGGCTGGCGTACGGGTCCTGGAAGATCATCTGCAGCCGCCGGCCGCTGAACTCGATGCGGCCTTGGGTCGGCGCGTAGAGCCCGACGATCAGCCGCGCCACGGTCGACTTGCCGCAGCCCGACTCGCCGACCAATCCGACGGTTTCCCCCTTATCGATGTCCAGCGTCACCTGGTCTACCGCGCGCAGGATGCGCCGCGGCTCGTGCTCGAGGACGCGGTTGAGCCAGGGCCGCGAGACGTCGAAGTCGCGGCTTACGCCTTCCAGGCTAAGTAGCGGCATGCAGCCAGCAGGCGGCGAGGCTCGCGCCAGCCTGCATCAAGTCAGGGCGCTCTAGATAGCAGCGCTCGAACCGGCGCGTGCAGCGCGGGTGGAAGGCGCAGCCCGGCGGGATGGCATTCAGGCGCGGCATGGCGCCGTCGATCTGCACGAGACGGCTGCGCTTGGCCGCGATGCGCGGGATCGAGCCCATCAGGCCCGCGGTGTAGGGATGCTTCGGCGCGTGGATCACGTCGCGCACGCTGCCTACTTCGACGATCCGGCCGGCGTACATCACGGCTACACGGTGCGCGGTCTCCGCGATCACGCCCATGTCGTGCGTGATCAGCATCACCGCCGCGCCGCGCTCGGCGGCGAGGCGCTTGAGCAGCGCGATGATCTGCGCCTGGATCGACACATCGAGCGCAGTCGTGGGCTCGTCGGCGATGAGCAGTCGCGGCTCGGCTGCCAGCGCGAGCGCGATCACCACGCGCTGGCGCATGCCGCCGGAGAACTGGTGCGGATAGTGGCGGTAGCGCGCTGCCGGTGCCGGGATGCCGACCTCGCCGAGCAGCGCCAGCGCTCTGTCGCGCGTCGCGCGCTTGCCCATCGGCAGGTGCGCGAGGATGGTCTCCTCGAGCTGGCGGCCGATGGTGTACAGCGGGTTGAGCGAGGTGAGCGGGTCCTGGAAGATGACGCCGATCCTGCGGCCGCGCAGCTTCCTCATCTCCTCCGGCGGCAGGTGGTCGATGCGCCGGCCTTCGAGGCGCACTTCGCCGGCGGCGATGCGTCCTGGCGGCTCGAGGAGGCCGATGATCGCGAGGCCGGTGATCGACTTGCCGGCGCCGGATTCGCCGACCACCCCGAGCACTTCGCCCGGCGCGATGGAGAACGTGACGCCGTCCAGGGCGGTGAGCGTGCCGCGCCGCGTGGGAAATTCGACCCGCAGTTCGCGCACGTCGAGCATATATCGGTCAGCGCAGCTTCGGATTCAGCGCGTCGCGCAGCCAGTCGCCGAGCAGGTTGACCGACAGCACGAGCACCACCAGGGCCAAACCGGGGAAAACGGTGATCCACCACTCCCCGGAGTAAAGGAACTCGTTGCCGATGCGGATGAGCGTTCCAAGCGAAGGACGCGTGGCGGGAACGCCGACGCCGAGGAACGAGAGCGTGGCCTCGGTGATGATCGCGGTCGCGATGTGGATGGTGGCGATGACGAGCACCGGGCCCATCACGTTGGGCAGCACGTGCGCGAGCATGATGGAGAGCGGCTTGCGGCCGATGACGCGCGCGGCCTGCACGTACTCCTTCTCCTTTTCCACCATGGTGGAGCCGCGCACCGTGCGCGCGTACTGCACCCAGCCGGCGAAGCCGATGGCGAGCACCAGCACCGGGATCGCGAGCTGGTCGTGGCGATCGCCCGGCAGCGCCACGCGGGCGAACCCGTCAATGAGCAGCGCAATCAGGATGGCCGGGAAGGAAAGCTGCACATCGGCGATGCGCATGATCACGGCGTCCACGCGCCCGCCGACGTAGCCGGACACCAGGCCTAGCGACACGCCGAGCACCAGCGCGAGCAGCACGGCGGCGATGCCGACGCCGAGCGAGATGCGCGCGCCGTGCATGATGGTCGAGAGGATGTCGCGCCCCTGGTTGTCGGTGCCGAGCGGGTAGTGCGCGTCGCCCTTGTCTTCCCACGCGGGCGGCGTGAAGGCGTCGCTGAGGTTCAGCGCCGCCATGTCGAACGGATCCTGCGGCGAGGCCCACGGCGCGAGCAGCGCGGCGCTGACGCAGATCAGCGTCAGCACCGCCGCCACGATCGTGACCGGCGACCGGCGAAAACTCCACGCCAGATCGTGATCCCAGATCCGGCGGAGAAGAATCACTTCACCGTCGCGAAGCGCGCCTGCGGCCGGTCGTCGAGGCTGTAGGCGATAGTGACGCCCTTCTTCATCGCCCACGGGCGCATCTGGTGGTGCAGCGGCACGTAGTAGGCCTGGTCGCGCGTGATCTCCAGCGCCTCCTTCAGTATGGCGTCGCGCCTCTTCATGTCGGTGGTGACCTTGAGCGCGTCGATCATCTCGTCGAGCTTCTTGTCGCTGATGCGCCCGATGTTGAAGCTGCCGTCGGCGCCGGTGGTCTTGGTGCGCACGAGCGACTGCAGCGTGTAGAGGCCGTCGAAGGTGGCGACGCCCCAGCCGAGCATATATGCGCTGGTGTCGAAGTTGAGCAGCTTCGGAATGTAGTTGGCGAACGGCATGGCGTTCAGCCTGACGCGCAGGCCGGCCTTCGCCCACATCGAGACCAGTGCCTGGCAGATCTTCTCGTCGTTCACGTAGCGGTTGTTGGGGCAGTCGAGCGTGAACTCGAAGCCGTCTGGGTAGCCGGCCTCGGCGAGCAGCTTCTTCGCGCCCGCCGGGTCGAACTTCGGCACGAGGTCGACGTTCTCCTCGTAGCCGTGCACGCCCGGCGCGATCATGATCCCGGCCGGGATCGAGAGTCCGCGCATCACGACTTTCTTGATCGCCTCGCGATCCACCGCCATGTTGAGCGCCTTGCGCACGCGCAGGTCCTTGAACGGGTTCTTGCCCTTGACGCTCGCGTACTTCAGCTCGTCGTTGTGCTGGTCGAGGCCGATGAAGATGGTGCGCACCTCGTGACCATCGAGGATCTTGACGTTGGGCTCCTTGCGCAGGCGCTCGACGTCCTGCGTCGGCAGGTCGGTCACCAGGTCCACGTCACCGGAGAGCAGGGCCGAGACCCGTGTCGCGTCCGATTTGATGGGCGTGTACACGACATCGGTCACGTTGCCGTCGAGCTTGCCCCACCAGCTCTTGTTGACGGTCATGACGATGCGCTTGTCGGGCTCCCAGCCCTTGATGGTGTAGGGACCGGTGCCGTTGGTATTGCGCGACGCGAAGGTCTCTTCCTTCGCCTTGTAGTCCTGGATGTGCTGCGAGCGGTTCTTCTCCGCCCAGGACTTGCTCATCATGCGGAAGTCGACGATGTTCCTGAGCAGCAGCGGATGCGGGCCCTCGAGCAGCAGGTCGACGGTGTAGTCGTCGAGCTTCTTCACTTCCTTGATGCCGGCGACGTAGATCTGGTTCGTGCCCTGCGGCTCCTTGATGCGCGCAAAGGAGAACACCACGTCGTCGGCGGTGAAGGGCGAGCCGTCATGGAACCTCACGCCCTTGCGCAGGTGGAAGCGATATTGCGTCTCCGAGAGCCTGTCCCAGCTCGTCGCGAGGCAGGGCTCGATCTGGTAGTCCTTGGTGTAGCGCACCAGCCCTTCGTAGGTGTACTGCATGATGGCGTGCGTCGTCGCGTGGTTCTGCGAGTGTGGGTCCATCGTCAGGATGTCGTTCTGGGCCGCCCAGCGCAGCAGCACCTGGGCGTGCGCCGGACCCGCGGCCAGCGCGACAAGCAACAGCAGCGTTCGCATCATCTCCCCCTCCTCGGTTTACTTGAGCGGCAAGCTCTCCTCGACCAGCGCGGCGAGATAGCCGGCGCCGAGCGGAATCACCTCGTCGTTGAAATCGTAATTCGGATTGTGCAGGAGGCAGCCGCCCGCTGCGCCGCCCTGGCCAAGGAAGGCATAGGCACCGGGGCGCTCCTGCAGGTAGTAGGCGAAGTCCTCGCCGCCCATGGTCGGCTCGTGCTCGGTGATGACGTTCTCGGCGCCGAAGAGCCGCTTCGCCACCTCGGCGGCGAAGCGCGCTTCGCGCGCGCTGTTGATGGTGGCGGGATAGCCGCGCGCGTAGGTCACTTCGGCGGTGGCGCCGAAGGCTTCCGCCGTCTTGGTGGCGATCTCCTTAAGGCGGCGCTCCGCCAGGTCGCGCGTCTCCGGCTGGAAGGTGCGCACCGTGCCGACCAGCTTCACGTGGTCCGGGATGACGTTGAACACGCCGATCTGGCTCGTCGCGAGCGAGCAGATGCTGACCACCACCGCGTCCACCGGGCTGACGGTGCGGCTGGCGATGCTTTGCAACGCGGTAATGACGTGCGCCGCCGCCAGCACCGGGTCCACCGCGAGGTGCGGCATGGCGCCGTGGCCGCCGCGCCCGCGCACGGAAATCTGCACTTCGTCGGTCGAGGCCATCACCGGGCCGGCGCGCACCGCCAGCTTGCCGGGCGGCAGGCCCGGCCAGTTGTGCAGCCCGTAGACCTCGTTCACCGGGAAACGCTGCAAGAGCCCTTCCTGCACCATCACGTTCGCGCCGCCGCCGCCTTCCTCGGCCGGCTGGAAGATCACGTACGCCGTGCCGTCGTAGTTGCGTGTCTCAGCGAGGTAGCGCGCCGCGCCGAGCAACATCGTGGTGTGGCCGTCGTGCCCGCAAGCGTGCATGCGGCCCTCGTGGCGCGAGCGATGCGGGATGTCGGCCATCTCGTGGATCGGCAGGCAATCCATGTCCGCCCGCAGGCCGATGGCGCGGCCGCTCGCCGTTGTTTTGCCGGGGATGACTCCGACCACGCCGGTCTTGGCAAGGCCGCGATGCACCTCAATGCCCAGCCGGGCGAGCTGCTCGGCCACCACGCCGGAGGTGCGCGTCTCCTGGAACGAGAGCTCGGGATGCGCATGCAGGTCGCGCCGCACGTCGCGCAGCTCGGCTTGATACGCGCGGATGCGCTCGATCGGGCTCATACGGCCTGCACGCGCAGCCGCGGGTCCACGGCGTAGTAGAGGAGATCGACCACCAGGTTGATGATGACGAAGAAAAGCCCGATCAGGCAGAGGTACGCCGCCATCACCGGCACGTCGGCGAAGGTCACCGCCTGGATGAACAGGAGGCCCATGCCCGGCCACTGGAACACGGTCTCGGTGATGATGGCGAAGGCGATGATTGCGCCGAGCTGCAGGCCCGTGATGGTGATCACCGGCACCAGCGTGTTCTTGAGCGCATGCCCGAAGTGGATCGCGCGATCGCTCAAGCCCCGCGCGCGCGCGAAGCGGATGTAGTCCGTGCGCAGCACTTCGAGCATCTCGGAGCGCACCAGGCGCTGGATCAGCGTCATCTGGAAAAGCCCGAGCGTAATCGACGGCAGGATGAGCGCCTTGAGGCCTGAGGCGGTGAGGAACCCGGTCGACCACCAGCCGATCGCCACCGTGTCGCCGCGGCCGAAGGACGGCAGCCAGCCGAGCTGCACGGAGAAGACGAGGATCAGGAGAATGCCGATGAGGAAGGTGGGCAGTGACACGCCAATCAGCGAGATCGCGAGCAGCAAATGCGACAGCCATGAATCTCGTCGCAGCGCGGTGTACACCCCCATCGGGATGCCGGCGAGCAGCGCGAAGAGCGCGGCCGTGAACGAGAGCTCGAGCGTCGCCGGCAGCCGCTCGACGATGAGCGTGGACACCGGCCGCACCTGGCGCAGGCTCAGGCCGAACTCGCCGTGCAGCGCGCGCTCGACGAACGTCGCGTACTGCACGTAGAACGGCCGGTCGAGGCCGAGCAGCTGCGTGACGCGCGCGCGGTCCTCGGGTGTTGCGTCCTGGCCGAGCATGAAGATCACCGGATCGCCGACGAAGCGAAACAGCGCAAAGGCGATGAGGCCGACGGCGAGCATCACGAGGATCGCCTGTCCGAGCCGCCGCAGGATGAACGCCGCCATGAGGCGGCGAATATAATCGCAAATCGGGGTCAGGCACCGATTTCCACCTCGTTCGCCCAGAAGCTCATCCGCTGGCAGCGCGCCCACGGCCGCCACGACCTGCCGTGGCAGGGCACGCGCGATCCGTACCGCATCTGGCTCTCGGAGGTGATGCTCCAGCAGACGCAGGTCGCGACGGTCATCCCGTATTACGAGCGCTTCCTTAAGCGCTTTCCGGCCGTGGCGAGGCTCGCCAGCGCGCGCGAGGAAGAGGTGCTGCGGCTCTGGAGCGGACTCGGCTACTACGCGCGCGGCAGAAACCTCCACCGTGCCGCGCGGCTGATAGCAAAGCGCGGCTTTCCCCGCACCGCGCGGGCGATCGCCGAGTTGCCGGGTGTCGGTCGCTCGAGCGCCGCGGCGGTAGCGGTATTCGCCTATGGCGAGCGCGCCGCGATCCTCGATGGCAACGCCAAGCGCGTGCTCTCCCGGACATTTGCGGTCAGCGACGAGGACCAGCTATGGCGACTCGCGGAGCGCCTGCTGCCAAAGCAGGATGTCGAGCGTTACACGCAGGCGCTGATGGATCTCGGCGCGACGATCTGCACGCGCGCGAAGCCGCGCTGCGGAGCGTGCCCGGTCAAGGGCGATTGCGTCGCGCATGAGCAAGGCTCGACCGACCGGTTTCCCGCTCCGCGCGCGAAGCGCGTGCTGCCGGTCAGGAACGTCATGTGGTGGGTCCTTCTGAAGAACGGCCGCGTGCTGCTCGAGAAGCGGCCGAGCGCCGGCCTATGGGGCGGGCTGCTGACGTTCCCGGAGGTCGCAGCGCGCGGCTGGAAGATCGCCGCGCATAGAGAGCTGCCGATTGTGGAGCACGGCTTCACCCATTTTCGGCTGCGGGCGACTCCGGTTCTGTGCAGCGTGGCAGCAGGGCGGGCCGCAAAGAACCAGCAATGGATTGCGCTTGCGCAAGCGGCGCGGGCGGCCGTCCCGACGCCGGTAAAGAAGCTGCTTTCAGGATTCGGGTTGGGCACTCGAGCGAAGCAGGGCGTTGAGGCGCTCGAGCCGCGCAACGACGCCGGAGAGCTCGAGGAGCTCCTGCTTGGCATGAAGCGGCAGCGGTAGCAGCTCGGCGAGCCGCGCACCGACCCAGGCGCTCGAATCGAGCCGGTGCGGCCCCGGCAGCACGTCGGGCTGCTGCTCGATGACGCGCTCGAGGAGCCGCGAGCAGAGCACGCAGCTCGTGGGCACCGGCGCGTCGGGCTCGGGCGCGAGGAGCTCGACGCGCGCGCGCTGCAATCCGCTCGGCTCGACGCGGCGCTCGAGGATCCGGAAGCGCTGCTCGCCGTGCGCGATGACGTGCAGCAGGCCGAGCTGCGGCATTTCCCAATCGTCGATGCGCGCGAGCGTGCCGATATCATGCGGCGTCGCCGGCGCGCCGACCTCGGCGCCGTCGCGGATCGCGCAGACGCCGAACGGCGAGTTATCGCGCAGGCAGGCCTTCGCCATGTCCATGTAGCGCGTCTCGAAAATGCGCAGCGGCAGCCGCCCCTCGGGAAAGAGCACGGCCTGCAGCGGGAAGAGCGGCAGGTTGTCGATGGCTCGGCCTCGCTGCCGTTACGGGTTTTCGTCTCGGAGCGCGCGATGGCGCACGAGCACGCGCCAGTCGCCGCGAAACGCCTTGCCGAGCTCTTCGGCCAAGTAGACGGACCGGTGGCGCCCACCCGTACAACCGATCGCCACCGTCACATGGCTGCGGTTCTCGCGCACGATCTCGGGGAGCCATTTGGCGAGTAGCGCACGCACGTCCTCGAGCCAGCGCCGCACGGCGCTGTCGCGGCCGAGGTACTCGATCACCGGAGCGTCGCAGCCGGTGAGCGATCGGAGCTGCGGGTCGTAGTGCGGGTTCGCCAGCATGCGCGCATCGAGGACCCAGTCTGCGTCCAATGGAATGCCGTCCTTGTACGAGAACGACTCAAACAAAAGCGTCAGCGCGCCGCTGCCCAGGCCCAGCAAATCGCGGATCCAGTTCTGCAGCACGCGCGGCTGCAGATCGCTCGTGTCGATGCGGCTGCCGAGCGGCGCGATGCCGGCGAGGAGCGCTCGCTCGCGCTCGATCGCCTCGGCGAGCGACATGCCGGGGCCGGCGAGCGGATGGCGGCGCCGCGTCTCCGAGAAGCGGCGCAGCAGCGTCTCCGGATTCGCCTCGAGGTAGAGCACGCGGCAGTCGACGCCGCGGCGGCTGAGCTCGGCGATGTGCTCGGGCAGCGCCGGCAGCGCTGCGCTGCGCGCGTCGATGCTGACGGCGGCGCGGTCGTGCCCCGCGTCGGCGAGGAAATCGACCGTCTCCATGAGAAAGTTGGCCGGCAGGTTGTCGACGCAGTAGTAGCCCGCGTCCTCCAGTACGCGCAGAGCGATGCTCTTGCCGGAGCCGGAGAGGCCGCTGACCAGAACGAGCTGCACTACTCGTCTTTCTGCATCTGCTGGCGCTGCCGCGCCAGGAACTCGGCGGTGGAATCGATGCCGCGCAGCTTCAGGATTTCGTTGCGCACCGCCGCTTCGACCAGCACCGCGAGGTTACGGCCCGCGGCGACTGGAATGGTCACCCGGCGCACGCTTACGCCGAGAATCTCCTCCGACTGCTCGATCAGCGGCAGCCGCTCGCTCGGGTCGCGGCCGCCGGGCTGCGGGCGCTCGAGCTGCGCGATGAGGCGCAGCTTCATCTTACGGCGCACGGCGGTCTCGCCGAAGATGGTGCGGATGTTGAGCAGTCCCAGGCCGCGCACCTCGAGGAAATCCTTGAGCATCGGCGGGCAGCGCCCCTCCAGCGTCCCGGCGGCGATGCGCGAGATCTCGACCACGTCGTCCGCCACCAAGCCGTGGCCGCGGCTGATGAGCTCCAGCGCGAGCTCGCTCTTGCCGACGCCGGATTCGCCGGTGATGAGAATACCGAGGCCGAGCACATCGATGAAAACGCCGTGGCGCTCTGCCGTCTCAGCGAGCGCTTTCGCGAGGTAGCGTGCGAGCTTCTCGATCACGCGCGGCGCCGGCACCGGCGAGGTGAAGAGCGGCGTCTGCGTCTTGGCCGCGGCCTCGACCAGCGCGGCGGGCGGCGCGACGCCGTCGGCGACGATCACGGCTGCCGGATGCGATTCGAGCAGGCGCTCGACGTAGCCGCCGACGATGCCGGCCTCGTAGGCGCCGATGACCTGGATCGAGTTGGGGTGCGTGAGGTTGAGGTGACCGATCAGCGAGGCGGCCGCCACCGCTTCGCGGCGCACGGCCGTGCCGCCTTCACGCCCAGCCACCCAGGCGAGCGAGAGCGCCTCGCGGTTGTCCTCATGCAGCCGCGCGACGTTGACCTGCAGCATCCGGTTGCCAAGCGGCTACGAGCTGGTGGAGCGCCTGCGCGTCGGGAGCGGCGCTCATCGCCTCGCGCAGCGTGCGGTCGCTGAACATCTGCGCGAGCTCGGAGAGGATTTGCAGGTGCTTCTCCGTCGCCTTTTCGGGGACGAGCAGCACGAATACCAGGCTGACCGGCGCGCCGTCGGGCGCGTCGAACGGAATCGGCTGCGCGAGACGGATGAAGGCGCCGAGCGCTTCTTTCAGCCCCTTTATCCGGCCGTGGGGGATGGCGACACCCTGTCCCAGCCCGGTGGAGCCGAGGCGCTCGCGCGCAAACAGGCTGTCGAACACCAGGCTGCGGGCGATGCCATGATGGTTTTCAAACAGCAGGCCCGCCTGCTCGAACAGGCGCTTCTTGCTCGAGGCCTGCAGGTCTGCGAGCACGTGGGCGGGATTCAGCAGCTTGGCGGTGAGGCTCATGCTAGAGGCGCTTTTTCTCCACGTAGCGCTTGTCCTTGTAGCGTAGCACCTGGCGGTCGAGCTTGTCGGCGAGCAGGTCGATGGCGGCGTAAAGGTCGTCCTCCTCGCTCTCGCAATGCAGGTCCTTCCCCCGTACGTGGAGCGTTACCTCCGCTTTCTGCTTCACCTTGTTGACGGTGAGGATGACGTGAGCGTCGATCACGTGGTCGAAGTGCCGGGTGATGCGCTCGAGCTTCGCGCGCACATAGCTCAGGATCGCGGGAGTCACTTCGAGATGATGGCCGCTCACGTTCAGGTTCATAGTCACAAGGCCTTTCTCTGGTTGACGGCGGGAATCTGCAGCGATTCGCGATATTTGGCAATCGTGCGGCGCGCCACCACGATGCCCTGCTCGCCGAGGATCTGCGAGATGCGGGCGTCGGACAGCGGCGCCTTTGCGTCCTCGGCGGCGACGAGCTGCTTGATGAGCGCGCGGATGGCGGTGGAGGAAGCCGCGCCGCCGGCTTCGGTGGCGACGTGACTGCCGAAGAAGTACTTCAGCTCGAACGTGCCGCGCGGCGTCGCCATGTACTTCTGCGTCGTCACGCGCGAGATGGTGCTCTCGTGCAACCCGAGTGTCTCGGCAATTTCCCGCAGTACCAAGGGGCGCATCGCCACTTCGCCATGTTCCAGGAAATGCCGCTGCCGGTCGACGATCGCCTGCGAGACGCGCAGGATCGTCTCGAAGCGCTGCTGCACGTTCTTGATAAGCCAGCGCGCTTCCTGCAGCTGGGAGGAGAGTGAGCCGCCAGTGCGCGCGCCTGCGGCGATCTCGGCGTACAGCCGGTTGATGCGCAGCCGCGGCATGGCGTCGGGGTTGAGGCTCGCGCGCCAGGCGCTGCGCACCTTGCGCACGGTGACGTCGGGAATGACGTAGCGCGCTTCCACCTTGGCGAACGCGGCACCGGGACGCGGATTGAGCGTGCGGATCAGGCGCTGCGCCGCGCGCAAGAGATCGTCGCTTGCGCCGGTAAGGCTCTTGAGTCTCGCGTAGTCGCGCGCGGCGAGGAGCTCGAGGTGCTTGTCGACGATGTCGAGCGCAAGCCGGTGCGCAGGCTCGTCGGGCATGTTCTTCAGCTGCAGCGCGAGGCACTCGCCCGGCGAGCGCGCGCCGACGCCGGCAGGCTCGAAGTGCTGCAGATGGCGCAGCGCGATCGTGAGCTCTTCCGGCGCAGCTTCCGCCTCGCTCGGCAGCAGCGCGGCGATTTCCTCCAGCGACTGCGTGAGATAGCCGTCGTCATCGAGCGCGTCGATGAGAAGCGCGACAAAGCCGCGGTCGCGCGCGCTCAGGTTGGTGAGCGAGAGCTGCGAGCGCAGGTGATCGCGCAGCGTCGGCGTGTCGGGCGGCGCGAAACTGCGCTCTTCGTCGTCCTCGGCGGCGGCCCCGCGCCAGGTGGCAGCGGTTTCCACCGACCAGTCGGCCTGCGGCGCGGCGGGCGCTTCTTCCGTGGGCGCGCTCGTGCTCGAGCCGCCGCCGGCCGGGGGAGCGGCAAGCGGCTCGCTGTCCTCGGCAGCATCCTCGCGCTCGAGCGCCGGGTTCTCCATCAGGATGCGGTCGATCTCCTGGTTGAGCTCGACCGTGGAGAGCTGCAGCAGCCGGATCGACTGCTGCAACTGCGGCGTAAGCGTGAGGTGCTGCGATAGCCGGAACTGCAGCGAAGGCTTCATTGAGTCTGCAGTGTGCCGAGCCGCAGGTCAAAACTACATGCGGAAGTTCTCGCCCAGATAGACTCGGCGCACGCTGTCATTATAAACAATCTCCTCGGGCTGCCCCGAGGCGAGCACCGCACCTTCGTTGATGATGTAGGCGCGGTCGCAGATGCCGAGCGTCTCGCGAACGTTATGATCCGTTATGAGCACGCCGATCGCGCGCTCCTTGAGGAACCGGATGATGCGCTGGATGTCGAGCACCGCGATCGGGTCGACGCCGGCGAAGGGCTCGTCGAGCAGAATAAATGCGGGTTTGGTCGCCAGCGCGCGCGCGATTTCCAGGCGCCGGCGCTCGCCGCCGGAGAGCGAGATCGCGGCGTGCTTGCGCAGGTGCGCGATGTTGAGGTCTTTCAAGAGTTCGGCGAGGCGCGCCTCGATCGCCTCGGCGGCGAGGCCCTGCAGCTCGAGGATCGCCTGCACGTTCTCCTCCACGGTGAGGCGGCGAAACACCGAGTTCTCCTGCGGCAGATAGGAGATGCCGAGCCGCGCGCGGCGGTGGATCGGCAGATGCGTGAGCTCGGATTCGTCGAGGAAGATGCGGCCCGCATCCACCGGCACGAGACCGACGATCATGTAGAAGCAGGTCGTCTTGCCGGCGCCGTTCGGGCCGAGCAGGCCGACGACCTCGCCGCTGTGCACTTCGAGCGAGACATCCTGCACCACGGTTCG
>JACXTT010006922.1_pt1 | contig 16106 bp, 11 predicted proteins | sample 9270951 | NCBI WGS metagenome assembly JACXTT01 (sample SAMN15532306, study PRJNA645909) | rock metagenome | isolation source: weathered quartz diorite | place: Puerto Rico | collected 2017-06-21 | reverse complement strand
GCCGGGGCCGGCGACCGAAACCGTGAACGTTTCCAGTGAAGGTGCCGGTGTCCAATCTGAAACTGCAAACATTGCGGGCGGATTGTCAGCCAAAGAAGTGCAAGAACTACCTCAGTTTGGCCGCGATCCATACGAACTGCTAAGACTAGCGCCCGGAGTGTTTGGCGATGGCGCTCGAAACGCAGTGGGCCAAGCCCAGCTGTTACCGAATGGCGCGGGACCCGGCGGCTCTAACAATTCTATTTACCAAGTGGAGAATCAGACGCAGGTGAGCGCCAACGGCCAGCGGGTCTCCGGCAACAACTTCCTGATCGACGGCGTGGATGTCAACAGTTTGACTTGGGGTGGAGCTTCCGTGGTCACACCCAACCAGGAGTCCGTTTCAGAAGTGAGGGTTGTCTCGACGAGCTATTCCGCGGAAGACGGCCGTAACTCCGGTGCACAGATAAAGGTGGTGTCGAAGTCGGGGACCAATCAGTTTCACGGCAGCGCTTTGTTCAAGTACGGAGAACCCGGGCTGAATGCTTTCAACAAATTCAATGGTTTCATCAACGGTTTCGATCACGCACCCGACGCACGTGTGAGCAACAAGGGCCGCAATTACGGCGGCAGCATCGGGGGACCGATCGTGAAAAATAAAGTCTTTTTCTTTTTCTCGTTTGAGGGCGAACACAATAATCTGAGCGACTTGAACGTAGGTTACGTGGAGACGCCAGAATTTCGGCAAGCACTAATCGCTTCGCGGCCGGGAAGCATCGCGGCTCAACTGCTGGCAGCTCCAGGGGTCGTAACGCAGGTCAAGCAGTACTTTGGCGGATCGTGCGGTGACATTGTCGGTTGGGACCCTGTCAACAATCCTGGCATCTGCCAAGTGATCGCAGCGGGCGCGGGGACCCAGGGAGGCCTTGACCTCGGTTCACCAGTGCCGATCACTGACCCGACAGATCCATATGTTCCCCTGAGCTTCCCTCCCACCCAGCAGGGAAATAGCTTTAATGGAAATGGGCTCGATGGTATTCCCGACGTCGTCCAGGCCCTGATAGTGAATCCGTCCCATCATTACGGCACTCAATACAACGGGCGCGTTGACTACCAGCGGGGAAATCACCTGTTCGCTGCCAGCACCTACATCACCAACGCCGATAATTTGACGACCTCCAACGATCAATTCCGGCCGATGGGGGCCGTTCTGAACAAGCCGACGAACCCTGCGGGCACTCTGTTGTGGAACTGGACCATTTCTTCTACGGTTCTCAACGAAGCGCGATTCAATTTCAGCCGGTTCAATTACGATGAGGTCAGCACGAACCACACCGTCAACTTCGGAATCCCGGAAATTCAGGTCGAAGGAGTCTTCAACACCGGTCCACGGCTTGATTTTGGCGTGCGGCGTGGAAACAACACGCCCGGCGTGCTCTCGCAGAATACGTATGCCTTTCGCGACACGGTGAGCAAGATCATCGGGAAACACGCGCTAAAGTTCGGTTTTGAGGTGCGTAAGGAACAAAACAACAACAACGAAATAGGCCTAGCTCGGCCGGTGTATTCCAACGTGCGGCTGTGGAATTTTTTCAACAGCGCGCCCATCTTTGAGGGCGTGGATGTAAACCCGCAGACCGGATTGCCCGATCCGACCCAGCGCTACCTGCGGACCAGTGACTATGCCTTTTTCGGTCAAACGGACTGGAAAGTGCGCCCCAACCTCACCCTCAATCTGGGCGTACGGTGGGAATATTACACACCGATCACAGAGAAACAAGGACTGCTGACCCAACTTGACCTCGGCCCGGTAGGCAATCCCAGCCCCGTGATTCACGTCGTGGATCAACTCTATCCGCCTGATCGAAACAATTTCGGACCACGGATTGGCTTTGCCTGGAGCCCGGAGAAGTTCAATGCCAAAATGGTGTGGCGGGGCGGCCTCGGTGTCTTTTACAATCGGTTTGAAGGGGCGGCCTTCGGGCCGATGCGCGAGAATCCGCCTTTTCATGCGGCGTTCGGGTTCTGTTGTGGAACCTCCCGGAAAGATTTCAGCACTCCGTTCTTGAATGGGATCATTCTCTACGAGTTCGGGACCACCAACTCGCCCCTAAGCTTCCCCGTTAACCCCGCACTCGCTGTTGGAGTCGACCCTGCCACGAATTTCCCGCTGAGTTGCCGGTCCCTGCCGGTTGGATGCAATGTTCAGGTTTATTCCACGCCGCACGAGATGCCCAACCCCTACACCTATGTGTACTCATTGGAGACCGAGTACGAACTGGCACCACGAACGACCTTCACACTCGGTTATGCGGGCAGCTTCGGCCGGAAACAGTTACGCATCTTCGACAACAACCAGGTGCGGGACGATCTGCAACTACAGCATCTGGTGAACCCGAACTTCTTTATCGACCCCGACGTAAACTCGAACTTCAATGCCCTGAATACCCGTTTTGCGAAGACGTTTGCCCGGGGCTTCCAGTTTGACGTGAAGTACCGTTGGGCGCGGAGTATGGATCAAAGCTCCTTCGGAGCGCCCGACGCAGCTGCCAACGAAACATTCCCTCGCGATCTCCGAACCGAGTACGGTCCGTCCGATTATGACGTCTCCCATTACTTTGTAGCCTACGGTATCTGGGAACTGCCCTTTCTGCGTGGGCGACATGACTTCCTCGGCAAGGCCCTCGGAGGCTGGCAGGTCACCGGCATCGTGACCGCACGCTCCGGTTTCCCATGGACGCCGACGGGCGGCTGTAACAAGACTCCCGGCAACGAATTCATCTGCCCCTTCCGTCCAGTAACCTTTACTGGCGGTAACGGAAGTGATTTCTCCAACGATACGTTCTTGAGGCCAAACGGCAACTTCCCGGGCGGCGGCCTGAAGTACTTTACGTTGTGTAGCAATGGAGGCGGTGGCGCCCTCTGCGCCCCTGCAATTGGACGCAACTCCTTCCGGGGTCCACGGTATCAGAGCGTCGATATGACCTTCGGAAAGAACACGCCATTGCCGTTCTTCTTTGGCGAACAGGCGAGCCTGGAGCTTCGCGCCAATTTCTTCAACATCTTCAACAAGGAGAACCTGGCGCCCTTTGGTTTTAACACTCCCAGCACAACCATCGACGGGCAATATTTCGGATCGGCGGAGCCGAGCAATGGCGGTCTCGCGGGCCGGGTGATTGAACTCCAAGCACGGTTCAGTTTCTGAGTCCTGCCACGCGCAGGACTCGATCGGATGAGAGACTCCCCGCAAGAGTCTCTCATCCGGCTCTCCCCGCAAGGATCCCATGATGAGGAAACAACAGTCGTTCTCTTACATAATCGTTTTGGCAAGCCTGGCGGTTGTTGGGCTCGTTCCGCAACTGGTGAGGGCGCAACCTGGGGCGCAAACGATCGTCATTGACGCCTCAGCTCCCTCCCACCCCTTCCCCCATTTCTGGGAGCACATGTTCGGCTCCGAGCGCGCCGCGGTGACCCTCAGGGAGAGCTATCGGCAGGACCTGCGCGAGGTTAAGAAGATCACAGCGGTCGAGTACATCCGCTTCCATGCGCTCTTTCACGATGAGATGGGCGTTTACGACGAAGACCCCCAAGGGCAGCCCATTTACAACTTCTCCTACGTTGATCAGGTCTACGATGGCCTGCTCGAAAACGGCGTTCGGCCCTTCGTCGAACTGAGCTTCATGCCGAAGAAACTGGCAGCCAGCCAGATTCTGCATGCTTTCTGGTACAAGCAGAACGTCGCGCCGCCCAAGGATTACCGCAAGTGGGACGATCTCATCACCGAGCTGGCCCAGCATCTCGTCGACCGCTACGGAATCGACGAGGTCTCGAAGTGGTATTTCGAAGTGTGGAACGAGCCGAACATTGATTTTTGGGCAGGCGATCCGAAGCAGGCGACTTACTTCGAGCTCTACGACCACACGGCGCGCGCCTTGAAAGCGGTGAATTCCCGGCTGCGCGTAGGCGGGCCGGCAACGGCGCAGGCGGCATGGGCGGACGCCTTCATCCGTCACTCTGCGGACAACAAAGTTCCCTTGGATTTCGTTTCCTCGCACGTGTACGGAAACGACAAAGCCGAAGACGTCTTCGGCACCCACGAAACGATTCCGCGCGACCGCATGGTCTGCCGGGCCGTGAAGAAAGTTCATGAGCAGATCCAAGCTTCCCCCCTGCCTGGCTTGCCCCTGTTCTGGAGTGAATTCAATGCCAGCTACATGAATGAGCCCGCCGTAACCGACACCTCCTACATGGGGCCATGGCTGGCTGACACGATTCGGCAATGCGATGGTCTCGTCAGTGAAATGTCGTACTGGACCTTCTCCGATGTTTTTGAGGAGCAGGGAGTGGTCAAGCAGCCGTTCTACGGCGGATTTGGGCTGCTGGCCGAGAGGGGGATCCCGAAGCCGGCGTATAACGCATTCCGGCTGCTCCACGGACTCGGAGACGAGCGCCTGACTCTTGCCTCCGAGTCCGCTTTAGCTACTCGCCGCAAGGACGGCACGCTGGTGGTTGCCGCGTGGAATATGGCGCCCCCAGGAGTCGCCGGAGCGCCGCAAAGCGTGACATTTGTTTTCCGGAATGTTGTGGCCTCTCTCGTGCAAGTATCACGCGTCGACCCGGTGAACGGGGATTTCCACGCCGCCTACCAGGCCATGGGCTCGCCGCGTTATCCTACGGAGGCGCAGATCCAGCAGCTCCGTATTGCGGGCCAGCTCCGGCCACCGAACAGCTACGAGCCGAAAAACGGATCGGTCACGATCGAGATCCCCGCGCATGGCCTCGTACTGTTGGAGCTGAAAAGCACCCGCTAGACTGGCCCGGGTTGAGATGCCTATGAAACCGCCGCTATGGGCTTGTCCTCTCACCCGCCGGGAACTGTTGCGATATTCGGCGCGTGGCGTGATCGCGTATCCGGCGCTGAACTTCGCTTTTGGGCTGGTTTCCTGCGCAGGCGGCAGATCCTCTTCTCAGCCACCTCCAACCGTTTCAGATGATGAGTTCCTCGACCAGATCCAGCGCGCAAACTTTCAGTTCTTTTGGGAGCAGGCTAGTCCCGCCACCGGTCAGGTGAAAGATCGGGCGCTCGCGGCGGGCCATGACACCCGCACGGTTTCCAGCATCGCGGCAACAGGTTTCGGGTTGACCGCACTCTGCATCGGCCACAAGCGTGGCTACGTCGACGCTACACAGATTAAGTCCCGGGTCGCCACTACTCTCAACTTCCTGCTCAATCAACTAGCCAATGAGAACGGATTTTTCTTCCACTTCATCGATATGAACTCGGGCGCGCGCGTCTGGAACAGTGAAGTCTCTTCGATCGATACTTCGATACTGCTCTGTGGTGTTCTCACTTGCCGAGAGTATTTCCAGGATGCAGACATCCAGAGTCTCGCTACGCAGATCTACAACCGCGTAAACTGGCCGTGGATGCTCAACGGCGGCGCCACCTTCTCGATGGGATGGACCCCCGAGAACGGCTTTATCGCCGGCCGCTGGGACACCTATAGCGAGTTGATGATGTTGTACCTTCTGGCCATCGGGGCAACTGCCAACCCCGTGCCTGCAACTTCCTGGGACGCCTTCACGCGCCCCACCTTCACCTATCAGGGGCTCACGTATATCACGAACCTGAGCGCCCCGTTGTTTATCCACCAGTACTCCCATGCCTGGTTCGACTTCCGGAACAAAAACGACAAGTACACGAATTACTTCGACAACTCCATTAAGGCGACTCAGGCGCACAAACTTTTCTGCCTATCCCTCCAGGGCCAATTCTCGGATTACCAGTCGAACCTCTGGGGCATTACGGCGTCGGATTCAGCCAACGGATACGCAGTTTGGGGTGGGCCGCCCGTGATCGGAGCGATCGACGGCAGTATCGTGCCCTGTGCCGCCGGAGGCTCGCTGCCCTTTGCAACCAAGGATTGCCTGGCAGTTTTGCGCAACATCCGCTCACGGTATCCCCAGGCATGGCAGCGGTACGGGTTTGTGGACGCCTTCAATCCACTCAGCGGTTGGTTCGATCCCAATGTCATCGGAATCGATCAGGGGATCGTCATGCTCATGGCTGAGAACCAGCGCAGCGGGTTCGTCTGGAATACCTTCATGAGCAATCCGGAAGTGCAGAACGCGTTCGCAGCCGTCGGACTGAAGTGAACCAGCCTTTCAACCAGACGCCACAAATCAAAAAGACGCCCGAGAGCAGCCTTTCAGTCCTTTCCCAGGTCCTCTAGTCTCCGGAAGGCAGAAGCGACTCCTCACTGGCCAGAAAAATCTCCGGCACCACCCCAATGGACAAACGGTGTGCCAGGATTGGCGGGCGGGCTGCATTCTGGCCACCCTTTGGGTGCGCGAGCGCGTTCCTTTCCGCGAACTGTTCTTGCTCCGTCGACCCTTCGAGCGCAGTCGTTGAGGCCAGTCCGCCTGCAATCACCTGCGTGAGGGCGTCGAAATATCCTGTCCCCACGAAGCGTTGATGCTTTACCGCTTCGTATCCGTGGCTCGTCTCCTGGCGGAATTCCTTTTCCTGCAAGCGGGAGTAAGCGGTCATTCCCTGTTCCTGGTAGCCGCGGGCCAGTTCGAACATGCTCAGGTTGAGAGCGTGGAAGCCGGCCAGAGTCACGAACTGGAACTTGTAACCCATCTTGGCTAGCTCCTGTTGAAAGGAGGCGATGGTAACGTCGTCCAGTTTTTTCTTCCAATTGAAAGACGGCGAGCAGTTGTAGGCCAGCAGTTTGCCCGGGTACTTCGCATGAATTGCTTCCGCAAACTTCCGTGCCTCTTCCAGGTTCGGTTCCGAGGTTTCGCACCAGATCAGGTCAGCATAGGGAGCGTAAGCCAGGCCGCGCGCAATGGCCGACTTCAGACCTCCGTGAATCTTGAAGAAGCCTTCAGGAGTGCGTTCACCGGTCGTAAACTCTTTGTCACGCGGGTCGATGTCGCTGGTCAGCAAGTGGGCACTCTGCGCGTCAGTGCGAGCCATGATGAGTGCGGACACTCCCAGCACATCCGCTGCCAGCCGCGCGGCAACGAGTTTTTGAATGGCTTCAGAAGTCGGCACCAGAACTTTTCCGCCCAGGTGTCCACATTTTTTCGCTGAAGACAGCTGATCTTCGAAGTGCACGCAGGAAGCGCCGGCCTCGATCATCGCTTTCATCAGTTCGTAAGCATTCAAGGTGCCGCCGAATCCAGCCTCGGCGTCGGCCACGATCGGAGCAAACCAATAGGTGTCGCCATTTCCGTCCATGTGATGAATCTGGTCGGCGCGCATCAGCGCGTTGTTGATCTTGCGCACCACATTGGGAACGCTGTCCGCAGGATACAAACTCTGGTCGGGATACATCTGGCCCGCGTCGTTGGCGTCCGCTGCCACTTGCCACCCGCTGAGATAGATGGCCTTCAGCCCAGCTCTCACCTGCTGCACGGCCTGATTGCCGGTCAGCGCGCCGAGAGCTGGCACATAAGACTCATGATTGAGCAGCCACCACAACCGCTCCGCGCCGAGGCGCGCTAGCGTATGTTCGACCTGGATCGATCCGCGCAGCTTGACCACATCTTCACTGCTGTAAGGCCGCTCGACACCCTTCCAGCGAGCGTCCGAATTCCATTGTCTGTTCATTTCTGCGGCGGTTAAGGTGCGCATGTTTGAGACGTCCTCGATGGCTCCGTCTGCCGGTAGTAGACCGCATTTACCGCGAACCGCCAAAACGTGTCGTCCGCACCGGGCGAGTAGTCCGAGTTGACCTAGTCGCGGCAGGACGATCCTACGTCAACCGTTATCATTGGGTTCATGAGCACCGCTACCCTGTCGCGCAATGAAGTCGGGTCCCAGATCCTGACCCCGGAAGCTCGCGGTTTTCTTACCAAGCTGGCAAGAACATTCGAGACACGCCGTCAGGAACTGCTGGCGCGCCGTCGGGCCCGCCAGACGGAGATCGACGCCGGCCAGTTGCCCGATTTCCTGCCTGAAACCGCGTCGATCCGCGAGCAGGAGTGGACCGTTGCACCCATTCCGCCCGACCTGCTCGACCGGCGCGTCGAAATCACCGGCCCGGTCGACCGCAAGATGATCATCAACGCCTTAAACTCCGGCGCCAACGTCTTTATGGCCGATTTTGAAGACTCGAACTCGCCCACCTGGCAGAACAATATCGAGGGGCAGGCCAATCTTCGCGACACCGTCGCGGGCACGATCACCTACACCAGCCCCGAGGGCAAGCACTACCGGCTCAACTCCCGAGTGCCCACCTTGCTCGTTCGCCCGCGGGGCTGGCATCTCGACGAAAAGCATTTCGAGGTGGATGGCAAGCCCATCTCAGCCTCACTGTTCGATTTCGGACTCTACTTCTTTCACAACGCGCAGCAGCTGATCGCCAAGGGAACGGGGCCATATTTCTATCTGCCGAAGATGGAGAGTCATCTCGAAGCCCGCCTTTGGAACGACGTCTTCTGCCTTGCGCAGGACGAACTCGGCATCCCTCGAGGCACGATTCGCGCCACCGTTCTGATCGAGACCATCCTCGCCGCCTTCGAAATGGACGAGATCCTCTATGAACTGCGCGACCACTCCTCCGGGCTAAACTGCGGCCGCTGGGACTACATTTTCAGCTTCATCAAGAAATTCAGGAATCGCCCGGACTTCGTCTTGCCCGACCGCTCCATCCTGACCATGGACAAGCATTTCCTGAAGTCGTATGTCGAGCTCCTGATCCAAACCTGCCATCATCGCGGCATTCACGCTATGGGCGGCATGGCCGCGCAGATTCCCATCAAGAACGACCCGGCTGCCAACGAACACGCGCTCGACAAAGTGCGTCAGGACAAGCTCCGCGAGGTCCATGCCGGCCACGACGGTACCTGGGTGGCGCACCCCGGTCTGGTGCCGATCGCGAAAGAAATCTTCGACGCGCACATGAAAGAAGTCAACCAGATCCACCGCCGTCGTGTTCAAGCGCAAAACCACGCAGCAGATCACTGAGACATCACCAAAGGCGACATCACCGAGGACGGCCTACGCTGGAACATCGACGTCGGCCTGCAATATCTCGAAGCCTGGCTGCGCGGCTCCGGCTGTGTTCCGATCTACAACCTCATGGAAGACACCGCCACTGCCGAAATCTGCCGTGCCCAGATATGGCAATGGCTGCGGCACGGCGCCACTCTCAGCCAGCGCACCCACAGTGAGGGTAACCTTCGTGAGGGTGCCCCATCCTTGTCGCGTTCTTTGCGACAGAGTGGGCGCCGTGTCACCCCTGAGCTAGTCCGCAGAGTGATCGCCGACCAAAAGAGCCGATTGCCCGGAGCTCGCATGGCCGAGGCCGCCCAAATCTACGAGCAGATGATGACCGACTCGGATTTCGCGGAATTCCTGACCCTGGTCGCTTATGATTACATCGACTAGGACAGGTAGCCGCGCACCCGGACGATGAACCACCGATCCTCTGAAATCTCCGACGAGTTCCTCGCCCAACTCAAAGAAGACCTCGTGCGTCGGCGTGTGGGCCGGGGCATGGCCCGCTTGGAAGATCAGCGGCATCTGCTCTCTTCGCTTGATCCCGAACAGAAAAACGCCGGCCGCTTTGCCGGATGCCTCGCGCAGTGGGTCGACATCGGCTTTCAGCGTCCCAGCCTGGTCAATGAGGTCGTCTCCCGCTTCCCCAAGCCGGCACGCTCTCGCATGGCGCTCCACGACTACGTGTACCTCCGCCTGGCCGAGGGAATGGTGGCCCTCACCGGAGAAGCCACCGAAGAAGCCATCCGCCACCTGGATGTGGTCCTAAGTCTTGGTGAAGAAGCCGGCGACCAGGAGCTTCTATCCGTTGCCAATTTCTGGAGAGGCCGCTGCCTCCGCATGAAGGGCGACTACGATCAGGCGCTGGCCGACGCGGTCAAAGGCAGAGAACTCGCCGCCGAGCTCGGCCACGAGCCCATGGCGGCCGTCATGCGGGTGTTAGAGAGCTGGCTCTTCTTCCAGAAGGGAAACCCAAAGCAGGCGGTAGCGATTCTGCAGGAAGCCGAGGCCATCCTGCGCAAGACCGACGATCACCTGACGCTAGGCAATATCCTTTCTTCTTACGGCCGCATCGCCCGTCACCAGGGACGCTACCAGCACGCAATCGAGCACTTCACCGCCGCCATCGTCGAGTACAAAGAGCGCGACCCCCAGCATCGCAACGTGGCGCGCTCTCTCAGCAACATGGCGTCCGTCAAACGGCTACTTGCGTTACAACTGGGGAGAAAGATCGACGCCGATGTCGCCCGCCGCCGCAAAGCCGTGGCCCGTGGCCGATCCAGCACGAGCCCCGGCAAACAACAGTATCGTAGCCGCTTCGAACAACTGCGTGAGGAAGCGCGCGCCGAGCTGGCAGAGGCCCAGGCTATCTATGAGCAATATCGTAACCACCATGGTCTCGGCAGCGTGCATTTGAACTACGGCTACCTCCATCTCGATAACGGAGATCTGGAGCTCGCCGACACCGATGCCAAAGCCGCCTTCCGCCTCGGCGAAGAGAAACGCGACTACATCCTGATGGCGCGGGCGCGCCTCCTGCAGTGCATGAGCGAAAACGCTCGCGTCGAAGAGGAAATTAGCGAAACCACCGAACCTGGCGGCCACGCACGCCTGGCCCAGGATTGCGCGAAAGAAGCCATCGAACTGGCAAAGCACACACAGAACCGCCGCCTTCTCGCCGACGCCTTTATCTGGCAGGGCCTGACCTACTGCAACCGCTTCTTCGACGATATCGAAGCAGCGCGCACCTGCTATGACCAAGCGATGACCTATTCCAAAAACCCTCAGCCCGACGACAGCCAGGAAGACATCCACACGCTCAAAGCTAGAATCTTGCGATCCGGCAGCGTGAACCCGACGCTGCGCGCGTGGTCGCAAGGCTCGGTGGGCGACAAGACCTTGCAACAGATCACGGAAGAGTTCGCTGAGCTCATCGTCCCCAAGGTCTGGGAACGGGAAGGCCGCAAAATATCGCGCGTAGCCGCGCGTCTCTCCATGTCACCCAAGAAAGTCCGCCGAATCCTCCATCACGTCGGGAAACACAAGCCGGGTGGAAAATGAGTGGGACCAGACGGGAGTCCCCGACGATTTCGGCTTGGCCCACTTCCACTCTTCGAGGATCTCAGGGTCTGCCTCGTGTATGATGTCGCGCGCTTTCGCGAGCGTCTTCCCGCGCCAGTCCCGGAGTTGCTTGATCTTGTCGTCGATTGACGCAGAAGGAGAGATGAATGCAGAGGCAGATTCCACCGGGACGGGCCTTTTCCTGTACAGCTCCAACTCTCGCAACTAATTTATGCTGCGCTCAGCGCAACCTGCAACCTCCGCACGTGGAGGCCTCTTCTGGTTCGATAGCAGTTCGGAAAGATGGTGGGCCATCCGTCTCTTGATTCAGGAAGAGACAGTCGCTGCGAACTGGCCATTTACCATTCAGTACCGGGTACCCCCCTCCCCCTAATCTTTCAGAATCATAGATTTAGCGCGAGAACGTCGCTCAAATCTTTGATCTCAAAGAACTTACACGCAAAATCTAGAGCACAAAGGGTTTAGGTTCTGCTCTTACTCGCTATACTGTGGAGCTATAGATTGTAAATATATTTTATCTATAAGGGGAAGAATTGTCAAGGTTTAGCGGGTGTCTTCGCGCGTCTGGCTGGTCGGAGATGGGCGCGACGTGCGTCAAGGGAGTCGCGGGTTGGGATAGGATCCTCTTCGAGAAATGGTCAGGGTACGTTCAGTGGAGTTGATTGTGATCTCGACACCTTCCCGCGGCAACGAAGCCCACACATCGCAAAATGCGCGATGTGTGCGCCACCCGGCCAGATGAAAGTTCTATGAAAACCTTGAAATGCGAGGGCCAGCAGCCGAAAACGGGAGTAAACTTTTGCGGCTGGAAATCGGATCGAGGTTTCCGTCGCATGAAGGAGGTCTCCCATGAAGTTTCGAGTTCTGTGTTTGATTGCTCTTGCTTTGTTGTGGAGCATGCAAATGGCAGGCCAGACGAGAGGTGGACACGTCACGAAGAACGTCCAGGTAATTCGTGACTCAGTCAAGATCATTGGTCCCGACGGAGCGCCCGACGGCTTCGATGCCCCAACCGCTCTTGTGGTTCTAGGAGGCCGAGGTGGGGATGCGGGCGTGAACAACGCAAACTCCGGGAATGGCGGTGGAATTGAATTTACGGCGGGCGCCGGTGGCGCCAGCTCCCAGGACGCCGGTTCTGGTGGCTCGATCACATTGAAAGCTGGTGCTGGCGGCACAAGTAGTGAGGTCGGTGGCTCCGGAGGTTCGATCACGTTGCAACCGGGAACACATCGTTGTGGCGTACCAGGACTTTGCGGGTTGGATGGCAACGTGATTCTCGCTGTCCCCAAGCATGGTTTCGTCGGTATCGGAACAACCTCTCCCAGCAATACGCTCGAGGTAGTAGCAGGCGGTACGACGTTGGCCGATGCCTGGACGGTCCGGAGCTCCCGCCGCTTTAAGACGAACATTCGGCCGCTGGACGGAGCCTTGGAAAAAATCGAGCAACTTCAAGGCGTCTCGTATCAGCGAAAGAGCGATGGCCGACATGAGATCGGCGTAGTGGCTGAGGATGTGGATCGTGTCCTACCGGAAGTGGTCTCACGCGATCCGGAAACCAATGAGGTCCAAGGTGTGGACTATGCTCGCCTAGCCGCATTGCTGATCGAGGCGGTGAAGTCTCAACAAGCTGAAATCCAGCAGTTGAAGGCCCAAGTAGTACAGCTCCAGGCCAATGGCTTGCGCCAGCAATAAGTCGGATTGTCGGGCCGGTCAGAACTGGAACTGGCTCAGTTGACTTGTTTCGCCGGGCGCCGGGTGCCTGGGGCACAACCCTTCAACTAGAGCGAAATGGCGCGCTCTTCCGAGGTGCACGGGCTCCGTGCGCACCAAGAGTGCTTGACACCGCCGACATTGTCAGAGACGCGATGTGACGCACTGAAACCAATAACTGGGCCTGAGTGAGCACTCGCCTCAAGCCGTAGGGGCCGAAGGCCACTAAAAGTGGGACTGCCACCAGCTTGGTTTTTTAACAAAGATTATGACCTGCCCGGGGACCGGCTTGAGCTTGCGGCTGACCCTGGTTGTGCAGTGCATTTCGCCGGCTGCGTCCGGTGCACTGATGATTCCTTTCGATGAAATTCGTTCATAGGTGTCTGCGCCGTCGCCACCGCATTGCTCTCTTGGTAGCCCAGTTACGAAAATCGCGATTTCCGGGTCCTCCCCTTTGCATCGATATGGGATGATTACGACCCCTTCCGAGTCTGTGTCATCTTCTTCGACTGAGTAATTGCGCCGTGAATCCTGACAGTAGAAGTGCACTTGCATATTTTCTTGGGGTTTCCCGCTCACTGCATCCAGCACAAGCACCTTGAAGCTCTGTGCCTCGAGATCTGCAGCGATCGCCGTTGTAGAGCACGGGTTTACCACGAGGAGGAGGAGCCCCATAAGCTCAAGGAAGGCTCGAATGCGAGGGCCAAATCTGTACTGCCTCATACGGGCATCGTAGCGGCGCCCTAAGAAATCATTTTGAAAGGTTGTGGGACTTCCGAAAGTGTCACAATAGGGCGGGTTCGCGGCGAGAGGCGGGTCCCAGGCTTTGATTTCGCGGGCATGAGCAAAACAGGGGGGCCCCATTCTTTCGGGATGGGCACCCTCAGTCGTGGTAGTCTCCGAGAAAACAAGGCGGGCCACACACCTAGGAGAGCCTATGACACGCGAGGCCAGATTGCTATCCGGGATTATCCTCATCACTGTTCCCACAATTCAATATGGTGGGTATTTTCTTTTGACCTCACTCATGAATAAGAGCAGCGGGTATATGGACAATCCCTTGCGTCAAAATTTCTTTCGCGCAGGACATGCGCACGCGGGAGTCATTGTGATTCTTTCGTTAGTCTGCCAGATTCTTGCGGATGGAGCGGTTCTTTCCTCGCCACTAATCTGGTTCATTCGAATCGGAGTGCCCCTTTCGGCGATTCTGATCTCTGCCGGATTTTTCTTCTCCATGTTGACGCCGACAGCTACTCAACCAAGCGGGGCAGTCTCTCTGATCTATGTCGGAGCGGTTATTCTCGCCGTATCTGTACTCACACTAGGGATTGGATTGATTAGAAATCACTCCTAGACCGCTTCGAAGCCGCTGAGGAATGCCGCGCTGGCGGGAGAGTGAGGGCTCTCCTCGCACTCCTACGACCCAAACCGCCGGGCGGCGCGCGGTCAGGCGCTCGCCGACGTGGCCCGCAGGCGGCGCCAGAAGTACGAGAGCCCCAGAGCACGCCGGTGGCCGCCACCCAGTTTGTTTTCCCCGCCATCGTGTCAGCTAAGAAACAGTTTCCGCGGCGAAGTGGGCCACTCGCCAAGTCTAAACATTATAATGGCGAGCCTATGACCAGATCCCTTTTGCTCGGTATTCTGGTTTCAGTGGCGCTCGCCACTGTCGCTGCGGCGGCACCGGGCCCTGGAATCGAGCTTGACCATGTTTGGATTATGGTTTCGCCAGACGCACCAGAACGGGCTGCGTTTGAACGGGCGGGCTTCCAGATATCGAAAGACATCAACCACCACGAGGGGACTGGTACTTCATCGATCACGGTGGAGTTGGAAAACACCTATCTCGAATTGATGTGGCCCGATCCCAAAGTTCCAGTGTCTCAGGGCATGGAGCGGGCGGCTGAGAAGTACCACCAACGTCAGGTCTGGCGAAGCAGCGGCTGGTGCCCAATCGGCGTCGGTTTTCGGCGCACCGCGCCGTCAAACGAGGCTCTGCCTTTCCCCACCTGGACTTGGACTGCCGACTGGATGCCGAAAGGCTCAGTAATGGAGATGCTGACTCCACGTGACGACACACGGAGCCCAGCGCTGTTCATTGAACCTTCCTCTTTGAGCAACGCTAGGGAGCAAGCGGCGCGTGCAGCGCTCTACCGCCACCCCATCGGCGTCCGCAGAATAACCGCGATCCAACTCATCTCGCCTAAGACGTACCAGCCCATTGCCGCACTCACATACCTGCAGACGCAGCACCTTCTCAGCATCAAGCTGGGCGATGAATGGGTAGTCGAGTTGACGTTCGATGAAGGCAAGCAGGAAAAATCGAAGGATCTGAGGCCAGATCTACCACTTGTCATTCGATACTAGAGGCCGGCCGAGGGTTCGCGCGCCGATTTCCGAACCCGGACTGGGAGTGGAGCAGTTTTTCGCCACTACGCAACCGGCTGTGAGGGACAGGTCGAGATCGAGTCGGAATGGACGGCACGAAAACGCGAACGAGCGGCGGGAAGACTTTGTCCAGCGGTAGAACTGCACCACTCAAGCCAAAACCGCGGTTGAATGGGCCACCGTCCGGATCGGCCTGCTACGATGGTGCTAAGACCAGTTGCAGGGAGGGGACGAAGATGTCGGAGCGATCAGGAACCCTCGCTGACGATCCGTTTAGTGGTCGGCATCCGACCAGTCACGAACGGAAGTCGGGACTGCCCTGGGATGCGTCGTACCACGACGGCCCTGCGCCTTGGGATATTGGCCAGCCGCAGCCAGCAGTAGTGCGTTTGGCATCTGAAGGCGGATTCGCGGGAGCGGTGCTCGATGCGGGCTGCGGGACCGGCGAGAACGCTCTTCACGTCGCCTCGCTGGGATTGTCGGTTCTGGGCGTTGACGTGGCTGAAACGGCACTGGCGATCGCCCGAAAGAAGGTCAAGGACCGTGGTATCAAGGTTGAGTTCGCTGCGGCTGACGCGTTCCAGCTGGATCGTTTGGAGCGCATGTTTCAGACGGTGCTGGACTGCGGACTGTTCCACACCTTCGATGAGGACGACGAGCGAATACGATACGCGGCGAGTCTAGCGTCGGTAACCGAGCACGGTGGAACCCTGTATGTGTTGTGCTTCAGTGATGATGGTCCCGATACTGGCCCGCACCCCATCAGTCAGGAAGAACTGAGAACGGCGTTCCACCCCAGTAATGGATGGAATGTCGAGGCCATTGAATCGGACCGGCTTCAGACGAGATTCCAAGACGCCCACGGCGCACCGGCCTGGTTCGCGACACTCAAACGGATCTAGACCCCGCGTGCCCCCCCGCAACCAGGAGCATCTCGCGC
>JACXTT010006921.1_pt1 | contig 16108 bp, 16 predicted proteins | sample 9270951 | NCBI WGS metagenome assembly JACXTT01 (sample SAMN15532306, study PRJNA645909) | rock metagenome | isolation source: weathered quartz diorite | place: Puerto Rico | collected 2017-06-21 | reverse complement strand
AATGGCAAATCCTGAGGGTCAGCAGATCTTGACCTTTAGCTCTCCTGAGAGGGTCGTCACCAGCCGGATACCACGAAAAACGCCGGACGGCAAGAAAACACCCATTCCCCGGATGAGCCTCGGATTATCTCACCCCTGGGCTTCATGACATCACTTCAATCCCAGCGCTTGCCGTTTTTCCATGACGAATTTCAAATGATGGGTGATGTGCTCCGTCGCTCCCTTCAACAATTGCTCCAGGGTGCGCGGCCCGCGTTCGTTGTGGATGCCGACGCGCTCCAGGGCCGAGTCGGGCAGCTTGCGCAGAATGCGCGCCAGCTGGCTGCGCGTTGCCTCGATGATCGTCAACTCTTCTTGCAAGTCGCGGTCGTTATAACACAGGGCGGCGACGAATTTCTGCTCGTCGGCGCCGAGCAGCGTTGGTTTGTCCTCGGCGATGACGCGCTTCATGCGGTCGGCGAGGATCGGATCGAAATCGGCCAGATGGGCGACGACCTCGAGCGTGCTCCACTTGCCGGCGACGGGCCGGGCGACGAGCTGCTCGCGCGACATGCCGGCGACCGCTTGCCGAAGCTGTTTCGGGCCATCGAGATACGGTAGAATGAGGGTTTGCAGGGAAGACATTAGTTCTCCTTGGAATTTGCTCGCCTGACTCGCCTTTTCCGCCTATTCTATGAAATGTTCCTCTGGTAGATTATCATTGCAATCCGCAGCGGATGCGGTATCGTCTACTATCTAGGCATCGTGTGTATCCCTTTCAACTCGCGAAAGGATCGAGACTTATGAGAATTCGGCACTTCGGTATGCTGTCCGCGGCGGCGCTGGCCGTCGGATTGGTGCAGGCGTCGGTCGGGCAGGCCGCCTGCTGCTATTTCTCCGCGAAAAATGCGGACATTTTGCAACCCGCCCAGAAGGTGTTCATCACCTGGGACCCGGCCGAGAAAGTTGAGACATTCACCGTCCAGCCAAAGTTCGAAGGCAACGCCCTCGATTTCGGCATGGTCATCCCGACGCCGACCGAGCCGAAGCTGCACGAGATGCCGAAGGAATTCTTCAAGCATCTGGCGATCTACACGATCATGAAGGGGCGCGAGTTCCCGCACTCGAAGCTGCTGCCGATGCACCGCTTCGCGCCGGGCGCCGGGTTCGGCGGGGCCAACGCCAAGTTCGCCCAGCTCGGCGCCATGGCGGACGACAAAGGGACCGTTACCCGCAAGCCTCCGGTGCGCATCCTGCAAGAAGGCATCGTCGGCTCGCTCGACTACAAGGTGCTCGAAGCCGACCGCGCCGACGCCCTGTTCGATTGGCTCAAGAAGAACCAGTACAGCTACTCCGGCGACGAGAACACGCTGCAATTCTATATCCAGAAGAAATGGATCTTCACCGTGATGAAGATCGACACCATGCAGATGAAGCGCAACAAGGACGGCAGCTTCGCCGGCGACGTGTCGCCGACGCGCTTCACGTTCACCAGCGAGAAGCTGATCTACCCGCTCAAGATCACGCAAATCTCGGTGCGCGAACGGACTGAGGCACTCTTTTATGTGCAGGCCCCCTTCAAGGTCGATCTGCCGGGCGACCTGACCTACCAGTACAACTGGATTTCGATGCTCAACGGCGCCATCGGCTGCTCCGGCGGCATTCCCGGCCGCGGGCAGGATTGGCTCGACGGCATCAAGGCGCAGGCGCCGCAGATCCTTGGCCGCGCCCGCGAACTGAACTTCAACTTCGTTCCCCGGCAGCGTCCGCAGCCCAACAACAAGGGGCACATCCCGACCACCATGGAATGGGCCCGCAAGCTGTCCCCCGCTGACATCAAGATCCTCCGCGGCGAGGCCCCCTACGGCGAGAAGGTCCCCGACGTCGATGAAGGCTTCTCCCAGGCCGACCTGAAGGACCCGCAACGGGCCCAGGCCATCTACAAGGTCATCCAGGCCCGCCTCGCCAAGAGCCAGAAGGAACGCCCCATCGGCTACCTGGTGCGCGAGGCCCCCGCCGAGGACGTGCGCAACCTGAATCAGCTCCTCGGCCACCTGCGCGACGGCCTGTTCATCACCAAGTTCCGCAAGACCTTTGCCCGCGACGAAATGAACGACGACCTGTCAATCGTGCCGGCCCGCTACAATGGCGCCGAAGACACGTCGGAATACGAAGAGATGCTGCCGTCGAGCCCGCCATGAAACCGTAGGGACAAGCTGCCAGCTTGTCTCCTTGTTTGAATTGGGACAAGCTGGCAGCTTGTCCCTACGAATTCTTTCGTTTCAAGGAGATATCGCATGCGTTCGTTGTTTTTCTCCGCGCTAGCGCTCGGTCTGCTCGTGCCGGCCACGTCACAGGCGGCGTGTTGCTATTTCTCGGCGAAGAACGCCGACATTTTGCAGCCGGCGCAGAAGGTGTTCATCACCTGGAACCCCGACGAGAAAGTCGAGACCTTCACCGTGCAGCCGAAGTTCGAAGGCAACGCCCTCGATTTCGGCATGGTCATCCCGACGCCGACGCAGCCGAAGCTGCACGAGATGCCGAAGGAGTTCTTCAAGCACCTCGCGATCTACACGATCATGAAGCAGCGTCAGTCGCCGCAGTCGAAGATTCTCCCGCAGTACGGCTTCGGTCGCGGCCGCGGCCTTGCCGGCGCGCCGCAAGCACGCGCCATGGCGGACGGCCTGCGCCGCGAGAACGCCGAGCCGGAACCGCCCAAGGTCATCGTTCTGGAAGCCGGCATCGTCGGCTCGCTCGACTACAAGATCATCACCGCCGAGCGCGCGGACGATCTCTTCGCCTGGCTCAAGGACAACAAGTACAGCTACTCCGGGGATGAAGCCACCCTGCAGCACTATATCCAGAAGAAGTGGATCTTCACCGTCATGAAGATCGACACCATGCAGATGAAGCGCAACAAGGACGGCACCTTCGACGGCGACGTGTCGCCGACGCGCTTCACGTTCACCAGCGAGAAGCTGATCTACCCGCTCAAGATCACGCAGATCTCGGTGCGCGAACGGACCGAAGCCCTCTTCTATGTGCAGGCCCCGTTCAAGGTCGATCTGCCCGGCGACATGACCTACCAGTACAACTGGCTGTCGATGTTGCAAGGCGCGATCGGCTGCTCCGGCGGCATCCCCGGCCGTGGCCAAATCTGGATGGACGACATGAAGGCCCAGACCCCGGCCCTCATGGCCCGTGCGCGGGAATTGAACTTCAACTTCGTCGCGCGGCAGCGCCCCCAGCCCAACAACAAGGGGCACATCCCCACCACCATGGAATGGGCCCGCAAGCTGAACAAGAACGACGTCAACGTCCTCGCCGGCAAGGCGCCGTACAGCGAAACCGTCCCGAACGTCGATGAGGGCTTCACCGCAGCCGACGTTAAGGATCCGGCCCGCGCCGAGGCGATTTACAAGGTCATCCGCGCTCGCCTGGCCAAGGCCCAGCAGGAACGCCCGATCGGGTACCTGGTCCGCCATGCCCCGGCCGACGACGTCAAAAACCTCCAGCAGCTCGCCGGACATCTCACGGAAAATTGGTTCATCACCAAGTTCCGCAAGACCTTCGCCCGCGACGAGATGAACGACGACCTGTCGATCGTCCCCGCCCGCTACAACGGCGCGGAAGACAGCTCGGAGTACGAGGAAATGCTGCCCAGCTCGCCGCCGTGAAAATGACATTTGGTCCGTGATCCGTAGTCCATGGTATTGCATCACCTGACTATGGACTAACGACCGCTGTTTAGAATTAACTCGTCATGGTCCGTAGTCCGTGGTTTGTCGCTGCACAACTACTGGCTACGGACCACTGACTCCGGACTTTGAACAAATCCTTTCTTTCCCGCCAAACAACAGGATACACCAGCCATGCGAAACCTCTTCGTCTTGCTTCTGACCGGCGCCTTCGGCCTCGGCGTTTTCACGGCGCCGGGGGCGGCGCAAAAGTTCGCGGACAAGAAACCCGAGGACCCTGCGAAGGTCCTGGCAAATCTGCTTCGCGTCGCCAAGCAAAAGGACGACGTGCAGGCCCGCATCGACGCCATCGTCGGCCTTGCCGACTTCGGGCCCAAGGCGGCGCCGGCCATCCCGGACCTGGTCGATGCCCTCCAGAGCAAGAACGAGGATCTGCGCCTCAATGCCGCCATCACGCTCGGTAAGATCGGTAAGGACGCGATCAAGCCGGTCGCCGAGTTGCTGTCGTCCGAAGACAATGACACGAAGTTCTACGCCATCTGGACGATCGGCTGGATCGGCCCGGAGGCCAAGGAAACCGTGCCGGCCATGATCAAGCTGGCCGGCGACAAGAACGAAGGGGTGCGCCGCAAGGCCATCTTCGCGCTCGGCCGGCTGGCGGGCGATCCCGACAAGACGATCGATGTGCTCGTCAAGGCCTTCGGCGACGACAGCGACGAGGTGCGCCAGCAAGCCGGCGACGCCCTGTCGAAGTTCGGCAAGACCGCGGTCGCGCCGCTGATCGAGTTGCTGAAGTCGGAGAATCCCAAGGCGCGGAACCAAGCCTCGATCTCGCTCGGCGACATCGGCGCCGACGCCAAGGACGCCGTGCCGCTGCTCAAGGATCACTATCTCGCCAAGGACAACCAGAATCCGTTCCACCATGCTCAGATCCTGGCGAAGATCGGCAAGGCGGGAGTCCCCGCGCTCGAAACCGGCTTCCGGGACAGCCGCCCGAACGTGCGGCAGGCGGCGTCGCAAGCCTTACAGCAAGTCGGCGCCGACGCGGTCGGCGTCCTCGTCGATGCCCTCGGCGACAAGAACGTCGAGGTGCGCCGCCTGGCCGCCCAGACCCTGTGGCCCATGCGCATCGGCGACAAGTCGGTCGTCATCGCCCTGGCGTTCGCGCTGGCGGATGATGACGACCAGGTTCGGCAGACCTCCATGCAAGCCCTGCAACAGCTCGGCATCCAGGCCAAGCTCGCCGCCCCCAAGCTCAAGCTTGCTCTTACCGACATGAACCCCAACGTCCGCATCAACGCCTATCACTTGCTGCAACAGTTCGGCGAGGACCTCAAGCCGACCATGGTGAAGGCGCTCGAAAGCAAGGACAACAAGGTGCGCATCAACACTGCGAGCCTGATGGTGCAGGTGAACTACGAAGTCAACACCGCCATGCCGATCCTGGTCGAAGCCCTCAAGGACGACGACCTCGGCCTGAAGATGCAGGCCGCCTTCACGCTGGCGCAACGGCAATTGCAAAAGGACAAGGTGATGCCGATCTTCCTCGACGGCCTCAAGCACAAGTCGGCGGGCGTCCGTTTGCAAGGCGTGCAAGGTCTGAGCATGTTCGGCAACGCGGCCGGCGCCGAGGCCGCCCCCGCCGTCGCCGAGATGCTCAAGGACCCCGATGCCCAGGTCCGCCAGCAAACGATCTACGCCCTGCAAAACATGGGCGGCGGTCAGGCCGAAAAGGTCATGCCGACCTTGACCAAGATCTACAAGGACGGCGACCCCGCCGCCAAGCGCAGCGTCCTGCAAGTCGTCTACATTTACGGCGGCAAGGCCAAGGACCTCGTCCTCGACGGCCTGAAGGACAAGGACGCTGGCGTTCGCCAGCAAGCCGTCTTCACCTTGCAAAACCTGCAAGGCGATCTCACCGAAGCGATTCCCGCCATCATCTCGCTCATCAAGGAAAAGGATTCCGGCATCAATCGCCAGCAACTCATGTGGATCCTCGCCCGCGGCGGCGATCCCGCGGTGCCCCACCTGGGCGACCTGCTCAAGGATACCGACGTCAACATTCGCGTGCAGGCGGCGCAGATCCTGCGCAACCTGGGGGCCAAGGCGGCCAAGGCGGCGCCGGCCTTGCGCACCGCCCTCAAGGATGACAACGCCAACGTTCGTCTCTGGTCCATGCTCGCTCTCGTCTCTTCCGGCAGCGAGAACACGGAATTCCTCGTCAAGCAATTCGGCGCGGAAAAAGACGGCAACGTTCGCGCCAACATCCTGCAGAACATCGTCTACTCCAACGATCGCAAGCACGGCCTACCCCTCATGAAGGCCGCCATCAAGGACCCGTCTCCGCAAGTTCGCCAGTCAACCATCAACCTCATCGGCTTCTTCGGCAACGACAACAAGGAGACCTTCGAGATCTTCACGATCGGCTTGACGGATCAGGACAACCAGGTCCGCATCAATGCCGCCAATCACGGCAGCTTCTTCGGCCAGAAGAGCTGGGGTCCGCTCGAGGAAGCGCTGAAGACCGTCAAGGATTCCAACTTCCGCCACGTGTCGTTGCAAACGTTCCAGAACACTGGCTATCGTTCCAAGACCAGTCTGCCGCTGATCATCGATTGCCTCAAGGACAGCAACGCGACGGTTCGCCTCCTGGCCTGCAACGTTTTGGGCAACATCGGCCCCGACGCCGCCGACGCCTTGCCGCGCTTGCGCGAACTGGTCAAGGACAATAACCAGGTTGTACAGAATGCCGCCCGCAACGCGGTCCAGCGCATTGAGCCGAAGGTCAAGGATAAGTGACCATCCGATTTCCGCTTGCGGCTTCGCGCTCGCAGGGCGCCCTGCGAGCGCGAAGGCGCAAGTGGCAATAAAGCAAGCCCAGGACACGCTTCCTGGGCTTTTTCGTTGTCGCCGTATCGATCAGCCCCTACACCAAACCTCATGAAACATTCCACGCACCTATCGGCTCCCGAATCGGCCCTCCTGGTCATCGACGTGCAGGAGAAGCTGATGGTCAAGATTCCCGGGGCACAGAATGTGACGCTCAATATCGCGTTTCTTCTCGACGTCGCCAGGCTGTTGAGCGTCGAGACCGCCGCCACGGAGCAATACCCCAAGGGCCTCGGCCCGACGGTCGCGCCGCTCGCCCAGCGCCTGCCGTCGCGCCCGGACAAGCTCGCGTTCAGCTCGTGCGCCGTGCCGAATTTGCTGGACGGCTTCCGCGCCAGAGGGCGCACCAAGATCGTGCTGACCGGTATCGAGGCGCACGTTTGCGTCTTGCAAACCACGCTCGATCTCTTGGCCGCGAAGTTCCAGGTGTATCTCGCTGTCGATGCGCTGGCGAGCCGATATGCCATCGATCGCGAGATCGCGCTGCGCCGGCTCGAGCAGGCCGGCGCGATCGTGACGACGGTGGAGACGTGCGCGTTCGAGTGGCTGGGCGGCTCGAATCATCCGCAGTTCAAGGCCGTCAGCGCGCTGGTGCAGGAACGCATGAAAGCGTTTGGATAGAATTCATCAAGCCCGCAGGTAAGCGCAGCGAACCTGCGGGGTCTGTGAACGACACCCCCCAGGTTCGCTGCGCTCACCTGCGGGCTTGCAAAGGAAACTCCCGTGCCGATTCCCGGACAACTCAATCCCGCCCCGCGCCTTCTGCTCGGCCCCGGTCCCAGCGACGTACACCCGCGCGTCCTCACGGCCATGGCCACCCCGCTGCTGGGCCATCTCGACCCGCAGTTTCTCGCTCTGATGAACGAAACGCAGGAGATGCTCCAGCAGGCGCTCGGCACCAAGAACCGCCTGACCTTGCCGATCAGCGCCACCGGCATGGCCGGCATGGAAGCGTGCATGGTAAACCTGCTCGAGCCGGGCGACAAGATCGTCGTCTGCGTCAAGGGCTTCTTCGGCCAGCGTCAGGCCGAGATCGCGGCCCGGACCGGCGCGGTGGTGACGCGCCTCGACGCGCCGTGGGGGAGCATCTTCGAGCTCGACGCCCTGCGCGACACCCTGACGAAGGTCCGCCCCAAGGTTCTGTCGATCGTCCATGCCGAGACCTCCACCGGCGCCTGGCAGCCGATCGAGCAACTCGGAAAGCTGTGCCACGAGTTCGGCACCCTGCTCTTGGTCGATGCCGTCACGTCGCTGGGCTGCGTGCCGCTCAAGCTCGACGAGTGGGAGATCGATGCCGTCTACAGCTGCACGCAGAAGGGCCTCGGCTGCCCGCCGGGACTCTCGCCCGTGTCGTTCAGCCCGCGCGCGGCCGATGCGATCGCCAAGCGCAAGACGAAAGTGCAGAGCTGGTACTTCGACATGACGCTGGTGCAGCACTACTGGGACTCCGAACGCTTCTACCATCACACGGCGCCGATCACCATGATCTACGCCATCCGCGAAGGCCTCAGGCTCATGCACGAGGAAGGCATGGAGGCACGCTGGGCGAGGCACAAACTTCATCACCGGGCCATCAAGGCGGGGCTCAACGCGCTGGGCCTCGAATACTCGGCGGCCGAGGGGCACCAGTTGCCCCAGCTCAATGCGGTCAAGATTCCCGCCGGCGTCGATGACCTGACGGTGCGCAAGAAGCTGCTGAGCGAATTCGGCATCGAGATCGGCGGCGGCCTGGGCGACTTCAAAGGCAAGGTCTGGCGCGTCGGCTTGATGGGCTACAACTCCCGCGCCGGCTGCGTCTTCCAGGTGCTGGCGGCGCTCGAGCAATGCCTGCTCAAGGTCGGCTGCAAGGTGACGCCCGGCGCCGGCGTCGCCGCGGCCAACAAGGTTTACGCGGAGTAACTCATGCCCATCGGCTTTCCTGCCTACACCGAAAAATCGGTCAAGTTCAAGGGCGTCGCGCGCAAGGACCTCGCCCGCGTCGCCTTCGATGCCCTCGACGAACTGCGCTGGCAGCCACTCAAGGACGGCAAATGGTTCCTGCGCGCCTCCGTCCCCTTCGGTTTCTATCTCATCTTCCTCACCTGGGGCGCCAAGTTCACGGTCGAGATCGAGGAGGAGAAACTGTTCATCCGCAGCGAAGGCATTGTTCCCATCGAATGGCTCGACGTCGGGCAGCATAGCCATAACATCAAGAAGTTTCTGGATCGGGTGGATGATATTTTGGAGGAAGAGGGTTGAGTCGATTCGTCTGCTATAATAGTCGTATATGTTCCCCCAAACCCGCCTGCGCCGCCTGCGTTCCCACCCCGTCATGCGCGACCTCGTGCGCGAAACCTCGCTCTCCGTCCGCGACTTCATCCTGCCGCTGTTTGTCCGCCCCGGCAAGAACGTCAAGAACGAAATCGTCTCGATGCCCGGCAACTATCAGCTCTCCGTCGATCGCCTGATCGATGAAGTCGGCGCCGCCGTCCAACTCGGCATTCGCGCCTTCATCTTCTTCGGCATCCCGTCGTCCAAGGACGCTGACGGGACCAGCGCCTGGCAGGACGACGGCATCGTCCAGCAGGCTTTGCGCGCCTTGCGCCCTGTCTTCAAGGATGTGCTCCTCATCACCGACGAATGCTTCTGCGAATACACCGATCATGGCCATTGCGGCGTGCTCTCCGAGCATCACGGCAAGCTTGATGTCGATAACGATTTGACGTTGCCTAACCTGGCGAAGCAGTGCGTCAGCCACGTGCAGGCCGGCGCCGACCTGGTGGCGCCGAGCGGCATGATGGACGGCATGGTCGCCGCGATCCGCACGGGGCTCGATGACGCCGGTTTCACGAACACGCCGATTCTGAGCTATGCCGCCAAGTATGCGTCGGGCTTTTACGGCCCCTTCCGCGACGCCGCCGAGTCGCCGCCGTCGTTCGGCGACCGCAGCAGCTATCAGATGGACCCGGCCAACTCCGACGAGGCGCTGCGCGAGGTCGCTCTCGATCTCGACGAGGGGGCCGACATCGTCATGGTCAAGCCGGCCCTGGCGTACCTCGACATCATCCGCCGCGTCAAGGACCGCTTCGGCGTCCCCGTGGCCGCGTACAACGTCAGCGGCGAATTCGCGATGGTGAAGGCCGCAGCGGCGAAGGGCTGGATCGACGAACGGCGGGTGACGCTGGAGATTCTGACGAGCATCAAGCGGGCGGGGGCGGACATGATCCTAACGTATCATGCGCTGGACGCGGCGCGGTGGTTGAAGTAGTCGAGATGGAACGCCTTGGGGCGGGCGAGGCGATATGGTATACTTTGGGTGGAGGTTCCCATGCAGACGGTATACATTAAATTCTTGACCGACGGCGCTCGGGCCAAAGGCTTTTACGAACTTGCCCGGCGTTCCCGCGTCGGCAGCCTGCCCGGGCAAGTGTACCAGGTTCCCTTCGATGCCCTGAAAATGCTGGAAGACATGCACATCGATTTTCGCCGGGCCACCGATGTGGAGGTGAAGGACGCCCATGACCAGGTACGAGATCCTTCTGCCGCTGTTCTATAACGACGGACGGCCCATCGAACCTGAGAAATTTCTCGCGACCGACGACGACTTCGTCCAGGCGTTCGGTTCGACCAGTACCGATCAAGTCACGGTGCATGGCCAATGGAAATATCAGAGCACGCTCTATTCGGACCAGTTGATCCGCGTTCGTGTCGATGTCAATGATACCGAGGAAAACCGTGCGGCGATGCGCGGCTTGAAGGAAATACTCAAGTCTCGTTTCGAGCAGCTTGACATCTGGATCACCGCGCATCACATCGATGTCATATGACCGTTGTGGCTCTTGAAACTCAGCTGTGCTGGACAGGCCACGCTCGCCGCGGTAGGATGCAATTCGCAATCACGCATTACTACCACCGGAGGCGACGACATGGCCGAGGACACAGATCCCGTCGTTCGCCTTTTTGCGCAGGAAGTGCCCGAAATCGCGTCGCGCCAAGTTGAAATCAAGGCGATTGCACGGAAACCAGGGTATCGCTGCAAGGTGGCAGTACTCAGTCTTGATCCAAAGGTGGAGTGCATTGAGGCGTGTGTTGGACGTCGCGGTCACCGATTGAAAAACATTGCCGAAGCGCTCGACGGAGAACGAATCGAATTAGTCCGTTGGAGCGATTCGCCTGAAACGCTGATCACCAACGCGCTCGTGCCGGCAACATTGGACAAGATCGCTTTGTTTCCAGCGGAGAAGCGTGCGGTTGTCTTTATCCAGCACAGTGAATTGTCTCTGGTCCTCGGACGCTGGGGTGTGAATCGACAATTAGCCAGTGAACTCACGGGCTGGAAGATTGAGATCGAGGAATTGTGGCCGTAGCGGAACTCATGTCATGCTCGTCGGCAAAGAATTCGGCCCCTATCTGGTAGACAAGGAGCTCGGCTCCGGCGCCATGGGGACCGTCGTTCGCGCCAAGAACACGAAGTCCGGCAGCCGCGTCGCCATCAAGCTCATGTCGCTCGCCCTCGGCTCCAGCGAAGCCGCCACCAAACGTTTCATTCGCGAAGTCTCTATCCTCAAACAACTCGATCATCCCAATATCGTCAAGTACCTCGGCAGCGGTAAATACCACGGCTCCCCCTTCTACATCATGGAATACGTCGAAGGCGAATCGCTCGACCACATCCTCCATCGCCGCACCCGCATTCCCTGGGAGGAAGTCGTCGAACTCGGCATGCACCTGTGCGCCGGCTTGCAGCACGCCCACGACAAGGGCGTCATCCATCGCGACCTCAAGCCGTCCAATCTCATGATCCTCAAGAACGGCGTCGTCAAGCTCACCGATTTCGGCATCGCCAAGGACACCGACCAGACCGCCCTCACCGCCGCCAACTCGACCGTCGGCACCGCCGCGTACATGTCGCCCGAGCAGTGCCGCGGCGTGCGCGACATCTCCCACAAGACCGATCTCTATTCGATGGGCATCATGTTCTACGAGCTGCTGACGGGGCGCAAGCCGTTCACCGGCGAGACCGCGATGGAGGTCTTCCTGCAGCACGCCAACCGGACCGACTACAGGACGCCCAGCCAGGTCGTCATGGAGATTCCGATCTGGCTCGACACCTTGGTATGCCAGCTCATGGAAAAGGAGCCCGCCAAGCGCCCGCTCAGCGCCAAGACGGTCGCCGACTCCTTGCAGCTCATCAAGGAAAAGATCGAGGTGCAGCGCAGCGCCGGCGTCGATGCGGCAACCAAACGCCGCGGCGACCGCACCAGCACCGACAAGAAGCTTGACGAGGAGGACAAGACCACTGCCCGCGAGATGCTCGGCAAGAAGAAAAAGAAGAAGCTCCAGCCGTTCTTCACCAAGGGCTGGTTCACGATCAGCGCCCTGGCCTTGATGGCGCTCGTTTCGCTGACCTGCGTCTACTTCATGTTCCTGCGCACGCCGGGCGCCGACAGTCTATACAGCCGAGCCGAAACGCTGATGAAATCGTCGGCCGAGGCCGACCGCAAGGAAGCGCGCGAAGGTCCTATTGCCGATTTCCTGCGCCACTATCCGCAGCACGACAAGGCCGCGCAGGTCCAGGCCTGGGCCGACCAGTTCGATTTCGAGACGCTCGATCGGCAAATGCACAACCGCCGCAACTCGCGCTTCAAGCTGCAAGCGGAGGACGAGGAAAAGGTCTTCAATGCAGCCATCGACGCGGAGGACCTGGGCCAAATCGCTGACGCCGCGAAGCAATGGAAGGAACTCAGCGCCAAGAAAGGCAACGCCGACGCCAACCTGCACGCTTGGGGCCTGGTCGGCGAACGATATGGACAGGAGCTGCAAAAGGTCGAGGACCGCTATATCGACCTTCGTCGGCGTATCATGCTGGAACGCACCACCAGCGAGAGATCCGTGCCAAACGACAAGCTGGACGAGACCGCGCTCAAGGCGGTGCGCGACGAGATTGCCGGGGAGAAGGCAGAGAGCAAGGACGATGCGAAGAAGCTATACAACGACGCGCGCGATCGCTGGGAGGACCTGAGGAAAACCGCGGAGACACAAGCGGAGCGCCGTCCCTGGTTCCTGCTGGCCGCCAAACGGCATTACGAGTTGCGTGAGAAACGGTAGCGTGCTCATCCATTGGAGGCAAAAATCTGTGCCGAACGCATCCCCCATCCCGACCCGTCCGCTCGGCAAGACCGGCCGGCATGTCACGCTCTTCGGCCTCGGCGGCGAAGGGGTCCTGCGCACCTGGGGCCAGGACCAGGCCGCCGCGCGTGTCATCAGCCAGGCGCTCGATCAAGGCGTCGCCTACTGCGACACCGCCCCCGCCTACGCCGGCAGCCTCGACTACTATGGCGCCACCCTCGGCGAACGCCGGCAGCAGATCTTCCTGTCCTCCAAGACGCATGATCGCACCCGCGCCGGCTCGCTGAAGTTGCTCGATGAAAGTCTGCGCCGCGCCCGCACCGATCATCTCGACCTTTGGCAACTGCACGATCTGCGCTCCCTGGACGACCTGACGCGCATCTTCGGCAAAGGCGGCGCTCTCGAAGCGTTGGTGCAAGCCAAGGCCGAGGGGCGCGTCAAGCATCTCGGCATCACCGGGCATCACGATCCGGCCATTTTGCTCGAAGCGATGCGCCGCTTCGCCTTCGACACCCTGCTGGTCGCGCTGAACGCCGCCGACGTGCACCGCTTGCCGTTCATCGCCACCGTCGTCGCCGAGGCCGTTAAGCAAAACATGGGCGTCATCGCCATGAAGGTGTGCGCGCAAAAGCGTATCCTCGCGCGGCTGACGATGGCCGAGGCGCTCGGCTACGTCTGGTCGATCCCCGGTGTCAGCCTGGCGATCGTCGGCTGTGAGACGCCGCAGGAGGTGGACGAGAACGCGGCAATCGCGCGGGCGTTTCAGCCGTTCGGCGCGGACAAGATGCGCGAGCTGGAAGCGCGCACAAGCCGCGAGGCGCTGCAGTTTGGCTACTTCAAACGGCCATGACCCAGTCTTCGTTTTAGCGCCCGCATGGCGCCACGCGGGCGCTAAACGAAATCAGCGATACACCAACACGCTGTTCTTGTACGTCAACCGCCGCTCCTCGCCCGGGTTCAGCGTTACCGTCCATAGCACGTCGTGAACGCGTGTCACGTTCTCCAGGCTCTCCTCGCGCGTCACCGTCTTTGGCGTGCCATCGATCTCCTGGATCACGCCGCGAATCGAATGGCGGATGTGCATCTTGATCGGCTGCTTGCGATGATTGCTCATGATCAGCTCGCCCTTCAGGTAGATCTTCGTGTAGTTTTTGTCATCGACCACGACGCGCTCGTTGGCCTTCGAATCCTCCTGCTCCCGGCTCACGGCGCGGATGCTCAGGGACTTCGTGACCTTCAGCGTCGTCTCTTCGCCGACGTTGGTCCAGTAGGCGGTGCGTTGTCCATTGAATCGGCCGTCCTCGACGACCAGCGCGGGCGCCGTCGTCATCGGGAACTTGAACGGGTTCTTGAAGACGAGCACGTCCCACATTTCGTCCTTGTGCTGCTCGGCGCCGGCATAACGCCGGGCAACCGCGCTGGTGCCGACGGTCCATTCGACGACCCGTTCGAAATCCGCCTTGGCCTTGCCGACCGTCAGAGACACGGCCTCGTTGCGCAACAGGCTGCGCTTGCCGATCGACTCGAAGTGGAGATCGACCCCTTCACCCGCCGGGATGGCGCCGAGATCGACCTTGGGTCGAACCCCGAAGTCGTTTCGATTAATGAAAGCATTGTTCGCGATCGCTTGGCCCATGTAGGGGTTCACGGGCGAGCCGTCACGGGCCCCGATCTCCTGGAAGAACTTCGTCCAGTTCGTGTGGGCCGACAGCGGCGAGGTCACGTTGGCGAACTCGACGCTCGGATAGCCGGAGATCAGCTTGATCTCGGCGTTGTCGAGGTCGGCCATCTCGTTGCGGATCACCGCCGCCATCTCGATCGCCAGCGTCTTCGGATCGGAGATATCGACGTGATAGCTCGGCGCCCAGGCCAGCCCATTGGTAAGATAACTCACGTATACGGCTGACTTCTTATCTGCCTTGGCGAAGGTCAAGAGCAGCACCGGCTTGCGCTGCACGACCTTGTCGTCGTCGTCCTCGGTCTGGATCATCATCAGGTCGGCCGAGTTGACGTACAGCCGCCCTTTCGCCGTCTTGAGGATCAGGAACTGCTCATGGTCGGGCCGATCTGGTATCGTCACGCCTTCGGGGTGCACCGCCTTGGCGACCTTGACGACGGTCCCGGTCACCTGGCCGAGCTTGTCGTTGCGAAAGGTGAGCGTGACCTTCTTGCCGGCCAGATCGCTTTGCATCTTCATGCCGCCCCCTTCGGTATGGATCGGCACCTCGACGTCGCGCATCTTGACCGCCGCCTCGACCTTGCTGGTCGATTCGATCCAGAACGACCCGTGCACCGCCTCCGGCGCCGCATCGAGCCGATAGGCGCCGGCCTTGTCAATCAGCACTTCGCGCTTGACGACGGCCAGCCCGTTCTTGAACAGCCCGACCGAAACGATCTTGCTCTTGGCAATCGCTTCTTGCGCCGGCGCGGACGGCGCGACGGCAAGCAGGGCAAGGATGCAGAGCCAATGATGACGCATGGGGGGACCTCCTGAAAGAATGATATTTTGGCAAGTCGCAGGTAAAGACGAGAAAGATGAGCGGATAGTTTGAACGGACAATTCATGACGCGCTTCAGCGGCACGCGTGCGTCACGCGGATGAGATCCACGCCGCTATTACGCTCGCCGAATAGTTTTCGATTCGTGCCGCCCATGCGGTCTAGCCGCGCCCAGGCTTGCCGCGCGGCGATCGTGGCGCGCACTCCCCTGGCAACGAGTTCGGCAGCTCGCTGAAGGTCGCCCCTATTATCGGGAAAACAGCGTGCCTTTGGTTGAGCTTCTATCGTGCATTATCCGCAAGACATCTGGAATGGTCAAGGTTGGATGTGGTGACGGGGATGGTAATGCGCAAGGAGGAGCCATCACAAACAGGTGAGCGTGTCGGCGCGAATGATCCCTTGGGCCATCACGACAGCGAACGCTATCCAAAGGGTAAAGACAAAGACGAGGATTAGCTTCCCGATTCAATGGATCAACGCACTCGTCGCAGGGACAAGCTGCCTGCTTGCCCCAGAGCAATCCCATGCGATTGCGCTGTTCGGGAACAAGCTGGCAGCTTGTTCCTACGAGAAGCCTGGCAGTTACTTTTCGAGCGTCGCTGAGCCGGACGTGTCCTCCTCGTCGGCAGCATGACAATCCTGTTCGTGGATGACGCGTTCTTTCTCAAGCAGGGACTGAAGCTGGTTCTGGAGGGCGTGTTCTTTTTCAACGAGCTGGCGATCCTGTTCGTGGATGACGCGTTCTTTCTCAAGTAGGGACTGAAGCTGATTCTGGGCGGCGTGCTCTTTTTCGAGGAGCTGGCGATCCTGGTCATGGATGACGCGTTCTTTTTCAAGCAGCGACTGAAGTTGGTTCTGGAGGGCGTGTTCTTTTTCAACGAGCTGGCGATCCTGTTCGTGGATGACGCGTTCTTTCTCAAGTAGGGACTGAAGCTG
>JACXTT010006920.1_pt1 | contig 16110 bp, 14 predicted proteins | sample 9270951 | NCBI WGS metagenome assembly JACXTT01 (sample SAMN15532306, study PRJNA645909) | rock metagenome | isolation source: weathered quartz diorite | place: Puerto Rico | collected 2017-06-21 | reverse complement strand
CACCAACGCTGTCATCAATCGCGTCTTCATATTCGAATCCTCTCCATATGACGAGTGGTGTCGGTTCTTCCGGATGACCCGGCGTCACCGGATCTGCAAATTTTAACAATGGCGAATGACCACCGCAAAGACGTTTGCCCGACCCTTCGGGACATATCGCATCCGTCCGCGCGCGGAGAGCATTCAACTTCCGGTTTACATATTTCACGACTGAAGCAGTGCCGGACACCACCAGAGATCTGTAGTTCATCGAGTGATGAAAGGCCGAGCGCGCAGGCACGAGACCATCTAGTAAAGTGACTGTAACGCATATCTGAATATTGCTTGCGAGTGCGCGCTGCAGGCGACTCGCTACAGATCCATGAACGTAGAGCACGTCTCTGCTTCGGCCGTACGCCATCGGCATTACGACTGGGCGATCTGACTCGACGAAGCCAACGTGACAAACAAATCCTTCATCCAACATTTCATAGATAATGCGACGTTCATAGCGTGCTCGGTGCGGCAGACGCTTCAGGATAAGTTCTCTTCGTCCGCGTGAGTGAGTCGCTAAAGCTCTTCCGCATAGAAGGTCACTTCGCAGCTGCGCTTCCTCATCAATCGACCTGGATTAGTGTCGTGTTCAGTGCGTCCCGAAAACTTCGGGGAACATTGTTTTCTTTTGTAGGTCGATCTTTGCTGCGAAGTGCGCCAATACGTTGGCTTGCGAGCGCACGCCAACGTAGGCGGCGATGTCGATAGGTGGCATTTTCCAGAGTTCTTTGTTCTCGTCGACTAGACGCCCGAACCATTCGCGAAATGCTGAGGTGTCGAAGTCTTTTCGATCGACAATTGAAAGTAACGCGGCCGCCATTCGAGCATCTTCGCCCCAAGTAAAGGCCGAGGGAGAATTGCGGCAGCGCTGCGACACACCAGCCACAATTCTCTTTTGATCTTCGGTCGAGAGGCGCACGTTCCGTCCGAGAAATTTCAATAGATCAGCGACGTGGGCGGTTGCGTGCGCCCAACCTTTCTTAGGCACATAACCTCGGAAATCTTTTTCCTCTGTGTAACACCGCAATGCCGTATCGAGCGTTTCCCGAAACGCAGAGGACGACAAGAACGGCTTTCGCAGATCTTCCGCCGCTAAGATCGACATGTAGAGCGCCGAGAAGGAGCGATGAAATACCGTATCGGTATCTGATTCACCGATGTGAAAGGTCATTCCCGGAAGCAATTTACGGCGAAGCGCCTCAAGTTCGTTACCTGTGAGCAACCCCCTGCGATAAACCCATGTTTCCAAGATTTCGTAACCGCATTCATCTCGCAGGATCGGGTCAGTCTCGGCGGCGAGATCGGCAATTTTGAGAGCAAGATGAGCAACCGATTCGTTAGGCGGCACTGTGAAACTCTGGTCGCGGATCGACTTCCAGAACTCCACGTCGTGTCGGCCGGAAGCAGCAAAAGAGAGTCCCCGAGTGCATAGAAAAACGAGGCAATAGAAAAGGAGGTGTCGGTTCAGAATCGCAAATCGCCGATTCGATTCATGTCTTGTCGCGCATCGCCGTTTCTCGGCCCTTCGGATTCTATAACGTTGGCGCGACCTGGTCAGCTTGACTAGAAGCCTTGCCGTACGCCCGCTCGACCTTTGCAACTCGCACGATATAGTCTGAATACCAGACTCGGTTACCGGTGTTTTGTGCAATTTGATGTTCAGAATGCGCTTTCCATTTTCGTATGGCGTCGACTGACTCCCAGTAGGAGACTGTGACTCTGAGTCCGTCCGCACCACGAACGGACTCCACGCCGAGAAATCCTGGCATTTGAGAGGCCAAGGCAACCATGCGATCTGCCATATGACCATAACCTCGGTCGCCATCTGTTCGGCGAGAGGAAAAAATCACCGCGTAATAGGGTGGCGACGGCGTTTGGGCTAAGGACGATGCTGAAGTCATACCTTTGAATTAGTGGACAGATACGACCTCAAAAACGGTAGCCCGCTGTCCGCCCATCTCGCCTCGTCGCAACATATGAGACGCTTTCACGATCATCCTCGTTTTAGTGCTGAACAGCAACCTTCTGTTTGTTACCGGCCAAGACAATAATAAAACCGTGCGGGCCCTGATAGGCGACAAATGGCAGCGACGGATCCTTTTCCAATACCTCACGCGTGACGCCAAGATCAGCATTAGTCAGGTTGGGCGCGTAGAACATGATGTGTGGCGGAAACGAATCGACCTTGCCGGTGTGCGGGTTGTAATTGCGAATGTCGCCAGAAAGCATGTAAGCAACTCCAATTCGACGTGGCGAAATATATTTCCCGGTACGAAATCCTTCGGCAATTTCGGCATCGATCTCAGCCATCGGTTTTCTCTGCATCAACAATTCGCCGATACGCAGGATCTTTGGCAAGATAGTCGCGGTTCCTTCCGCATCGAAGCAAACAGGCTTCAAACTTAGAGGATGATCGCGGTTGACGATGCAGGTGAAGCCGTTTGTGCTCTCCCTGACTTTCACGTAGCCATTTCGCTCAAGCACGTAAACTCCGACACCGCTGCGCAAATGTTCTGGTGCAGCGCTAAGCGCCAATTCGATTTCTTTATCCTGGCGAAAGATTTCTGGTAATCGCTGCAACGTTGCACCTTCAGGCTGTTTAGCGTTGGCGGAAGTCGATTGCCCCGATGTTGAGCCGGCGCATGCAAACAGGAAAATGAAGGTGAAGGTGAAGCAGAGACTCTTACGCTGGGTAGTTTTCATCAGTCAAATGGTCCAATTTCGTGGATTGGTTACTTGTCGATCTATCGCTCGCGTGAGCGGTAGCGCAATGACGCTAAAACGACTTTTTCAGCCTGGTGCCTGCTGCACGATAGCCTTGCCCCAAGAATGTCCGAAAGTGTATGATTATCGTCATATTGGCTACCCGCAGTATGGTTGAGAATTGATCCAGGAGCGTCAGATGAATCCAAAGCGAATTGGCTTAATCGGATTCGACGGAGTCGTGGCGATCGATCTCGCCGGCCCAGCCGAAGCGTTTATGTGTTCCAGGATCGAAGAAGGAGGGCGCGATATGAAGCCTTGTTATGAGGTGCTCACGATTGCGTCATCAAGCCAGCCATTTGTGGCTACATCGGGGCTAATGTTAAAACCGCAAAAGACGTTTCAAAATGCGCCCCCCTTGGACACGCTCATCATTCCCGGCGGGGCTGGCTTGCGCAAGCCGGAGGTCTGCAGAGTCATTTCTGCCTTTGTCCGCAAGCGAGCCGGACGCACACGGCGCATTGCATCGGTATGCACCGGAGTCTATGGCTTGGCCAGCACGGGTCTGCTTTCCGGTCGACAGGTCACTACCCATTGGCGCTGGGCCCCCGATGTCGCGCGGCGTTTCCCGGAACTCCGAGTTAATCACAACGCAATTTTCCTTAAAGACGGCCCGTTTTATACATCTGCCGGGGCGACAGCAGGAATTGACTTATCGCTTTCCTTAATTGAGGAAGATTATGGGCCGCGGGTGGCAATGGCAGTAGCCCGAGAGCTGGTGGTCTATCTGAAACGCTCCGGTGGCCAGGAACAATACTCTGAGCCGTTGCAATTCCAAACGCAATCCATCTCGCGTCTATCCGACCTGGCAACCTGGATCATAAGCCATTTGAATGAAAATCTGTCTGTAGAAGTTCTTGCCAGCAAGGCCTGCCTTTGCCCGAGGCACTTTAGTCGACGGTTCAAAACGGAATTCGGTCACACGCCGGCTGATTTTGTTGAGCGATTACGTCTCGATGAAGCGCGACGTCGCCTTTCCAGTAACGAAAATAGTATCGAAAACGTCGGGCTATCCGTAGGATTCAAGAGCGCGGATGCTTTTCGGCGCGCCTTTGAGCGTCGTCTGGGAGTTAGTCCTAGTGAGTACCGTCGACGTTTTAAGATCGGAGCGAATGCTCCGCGGCCACCACGGCGTCGTCGGGAGTCGATTCGGTTTTCTGTGGCCGCGTGAATTCTCGGTTCCTTAGGATTACTGCAAGCTTAACCGAGCGAGCCTGAACGTCTGCGGGACGGTCATTGCTCTGGTGATTGTTACTCGCGAGGACCGTTCGACATTGCGACGCTGGTCAGGTGTCGCTGTCGCCGACATGCGCCGATTCGATTTTCTGGACGAATCGGCGCCATCGCCATCGTGTCGATCTTGCTGTGATCAATCTGCTCTCCCGCATATCTTCTGTTGGTTGGTGGTTCATGATGCGGACGCAGGGCACGAATATGATTACGCCAGTTGCACTCTCACCCGAAGAGATTGCACTGCGTGCGGAATTGCGGGCCGATGTGGAGAAGCTCGCCGGAGAGATCGGTGAACGAAATACGGCGTGTTATGGCCGACTCAATGCGGCCGCTCATTTTATCGTGAATTCGTTAGGCCGAGCCGGATTGCAGCCACGGCGTGACACATATGAGCTGCAAAGGCGCGCCTGTCACAACATCGAGACGGAAATTCGCGGCACTCGTCCGGAAATTCTTCTCATCGGCGCGCATTACGACTCGGTTCTCGGCTCGCCCGGCGCGAACGACAATGCCACTGGAGTGGCTGCACTACTCGCCTTGGCGCGCCGGTTTGCCGCAAGGCCGACATCGAAGACGCTGCGCTTCGTCGCCTTTGTAAACGAAGAGCCGCCCTATTTTCTGTCAGAGCAGATGGGGAGCTTCGTTTATGCAAGCCGGTGCAAAGCTCGCAGCGACTACATCTCGGCCATGATCAGTCTGGAAACGATTGGCTATTTTTCCGATGCACCGCATTCGCAGAATTACCCAGTGCCAGGACTAGGCGCGTTCTATCCTACAGTTGGCAACTTTATCGGATTTGTTAGTGACCTTTCCTCGCGCGCGCTGCTGCGTCAGTTCCTTGTTCTCTTTCGTCGGCACGCAAAAATTCCGTCTGAAGGGGCTGCGCTGCCGTCTTTTATTCCAGGCGTCTCGTGGTCGGACCAATGGTCGTTTTGGCAATACGGTTATCCCGGAATCATGATTACGGACACGGCACCGTTTCGTTATCCTCACTATCACAGCGCCATCGACACACCTGACAAACTCGATTATGACCGCTTTGCGCTCGTGGTCAGTGGAATCGAAAGCGCGCTGGTCGATCTTGCGGGCGTGGCGCGATGAGAATGTCTGGGTAGCGCACGCGTCTCGCGTGCTAGTTTTGGCGTCGCGCCAAAACAAACTTTTCCTCCAGCCCTCTGCGGCGAGCAGAGACACGCCAGCAAATTTCGCGGTCGCGAGGACGCGCTCGCCAGCATGCGACACGCGCGCAGGCTACCGAGGCTACGCTACATGCCAGACGGGTCCTTTCGCGGCAACAACCAATCGAGAGCGCCATGCAAATCCGCCAGGGCTGCGCCTTCTATGGGACTGTTGTGATAAGCGCCGCACAGCGTGATCACGCGCTTCTCGCCACCATAGGCGTCAACCACCAACTGATGAAAACGAGGCGCAACCACCTCATCTCTTTCCGCGAGCAAAAAAATGGCCGGTGCGCGGATCGTTTTCGCGTTCGCAATGCTGTCGAGGTCTCGTGGAACCTGCAACGCAATCGGCCCGGCTAGTAACCAGAGATTCCACCAGCCGAACTGACGCAAAATCATTTCGCGCAGGGCTGGAGGATTATGCAGGACTAGTCCGGTGACAGGACGATTTGCCGCGACATGAAGTGCCGCAGTTGTGCCGAGGCTTGCACCAAAGATGACGACCGGGTGATCGCCTGCTTCATGCTGAAGCGTATCGAAAGCCGTTAGTGCTGCCCGACCAATCCGCGCGAGTTTAGCCGGACCGGTACTGCCGCCGAACCCGGGATAATTCATTCCCCAGATTTCCACGGCCCGGTTGTTCCACATTTCAGCCTCTTCCGCCGCCCAACGTTCCGCGCGATCGGCATTCCCATAAAAGCGCAGAACATAGGTGTCGGCGTGCCCATTCCTCTGCGCGAGCCGGGATTTGGCCGTCCACAACTCGAGTTGGCCGTTCTCGAACGGAATCGCCTTACGAACCGCACCATGTGGTTCGATCGGGTTCGAACTTGGGAAAAGAATCAAATGATCCGGCAAATGACCAAACAGAATCACAGCAAAATATACGATGCCGATCACGAGCAATCGTCGAGGTCTTGGGAAAATCATTCCATAATGTCGATTTATCTCTTCGTCTTTTCCGCTCTGCTTTTTTTAAGGAACATCGGCTGATCAGTGCTCCGGCCTGGGCAGGAACCGGGAGATGATCGCAAGCAACGCGATGACGACGACAGCGAGCGCACCCCAAAAAGTGTAGCGCGCAGATCCGGTGAGTGTTTCGCCACCCTGCCCTGCTTTGCTGGCAAGGTTTTCTTCGGCTCCAGCAACGATCGTGGATCGCTCTGCCCGCAATAGTTCGCCCGAGACAAGAGTGAGATCGTAGTGTGGCGGGCTCGCCTCAGGATTGCCGTAATACAGCCAGACTGGCTGCGCTGAATCGGGTGCGGCTTTAAGCACGACGCGTGTGACTGGATAGTAACCGCGAAAATCGCGCAGCTCGATCGCAGGATTGTCGCCATTGTCTGTTTCCAGAAACAGCGTGTCGCTTTGCGGTTGGGTGTTGAGTTCAACACCGAAATCGCGCTTTGTTGTGGTTGGCGTTTGATCCCAAACGGCATGGCCGAGCTGATGTGGAAATTTGTCTCCGCGCTCGTCGGTCACTTCTTCCCATAATCGCATTTCGCGGTGGAACAGTGGTGACGGAGACTTACAGACCAAACGACTAATCGGCAACGCGGCTTCCGGCATTTTCACTGCCCAGCGCGAGAGCGTTGGTTGCTTTGAATCATTGACCGCCGTTCCATTCAAATGGATCAGGCGCGATATCGAGGTTCTTTCCAACAGGAAAGGAATCTGCCGTTCCCCGCGCACAACACGGATATCGCGCTGATCGGGCAGCGCATGCGCAAGCGGCTCGGGATCGAGCTCGATTTGTTGCACGCTGCTTTGCGTGAGCGGGAGGATTTTACGGAATTTCCACTTCGTTATATCAATTTTCGCTCCAGTCAAACTGAGCGCCGCGAGCGCTTCGGGAGCTTTGTAGTTTGGATTGAGAGCGAGCTGGGACGGAACGACTTCCATCGCGCTCGCATTTTTTAGCTGCTCGCTCAATACGGAAAGATCGTAGCGCGGCGCAGCGCATTGCATGTTCCCGCTGAGAAGCGAGTAATGGCCGGATTGGCTTGCCAAAAAGATCAAGCGCACAAGCCGGCGTTCGCCGCGGACAGCCTCGATCGAAAGCGGCGGACTATCCTCATTATGGATCAGCACGATGAGTTCGTGCGCATGGATTTGCGCTTCCATGGGAACATCCAAGCGGGCTTCGCTCTTGCCGTTTACACTTACGCGATAGATCACAGCATCGGCGATGGTGCGCTCGCGGATGCCATCGTCGCCGATCTCCGGCACAGCGAGAGTAACAGAGCGCGTAAACAACGGCTCGCTCGTCTCGATGCGCAGCGACGCCAACGTCAGATTCCCTGCACCAAGGTCAATATCGAGGCGGGTGATACCGAGGCTTTCGTCGCGCGATTTGACGGTGATTGGAACGGCTTCCGTCGGCGGGGTTGTGTGCGCCGCGTGCAACTGCGCACTCGTAAACGGAACCGGCTCTGAGCGCCGATCGTCAATATTCAGTCGCAAGAATTCCCACGCGCCTTCGGGGAATGATATGCGGGTCTTCGATGCGCCATCCGGCAATTTAAAAATCGGCTCGCCGGCAACAAGTCTCTTCCAATGCACGCTGTCGTACGATCCCTCAACTTCGACGGCTTTGACGAACCGTGTCGCCGGCGTTTCCAGAGTGACACCGACGATAGGCGCGTTTGTCCCCGTCTTCAGAATGAGCCGAGTCCCGCCGCTTTCGATTGTGTTGCGAAGTTCTTTTGGCAGCAATGTCGATTCCAGTTCGGGTGCAAGTCGCTCGATCAGGCATGGCACCTGGGTCCCTGTCGCGCTGACAATGCGCAGATCCTCAAGCCCGGGCCGCGCCCCGCCCAATGTTGCCGCAGAAAGATTTACCCGGATCAGACCAGGCGCGGAAACGTTGAGCGTTTGACTCTGACGCCATTCGTTGGGCTCGAACGACAACAGCACCGGCGCGGCGAGAAGCGTCGGCAATGCAAGTAACCCGCAGAGCTTATGGATGCGGTGAGGTCTGGGATTTGGCTTCATTATCTTTGTTCGTAGCGGCGAGGAACCGCTGATATAGAAACGAGGCGAAAATCGCGATGACCGCGACGGCGATGAATGCGCCGATGCGGTATAGTTGATCGAGCTGGGAAAGATCGTGTAAGAAAAGTTTCGCGACCGTGACGCCAAGCAATCCAAGACTCGCAAAACGGACCGCCGCGGTTCGTTTTCGCATCCCCACGATAAGCAGTAACAAGGCGAACAGCGCCCACGCGATGCTGTAGCTCATGTCGCGCGCGAAATTTCCGGAGAACTGAAACGTTAGCGCCGCGGCGCCCGGTCTGCTGAAATAGTCGGCGATCTCGATATTGAGAAGCAGAAATGCAAGCACAGTGCCGAGTGTGTAGAGTAACGGCAGCACATTGCGACCGAGCAGGAGATGGCGCGGCGGCGCGAGAAATCGGGCGGCGGCGAACAGACACACCGTCGCAACGCCGTAGGTGTAGAGGTACCAATTGAATATCGGCGCCGCTGCGCGCGGATGATAGCTGAGCACGGTCGGGTTGAGGGCAAGCCGCACCAACACGACCACGAGCAAAGCAACGCCGGCCAGACGAAGCCCGGCGTGTGGAACACGATGAAAAAGCCAGCAAAGGGCCGCGCCTTCCAGTGCCCAGCCGACTGTGATCCATTGTCGATCAAACTGAACCGGGAAAATCAGGGTGATAAAGAACAGCGCTGCGCCGCCGAAGAGTGCGAGCTGAGCATTGCGCGCCGGGCTCCCCAGCGGCGTGCGTTTAAGCAATATGAAGAGTCCAAGCAAGGGCGGCAGCGCAAATACCGCAGGTACCAGACCCAGAATTCCGCTTGGGTGCGCAGACCGGATCAGCTGGTAAATGAGATAAAAGTGCGATGGCCCGGCCAGTGCGGCCGTTGCCCACGCCGCAGTTTTTCCGGCGAATTGACGATGGAAAACGAACGGAAAAATGCTGAACACCGAATAAAATCCCAGATACCAAATCAGCGGCAGCGTGGCGCACGCCGGATCGAAATGTTGCAAATGCCACGCGTGTTCGAGCGCAAGCGCAGACACAAGTGCGACGGCGGGCACCAGATCGAGCGAAAGGATTTTGCTCATGCCGAGAAGTAAAAAGACTAACAACAGCGCGAGCCCGAACACGGCAGACGGATTCGCGAGTGGCAATCGCAGCGTCACCATGATGAGTAGCAGAAATGGCAGCGTGGCCGAGACCGCCGGAAGTTGAACGGAAAGATTTACTGGATCAGTAATGTCGCCGAGAAACTTCGGCCTGCCTGTGCCGGCTGCCGTTAATCGACGGGACGCCCAGGTCGTCGCTACCAAAAAGAAAACCGCGAACCCGCCGAGAAAAAGCAATGCTGTTGGCAAACCAGTCAGTTCGCTCGGAATCCGCAGCAGCCAGCCGCCCATCGCCACAAGGGTAAGCAGGAGCACGGCGAGAATTGGCAGAAGCGTTGCCGTTGTTAGGGCAAGAACGATGGCGAGAAGGTCGACAATCAGCACGAATGGCCAGACGACGATTGAAAGCTCGGTGAGTTGAAAAATTGGCATTAACACCAGCAGCAGTGCGGCAGCGGGAAATGCATGACTCCACCAGGGGATTTCGATTTTGCGCAGCCGTTGCAACGCGATGGGCATCGCGGCATGAAATACCGCAAAGACGAAATAAAACGTAAGCGCGACGTACAGATAACGGGTTGTTAGATGGTTGCCTGTCCAAACGCCAAGAAAGATGAACACCGCCAGTCCGGCCAGCGCTTCAGCAATCGCGGCTTTTGTCTCAAGCAACGTGAGCGCGAGCAGGCCAAGATCGACAACAAACACGTAGCTGAACAAAAGTGTCGGCCGGTGCGCGAGTGCTTGGAAGGAGAGCAGGTAAAACGCCGACAACATCGCAACCGCGGCGAGCCCAAGTGCACAGTCGAAAAGCTGGCGGCTCAATGTTCCGGTGCGCTTCGCCCACGCCAGTGCCACCAGAAAGAGCGCCTGAAATCCAGCGAACACCGTCATTACAACAAGCACTTTGTTGCCGGCGAAATATTTTTCGGACACAAAGAACGTTGCCACCCAGCCAAATTGGGTGAGCGCAGTCCCGATCGCGCCAAGAATCGGGAGCGCATTCCAGCGTTGCCGTTGCGCGACTCCGAGCAGACCGAGGTCGAGGAGCGCGATATACAAAAAAAGTCCGAGCGGACGATCCTGGCCGGTCGATAGCAACACTGGAGTGAGAAAGCCGCCCGCAATGCCGAGGGCTGCGACAACGATCGCATTGAGCCGAACCGCGAGGAAAAACGCGGTCATTGTGATAAGCGCCATCAACAGGAGCGTGGGAATGGGTCCAAAGAAGGCGAAGTGATAATAAGATCGGCATGCGAAGGTTACGGCATAAAGGACGAGCACTCCGGTAGCGCAGAGGGTCTGTGCGGTGACAGCGTCTTCCTTCCGCTTCAACAGCACGCCACCGATGAGAAGCGCGACACCGACAACGAAGCCAATCGCGACCCGAAGCTCCGCCGGGATGAGATTGTGCTCGAACGAATACTTCACGAAAAACGCGACGCCGAGGAAAAGCGCCAGCCCGCCGATCCACGCGAACAGTTTCGCGCCCATGAACTGCTCCCAATTAATAGGCGGTTTGGGCGGCTTTGCGATTTTGGGAACCGTTGTTTTGGGGATTCTTTGCGGGACTGACGGCTGCTCTATTTTTCTCTCCGGTGCGACCGGCGCAGGCATTGTGACCGGCAGCGGCGGCGGGACGGCTTCAGGTTTCGGCGGGGGGATCGGTGCTTCCGCAGTCGCCTCCGATTTGGCGACAGAAACGCCTTGTCGCTGCAAAGCGTGAACGTCGTTTTCGATCGATAAGACGCGCGCTAGCAGGTCGTCCATGCTGCGCTTCGCCGCAATCGCTTTGGCAAGCGCGACAAACGGCAGCACAAAAATCGCGATTAAAAGACCGGCGCAAAGGAGGATCAAAAATTCCATGTGTTTGTTAGGTTTGGCCGCACGATACGGTTTTGGGACAAATGATAGCTGCTTTGCGCAGCAACCGTTAATTGATAAAAATGGCGGATTTCATCGACCCTTTCGATCATGAATATCCATCACCTCGAGCTATTCTATTTCGTCGCCAAATACGGCGGGATCGCAGCCGCGGTGCGTAACATTCCTTACGGCATCCAGCAACCAGCCGTCAGCGGCCAGATCGCGAAGCTAGAGGAGTCACTCGGCACAAAACTGTTCCAGCGGCGGCCGTTCGCACTATCGCCTGCCGGCGCAGAGCTATTTGAGTTCATCAAACCGTTCTTCGATAACATCGATATCGTTGCCGAAAAACTTCGACAGAACAGCACGCCGCAATTGCGCATCGCCGCACCGTCAATCGTGCTCCACGATTACGTCCCGGAAATCTTGCAAAGAGTTCGGGAAAAGTTTCCCGCCTTCCGACTTTATCTGCACGAGGCCGGTCACTCCGAGGCCGAGCGATTGCTTTTGGCACGAGATGTCGATCTTGCCATCACCGTAATTGAGAAAAAATCGCGCGCAGGAATTCAAGTGCGGCCGCTGCTTGAACTCCCCTTGATTCTGCTTATCCACAAGAAATCCAAAATCGCCCGTACCGAGGAGTTATGGAAGCGCGATAAAATCGAGGAAACGCTCATCAGTTTTCCACGAACCGATCCAATTCACACAGCTTTTCAGCGCGGCCTCGAGCGCATTGGAGTGGAATGGTTTTGCGGAATTGAGGTTAACTCGGCACGATTGATCGAGCGTTACGTCGTGGGCGGTTACGGAATCGGCCTGGCTGTCGCGGTTCCCGGGTTCAAGCCTGCCACGGACGTGCGCGTTATTCGGTTGCTTAACTTCCCGCCGATCCTCGTAGCTGCGGTGTGGTCAGGCAAGCTTTCGAATATATCCAAGCAATTGCTCGCCGAATTAGAGGCCGAGGCGCAAGCGCAGATGCGCCGAATGAAAAGAGGGCGCTAAGATGTGGAGTCTTGCTGCAGAAGTGCCTCAGTCGCTTGCGTCTTTCAGCATCGATTTGAGCTGCTCGCGCAAATCGGTGGGATCGTTGTGACCGTGCGCCGAAACGGCGTGTTGCACCGCCGCATCGAGCACTTCCTGTTCAGTGCCCGAAATTTTCAGAGTACATCCCTTGTCGCTCGGATAATCCCGACAATCGATTGATTTACGTTGTGCCATATCAGCCTCCTTTTACGTTCCGCGTTTCTTTCGACTCGCCACCCAAAAAATTCTTACCGCAGCCTGCGAGATTCACATGGGAATTACTCGGATCACGTGCTTCTGCTGATTGTCCAACAAAGCGGCGTCAAGCCGCCGCACTCCAAAGCCCCGAAAGCTTTTGGGGCGACAAGATTCGCGTCGATTCGTGTCAATTCGTGGTTAGCCCTTCTTCAGTTCTGCCAAATCTTTCAATATCTGTTCGCTGTGCTCGGCCGGTTTCACGCGGGTATAAACTTTTGCGATCCTGCCTTGCGGATCGATGATGAAAGTGTTCCGCGCCGCCATCTTCGCGCCTTTGTAATCCATGGTCGATCCGTAATCGGCCGAAACTTTCGCATCCGGATCAGCCAGGAGCTTGAAGTTCAGCCCTTCTTTCGCACAAAAATCCTTGTGTGATTGAGCGGTGTCCACGCTTACACCCAGAATGATCGCGCCGGTTTGATCATACTTGCTCAGGTCTCGTTGGAAATTTCGCGCCTCCATCGTGCAGCCGCTCGTGAAATCTTTCGGATAAAAATAAAGAACGATCCATTTTCCTCGAAAATCTTTCAGGCTCACCTGCGAGCCGTCTCCGGTGGTCAGGCTAAAATCCGGGGCCATCCCGCCGACCTCCGGCTGCTTTTGTGTTTCAGCGGCTTGCACCGGCCCCAGTGTAACGAATCCAACGATAGCCGACAGAAGTAATTTGTTCATTTTTGTAATTCCATTCTTCAGGCGAACGTATCAACGATTAAATCGCGATCAAAGAAATCTCCACCCCCCTCGATCGACAGCACTGACGCTGTACTTGGCATTACTGAAAGCTTGCTCTCCACAACAGGTTTGTCTCAATAGTTTATCGCGTATGGCAAAACCGATGATTGCCGAGAACGTTCCAATCAAACCAGTGTGCCTGATCCTTGGTCTGATCGCGTGCCTCGGGATCGTTATTACATTCCTCACATTGCTGTTCGGTTTTAGATCAATTCCTGCCAACTCGGTGGGAGTGAAGACCCGATTCGGTGCTTACCACGATATCCTCAGTCCCGGTCTCGCTTATGCCATCCCGTACGTCGATGAGATTCGGATCGTTCCAACCCAGCGTCTGTTGAAGCTCGAGTTTGGTTTCATTACTCCGAATGCGACGAACGTTTACCAAGGCGACAGGGAACCGGACGAAACCGAGACGATGATTACGGGCGACCTCAACACTGCGCTGGTGCCGTGGGTCGTGCAGTACCGCATCACCGATCCTAAAGTCTATCTCTTCGGAGCACGCGAGCCCGAGAAAACATTACGCGATCTTTCCGAAAGCGTAATGCGGGAGGTGATCGGCGACCGCACCATAGACGAAGTCCTCACCATCGGGCGTCACGATATTGAGACATCGACTTTGAACCGTCTGGCTGATCTTTGCTCGCAGTACGGCTTGGGAATTCAAATCCAACAGGTGCAGCTCGCTACGGTGCGTCCACCACCAGCGGTGCAGGCCGCATTCAACGATGTTAATCAGGCGCAACAGGAGAAGCAAACCGCGATCAACCAGGCTTGGGCGGTGTATAACGATGCCGTGCCGAACGCGCGCGGCCAGGCCAAGGAGCGGGAGAAGCAGGCCGAAGCGTACGCTTTCCGCCGCGTGAACGAGGCGAAGGGTGACGCACAAAAATTTTCGCTGCTGCTCACTGAGTATCGCAAGGCGCCAGAGGTGACGCGTCGCCGTCTTTATCTCGAAGCGATGCAAGCGATTCTGCCCAGCTTGCAAAAGAAAATCATCGTTGATGATAGCCTGAAGAACATTCTCCAGACGCTTTCACTGTCGCCACCAGAGCCCGCTAAGAGTTCGCCATGAACGTCATCGATGTCACGCCGCGACCGGCGGCTTACGTGGCCACCGTGCGATTTCTGCAGAGCCGGTTGATGTCGGCCCTGGGTATCCTTTTCATTCTGACTGCATTCAAGTGGGGAGCGTTGCTCTTTCTGGTCCACCAAAATGAAACCGTCATCATCACACGCTTTGGCAAAATCATTCGCACTCTCGCTACGCCCGGATTGAAGATTAAGCTGCCAGTTATCGACAAAGTGCAGCGGTTCGATAAGCGCATTCTTGCCTGGGATGGCCCCCCGACCGAATGTCCAACCAAGGACAAGCTGTATATCATCGTCGACTGTTTTGCGCGCTGGCGTATTAGCGATCCGTCACTTTATTACAATCGCCTTAATGATGAACGCAGTGCGCTCTCGCGCCTCGACGACATCCTTGGCAGCGAAACGCGCACCGCCGTCGCGACCCACGATCTTGTCGAAATCATTCGCGTGACCAAGGGCCGCAAACCGTTGCGCGATGAAGAACTGGAAAAAAGCGGCACACTCCTTCCGAGTTCAATTCCCGACATCGAGTTCGGACGCGGCGAAATTGAAAAACAAATTACGCAACGGACCCGCCAAAAGATCGCCGATTTCGGAATTGAACTGCTTGATGAACGTTTCAAGCGCAGCAAGTACAACCCGGCGGTCGCCGAGAAGATCATTGAGCGGATGTCGAGCGAGCGTCATCAAATCGCCGCGAAATTTCGTTCTGAAGGCAAAGGCGAAGCGGCCAACATCAATGGGCAAAAAGAAAGCGATGTTGCGTCGATTAGTTCAACCGCGACGAAGAACGCGCTCGAGATTGAAGGCAAAGCCGACGCCGAAGCAGCGGCAATTTATGCCGCCGCCTTCAGTTCACCTGATGCGCAGGAGCTTTACTCCTTCCTGCGCAGCCTCGACGTTATGCGCGCGGCGTTCGAGCATGATACCACCGCCGTCATTTCCACGAGCAGCGATCTCGGTCGAATGCTGAAATCGATGGCTGAAGCGACTGCGCCAAAGCCTATGCGTTGATCGTTCTGTCATTTCGAGCGAAGTCGCTTGCCGCGCCGTAGCTTGATGCGAAGGCTGGGAGAAATCTCTTACTGTGGACCAATGAGAGATGTCTCGACTCCGCTTCGCTCTGCTCGACATGACAAGCTGCGAATCTGGACCATCGGCCACTCGACGCGCGAGCTTGGCGTCTTCATTTCGTTGCTGAAGCAAAATGCAATCAAGCTCATTGCGGATGTGCGGATGTTTCCAGGTTCGCGTCGTTACCCGCAATTTGGCAAAGAGGCATTGGCCGAGTCGTTAGGCGAAGTCGGTATTCGTTACCAACATTTTTCGGAGCTGGGCGGACGCCGCAAGGCGAAGCCGGATTCAAAGAATACGGCTTGGCGGAACGAATCATTTCGCGGTTACGCCGATTACATGGAGACGGAGGAGTTTCGCAAAGGGATCGAGCGGCTTGTCCGCCTTGCCGAGAACATTGGCGCGACCACGATCATGTGCGCGGAAGCGGTTTGGTGGCGGTGTCATCGTGCCCTTATTTCCGACTACTTGAAGGCACGCGGCACCGAGGTGCTTCACATTCTCGATGAAGACAAACTCGAGTTACACCCATTCACGTCGGTAGCGAACATTGTAAATGGGGAGCTCAGGTATGAATTGTAGGGCGTCTCTGTGAGACGCCATCTTCGTAATTGGCGTCTGCCACAGACGCCCTACAAAGTCAGTGCCACTCGCGATGTGCAATATAGGCAGGCACTGGCGGACTCTTTGATTCCCGCTCCATCATTCGCTCAGCCAGCCACCGCCCCGCGATTGCATTGACCAAAT
>JACXTT010006919.1_pt1 | contig 16110 bp, 12 predicted proteins | sample 9270951 | NCBI WGS metagenome assembly JACXTT01 (sample SAMN15532306, study PRJNA645909) | rock metagenome | isolation source: weathered quartz diorite | place: Puerto Rico | collected 2017-06-21 | reverse complement strand
GGCGGCGGGGCCGCCGTCGCGGCGCCGGAGGGCGCCTCCGCGCCGCCGGAGTTCGGGCCCGGCTTCCTGCCGCAGCCGGTCCTCACGAGCCCGCTCGAACGCCAGGAGTGACCCCGTCATGAGCCTGCCCGCCCTGTCGATCAGGCGGCCCGTCACCACCCTGATGATCCTGCTGAGCATCATGGTGGTCGGCGGCATCGCCATGAACCGCCTGCCGCTGGCGTTCCTGCCGAACGTCGACATCCCGTTCATCGGCATCACGATCCCCTACCCGAACTCGAACCCGACCCAGGTCGAGAAGCAGATCACCAAGCCGGTCGAGGAGGCGCTCGCGACCATCCCGGGGGTGAAGCGTCTGGGCTCGACCTCGACCGCCGACAGCGCCGAGTTCCAACTGCAGTTCAAGTGGGGGCAGAACCTCGACATCGTCCGCATGCTGGTGAGCGAGAAGATGGACCAGGTGCGGCCGACCCTGCCGCAGGGGATCGGCGACCCGATCATCTTCTCGTTCAACACCAGCGACATCCCGGTGGTGCAGTCGCGCATCGCCACCGAGGGCGTCGACCTGTCGAAGAACTACGACCTGCTCGAGACCCGGGTGAAGAACCGCATCCTGCGGGTCCCCGGCGTGGCGCGCGTCAACCTGAACGGCGTGGCCCCGCGCGAGATCTTCATCGACCTGATCCTCGACAAGGTGAAGGAGCACGGGGTCGACATCGGCAGCCTGCTGCAGAAGCTGCAGGGGGCCTCGTCGAACCTGGTGCTCGGCCAGGTCAGCCACGACGGGCTGCGCTACACCGCGCGCGCCCTGGGCACGTTCGACTCGCTCGACTCGATCGAGAACCTGGCGGTGAACGACCGCGGGCTGAAGGTGTCCGACATCGCCGAGATCCGCTACGAGGAGCCGCCGATCGGCTATGGCCGCCATCTCGACGGCGTGCAGGCGGTGGCGCTGGACGTGTTCAAGGAGTCGACCGCCAACACGGTGGACGTGGTGCGCGCCGTGATGAAGGTGATCACCCAGGACATCGACAAGGACCCACTCCTCCGGGGGATGAAGCTGTTCACCTTCGACGACCAGGCGAAGCAGATCACCACCGGCATCGACTCGCTGAGATACGCCGGCATCCTGGGGGCGCTGTTCGCCGTCGTCGTCCTGTATTACTTCCTGCGCCGCCTCGACTCGACGCTGATCGTGTCGTTCAGCATCCCGTTCTCGGTGATCGCCGCGTGCGGGCTGATGTACTTCATGGGCCGGACGCTCAACGTCCTGTCGATGTGCGGGCTGATGCTCGGCATCGGCATGCTGGTGGACGACGCCATCGTGGTCCTGGAGTCGATCGACCGCAAGCGCCGCACGGTCGCCGACCCGCACGAGGCGGCGCTGGTCGGGGCGCGCGACGTGACCATGGCGGTCGTCTGCTCGACCCTGACGACCATCATCGTCTTCCTGCCGCTGGTGGTCGGCGCCAGCACCGAGCTGACCACCTGGCTGAAGGAGGTCGGGCTGGCGATCTCGATCTCGCTCGCCTGCTCGCTGTTCTCGTCGCTGACGCTGATTCCGCTGATGTCGGCGCAGTGGCTGAAGCGCCGCCCGGCGGCCCAGCCGAAGAGCCTCGCCTGGCTGGAGGAACGCTACGCCCGGGCGCTCGGGTGGACGCTGCGGCACAAGGCCTGGGCCTTGCTCGTGGTCATCGCCGGGCTCGTGGTCGGGGTCGTCCCGTTCATGGCGGATCTCGTGAACACCGCCCAGTTCGCCGCCACCAGCAACAAGCGGCTGTTCCTGCAGTACGAGTTCGCCGATTTCGTCTACAAGTCGGACGCCGAGAAGGCGGTCGACGCCGTCGAGGCGTACTTCCGCGCCAACAAGGAGAAGTTCTTCATCGACTCGGTCTACAGCGTGTACGGCGAGAACGAGGCGCACACCGTCCTGACCATGGCCCGGGAGGATCTCGGGGACGAGGCGGTGAAGGATCTGCGCAAGGAGATCCGCGCCGGCCTGCCGCAGATCCCCGGCGCCCGCGTCTTCTTTGCCGAAGAGGCGGAGACGGGCGGCAACAGCACCTACTTCGCCGTCAAGTTCTTCGGGTACGACAGCGGCGTCCTGGCCAAGCTGGCCGACGAGGCTTCCCGCCGGCTGGGGACGGTCGACGGCGTGCAGGACATCACTTCGACGCTCAACAAGGGGCGCAACGAGATCCAGGTCGTGATGGATCGCGACAAGGCGATGCGCGCCGGCCTGACCGCCGAGGACATGTCGCAGATCTTCCAGTTCACGCTGGGCGGGATGCGCCTGCAGCGCTTCAACACCGGCGACCGCGAGGTGGAGACCTGGCTCGAGCTGCGCCAGATCGACCGCGAGAACCTGAACGACCTGCGCAAGCTCCAGATCGGCCCGCCCGACCATCCGGTGCTGCTCGGCGACATCGCCACCTTCCAGGTCGTGCGCCGCACCGACCAGATCGCGCGCGAGAACCGCAAGGTGCGGGTCGCCGTCAACGCCACCTACGAGGGAAAAAACTGGGACAAGACCAAGAAGGAGATCGAGGGTCTGATGAACGCCTTCGACCTGCCGCCCGGCTACACCTGGTCCTGGGACGACAAGATCCTCGAGCAGGGCGAGGAGGACCAGCAGATGGGCATCAACTTCCTCCTTGCGCTCGTCCTGGTCTACCTCGCCATGGCGTCGCTGTTCGAGTCGATGGCGCAGCCGTTCGCCATCCTGTTCTCGATCCCGTTCGCCCTGCCGGGAGCGGCCTGGCTCCTGGCCTTGACGCGGACGCCGTTCAACGTCATGGCGCAGATCGGACTGTTGATGCTGATCGGCATCGTGGTCAAGAACGGCATCGTCCTCCTCGACCACATGAACCAGCTGCGCCGCGCCGGTTGGGGCCGCGACGACGCCATCCTGCAGGCCGGGCGCGACCGCCTGCGTGCCGTGCTCATGACCGCGCTGACCGCCATCGTCGGCCTCATCCCGCTCGCCCTCGGCAACTCCGGCGTCGGCGACGCCTACTACTACCCCCTGGCCCGCACGGTCATCGGCGGCCTGGCGTCTTCGACCGTCCTCACCCTCATCGTCCTGCCGTACATCAACATCGGCGTCGAGGCCTGCGCCACCTGGATGCGCAACCTCTGGCGCGCCTCCGACCCCGCGGGGCGCGACGTCGCGCCATCCAGCCTCGCTGGGCCCTCTGGCGACCCCGCAGCTCGCATCGCCACCACGCAACCCTTCGCCTGACCAGAGGTAAGCCTCCGGCGCGATCGTTCGAGCCCGCCTGCTGACGGACCTCTTCCGTGCGCGCCTGGATACAGCCACTACGTGTTTCCACGTACGTAAGATCGCGAATTCCACGGATGTTTTAGCCGCGGAGATTTGACAGACTCAGCACACACTGAGGGTGCCATTGTCCTCGACGGGTTGCCCAGGACTGCTGGCAGTCCGGCGCTACAAGGGGCGTTGACAGATATAGGTAGCGTGATTTCCACTGCACTAAGTCCCGTTGGAGCTTTTGTAGTTGGCTTCGATATGGGCATAGCGATTAATTGCGTCCGCGGAAGAATGTGATGACATCAGGATGGAACAAGTGGCAGGAGCGCTTCCAGAAGCGGTTTGTCGACCGAGACAACTTAGGGAGACAGGTTGTATATGAACAATTCTGGGGCGATCTACCAATTGAACGAGTTATGGCACTCTTCGATTTCCTGGAAGTGGAATACACGCTGGCGCCGGGTCTATTACGACCAAGCGACCCGATTAAGATAATCGTGGGCCCTGTGACGACCAACAGACGATTCATTTCCTGGTTTTACAAGAGCCGGGCAGATGATACCAAAAGCGAGTTGACCCGACAGCTGAGGAAGCGAGCGAAGCAGCATGGTACTGAAGAGGCATGGGAGGGTCGCACAATTGAAACGGTCGATGATCTGCTTCGCGTGTGGTGCGGTGTGAGCCCACGTGATCAGATACGATAGTCTCGGCACTCAGTTTGGGAATGAGTTTCACTCAGAGGCTGATGGTCGACATGGTACTCACCGCGATGGAAGCAGCTTACCGCACCTCCGTCACACAGTGAGCCGTAGATCCTCGGGGCCCGACCGATGGGCATCACTCGGCTTCTACCTAGCGGCACTGGTTTGGTTCGTGCTGACAGGGTTCGGCTGGATTCTGATCAACGCGCCCGGGACCGGAAAGCATTCTCGCGTAATCGGGTGGGTGGCCCTGACGATCAGTTTCGTGGTCATCGTGACGACAATGGACCGCTGGATCCGCTACGCCCAGGTATTCCTCGGGAGCGCCGTCATTGGGAGTCTCGTGATCCTCGCTCGCGGTCACGTTCTCGACCTCCGGGTTCCTTATCCGCGCGCCGTGACGGCGGTTCTCACGCTCCTGCTCGTCGGTTGCAGTCTGATCGCGGGGACGCTGGCTAAACGACGGCTTCAGGTCGTCGACCGCGTCGCTCTCCTGCTCTTCGTGACCGCCTTCGCCGCCGCGATGGGCGCCAGCACACCTGCGGTCACGGCGCTCTGCCTGGGACTGGGATTCGCGATTCTCCTGGCCTTGTGGGTGTACCGACGCCGTGCAGGTGAACAATTCAGCCTCGAGCGGAGTTCTAACCCGAGGACTTCAAGGCCTTAAGCCGAATTTCATCGTGGTAAGAGTCGGCGTCAGTTCGAGCTTGCTTGGTCCGACGGAGGCGTTTCAGCGACAAACACTTCGCCGCCTCTTCCGCCAGGTAAGTATTGATTTCTGTTGAACCCCTCGGACCTGAAGTAGCGCTGTTACGGGACAGTTCTGCAAATGACTCGACATGACATACTCATACCGATGATATTTTGTAGTGCAATGTCATGCATTATTCTCTCGGGAATGTTCAATCTAATGATGATCGGAGAAATAAACAGAAGAAGGGAGAATGAAAAGCAAATCTCCTATTTTGGATACACCTTCGGTAAGCAGATCGAAATTCTAAAGGAGTATCGGCGATACTATCCCGGAGGCCGCCTACACATTCTTGGCATAGGCTCTTTTCTGCTTGGAATCTTTCTATTACTCTTGTTCGGGGTGCTACAGCTACCTCTTGTACAAGTCCGGTGACTCTCGGATGTTCCACCCAGTGAAAGTGCAGTCAAGTTGCGACCGCAGCGCTGAAACAGGCAGACGCAACGTCAATAGAGTGACCAGAGCTGCTGAAGTGAAGGGGTGGACCATGCGACAGGGCTCCTTGCCTGGATGGGTCTCGGCATAGCGCTGGGACCAGCGAAGGACAGCCAACGGAACCAGATTAGACCGCGCAGAGGAGTGTCAAGGATGACCGACAGCGCGATGCGCGTCTCGCATAGAGTGGTTCGGATTATAGCAACTATCACGCTTGCTGATCTTGGAATGGGCGTGGCGTGCCTAAAATATCCCTCCACACTCTGCTATGCGGTTGCTAACGGCTGGCCAAGCACGATGATGACGTTTTGGACCATAGTCACATCTTTGCTGTTGCCTCTGTACGTGGGCCTCGAAGGTTGGTTGATGCGAAAGAACCAGGGGATAGGCAGGGCTCTGTGGATTGATGCTACCTTGGCCCTCGCATGCTTAGTTCTGTTGTGCGGTGGGACTCTGTACGCTTTTCGGCACTATGTGATGTTCTAAGCTGAACGTGTGACCGCCCCGAACTACTCGGCCCGTGTTGCTACGCGGCCGGCCACATCAGACGGAAGATGAGCCCGGTCAGGATGGCGTAGACGATGCCGTCGGCGACGCCGCGCGCGGTGTTCGACCACGGCTGTCCCTTCCAGATCGAGTGGACGAGGTCGGGCAGGGCGTAGCCGGCGAAGGCGACGGTGCCGGTGACGCGCATCACGAGCATCGCGTCGCTGCCGGGGTGGAGCGTGATGCGCGCGACGTAGGCGGCGACGAAGCTGGTCAGGAGGCAGAAGCCGAACCAGAGCGCCAGGTGTTTCCCCATCATCGGCGCTCCCTTGGGATAGACGGTCACCATCGCCACCGGCCCCTTCTCGAACTTCTGCTTCATCGCCGGCTCGTTCATGTCCTTCATCTCGGCGCAGTAGGGCGTGAAATAGATGCCGGGAGCGAGGTTCGCCTTGCCGAGGGCGTCGCGCACCGCGTCCTCGCCGGGCAGCCGCTGGTGGTCGGCCTTGTGGTACTTGAGGGCCATGTGGAGGATCGCGCTGGCGACGAACACGACGATGGCGGAGACGATCACCTGGAGCCACAGGCTACCGAAAGGCATCGCAGCACCTCCCTCGCCGGCGGGTGGCAGGGATCGCCGGCCGTTGGAATGGCCGGCATCATAAAGCAGGACCGCCCGGACCGGTCCCGAATTCATCCGTCCGTCATCCGCCCGACGGCCCCGAGGGAGAGACGTGGCTTTCGGGGGCCCGCGGCGTCGTCCGGCTGACGCGCGGAGCGAAACGGAAACGAAAATGGCATGCCGAGGGCGGCAAAATCGGCCCTGGCGTGCCATGGAAAGTGATTGAGACGGTTGACTTTGGCCAATCCTGCGGTATAAGTACGCCATCACATCGCAACGTCCCTGTTGCCCAGGAGGCTGGTGAATGAAGAGGTCCGTTGAGCGCGAGGGTCTGACGATCTGGCTGACCGGTCTGCCGAGCGCCGGGAAGAGCACCATCGCCCGCCGTCTGGCGCTCGTGCTCCAGGGAATGGGCCAGCGCGTCATCGTCCTGGACGGCGACGAGGTGCGCGAGCGGCTGAACAAGGGGCTGGGGTTCTCCAAGGAGGACCGCGACGAGAACATCCGGCGCATCTCCTACGTCGCGCGTCTTCTGACCGAGGCCGGGGCGGTGGTGATCGTCGCGGCGATCTCGCCCTACCGCGGCGCCCGCGACGCGGCCCGCGCTGAGATCGGGCGCTTCGCCGAAATCTTCGTCAACTGTCCGGTCGACGAGTGCATCCGGCGCGATGTGAAGGGTCTGTACAAGAAGGCCTTGGCGGGCGAGATCGCACACTTCACGGGCGTCTCCGACCCGTACGAGCCGCCGCTGCGGCCCGAGCTGGTGGTGGAGACGGCGCGCGAGGCGCCGCAGGAAAGCGCCCGCGGGATCGTCTTCTACCTGCAGTCGCTGGGGTACCTGCCGGCCGCCGAGATCGAGGAGGCGGTGCCCGCCGAGCGTCTCGCTCCTATCCAGCGCGGCTCCGAAGCCTGAGAACCGCCGGGCGAGAAGGAAAGCTTCCGCAATGAAAGTCGCCGTCATCGGGCTCGATTGCGCGGCCCCCCGTCTCGTGTTCGAGCGCTACCGCGATCACCTGCCGAATCTCCGGGCGCTGATGGAGGGCGGCTCGTACGGCCCGCTCGAGAGCACCCACCCGCCGATCACAGTGCCGGCCTGGGCCTGCATGATGCGCAGCCAGGACCCGGGGCAGCTCGGGATCTACGGCTTCCGCAACCGCAAGGATCATTCTTACGACCGCCTGACGATGGCCAACGCCTCGGCGCTGAAGAACGACGCGCTGTGGGACCTGCTGGGAGCCGCCGGCATGAACGTCATCGTCCTGGGCGTGCCGCCGTCCTTCCCGCCGAAGCCGGTGAGCGGCGTGCAGGTCGGCTGCTTCCTGACGCCGTCGACCGACATGGCGTACACCTTCCCGCCCGAGGTGCGCGACGAGATCGCCAGGGTCGCGCCGGGTTACGTCGTCGACGTCGAGGGCTTCAGGACCGACGACAAGGAGGCGCTCCTGAAGCGCATCTACGCCAAGACGCGCAAGCACTTCGCGGTGGCGCGGCACCTCCTGACGACGCGGCCGTGGGACTTCTTCATGATGGTCGAGATGGGGGTGGACCGCATCCACCACTCGTTCTGGAAGTACATGGACCCGGAGCACCCGAAGTACGAGCGCGGCAACCCGTTCGAGAACGCCATCCGCGACTACTACGCCTACTGCGACCAGGAAATCGGCGAGCTGCGCTCGCTGTTCCCGCGCGACACGGCGGTCCTGGTGGTCTCCGACCACGGCGCCAAGAAGCTGGACGGCGGCATCTGCTTCAACGAGTGGCTGATCAAGAAGGGGTATCTGACGCTCAAGTCGTACCCGCAGAAGGCGACGCCGATCGCCCGGGCCGACATCGACTGGAGCCGGACGAAGGCCTGGGGCGACGGCGGCTACTACGGCCGGCTGTTCATGAACGTCAAGGGGCGCGAGCCGCAGGGGACGATCGACCCGCAGGATTACGACAAGGTGCGCTCCGATCTGGCCGCCGAGATCGAGGGGATCGAGGACCCGGCCGGGCGCAACATCGGCACGAAGGCGTACCGACCCGAGGAGCTGTACCGCGAGGTGCGCAACGTCGCCCCCGACCTGACCTGCTACTTCGGCAATCTCGACTGGCGCTCGATCGGCTCGGTCGGCCTGAACAGCATCCACACCTTCGAGAACGACACCGGTCCGGACGACGCCAACCACGACTGGCACGGCATCTTCATCCTGAACGGCGGCTCGAACGGGCGGCCGAAGGGGATGCTGAAGGGGCTGCGGATCTACGACGTCGCGCCCACGGTGCTCGGTCTGTACGGCCTGGAGCCGCCCGCCGGCATGTTCGGAAAGGGGCTGTGCTAGCATGAGCGACACGACCCCCAAGGAGAGCGCGCGCGTGGCGGAGCCGAAGGTCCGGGCGCTGTTCGTGACCCCGACGTGGATGGCGACGGGGGAGACCGCGACCGCCCTCGCCCTGGCCGAGAGCATCGTGGCGGACGGAGGCGAGGCCTGGTTCCTGGCGTCGGCGCCCTCGGCGCAGATCGTGCGGCCCCACTTCGGCGACCGGGTGCGGGAGATGGGCGGCGATCTCGCCGCCAACCAGGCGCTCTGGCGCCGGCTGATCGAGGAGGCCGACCCGAACGTCGTCATCTTCTCCGAGCTGCGCTCGTTCCTGGCGCTGCGGATGAACCGGCAATTCCCGATCGCCGATCTCCGGTGGCTGCGCGAGCTGAGCGGTCTCGACGCGCTGCTGGTGTCGATCGATCACGTCGGCTCGACCCCCTCGATCCAGAAGCTGATGGCGCGTCTGTCGTCGCAGCCGTTCTTCCGGCTGATCGCCGGCGCCTGGCGGCCGATCTTCGAGCGCATGTGCATCCTGCTGCCGTGTCCCCTGCACGAGCCGAGGAAGGTCGAAGGGCGGCAGGGCCATCCGTACCGCAGCATGACCATGCCCCTGCGCGTCGATCCGGAGGTCCGGGCCCAGGTGCGCGCCCGCTATCTGGGGGAGCGGCAGGACGAGGGCGCCCTGATCTTCCACAGCGTGCCGCGCTGGAGCTTCCGGCTGTCGCGGGCGCTCAAGGCGCCGCTCTACGATCACCTGGGCGAGGTCCTGACCGAGTACCTGGCCGACATCGCCGAGCCGGTCACCATCGTGTCGGTCAACGACGGCACGCTGCTGCGCCCGTCGCCGAACAAGCACGTGCGGCTGGTCAATCTCGCCGGGCTGCCGCTGGCGGAGTTCGACGCCCTCCTCCTGTCGTCCGATCTCGTGGTCACCGAGAACATCGTGTCGTTCACCCTGGCGAAGGCGGTCGGCAACGTTCCCGGCGTCGCCCTGGTCAACAGCTTCACGGCGCAGGAAATCGTGGCGCGCGAGCCGGAGGGCAGCGCGATCCGGCGCGTGGTCGAGCAGGCCGAGCGCCGGCGGGCCGGCTCGATCTACCCGCACGTCATGTACCCGGTGCAGAGACAGGAGAAGGGCGCCGCCCCGTCGCCCCGGCGGATGCTGTTCAACGCCGCCGCCGTCTCCGTGCCGCTCCCCGAGGAGATGATCCGCGTCGGCGAGCTGCCGTCGAGCCCGTTCATCCGCGCCGAGCTGTACGGCGGGGACGACACGCGCGCCCTGTTCCGCGCGCTCCTGACCGAGGAGACGCAGCGCGCCCAGGTGCGCGCCACCGACGCCGCCTACCTCGAGCGCCAGAAGGATCTCGACGACGGGGCGACCGTGCTGAAGCGCCTCCTGGCCGGCCGCTCGCTCGGAGAGACGGTGCTCGTCAATGGATGAGCCGCAGCCCGCCCCCGCGCCCGGCCCCGGCGGCCGGATCAACCAGATCTACGACCAGGTGATGTACGACGACCTGTCCCGGGAGTACTGGGGGCACAGCGACTTCGTCAACTTCGGCTACTGGGAGCCCGGAACGCGCGACCAGAAGACGGCGTGCGATCGCCTCCTGGACAGGCTCCTGGCGCACATCCCGGAGAAGACCGGCACGATCCTCGACGCCGCCTGCGGCAAGGGGGCGACCACCCGCCACCTCCTGAAGTACTACGCGCCGGAGTCGGTGACCGGGATCAACATCTCGGAGAAGCAGCTCCAGACCTCCGCCGCCAACGCGCCCGGCTGCCGGTTCGTCCTGATGAACGCGGCCGACCTGAAGTTCCCGGAGGCCACGTTCGACAACATCCTGTGCGTCGAGGCGGCGTTCCATTTCGACACGCGCGAGAAGTTCCTGCGCGAGGCCTGCCGGGTGCTGAAGCCCGGCGGCCGGCTGGTGCTCTCGGACAGCCTGTTCACGCGCTGGTGGGAGCGGATCAAGCCGCCCGGAAGGATGCTGAACTACGTGGAGGATGCCGCGGCCTATCGCGACCTGTGCAAGGCGGCCGGCTTCGCCGACGCGGAGATCGTCGACGCCCGCGAGAAGTGCGCCTCCGGGTTCCTGCGCAGCTTCCTGCGCTACCTGCGCGCCCGCCATCTGGCCGGGGCGATCGACCGCGACGCGATGACCCGGATGAGCCGCCGGATGTCGCTCTACGTCCTCAACATCAGGCACTACCTGCTGGTCGCGGCGCGCAAGCCGGCGGCCGCCGCCCCGGTCACGGAATCCAGTACCACAACCTGACTTCGAGCCAGCGCAGCGCCGGCCGGAGGGTCACGTCCCACAGCGGGCGCTTCCCGATCGGGATCTTGGCGTAGCCGGTCATCTCGGTCTTCAGACGGCCGTCCGGGTTCGGGACCTCGGTCAGCACCCGGACGAACCGGTACGGAACTTCCGGCACGCGCAGCGCTCCCAGGTCGGTCGCCTCGTCGGAGACCGCCGTCACCGTCGCCTCGGTCGCGGTCGCCGCCGCCACCGGGGCGATGCCGGTCACGCGACCCTCGAACGGCGCGTCCGCCTCGGTCCAGGCGACCAGGCGGACCGGCGCGCCGACGCGCACGGCGGCGATCTCCTCTTCGTTCACTTCGACGTCGGCCTGCAGGGTGCGCGCGTCCTCGATCTCCATGACCTCGTCGTAACGGCCGGGCGTCAGGTACGCGCCCTGGACGTCGGCGACGCGGGGGGTGACGACGCGCCCGGCGATCGGACTGACCAGGGTGGTGCGCTCGACGTCGGTGGCGTAGTCGTCGACCACCGCCTGCAGGCCGCGCACGTCGGCCTCGCGCGCCTCGATCTGCTCGCGGCGCGGACCGCTCTCGACGAGTTCGAGGTCGGCGAGGGTGCTCTTCAGCTTCGCCAGATCGACGTCGCGCTGCCTGAGCGCCGCCTCGTACTCGTTGCGCGACACGATGCCGTCCTGGTACATGAGGGTATAGCGCTCGGCGCGCGGCCGGCTCCAGGCGACGCTGGTCTGGGCCTTGCCCACGGCGGCGCGCACGCGCGCGATCTCCTCGGGCCGGACCCCCTGCCGCACCAGCGCCAGATCGGCCTGCGCCATGTCGAGATCGCCCCGCGCCGCCTCGAGGTCGCGCTGGTGCGTCCGGACGCTCAGCGTGGCCAGCGGCGCGCCCGCCTCGACCCACTGACCCTCGCGCACCAGCACCTTCTCGACGACGCTCTCGATGTCGGAGCGCACCGCGAGGCGGCGGATCGGCAGGAGGCGGAACTCGCCGCCGGTCTCGTAGTCGATCGGCACGAAGCCGGCCGCGATCAAGAGTCCGGCGAGGGCGAAACGGGCGACCCAGGGCCGCCATCCGGCGTGACGGGAGAGGACCCAGCGCAGGAACGGCAGCCGGGCCAGACCGGCGGCGATCGGCTTGTGCGCGAAATAGACGGCGGTGAAGATGGTCACCAGCGCCCCCGCCCCTTCGTACAGCGGCGTGAGGTTCCTCCAGAACATCCACAGGACCACCCCGAGGTGGGCGAACGCGTACACGAACGCCAGCGCGCCGTAGAGCAGGAAGCCGCGGCGCTGGCGCCGGGTGAGGACCTCGGGGAGCGGCCGGCGGGTCAGCCAGGAGCCGAGGATCGCCAGCGAGCGCTCGCGCAGGCGCGGCACCTCGATGAAGCTGACCAGCAGCAGGTAGCCGTCCATCTGCACCAGCGGGTTGGCGCCGAACAGCAGGAGCCCCATCCAGGAGGCGAACGACACCGACAGCCAGATCAGGTTCGCTTCGCTCCCGGGCCGCGTCAGCCCCCAGCCGATCGTCCCGATGGCGCCGACCAGGAGCTGATAGTAGATGCCCGAGAAGATGATCCACCGCCGCTTGCGCTTGTCGGCGATCCAGATGACCTCGCTCCAGTCGCAGTAGAGGGCCGGCAGGACGTAATAGAGAAGACCGAGGCCGATCCCGGAGACCTGCCCGCCGTAGCGTTTGCACATGATGCCGTGCACCAGCGCCCGCGGGCTCTGCACCAGGACGCACGACACGAACATGGTGTGCAGCACGAAAATCGGGGTCCAGGCAACCCAGACCGCGTGCGTGTAGCCGGTCCAGTCGACGGCCAGGAGGACGAAGGAGGCGGCGACGGCGCAGGCGCCCAGGACCTGCGCCGGCCGGCCGAACAGCCACGACAGCCGCCTTCCCAGAAAGGCGAGCAGCCGATCCCCTTTCATGAACTTGAGCCGCGCCAGCGGCAGGATCACCTCCGGATCGAGGATCTCGGTGAAGGTGCGCCGGCGCCGGGTCCGCCGCACGTCGGCCAGAAGGCCGCTCTCGGCGAGCTGGCGGATGAACAGATCGAGGTCGGCGGGCGACAGGCTGGCGCCGAAGCGCTCCTCGTAGAGGCGGAAGATCTCGTCGAGCGGCGTCGTGCCGTCGAGCTTGCCGCACAGGAACAGGCCGGCCTCGCCGCACTCGAAAACCTGAAGCGTCTTCGGATCGCGCACGAAGTACTTGCCGGGCGCCCCGCCGGCGCCCGGCAGGGAGAGGTGCTCCAGGTCGGGCCGCAGCCGCGGCAGACCGCCGTCGCCCGGTCCGGCCGGCCGGGTCATCGCATCCCTTCCGGCGCGCCGTCGATCGCCGCCAGCCGCTCCCGCGCGGCCTCGAGATCGGGCTCGATCTCGAGCGCCTTGCGGTACGACGCCGCGGCGCGCCGGAGATCGTGGAGCGCGCGGTACGAGTCGCCCAGATCGACGAGGACCTGCGTGCGCTTCGGATTGACGCGCAGGGCGGCCACGTACTCCACGACGGCGCGCGGGTGCTTTCCCTGCGCGGCGTAAACGTTGCCGAGACGGCGGCGGGCCTCGGCGAAGAAGCGGTTGTGCCGGATCGCCTCACGCAGCGCCGCCACCCCCTCCTCCTGGCGACCCTGGGACAGGTGCAGGTTGGCGATCTTGAGATGGACCGCCGCCCGGGACGGCTTGAGGGCCGCCGCCTGCTGGTAGGCTGCCAGCGCTTCGGCGTCCCGTCCGACTTCTGCATGCAGGTCGCCGAGCCGCACATGGGAGGCGACGAGGGCCGGCTGGATCGCCACGGCGGCCTGGAACTCGGCGATCGCCTCGGCGTGCCGTCCCTGCGAGGCGTGCGCCTCGCCCAGCCGCACGTGGGCCGACGCCAGATTCGGGTTCGCCTCCAGCGCCTTCTGGTACGCCTCGAACGCCTCGCTCTCCCGCCCCGTGGCCAGATACGCACGACCGAGACGGAACGAGGCGAGGACGAAGTCGGGCTTGAGACGCAGGGCCTCCTGGAACTCCGCCGCCGCTTCCGTCTCCTTCTTCTGCGCCAGGTAGACGTTCCCCAGGGTGAAGCGCACCAGCGGGTGGTCGGGGGCGAGACGGAGCGACTCCCGGAGCTCCGCGGCCGCCTCGTCCAGCCGCTTCTCCTGAAGGTGCAGGAGGCCGAGGCAGTAGCGCGCCTCCGCCAGCTCGGGGTTATGGCGCAGGGCGGCGGCGTAGCACTCGGCGGCGCGCTCGCCCTGGCGCTGCCGGAGATAGACGTTCCCCAGGCCGAAGTGCGCCATGGCGGAGTCCGGGTTCTCCTCGAGCGCCGCCTCGAACTCCCGCACCGCCTCGGCGTACTTCTTCTCGCGCAGGTACAGGTTCCCGATCACGATGCGCGTCTCGGGCCCCTTGCCGAGCGGCCGCAGCGTGGGGAGGGCAGGCTCTCCCGCCGGGCTGGTCTCGTCGGTCACGCCGTCCATGCGGCCGGTTCTCCTCTGCTCCGCCTCGCGTCTCCCGTCAGTGGATCGGGTGGTCCGCGAAGAAGTTCCACATCACGTCGTTCGAGATGTCCTTGGTCGCCTTGCCGAGGTACCAGGTCATGACCGGCTTGCCGCCCGGCCAGGTGTGCCCGCCCCCCTCGATGGTGCACAGACCGACAGCCGTGCCCTCGGCGCAGTGGTCGTAGACGACGCAGCTCGTGTCACCCTTCTGGTACAGCGCGTGCTTTTCGTCGGTGCAGCGATCGATCTTCAGCCAGGCCTTGACGTCGTCGTCGACCGAGGGGAAGGGATGCTTGGCGCCGGCCCCTTTGAAGTCGCCGCCCCCTTTCCACGGAACATTCTTGTCGGCGGTGCCGTGATAGACGAGGACCGACACCGGCCGCTTCGGCGTGCAGGTCGGGTCCATCAGCGCCCCGGACACCGGCGCGATGGCGGCGATCTTGTCCGCCAGGTCGCAGGCGAGGTGGTAGGCGAACATGCCGCCGTTCGAGATCCCGGTGACGTAGACCCGCTTCGGGTCGACGCATCCCGCCCCGACCGCCTGGTCGATCAGGGTGGAGACGAACTCCAGGTCCTGCGAATCCTTCTGCATCGCCAGCCCGCAGCAGTCGACGGCGTTCCAGGTCGCGCCGATCATCCCGCGCGGGCCCGTCGGGTAGAGGGTGATGAACCCCTTCGCGTCGGCCACCGTGTCCATCAGCGAGAAGCCCTGCACGTTCGGCCCGGTCCCGGCGCCGCCGTGCAGGACGATCACCAGCGGGCGCGGCGAACCCGCCCCGGTCTTCGGAACGTGCACGCGGTACTCGCGGCTCTTGCCGGCGACGTTGATGGTCCTGTCGGTGTCCCCCGTCTTCAGGCCCCCGCAGTCGACCCCGGCCGGCGGCTTCACGGCGGGCTTCGTCGGCCCGGCGCTGGCGCAGACGGCGAACAGGAAAAGAGCGGAGGCGGCGAGCGGGCCGGCGACGACGGGTGATGGTCTCAAGCGTCCCTCCATTCGATACGCTCAGCGCCGGGCACGGGACGGCGCGATGACGGGGTTGAGGAGCCAGGTGTCCTCGGGCAGGGCCAGAAGGTACACGACGAAATCGGCGACCCGGTCGGCCGAGAGCATGTCGGGCGGCCGCACGATCGGGCCGTTCTGCGCCAGGATCGGCGTGTCGACGATCTCCGGCAGGACGGCCTGCACGCGGATGCCGAACGGCCGCGCCTCCTCCGCCAGGCACTCGCTCAGCCCGATCACTCCGAACTTCGAGGCGCAGTAGGCCGAGTCGAAGGCGATCCCGCGTTTTCCGGACGTGGACGAGAGATTGACGATGTTGCCACGCCGCTGCTTCTGCATGACCGGAAGGACGGCGCGGTTGGTCAGGAACATTCCGGTGAGATTGGTCTCGATGACCGCGTCCCACGCCGCGGCGCTGGTGTCGGCCAGGGTCTGCGGCTTGCCCGGGACGCCGCGCAGGATCCCGGCGCTCGCCACCAGGATGTCGATGCGTGCGAATTCGCGCAGGACCCGCTCCTTCATCGCCTCGACCTGATCCTCGCGCCGCACGTCGACCTCGATCCCGAGCGCGCGCGCCTCCGGCCGTTCGTCCGCCAGCGCCCGGGCGGTCTCCTGCGCCCGCTCCGCGCTCACGTCGGCCACCGCGACCGCCGCTCCTTCGCGAACGAGACGCGAGGCGACCGCCCGGCCGATCCCGCTGGCGCCGCCCGTGACGATCGCCGCCTGGCCGCCGAGACGGCCCGCTCCGTTGCCGCTCATGCGACCGGCTCCTCGCCGCGCCCGAC
>JACXTT010006918.1_pt1 | contig 16111 bp, 12 predicted proteins | sample 9270951 | NCBI WGS metagenome assembly JACXTT01 (sample SAMN15532306, study PRJNA645909) | rock metagenome | isolation source: weathered quartz diorite | place: Puerto Rico | collected 2017-06-21 | reverse complement strand
CGGCGCGCCTGGTCGGAGGCGTGCGGCATCGTCGGCCGTGAGCCGGAAGTCGCGCGGTGCGCCCCGTGCCGCTGCGCGCTGGGCCGACGTTCCCGAGGCCTGGGTCACCGATCGGATCGCGACGAGGTCGCCGTGGATCTCGCGACAGGTCGTGCACCGCTCGACGAGCGAGCGCGCCCGGTCGACGTCGGCCCCGTCCGGGACGTCGCCCGCCGCGTATGCGGCGATCAGCTCCTCGTCGTGCAGCGCGTGCCGGGCAATGGCCGCGAGCTGGGGGTCGTCCGAGCCGCGGTCCTGCTCAGCCACGGAAGAGGTCCATGCGGTCGGCGAGGAGCCCGCGCATGGCCAGCCGTCCACGGTGCATGCGGCTCTTGACCGTGCCGACCGAGACGCGCGTCAGCTCGGCGATCTCCGCGTAGTCGTAGCCCTCGACGTCGTACAGGACGATCGCCGTGCGCTGGTCGTCGGTGATCCGGGCGAGCGCCAGATTGAGGGCGCGATGGCGCTCGGCCGTGAGCGCCGTCGTGACGGGATCGGCCGACGGGTCGGCGGGCGGCTGCCACGTATCGTCCTCGAGCTCGGGGTAGGGATCGGCCGGACGGCGCTTCTTGAGTCGCTGGGCGTCCATCGCCGCGTTGATCGCGATGCGGCTGAGCCACGATCGGACGCTGCCGCCACGGAAACCTTCCATGTTCCGATAGGCGCTGAAGAAGGCCTCCTGCACCGCGTCGGACGCCTGGTCGCGGTCCGGGACCATGCGGACGACCAGGGCGTACAGCAGGTCCTGGTAGACGACGACGAGGTCGTTGAAGGCGTCGAGATCGCCCTCGCGAGCGCGTTCGAGAAGGATCAGGTCCCGGCGCTGGACGGGGTCGTCAGTGACCGTCGTCGCGCGAAGGTCCTCCACGGTCGGGGGTGTCCTCCGGACGGCGTTTGGGAGCGACGGCGAGTCTAGCATCGGTCCGGCGCCAGACGAACCCCCTCCGAGACCGGTTCCGGCCCGCCTCGTTCAGCCCGGCATCGTCAGAAGGCGCCTGGGATTGGAGACCAGCATCTGGTCCAGATCACCCTGGCCGACGCCGGCGCTGCGGAGTCGATCCACGACCGCCGTCGGGACGTGGTCGTAGCCGGCGCCGGCGTAGTGGTGCAGCTGGAGCCGGGTACAGATGTCGTGCGAGAGGAGCAGCTGGGCGGCTCGCCCGGCATCGAGGAGGCCAATGAGGCAGTCGATGCGCTCGGTGTCGGTGGGCTCGCGGTTCGCGTCGCCCTCGTACTGGAATTCCGCGCCGAACGTGTCGAAGCAGAGGTAGACGCCACGCTCGGCGATCTGCCGATGCCAGTCAGGTTCGACCAGCTGGTCGCAGTGGCTGATCGCCACGCGGCTCAAGTCGGCGCCTGCCCGGTCGAGGATGTCGATGATCCGCAGGTGCTCGTGGGCCCAGATGGTCGGGTGGACGTTGATCGCGACGCCCGTCCGGCGCTGGACGCGGGCCGCGGCCTGGAGCTGACGCTCCTCGAAGGGGCGGATCGGTGACATCGTCCCGAGCTCGCCGAGAATCCCCGCATGGACGTCCGTGCCGTACATGCCCTCGACGACCCAGCCCTCGAGCTCTTCCGCGAGCTCGTCGACTGGCTTGTCGAGCACGTCGGGCGACAGGCACTTCTCGCGGTAGTAGCCCGCGCCGGCGACGACGTTAATGCCCGCGTTGCTCGCGATCTCGCGGAGCACCGCGGGCTTCGGCTCGAGCCCGACCGTCGTCAGGTCGACGATGGTCGTCCCGCCGGCATCCCGAAACCTTCCCACCTCAGCCGCTGCTCGATCCGGGTCCTCGTGGAATAGCGTCGTCTTCGAGTGGTAGAGGTCGCGCTGGAGCTCCGCGCGGTTTTCAGGCGTCGGCTCAGCATCGATCAGGTGTGCCCGATCGGGCGGCGGCGCCTCCCACAGACATCGCAGGTCGAACAACAGGTGCTCGTGGGCGAGGGTCACGCCAAGGGCAGCCGGCTCGATCGGCCCGCGCACGGTCATGATCTGATCGGCCATCGCCCCGACGATAGCGGCCCGAGACGTGCGAAATCGACGCTAGGATTGCCCCTCGCGCCGGGGTGGTGTAACGGCAGCCACGATCGACTCAAAATCGATTGGGGGAAACCCCGTGAGGGTTCGAATCCCTCCCCCGGCACCATTTCTGCCGCGCGAAGCGGCCCATCTAGACTCCGCCCGTGGATCTCCAGTCGCTCCAGCTTCGATATGCCCCTGAAGGACGCTGCTTCGGGTGCGGTCCGAAGAACCCGGATGGGCTGCGCATCCGGAGCTATGACGCCGGCGACGGGACGGTCGTCACGACGTGGCAGGCGCGGCAGGAGCACGAGGCGTTCGACGGCTTCGTCAACGGCGGCATCATCGGGACGCTGATCGACTGCCATTCGAACTGGACGGCGATCCAAGCGCTGCTCGCGAGGACGGGTGCGGGCCAGGCGCCGTCGACCGTCACCGCCGAATACACGGTGCGGTTCCTGAAGCCGACGCCGTCGAATCAGCCGCTGCGGCTCTTCGGTCGAGCGGTGGACGTCAAGAACGATCGAGTGACCGTCGAGACGACGGTCCAGGTCGACGACGTGATCACGGCCAGAGGGCGTGCAACGTTCGTTGCCGTCGGGCCAGGGCACCCGGCGTACGGCCGCTGGTAGGAGCGGCTACTCGCTCGTGGGGCTAGCCGTCGCGACGCGGCTGATGATCTCGGCCAGCTCGCGTGGTCGCGACCACATCGGCCAGTGGCTCGTCGGCAGGTCGATCCACTCGAGGTTCCGGAGCTCCTTGATCCCCGCCAGCCACGTCATGTCGGTCTCGGTGGCGTACTTCTTGTAGTCGGCCGAGGTGTAGCCCGTCGCGATGATGGTGCTCGGGATGTCGCGGCGTGCATCGTCCAGGAGCTCGATACCCTCGCGCAGCACGTTGCCCGGCACGGGTACGCCGCGCTCGCGGAACCGCTGCAGCTGGGCATCCGACAGGCCGTCGAGGTTCTCCTCGGCGGAGACGTCGTCCCAGTTCAGCGGCTTTTCGTCGGCCGGGAATTCGGGATCCAGTGCGCCGACGCCGGGCGCCGTGTCGACATACACCATCGCAGCGATGCGGTCGGGAACGCGATCGCTCGCGGCATAGCCCGAGAAGCCGGTCGCGCTGTGGACGGCCAGAACCACGGGCGCCGGCGCGGCACGCACGGCTTCGACGATCGCGTCGACGTGGTCCGCCATGTGGACGTTCGACCGGTCCGCGTCCACGGATTCGAGGCCCGGCAGGGTCAGCGCCGTGACGTCGTGGCCGTCTGCCCGGAGGATCGCGGCGACCTCGTCCCATGCCCAGGCGCCGAGCCAGAATCCGGGCACGAGGACGATCGGGGCTGCCTGCATGAAGGTGACCCTACCTTCGGTTCCTGCCAGGACGTGTCAACTACCCGGCGCCGCGACCCTTAGCTGGACGACCGCGTCACCGAGCCGACGGCGGACCTCGGCCAGGAGATCGGCGTCATACGCCACGCCGATGCGGAGCTCCATCGGGAGCGCAGAGCCGCCCTGGGCCGGCACGTGGACGACCACGCGCGTGTCGCCGGGGCGCTCTCGAGCGAGCTGGCGGAACGTCTCCATGGCGCTCACGAGCTGCGAGGCGGGCGCGCCGCCGAACCGGACATGGAGGACGCTCCCCGATGAGGCCGCTTCGACGGGAGCCGTGACGGCAGCCGCATCCGCGGCGGCGCGTGAGCGGGCCTCATCCGGAAGCGCCGGATCGACGTCGTGGTCCACGAGCTCGGGGTCGCCGGGCGCTTCGGCGTAGGTCGCGACCGGCTCGGCGGGTGCGATCCGAGGCAGCGTCGAGATCGCCGAACCTGGTCGCTCGAGCGGGCCGCCCTCGGGCATGACGCCGCCGCGGAGCGGCGACACGTAGTCGATCTCGGGCCGGCGGCCGAGACCCGCCGCTCGCAGGTCCAGCCCGGATGCGCCATTGGGCCCATGGCCGTTCCCATTGCCGTTGCCGGAACCGGCCTGCGGACGAGCGACCACGGGCGCCATCGACCCGGGCGAGTAGCCCGGACCCGATGGCGCGCCGCCCGGGCCGACCGCCACGGGCGTACGACGGCGAGGCGCGCCCCGATCCCCTGCCGCGACCTCGCGCGCGTACGCCTCCGGGCCCCGGGCAACGGCCTCGTCCCAGGGCACGACGACATCAGCGAGCAGCGAGACCTCCTCACCGCGATGGTCGACCCGGCCGGCGACGAGGATGATCGCGCCGTCCTGCCAGGTCGGGCCCGTCTGCTCGTACAGGCGCGGGAAGACGACCACCTCGATGGAGCCCTGCAGATCCTCGAGCGTGACCACGGCCATCGTCGACCGGGTGCGGGTGATCACCGTCCGGGAGCCGACGACGATCCCGCCCACGACCAGTCGCTGGCCGTCGAGCGACTCGTCCTTGAGGTCGCCGGAGTAGGCGGTCACGAACTCGCCGACGCGGTCGGCGACCTCGCCCATCGGGTGCTCGGAGAGGTACAGCCCGAGGAGCTCCTTCTCCCAGCGCAGCCGCTCCCGAACGGGCGCCTCGGGGACGTCGGGCAGCGGCGGCTCCATGACCATCGATTCGGCGGCGCCCATGTCGAACAACGAGGTCTGGCCCGTGGCCAGGTCACGCTGCGTGGCGGCCCCGGCCGCGATCGCGTCGTCGAGCCCCTCGAGGACCTGCGCGGGATGCCCGAAGCCATTGAGCGCGCCGACCTTGGCCAGCGACTCGAGCACCTTCCGATTCGCGAGCCGCAGGTCGATCCGCCGGCTCATGTCACCTAGCGACCGGAACGGGCCCTCGGCCTCGCGGGCGGCGATGATCGACTCGATCGCGCCCTGGCCGACGTTCTTCACCGCCAGCAGCCCGAACCGGATCGCCTCGTCCTCGACCGTGAACTCGAGCTGGCTCCGGAGCACGTCCGGCGGTCGGACCTCGATCCCCAGCCGGCGGCACTCGGCAACCGCCGCCGCGACCTTCTCCTCGTTGTCGCGAAAGGCCGACAGGACGCTGGCCATGTAGTCGACCGTGTAGTTCGCCTTGAGGTACGCAGTCTGGTAGGCAATGAGGCCGTAGCAGGTCGCGTGGGCCTTGTTGAAGCCATACCGCTCGAATGGCTGGAACGCCGCGAAGACCTGGTCGATGACCGCCGGTGGCACCCCTCGCTCCGCGGCGCGCGTGACGAACTTCTCCTTCTGGGCGCGGAGGACGGTCGACTTCTTCTTGCGGATCGCGTAGCCGAGCGTGTCCGCCTCCGGCCCGCTGAAACCGCCGAGGGCGATGGCCGCGGCCATGATGTCTTCCTGGTAGACGAAGATCCCATAGGTCCGCTGCAGGAACGGCTCGAGCAGCGGGTGCAAGTACGTGACCGCCTCCTGGCCGTGCTTCCGCCGGATATAGGCGGGAATGTTGTCCATCGGCCCGGGGCGGTAGAGGGCGACCATGGCCGCGAGATCGAAGACCGAGGTCGGGCGGAGCTCGCGAACGTAGCGTCGCATGCCCGCGGACTCGAGCTGGAAGATGCCGGTCGTTTCACCGGTGCTGATGAGCTCGAACGTGTTCGTGTCATCGAGCGGGATGTGGTCGAGGTCGATGTCGACGCCGCGGTGGGCTCGGATCAGATCGACCGCGTTCTTGAGGATGGTCAGGTTCGACAGGCCCAGGAAGTCGAACTTGAGCAGACCCAGCGCCTCGATGGCATGCATCTCGTACTGGGTCATCAGCGAGTCGGAGTTCGTGGCCTTCTGCAGCGGCATCAGCTCCGTCAGCGGCTCGCGCGCGATCACGACGCCCGCGGCGTGGGTCGAGGCGTTGCGGGCGACGCCCTCCAGCTGGCGGGCGAAGTCGATCGTCCGCTGGACGCCCGGGTCGGCCTCGTACAGCTCGCGCAGCTGCGGGGCGGTTTCGAGCGCCTCGTCGAGCCGGATGCCCAGCTGGTTCGGGACCGCCTTGGCGACGCGGTCCACCTCGCCGTAGCTGTGGCCGAGAACGCGCCCGACGTCGCGGATCGCGGCCCGGGCGAGCATCGTGCCGAAGGTGATGATCTGGGCGACGTGGTCCTGGCCGTACTTGCGCGCGACGTAGGCGATGACCTCGTCGCGGCGATCGTCCTGGAAGTCGACGTCGATGTCCGGCATCGTCACCCGGTCGGGGTTGAGGAAGCGCTCGAAGGGCAGGTCGTAAGCGATCGGGTCGACGGGCGTGATCCCGAGCGTGTAGGTCACGATCGACCCCGGCGCGCTGCCCCGGCACGTCGTCTGGATTCCCCGCTCCCGGGCGAACCGGATGAAGTCGGCGACGATCAGGAAGTAGCCGGCGTAGCCCATCGACGTGATCACGCCGAGCTCGTAGTCGAGTCGGGCCTTCAGCTCGGGTGTCGGGTCGCCGAAGCGCCATTCCAGCCCGCGCTCGCACTCCTTGCGCAGCCACGACTCGACCGTCTCGCCAGCCGGCACCGGGAAGTGCGGGATGCGAAGCTGGCCGAGCGGCAGCTCGACGTCGCACATCTCGCCAATCCGCTTCGTGTTCAGGATCGCCTCGGGATGCTCCGGGAAGAGGGCGGCCATCTCCGCGGCGCCCTTCAGGAAGAAGTCGTCCGTCTCGAACTTGAGGCGGCCGGGGGTGTCCAGGTTCGAGGCCGTGCCGACGCACAGCAGCACGTCGTGGGCGGGGGCCTGCTCGCGGCGGACGTAATGCAGGTCGTTGGTGACGACGAGCGGCAGCCCGAGCTCGGGAGCGAGCCGCAGCAGCTGCTCGTTCAGCCGGCGCTGCTCGGGGAGTCCGTGGTCCTGGAGCTCGAGATAGAAGCGGTCCTTTCCGAAGATGTCCGAATACTCGGCCGCGACCGTTCGGGCGAGGTCCCAGTCCTCGACCTGGAGGGCGCGCGAGACCTCGCCGTTGAGGCACGCGGACAGCCCGACGAGGCCCTCGCTGTGTCGGGCTAGATGCTCGCGATCGATCCGGGGCTTGTAGTAGTAGCCGTCGATATGGGCGTCGGTCACGAGCCGGCACAGGTTGCGATAGCCGATCGTGTCCGTCGCCAGGAGCACGAGGTGGAAGGGCTGGGCGTCGGCCTTGCCCTCCTTGTCGGTCATCGACCGGCGGGCGATGTAGGTCTCGACGCCGATGATCGGCCGGATGCCCTTGTTGCGGGCCGCCTGGTAGAACGCGACGGCGCCGTACAGGGCCCCGTGATCGGTCAGCGCGAGGCTGTCGAAGCCCTTCGCGCTGGCCTCGTCGACCAGCTCCGTGATCCGGCCGAGGCCGTCGAGGAGGCTGAACTCCGAGTGGCTATGCAGGTGGACGAAGTCGTTCGAGGCAATGGCCACGGCGGCACCGGCTACGGGCTGCGCTGTATCTGACCTCTCGCCGGCTCGCCAGGCTCGAGGAGGCTTCGGGGGCAGGTGCGAGTCTAGCCGACGCCCTCAGTTGCCGGCCTCGAAGTGCGTCGCCGTTACGGTGCGCCTGGGAAACGGCCCACCCGCCGACGGGACGATCAGGCCATGGGAATCGGCGGCGCCGAACGGCAGAGTCGCGGGAGAGGAGTCGCCAGTCCGCACGGGCGCGAAGTTCTCGTCCGTGGCGACAGGACAGAGGAGCCGATACGCAGTGCCCGCGTACCGAGTCTTCGCAGCCGTCGCGATCGCCGCGGTGATGTTCGCGCCCATCGCCACTCCCCGACCGGCGAACGCTGCGGCCGCCCCGATCAAGATCGCGCTGATCGTCGGGCCCACGGGCTCGCAGACGCCCGGGAACCGCTCCCGTGCGGACCAGATCGCCACATGGGTGGCTTCCACGTTCCCGGATGGGTCGGTCACGGTCGCCAAGGCGTACTCCCCCAACGCCACCTATCCGAACGTCCGCGCGGCCGTCGCCGGCGCGAACATCGTCGTCTACATGGGCCATGGCAACGGCTACCCGAACCCATACACCAACGGGCTGCTGGCCGACCGCACGAACGGCTGGGGCCTGAACACCACGACGACCAACGGCGACCAGGACTCGTGGGCGAACCACACGCTCGTCTACTGCGGCGAGAAGGCGCTCCGCGGCCAGCTGACCTCCTCCGACGGCTACGACCAGCGCAAATACTGCGCCGGCGGCGCGATCGCGCCCGCACCCGGCTTCGTGATGGTCTATAGCGGCGCCTGCTACACGACCGGCGCCAACGAGCCGCAGAACCCGGTCGCCACGAACTCGGACGCGCGGGCGCACGTCTCGTACTTCTCGCGCCCGATGTTCCAGCTCGGGGCGAGCGGCTATTTCGCGGGGAACGGCGCAGCGGTCGTGCAGGACCTGCTGGCGAACCGGGACACGAGCTATGGCGACATCTTCAACACAGACATGCCGTGGGGCGTCGTCGGCGCGTACGAGGTGCCGCACCAACTGCTCGCGGGCCTCAAGGTCTGGCTGACCCGCGAGGGCGGCGGCACGGTCTGGGAGTACGCCTTTGCCGGCGACCCGGCCCGGACGTTCAACGGCGGGACGTCGACCTACACCGCGCCCACGGGCACCGGCGACTTCGTCGCTCCTGCTGCGGCGACGCGGAGCCCGGCGAAGGGTGCGACCGGGGTCTCGCGAGTGGCCAACGTCATCATCAAGTTCACCGAGAACGTCCTGTACGCGCCCGGCCACATGTGGCTGTACCGCGGCACGACAAAGCAGAGTGCGACGGTCACCTATAACGCAACGACGTTCGTCGCGACACTCAATCCGACCTACACCCTGGCGGCGGGTACGAAGTACACGGTCAAGGTCAGCAACTACATCCGCGACGCCGCCGGCAACCGGCTGACGTCGTTCTCGTACACGTTCACGACCGGGCACTGACCCGCTGGCGCTCCGCTCGAGGGCCCCGCCCCGGCGGGGCCTTCTGATTCCTCAACCGCCGAGCAGGCCCCGAACCGCCGGGGCGATCCGGACGACCCACAGGGCGTACTGGGCGCCGCTCGGGTGCAGGCCGTCGCTCGCGACCAGCGACCGATCCGTGGCCGCGCGCAGGGACAGGTCGTAGATGTCGACGACGGCGATTCCGCGCGCGGCCGCGAGCTCCGTCTCGATCGCGTTGTTGCGGCGAACTCCCGCCGACTGCGTGGCCGGATCGCCGTAGTCGGCGCCGGCAGGGGTGACCGTGTAGTCCGGCGTCGTGACGACGAGGATCCGGCCGGCGCCGACCTCGCCCACGAGCTCGTCCAGGATGGCCGCGACGTTGCGGCGGTAGGCCGCATCGGGAACGCCCTGCACGACATCGTTGACGCCGATGAGGAGGCTGACCAGCTTCGGCCGCAGCGCCGGCACCTGGGGCAGCTCCACGGCGATGACGTCGGCCGAGGTGAAGCCGTTCACGCCGAGGTTGGCCACGAGGTCCAGCTCCGGAACCGCGGCGACCAGCTGGTCCGGCCAACGCTCGCGCTGCCCCACCGACGTGCCGATGGTGAAGGAATCGCCGAGGGCGACATAGCGGACGGTGGCGAGACTCCCGCCGGGGGTCACGGGCGGCGAGGCCGCCGGCCCCACGCTGGGCGGCAGGCCGGCTGAGGGTCCACACGCGGCGACCAGCACAAGGAGGCAAATGCCGAAAACGCGCGGGCCATGGAGCGCGGCGGCCCGCCTACGGCAGGCGACCGTAGGCATCGACGAGGACATCCTCGAACCGGTCTCGATCGATCCGGATGCCGACCTGGGCGTTGACGCGCCGGCCCTTGCGCTCGCGACGGACCGGCAGGCCGTCGCACACCGTTCGCCCGCGGGCGGGGCCATTGCCCGTGTCGACCTGCACGTCGTACTCGGCGACCTCGACCAGGTCGGGGATCGCGAGGTGGGCGACGGCGACGGCGTCGTGCACCGACATGCGCGGCGTCCCGTACCACTGGCCTTCGCGCGTGAGGGCGAAGTCGACGAGCTCCGCCGCGATCGACGCGGACGCGGTACCGACGTTGCGCAGCCGCTCCGCGGCCGGCGCGTACAGGACAGCCTGATGGGTGACGTCGAGGCCCATCATCGTGATCGGAACGCCGAGCTCGAAGACGATCGCGGCCGCCTCGGGATCGGCGTAGATGTTGAATTCGGCCGAGACCGTGGTGTTGCCCTCCCCGATCGATCCGCCCATGAGGCAGATGTGGGCGATGCGAGGCGCAAGCTCGGGGTGAAGTCGGAGCAGCAGCGCGATGTTCGTCAGCGGGCCGATTGGCGCGATGACCACCGGCTCCGGGTGGCGGCGCAGGATCGACACGATGAGATCGACCGCCCCCTCCCGGCGTGCCTCAACCGGCGAGGGAGCAAGCGTGGTGCGGCCGATCCCAGCCTCGCCGTGGATCTCTGTCGCCCGAACAACCGAGCCCAGCAGGGCACCGGCCGCGCCTTCGGCCACCGGCACGTCCGGCGCGCCGTACAGGTGCAGGAGGCGGAGTGCGTTCGTCGTGCAATGCCGGACGTCGGCGTTCCCGCCGACGGTCGTGACCGCGAGCAGGTCGATCTCAGGCCGAGCGACGGCGAGGCCGATTGCCAGCGCGTCATCGAGCCCGGGATCGCTGTCGATGATCAGCGGCAGCGGCTTCTCTGCCGTCCCGAACGGCGCCGAGCGCGGCACGGCCGGCGCGGGGAAGGAGGTCGGTGTCGCGACGACGGCGCCTGCCGCCGAGCTCGACGTCACCGCGCGGCTAGCCCTGCTCGTACGGCTGGCCGGCCGAGGCCGGCCCGCGGACGCGACCGACCACGCCCGCCACGACGATGATCGTGACGACGTAGGGCACGCTGGCGAGCAGCTGCGGCGCCACGCCGACGCCGAGGATGTTGAGGAGCGACGAGACCGCGTCGGAGAATCCGAACACCAGCGCCGCGAAGAACGCGCCGATGGGTTGCCACGCGCCGAAGATCATCGCCGCCAGGCCGATGAAGCCCTTGCCCGCCGTCATGTCCATCTGGAAGCTGCCCGACGTCGCGAGCGAGAGGTATGACCCGGCCAAGCCGGTGACAAGACCGGCATAGAAGATCGCCCGGTAGCGGATGGCCAGCACGTTGATGCCGACGGTGCCGGCCGCCGCCGGCTTCTCGCCGGATGCCCGCAACCGAAGGCCCCAGCGGGTGCGGTAGATCATGTACGTGAGGAAGACCACCAGGATGTAGCCGACATAGACGTACGGCTTGGACGAGAACAGGATCGGCCCGATGACCGGCAGGTCGGCGAGCAGCGGCAGGCGCATCGGCTCGACCGACGGCGGCGAGTTGTAGACGGTGTTGTGCTGGAGCAGGCGCAGGAAGATGAAGCCGGTGATTCCGCTGGCGCCGATGTTGATCACCGTCCCGGCGATGATCTGATCGACCTTGTGGCGGATGCCGAGCCACGCCAGGAGGAGCCCGGTCAGGCCCGCGACGAGCATGGCAGCGGCAATGGCAACGAGGGTCGCGAGGAGCACGTTGCCGGTGGCGATATAGACCAGGCTTGAGACCACCGACGCGGTGAACGCGCCGATGAGCATCTTGCCCTCGAGCGCGATGTTGAGCATCCCGCTGCGCTCCGAGAGGATGCCACCCATCGCCGCCATCGATATCGGGAAGGCAAGCTCGAGGCTGCCGGCGAGGACGTTGGTGAGGATCGCTTCCTTGCCCGCAAGGATGTCCGCGAACAGGGCGACCAGCCACGGCGCGATGACCACGACCAGCCAGCGCCGCCAGCGCAGGCCGGCGCCACGAACCAGCTGGAGCGCGGCGACGATCGCGGAGCCGATGGCGGCGATGACCCAGAGCGTGCCGACCGTCGACTGAATGGTGACCGCATCGCCGCCCTGCTCGTGAATCCACAGCTTGAACTGGGCGGGCACGTCGAACGCCCCCGACGCGAACCACAGGGCGATCAGGCCGAGGGCCGCGATGGCAACGCCACGAATCCGCGCATCTCGAAGCGCCCGTCGGGCGGCCAGCCCCTCGCCGGAGACCGGCGCTGCGACTGCGACGGCGGTCATACGGAGGCCGCCCCCTCGGGCGAGATCGCGGCGATCTCCGGTGCCGGCTTGGCCACCTTGACCCGCCAGATCGCGCGAATCAGGCCTGGCGCGGCCACGAACATGATGACGAGTGCCTGGATGAAGACCAGCAGGTCGTAAGGGATTCCCGACTGGACGCCCATCAGCTTGCCGCCGTTGCTGAGCGCCCCGAACAGGAGCGCCGCCAGGACCACCCCGCTTGGCCGAAGGCCGGCCACCAACGCCAGGGCGATCGCGGTGAAGCCGATGCCACCCTCGAGATCGAGCGTCAGCTGGCCGACCGTGCCGATGACGATGAACCCGCCGCCCATTCCGGCGAGTGCACCGGAGAGGGACATCGCCAGGATCATGGAGCCGCCCGCGCTCATGCCGGCGTAACGAGCGGCGGTCATGTTGAAGCCCGAGGCACGGAGCTCGAAGCCCTTGGTGGTGCGGAACAGCAGGTACGACACGGCCGCGGCCATCAGCAGCGCGACGACGAAGCCGTAGTCGAGGCGCAGGTTCGGCAGGTTGATGATGTTGGGCACGTCCACGATCGGCTGAAGATTCTTCGACACCGGGGACGTGCTGCCCGCCGCCCGCAGCGCCGGCGAGCGCAGGGCGAAGAAGAGCACGAGCGACGCGACGTAGTTGAGCATGATCGTGGTGATGACCTCGTGGGCGCCGGTGCGCGCCTTGAGGAACCCGGGAATGAACCCCCACGCCGCGCCCGCGAGCGTGGCCGCGCCGATGGAGGCAATGAGGATCACCCAGGACGGGACGGACCCGGCCAGAAAGATCGCGGCGATCGTCGCACCGAGTGCGCCCATCAATACCTGGCCCTTGCCGCCGATGTTGAACATGCCGGCTCGGAACGAGACCGCGACGGCCAGCCCGGTGAAAATCAGCGGCATCGTGGCGACGAGCGTCTCGGTGATCGGCCGGATCGCCGTCGCGATATCGCGCTCCTTGCCGCTCTGGAGCGCGGTCAAGATCCGGCCGGGATCGCCGAACGCGCCCTGGAGCATGGCCCCGTACGCGTTGACCACGCCGCCGATTGCGCCGCTGATCACCGTCTTGCCATTGACGGTCTCGACCCAGAACAGCGCCCTGGCCGGATCGGTGCCGATCTTCGCGAGCGCATCGAAGTCGGTGAGGACGATGACGACGGCCCCGAACAGGAGCGCCGTGATAATGGCCAACGTCGGCACGACCGCCCGCCGCACCAGGCCCTGCAATCGCTTCATGCCGCGGCACCCGAGCCAAACGAAGCGCCGCCCATCAGTAGGCCGAGGTTCTCGTACGTCGCGTCCTCGCCTTCGAGAATGCCGACGATCCGGCCGTCGAACATGACCGCGATCCGGTCGCCCACCGCGAGGACCTCGTCGAGCTCCGTGCTCACGATCACGATCGCGGCCCCGGCATCGCGCTGCTCCACGAGCCGGCGGTGGATGTACTCGATCGAGCCGACGTCGAGGCCGCGGGTCGGCTGGGCCGCGATCACGAGCTGAACCGGCACCGAGAATTCGCGAGCCACGACGACCTTCTGCTGATTGCCGCCCGAGAGCTGACCAGCGAGCGTGTCGATCGAGGGCGTCCTGATGTCGAAGTCCTTGACCCCCTGGGCCGCGCGCTCGCGAACCGCCTTGAGGTCGAAGATGCCGTTCTTGCTGTACGGCTCCTTGTGATAGCTGTCGAGGATGTAGTTCTCGGCGATCGTCATCGGGTTGATCAGCCCGTCTCGCCCGCGGTCCTCTGGGATGTGGGCCACGCCGAGGTCGGACACTTGTCGCGGGCTCGCCGACTCGACGTGGTGCCCGCCGATGGTGATCGTCCCGGAGTCGACGGAGCGGAGGCCGGTGATCGCCTCGACGAGCTCGGTCTGGCCGTTGCCCTGGACGCCGGCGATGGCCACGATCTCGCCGGCCCGGACTTCGAGATTCACGCCATCGACGGCGATCTCGAGCCGGTCGTCGCGCACCCGGACGTCCTGGAGCTTGAGGACGACGTCCCTGGGCTTCGCCGGGCCCTTGGGTACGATCAGCTCGACGTCGCGACCGACCATCAGGTTCGCCAGCTGCTGACGTGTCGCGGTCTTGGGATCCGCGGTGCCGGCGACTCGCCCGCGGCGGAGCACGACGATGTCGTCGGCCACCTCGAGGACCTCGTTGAGCTTGTGGGTGATGAAGATGATCGTCGTGCCGGTTGCCTTGAGGGACCGGATGATCGAGAACAGCTCCTCTGTCTCGTAGGGGGTAAGGACGGCGCTGGGCTCGTCCAGCACGAGGATGTCGCTGTGGCGGTACAGCGCCTTCAGGATCTCGACGCGCTGCCGGACGCCGACGGGGAGGCTCTCGATCTTCGCGTCGGGATTGACCTCGAGCCTGTAGGTCTCGGACAGATCGACGATCCGTTTGCGAGCCGCGCCGCGGTCGAACCTCCCGAGCGGACCGGCCACGGTCTCCGCGCCGAGCGCGACCGCTTCCACGACATCGAAGACCGGGACGAGCATGAAGTGCTGGTGAACCATCCCGACGCCCGCCTGGATCGCCTCCACCGGATCGTGGAAGACCCGCTCCTGGTCGTCGATGACAATCTGGCCGGAGTCAGGGCGATACAGCCCGGACAGGATGTTCATGAGCGTGGTCTTGCCCGCCCCGTTCTCGCCGAGCAGGCCGAGGACCTTGCCGCGGTCGGCCGCGATCGAGATCTTGTCGTTCGCCAGGACGCCCGGGAACCGCTTCGTGATATCGCGGAGCTGGAGCCGCATGCGCGGGGCCTCGCGCTGTGTTGAGGATGCAAACCGCCCCCGGTCCGCGTCGCGGGCCGGGGGCGGAGTGCTGTTGGTCGGACGTACCTCGAGCGGGCTAGCAGCCGCGCCCGAGGAAGCTGCAGACCGTGACGCTGCCGTCGGCGAGCTTCGCCTTCAGCGCGTCGACTTCGCCCTTGAGGGCGTCGGAGAACTTGGTGTCGTAGTCGTGGTACGGAGCCAGAAGCACGCCGTTGTTGGCGATCGTGCCCGAGTAGTCCGTGCCGCCCAGGTAGCCACCGGCGACCTGGTTGAAGAAGTCGAGAACGGACACGTCGATGGCCTTCTGGGCCGACGTCAGCAGGGCCGCATTGGTCGGCGGGCCGATGCTGATGTACTGGTCCGTGTCGACGCCGATGGCCCAGTAGCCGCCCTCTTGGGCAGCCTTGATGGAGCCGTTGCCCGTCGCGCCGGCGACCGGGTGAACGACGTCGACGCCCTGGTCGTGCAGCGTCTTGGCGAGCTGCTCGCCCTTGGCCGGGTCGCCCCAGGTGTCGTTGCCGCCGCTCCCGCCGACGAACGCGCCGCTCGTGGTCGGATCCTTGAGCGAGCCGTCCCAGCCAAAGAGCTTGACGGTGGCGTTCTTCTGCTTGTTGTAGTACTGGATGCCGGCGTACAGACCATCCATGAAGCGCGTCACGCCCGGGAAGGCGAGACCGCCGTAGGTGCCGATCTTGCCGGTCTTGCTCCAGCCCGCACCGAGGTAGCCAGCGAGCATCGCGGCCTGGTCGACCTGGTAGTCGAGGCCGGTGAAGTTCGCCGGCTGTGGGGTGTCGTCCGCGTTGCCGCATACGAAGTCGGGGCCGCACTTGTTCCATGCGGTGTCGACCTGGGCGAACGCGATGGTGGGATTCGCCTTCGCAGCATCAGCCGTCGCCTGGGACTGCAGGAAGCCGACCGTCACGATCGCCTGGCAGCCCTGGTCGATGAGGGTCTGGATGTTGTTCGCGTAGTCCGTCGCGCCCTTCGCCTCGCTGAAGTGCGTCGTGAAGCCGGCCGCGGCCGCGTCCTCGAGGCCCTTCTTGGCCAGGTCGTTGAAGCCCTTGTCGCCGAGACCGCCCGTGTCGAACGCGACACACGCAACGGGCTTGGCCGCCGCCTGGGTCGGTGCCTGAGTGGCGGGGACTTCGGTCGCGGGGCCCTGGGTCACCGGCGCCGTCGTGGCCGTGCCGGGCCCGCAGGCCGCGAAGATGAAGGCTGCCGAGGCGCCGAGCGCAAGCAGCCGCCTGGAGATGGCCAAAGGTGCTCCTCCTCCTAGGGTCCGGCACCCCATGGAACGCCGGTCGTGCGGCGCAG